>Ga0116170_10000451_pt1 | contig 43599 bp, 39 predicted proteins | sample AD_JPNHW1_MetaG_FD_89797 | JGI IMG/M metagenome (GOLD analysis project Ga0116170, IMG submission 89797) | Active sludge microbial communities of municipal wastewater-treating anaerobic digesters from Japan - AD_JPNHW1_MetaG | ecosystem: Engineered > Bioreactor > Anaerobic > Digestate | place... | reverse complement strand
GCTGGCGAATTTTTACAAAATCCTGGCCATCCTCTTTGTCGTCCTGGCATTAATCATTCTCTTCCTGAAGGTGCTGGCATGAGGGAATGGCTTCCCGTTTTTTTGCTTTTGGCACTGGCCGTCCTGTTTTTCCTGCTTGGCCGCGGGAAGCGCAGGCAGACAGGCCTCCCGGAAGCGCGGGTGGTTTACGCGGATGACCGCCAGTTTCAGCGTCTGAGCCAACCCCTGCTGGATGACGGGCTTGGCCTGGTTGGCAAGCCGGATTACATCCTGGGTCTGAAAGGCGGCATGATCATCCCGGTGGAGGTGAAGAGCTCACGGGCACCCAGCCGACCTTACGAAACGCACCTCGTCCAGCTGGCCGCCTATTGCCACCTGGTGGAAAGCGCCTATGGCGCCCGCCCGTCTTACGGCCTGCTGCGCTACGCTGACAAGACCTTTGAAATCCCTTATGACGCCGCCATGAAAGCGCTTCTGTTGGAGACCATCCAACGCCTGCGCGTAGTGGAGAACTCCCCTGAGGCACCTATACGCAACCATCAACAACCAATACGCTGCCAGGGTTGTGGGTTTGCTGATTCCTGTGACCAAAAAATGTAATCTTTTCATTGAGTAAGCTTATCCTGGGGGCAATTTTTATCGTGTTTGCCAAGCGAATGATTAACAATTCGTTAACTATTAAGTAGTTTTGTGCTAAAATTTTATTAGGTCCCACCTTTCAATCGTGGACAATTTATAATGTCGCATACTGTTGCAACTGGTTTTCTGTGGCACTTTTTTCCACCCAAACGGCTTGTGTTTTGGATTCCCTTCCATTTGTCCAACCTCACACTGATGGTCCCGCCTATACCAGCGGAGAGGAGATACCATGTCTACAAACAAGATACAGTCTCATGTTAACTTATCCATTTCAATCATCCTTGTTGGCAGCTTGTTAGCAGGTTTGGCATTTGTTGGGGGTTCCACAACGAGCGCGCAAGCCAAAACCAACCAGGTCTGGCCACCCCCCGGCCAAAGCCAGTCAAACGGTTTCCAAACCTTGCCAATGGCAGGTTACCCAGGGGAAAAGGAGACCGAAAACGCTCTTCCATACAGATCCCCAACAAGCGTCCAGTCGAGCCTATTCATGGCGGACGTGGTTAACCCGGTGAACGCAAAGCAAGCGGTTTCGAAGAATATGCCCGAGGATTTGTCGCTGGGACATGACCAAATTCAAGGCTCAAAATCCGAAGCTTATTCCGGAAGTATGCCGGCTGGAGTTGATCCAAACAGCCTGCCTGCCGATATCATCACCATCGATATGGCCTATGATGTCGTGATGGGTTGGGTGGAACCTGGTCAGTTGGTTAGCGTAACCTACGGCTCGGAAGGTTATGGCTCCGCTGAAGCGGATGGCATAGGCTTCTTCTGGACACGTTTCTGGCACAGTACGGATGGGCATCAAATCGGCATTGATTACGGCACACCGCTCAGTATCACAGTCGAAGGCACACCCATCGCGACCCTAACCCCGTACCAATTTACCGACACACACCTCCTGGCGCTTGAGGACAAGATCAGCGGGACTTTGTTGGGAGCTAGCGAAGGCGTCACGATCACTGCCAGCCTGGGTGAGTTTGATGTCTATTCTGGCGTTTATCCGCCTCCGCAAGGGGCGCCAACCGGTTCAGGAGTGACTGATTCGTCAGGTCTTTTTGAGGTCACGAATATCGGAGTTGATCTGGGCGCTGAAAGTGCGGCCGCTCTTGATTTTGAGCAATCAGGTGTGAACATCCGGGACTACGTCATTCCACAGGAAGTCTTCATGGTGCACCAGATGAACAATATCCTGGGATACACAGCCCCAGGTCAACATGTGATTGCCACAGTTTATGTTGGCGAAGGACCTGATGTGCGCTGGACAGGTGAAACGGACGCGACCTGGCCATTTGGGTATTACTCTTTTTCGACCAAAACTATGAATTATGGGGACCTCGTCACCGTGGAACTTTCAGGCGGGCCCACCCTCTCCACCACGGTCGCGTCCCTGGGAGATTTTGTTTTCGATGCTGAGGCAGACACTCTGCAGGGTCAGGCCGCAGAAGGTACGCCGATCCGCACGATCCTCTGGCAATCACAGGGTGAAGAACGCAATCTTGCAGAAGAACATGCCACTGCTGACAGTGCCGGTTTTTTCGTCAGTTTTTCACCGGTAGACTTGAAAGCCTACAATAATGTTTTGGTGGTCGCCACTGACGCATCAGGTAATCAGACGCAGATCCTGAGCGGCGCGGCTTATGTGGATGTTTTGCAGGACCCACTGACTAACCAGGACTGCGTTATAGGACGGCTCAACGCTCCTTACGTGCCAATTACAGTCAGTCTCGACAAGGGCGGCGACGGGAGTGTTGACTATGTGCGTGAAACCGGGTGGGTGTCAGAGGCCGGTAATGGTTATGGGGTGTGTTTCCTGATCAGAGATCCAAATTTCCAATGGGGACCGATCAACATTGACCCTGGAGACATCGCCACGCTCTCCAACGGATCGGATTGGTCTGAATCCGTCGAAGCGATTAATTTCGATTGGGGCTGGGACACGGCGACCGACTCCATTAGCGGCCAAGATTTTCCAGAGGGTGAGATGGAAGTAGTGTCCTTCCAGTGGGTATCTGAACGATATCCAATATACGGGAGCGCGACTTACTTGGCTGATATTACCTCAGGTGCTTTTTCAGCGAGTTACAGCAACTTCGATATCCGTGATGGACAAGCAATCTCGCTTACCCATTATGACCTCACTGGCAATGGCAATACCTATTATCCCTGGCTAATTCCATCCTTACCCTTTTTTGAACTCCATCTGGAAGCAAACACTGTCGGCGGACGCGTCGGAATAGCAAACGATGTGGTCACAATTAGCCTTTTCGAGAACGCAAGCGCGACCGAACCCCTGGTTACCACGAGCACAGATTACGATCCTGATCCCTACCAATTCTGGATCGGGGATTTTGGGGGGTATGAGTTGCTTCCCGGCATGCGAGTGGCGGTGAGCAGCCTGAGCGGCTGGTCCGCAGAGATGATCGTGCCTGCAATGGAGCTCAATGTGGACTACCTGACCAACGAAATCCGCGGTAGCGGCCCACAGGGAAAGCTGTTAGTTAGGGCCTGGCGCGATGACGCGGATTTTTATTTGTTTATCCCAACAAACAGCAGCTCAGCAGTATATCTCCTGACAGACAATTACGGCCATGATCTGCACCAAGGCGACTATGTGTCGTTGATTTACCAGGCTCCCGATGGGAACCAGGCATGCCAGGAAGTTCGCCTGGGTGATCTCTATTTGCTCGGTCATTGGCTCAACTACGGACAACAAGACTGGTTATGGGGTGAAGCCATTCCCGGATCGAACATCACTATCAGCATCAACGGTGGGAATCTCATCCAGGCTTACTTTGAAGATCCCAACTGTCCTGAGTGCTGGGGAATTCATGAACCCCAGGACATCAACCCTGGTGATCAGATCACCGTCTCGATGGACACGGGGTATTCTCTCACTTACCCCATTCCCAATCCATTGACCTCGCTTGCTAATCCTGTGTTGGATACAGTGACCGGTCAGATTGGCGGCAGAGTAGAAAACTGGGTCAACATCGAGACGAATTGGGACGGTCGGAAATACGATGTGATGACTGATTTAGATGGTCGTTTTACCCTTGAATCTACCCCGGAGATGACTATTGACGTACCGCCAGGAGGAGAAGGCGTTATCTACTTCAATGAGTATCATGATGAAGTACAAGTCGACATCAGTCAGCACTACCGTACGTTTGATCTTCTTCTCAATGTCAACTACGATCATGATTGGGTCGAAGGGGACTACCCAGAGGGTTATGAAGTCGCTCTGGCGGTCATGGAGAGTGATGGCGTAACCCCGAAAGCGACCACCACATTGACGACCGGTGTCATTCCCTGGTGGGACGGGAGATCGGGCTTTTCCACCAACATGGCTGGGGTGGTATGGGATCCTGAACGCCCCGACATCCAACCTGGGGATTGGGTCTATGGCGAGGTTACCGTTGATACGACGACTTATTACGCACAAGTCCATTTGGGCACATTTGCCGGCGAATTGAACGCGGATACGGATACCTATACTGGAACTCTTTCCGTGCCCTGGCTGCCACAAGGTGTGCCTGTGCGCATTCAATGCCATCCTTGGGGAGCTCCCGGCGGCGTAAGCCAAAAGGAAGCCTTCGCTTCACCGAATGGTTTGGACGAATTTAGCTGTGGCTGGCCTGAGGAATGGGATGTTCAACCCGGACAGAATATTGCCGTCGTTTACCAGGATCCGAATGGACATTGGGTCTATAGTGTGCCAGTTGCCTACTCCGACGAATTAATCCTGCGTACGCAATATGACCACAATTGGATTGAGGGAACCTACCGTGCGGGTCATGAGATATTCCTACAGGTTTTAGATGAGTCGCTGGTCGAGAAAGCCCACATCACACTCACGTCGGGCTTTATGGATGGATGGGGCAGTCAAACCGGCTTTTCTACCAACATGGAAGGGGCAGACTGGTCGCCTAACAATCCGGATATCCAACCGGGTGACACGATACTGGGGATGGTTGACGGTGGCACTTTCACCGCGCAAGTTAAAATCGGGACCATCACGGCAAACCTGGACCTTGACGCGGACATCGTGAACGGTACTGTCGACGCGGGTTGGCTCGTGCAAACAGGGAAAATTCGAGTCAGCTGTGAAATCTGGCAAGAGAATAGCCCTCAGAATCAAGAATACTGGGTACTTCCCAATGGCAGCGACACCTATACTTGTGACTGGACGAGTGAGGATTACGACCTGAATGAGACCTCCAACCTGATGGTGGCATACTTTGAACCGCTTGGACACGAAGTCATCGGTGACTTTAGCCCGCCCGCGCCTCGCCTTCGCATTGAAAAGTGGCTGGAAGGCGGGCAGCCCGGGGAAGAAGGCAATGTCACGTTTAGTATCCAATACGCGAACGAAGGGGACGCGCCGGCAGTCAACGCCATCATCACAGATACGTTCGTCCAAGGCTTAACTTATCTGGGCGATACTTCGGGATTACCTAAAACGCAAGTTGATAACCAGGTCATCTGGCAATTGGGCGAACTGCCGCCAGGAGACTGGGTCAGGTTCAATGTATTCGCACACGTCGACGCCCTTGAGAGTGAGGACATCATCAACACCGCGACCATCAGCTCCGATAGTTTCGACCGAGGCAATCCCGAAGAACGCACGCGTACCTGGCAGGGCACGGTTATCGCTAACAACACGCATGTCAACGTGGGGAAGGGTACCTGGACATGGAACCCGGCTGCCGGTCAGGACTACGTTTATTACATCAACGTCTGCAACAATGGCCCAACGGGCAGCTCTGAGCTGTCATTGACCGATACTCTGCCACAAGCTGTCACCCTGGTATCCTGGTGGGGGCAGGAAGCCGGCTGGACTGAAATTTCGGTCGTGGAGAACGTACTTAACCTGGAGTATCCCACCATCCCAGGCGGGAGTTGCCGCCAGGTGTTTGTCAAGGTCAACCTGGACCCGGCCGCCCAACCAGGCGATGAGCTCATCAATATCGCGGAAATTAGCGCTGAAAACGATGACCCAAATGAGGAGGATAATCACGCTGAAGTCCATCACAACGTCAGCTCCCCATACACGGAACTATCCATCAGCCTGGGTTGGCACTCTGGTAGCCTGACCCCCGGCGGACAATATCGCCTTGGGATTTACTTCAATAACAATGGGAACGTGCCGATTGAAGGCCCGACACCCATCACGCTCACCCTTCCCGCGGGCACCAGTTTCGTTGGGTGGAGTTTCTGGGATTGGGCGAGTTACCTGGGTGAACCAGTGGTGGTTGGTAACCAGGTCACCTGGCTTGTGGATGATCTTGACGCGGGCTACTACGGGACGATCGAAGTCACTGTAGATATTGACCCTGGCGTTTTACCTGGAACTGAGTTGCTCCATTCAGTGGAAATCCCAGTGCAACCTGGCGAAGGGAATTTGGGTGACAACACAGCTATGCTCAATGAAACCGTTTTTGCGCATGGCCCCAACCTGCGTGTTAGAAAATGGGGGGATTGGCATGGCTTTGGCGAAGGGAAAAACGCCTGGTATCAGTTAAGTGTCGAAAACATCGGAGACCAAACGGTTGAAGACGTTGTGTTGACGGACAATTACCCGGCTCAGATGTCACTTGATGGCGGTGTGAATGTCAATTTCTGGGAGTGGTGGACATGGGAAGACTTCCCGGCTGAACATTACTTTACTGTCTCCCTGGATAGATTGGAACCCGGGTGGGTCTCGGGCATAAACTACAATGTCGTCAATCCAACAAGTGACCCGGTCGCTCCTGGGCTAGTCTTCATCAACACAGCCAGCGTTACAGAAGATCCAGAGGACACGAATCCAACCGACAATATCGCAACTTTCCTGTTGGGAAGCGGGCCGGACATGTATGTGGAGAAGACTCTGATTGATGGAGAATTTCATCCTGGCGAGGAGGTCACCTACCTGCTGAAGTTTGGTAACGCGCAACCTGGTCACACCTGGTGGTGGAACATGGTCGGAAACGCCATTCTCACTGACACGTTGCCCGCCGGGATGACTTTCGTGGGTGCAAAAATTCACTGGGGGGAAGGCCCACAGGAATGGAGTGACTTTCTGCCAGATGTCGTGGGACAGGTCCTAACCTGGGTGCCCGGTCCCTTCGGTAGCAGTGGATGGAACGAAATTATGCTGACCGTGAAAATTGATGAAGGCGCGCAAGATGGTGCCGAACTGATCAATCAGGCAACCATCACCAGCGATCAACCGTTGGTCGATGTTGACCCATTCCACGAGAACAACGCCAGCAGCTATACCGGCGTGGTGGATGTGGTCTGGCGTCTCGTGTACTTACCTTTTATCAGGAGATAATTTTTTGCTGGACGAACTGCAATAAACGCAATAGGTTCAGAAGATGTAGAATAACAACGGTTTAACAACAAGAAGACCCTGGGAACTACCCAGGATCTTCTTGTTTTGAAGTTAATCGATACAACATCCAGTTGCCATGGCCTGACGCGCACTGGTTGATTAATTCAGTTTTCCAGCTGTGCGTCCGTCTTTTCCTGCTCACTTTCTAACCTGTCACCCTGGCGTTTATGCCGCCTAATGCACAAGAAACGAATGACCAGCCAGATAATGATTATTACGGCGGCCAACCCTAGCAAAACGATTGGGGGTAACAAGAACAGGTAACCGCTCATCCAACCTCCAGCAAACCAGGTTCTACACTACTCATCCGAATTTTACACGGGGTTTACCCGGAAACGGATAACGAAAAATCCTGCCTCCGGATGCTGTATTTGGCGTTGTGCGCCAGCACCTGCTTAACGTACTGCTCAGGCACATCCACCGTCGTGCGGTGGGTCTGGATCAGGATTTTTCCCAGGCTGGAGCCGGGAATGTTGGCCACGGAAGCGATGGTCCCCACCACTTCGCCAGGCCGGATGCCATCCGCTTTTCCCAGGCGCATTTCCAGGCGGACCATGCCTTCCTCTTCGGCCGTGCGGCTGGTGCGGCGTAATCGGTCATCAGTCCGGCCGGCATTGCTCCGTGGAGCGCGCTCGCGATATTCTGGACGGGTGGCCTTGACTGGCAATGGGCTGACCTCCATGATGGGGCGCTGTTTTTCCTCCGCCCGCGCGATTTTTAGGGCTACGGCTGCCAGGTCCAGTGGATCCGCGCCGGATGCCACCAGGGTTTCAACCAGTGCGCGTTCCTCTTTCACCCGTTGCCGGCGCAGCCACATTTGGATTTTGCTCATCAGCTCATCCAGGCGTTTGGCCTGGATATCTTCTGGGGTCGGGATGGTCGTTTCGGTCATCGGCTGACGGGTAAATTTTTCAATCTGGCGTAAGGCCCCACGTTCCGCGGGTCTGGCCAGGCTGATGGCCACGCCGGCGCGGCCGGCCCGGCCTGTGCGACCAATCCGGTGGACGAACACCTCGGGGTCATCAGGAAGGTCAAAGTTGAAGACGTGCGAGATACCCTCCACGTCCAAGCCGCGGGCGGCCACATCCGTGGCAACCAGCACCCTCACCTGCCCACCGCGAAAACGCGCCATGGTGCGCTCGCGCGCTTCCTGGCTCATGTCTCCGCTCAGGGCTTCAGCGGGGTAACCGCGCATGTTAAGTTCATTCACCAGGTCGCCGGTGCGCGCGCGGGTGCGCGTAAAAATGAGCGCGGAGCTGATGTTTTCCATCTCGAAGAGACGGGTTAGCACAGCCAATTTATCCTGCTCGTTCACAACGTAGTAGCGCTGTTCCACCAGCTCCACCGTCATTTGGGGCGTGGTAATGCTCACCAGCTTGGGGTCGTGGAGGTATTTTTCGGCCAGCTCGCGCACGCGCGGCGGCAGCGTGGCGGAGAAGAGCGTGGTTTGCCGCTCGGCCGGCGTCGCGGCCAGGATGCTCTCCACGTCTTCGATGAAGCCCATCGAAAGCATTTCATCCGCTTCGTCCAGCACCACCGTGCGGACGTCCTGCAGGTGCAGCTTCTCACGTCGGATGAGGTCCAACAGGCGACCGGGGGTGCCAACCACGACGTCCACGCCCAGGCGCAAGCCTCCCAGCTGTTGGCTGTAGGAGGTCCCACCATACACTGCCAACACCCGGGCCTCGTTAAACTGGCCCAAGGCCCGAATCATATCGTGGGCCTGGATGGCCAGCTCCCGTGTGGGAACGACCACCAGTGCCTGTGGGCGGGTGGTATCTGGTTGCAGTTGGTGAAGAATGGGCAGTGAAAAGGCGGCAGTCTTGCCGGTGCCAGTTTGGGCCTGGCCCATCACATCTCTTCCCGCCATCATCAGCGGGATAATCCCGTTTTGGATGGGGGTTGGTTCCACGTAGCCCAGGGCCGTAACCGCCTGGATTAATTCAGGGCGCAGCCCAAAATCGTCAAAACTTGTATTCATCGAGTCTCCATGCTCTTTGTTGGCGCGGAAAACATAGCTTCTGTGTATTAATGAAGCCCTGATTCCAGCTATCTTGTTTTACCCAGGGGATGTCTCGATGATTCCAAAAACCCATTCATGCGCGAGCGGCGCCTCACGGCAACGCTCCACCAACAAAAATGCCCAGTTTTTCACCTGGGCAGCAATGGAACTTACAAAACAAACTCCCAAATACGTCCTCACCTGAGGACTGCACGAGTATACCACTACTTGCGCGCAAAAATGAACACCTTTTACATGACTTTTCAGCCTGCGCGCGCCTTTTCACCTGCTTTTCTGCGCAAAAAGAGCTGATTCCCAGCTCGGATTAAGAAAAAATTAACGAATGCTATATAATTAGCCCAACAACCGTTACCCGTTCATACCGAAGGAGGACGTGAATGAAAAAAAGTCTCGTATTACTGGTCGTGTTGACAATGCTTGGGGGAATTTTGGCCGGATGCGCATCTCAAGGCAAGCAATCAGTTCTGGATAAGATTACAAAAGACGGCAAAGTCATGGTCGGCACTTCCGCGGACTACCCGCCCTACGAATACGTGGACGATGCGGGCAATAAAACCGGCTTCGACATTGACCTGATGACGGAAATTGCCAAGCGCATGGGCGTGGAACTGGTATGGGTGGATATGCCCTTCGATAGCCTCGTTGCCGCGGTACAGGAAGGCAAAATTGACATGTCCATCTCCTGCTTCAACTACAGCGCGGAACGGGATGAACAGGTGGACTTCTCCGATGCCTACTACACTTCCGAAGACGCCTTCCTGGTCAAGAGCGGTTTCGCAGGCGCGATTGTCAACCCCGAAGACGTGGCCAAGTACAAAATTGGTGTCCAATCGGGTACCGTACAGGACGACTGGCTGACCACCACGCTGGTGGAAGCCGGCCTGGTTGAGGACGCCAACATCTCACGTTACGAGCGAGTGGACCAGGCCGCCCTGGATCTGAACGCTGGCCGGATTGAAGTGCTGATGGCCGATTACGTCCCGGCGCAGGCCTTGGTCAAACAATACCCGGATTTCCAGGTGGTTTACCACGCGGTGCTCTCCACCGGTCCGCTGAACATCGTTCTCCCGGATGGTGACGCGAAGCTCCAGGCCGAGATCAACAAGGTTATCAAAGCGCTGCAGGACGAAGGTTTCATCGACACGCTGGCGACGAAATACTTCAGCGAATAAACCGTGGATGTGAAGGGATGGCCGGTAAAAAATTGACCATCCCTTTTTTTCAACACCTTCGCGTGTATTTCAGGCTACTGGAAGGGACTAACCTTTGAATTTCAGCAGCTTCATTCAATATATCGCCTCGGGCACAGCCTACACCCTGGGGGTGACGCTTGTCGCGCTGCCCTCCGGCCTGGTCTTGGGTGTGCTGTTTGCCCTGCTCTACGTCTATGGCGGCCGTGTTGTCAGCCGGCTTATGTCTCTCTACAGCACCGTGATGCGCGGTATTCCCCCCATCGTGTTGCTCTTCATCCTGTACTTTGTCATGTCCGGCAGCGTAAATCTCTCCCCGTTTTGGGCAGGATCCATCTCGCTCGGCATCATCAGCAGCGCGTACCAAATGGAAATCGTACGGGGTGCCATTCTCGCGGTCAGTGGTGAGCAAATGTTGGCCGCTCGGGCAATTGGCATGAGCACGCTCGAAGCCATCCGGTACGTCATCCTGCCCCAAACCCTGCGCCTCGCCATCCCGCCCTGGTCCAACGAAGCGGCCATTGTCATCAAGGATTCGTCGCTGGTCTACGCCCTGGGCGTACCGGAGATCCTGCGCCGCGCGCAGCTCATCAGTGCCAGCACGCAGCAGCCTTTCCTGGCTTACATCTCGGCCGCGGTGATTTACTTCGCCTTGGTTTTCATTGCCAACAGGCTGCTCGCCCGCCTGGAACGCAGGCTGACTATCCCTTCCAACCCCTGATTGGAGCAAACACGATGCCCAAACCCATCCTGACCATCAAGAAACTGACCAAGAAATACGGCAACAATGTCATTTTCCATGACATTGACCTGGTCGTTAACGAGGGGGATACCATCGTAGTGATTGGCCCCAGTGGCACGGGCAAGAGCACCCTCCTGCGCTGTGTAAACCTGCTGACCAAGCCCGATGGCGGCGAAATCTGGCTGGATGACCTCGAAATCACCGCCAAAGGTGCCGACGAGGACCGGGTCCGGCAGCATATTGGCATGGTATTTCAAAACTTTCTTCTCTTCAACCATCTCACCGCCTTGGAAAATGTAAAGCTGGGATTGACCAAGGTGAAGCACCTGCCTGAGGCAGCCGCGCATGAAAAAGCACTGGCCGAATTGACACGGGTTGGTCTCGCGGATCGCGCCGATCACTACCCCGGCCAGCTTTCCGGCGGGCAGCAGCAACGGGTTGGCATCGCGCGGGCCCTGGCGATGGACCCGCGGGTGATGCTATTCGATGAACCCACCTCCGCCCTGGACCCGGAGCTGATTGGGGAGGTGCTGGAGGTCATGCGCAACCTGTCGCTGGAGGGCATGACCATGATCGTGGTCACCCACGAAATGGGCTTTGCCAGGGAGGTTGCCGATCGTATTGTCTTCATGGAAAAAGGCAGCATCGTGGAGGAAGGCACCCCGGATGACCTCTTCTACCGTCCGAAGTATGAGCGTACGCGCGAGTTCCTCTGGAAAATAACCGAACTCTATGGGAAGAAGGAAGCGAAAGAATAAATGGCCGAGTGGCTTGGGCTGTTTCAACGGTTCCTGAAGGATTTCATCCTCGGCGCGGGCACAACCCTGGAGCTGACGGCTGTCGGCTTGCTGATGGGCTTCCTGCTCGGGTTGGGGCTGGCCCTGGCCAAAACCTTTGGTCCTAAATGGCTGCGTGCCATTGCCACTGGCTACATTGAGTTGTTCCGCGGCACGCCCTTATTGGTCCAACTCTTTCTCATCTACTACGGCCTGCCCTCCCTGGGTATCACCCTCTCCCAAACGCTTTCGGCCTACCTCGCGCTCGGTCTGAACAGCGCAGCGTACCAGGCTGAATACCTGCGCGGAGCCATCCAGGCCATCGGCAATTCCCAAATGATGGCTGGGCGTTCCATCGGGCTCTCCCGCTGGCAGACCATCCAACACGTGATTCTGCCCCAGGCTTTGCGGCTGGCGCTGCCCTCGTGGTCGAACGAACCCATCTCCCTGCTCAAAACCACGGCCATCGTCTTCCTGATTGCCGTCCAGGACCTGATGGCAAAGGCCAAGCGGGCGGCCACCATCACCTACAATCCCATCGGGAGTTACCTGGCTGTAGCGGTTGTCTATCTCGTCCTGGTTTTCGCGTTGGACGCGCTGCTCAAGTGGGCTGAGCGCAAAACCAAAATCCCAGGCTTCGAAATCAATACCAAGCGTGTGTAATTCGGTATCCTTGTACTGCGCGCGCTCTGGACAACAACCAACCCGGTTTCATATAATCCAGTCATTCACCCAAAGCTGGGGTTTGGGAGATGGCATTCGCTTGGATGACACTCTCTGGCCCCTGCTTATCGAAATTCATCTTAATTCATTAATAGGGCGGTAACTGCCATGGATACTTCAGAAACAAGCTGGTCCATCAAGAATACGGTAAAAACCACGCTGAGCATCCTGGCCGTGGCGGTTTTCTTTTTCCTGGTTTACCGTTTTCATCACGTTCTCTTTACGCTTTTCATTGCCATCATTCTGGGAACGGTCGTCCGGCCCGTGTTAACCAGGCTGGTTAACAAAGGCCTGTCCCAAACCGTGGCGCTGCTGCTCATCCTGGCCGCGGTCCTGGTTTTGTTGGCGGGCTTCATCGGGCTGTTGGCTCCCATGCTTTCAGCCCAGAGCGATAAGCTGGCCGCAGATATTCCACGCTATTACCAGGTTATCCGGGATTGGTTAGTAAACAGCCGCAACCTGCTTGTCTCCCGCCTAAGCGAGTCCCTCCCCAGCACGCTGGGCGGTCAGGCAGAAACAGCCAACACCGAGGCCGATGTGCTCAAGTCTGCTGGCCAGGCCCTGGGCTACCTTTCCACCATCTCCAAAGTGCTCTTCATGGCCATCACCATCACAGCCCTAACCGGCCATTGGGCCGTCTCCGGCCAGCGACTGGTCCAATCCATGCTCATTTCCCTGCCACAAGCCAGCCGCCTGAAGGCCTCCGCGCTCGTCTCGGATATCGAGGGCAAGGTCAGCGGTTACTTGGGCGGCCAGGGGCTCCTATGCCTGGCCATTGGTGTCTTGGCCTTCGCGGCCTACGCGCTGATAGGTTTGCCAAACGCGATGGTTTTGGCCATCATCGCCGGCCTCATGGAGGCCGTGCCCATGATCGGGCCACTTTTAGGCGCCATCCCTGCCGCGGTTATCGCGCTGACAATTTCACCAAATATGCTAATTTGGGTGGTTGTCGCGACGGTCGTTATCCAGCAGCTGGAAAATAACCTGTTGGTGCCCAGGGTAATGAAAAAGGCTGTGGGCGTGAATCCGTTTGTTTCGCTCCTTTCAATCGCCACTTTCTCAGCCCTTTATGGCATTGGTGGCGCGTTGATGGCCATCCCCCTGGCTGCCATTATTCAATTGGTTTTGGAAAATTTTGTTTTCAACAAGGAGCCGGATGACACAACCCTTTCAGAAAACAGGGGGGCTGCCAACCGGTTGCGCTACGAAACCCAGGATTTCGCCCAGGGTATGCGCAACCAGGTGAGACAGAGCAAAGAAGGGACAACTGAAACTGTCGCACAGGTGGACCGGTTCATCGAAGAGATGGAAGGTATCGCGGTCGACCTCGACGCCCTCCTTGCTACCACGGAAACTGGGGGGAAAGCATGAACAAAAACGTGCTTAAGACCACTGCCACCGTTCTGTTGACCGTTCTGTTGATTGCCCTGCTGTGGCAATCGCGCGAAATCCTGGTCTACATGGTCTTTTCCCTCGTCTTTGCTGCTGCGTTACGACCGCTGGATACCATGGCCGCCGGCAAGCCGAAGCGCGTTCGCTTTTTCATCCTCGCGGGGGTTCTCGCCGCGCTGGGCGGGTTGGTGTTTTTGCTTTACCTGCTTGGCGACGGGCTTGGGAGGGAATTGCAACTGCTGGTGGATACGATGTCTCACCTGAAATCCTGGCAGCTGCCGGTTTGGCTAACCCAATTTAGCTTTATCAAGACACTGCTGGACCTGATGCCAGCGCCAGGGGACTTGTTCAACGCGCTCACAGCTAAAGGCGGCCAGGCCATGCTGCCTTTTCTCCAAAAATTTACCCAGGATACCATGGGTGTGCTGAGTGGCGCCTTCGTGATCATTTTCCTGGGTCTCTACTGGTTGAGTTCACAGGACCATTTTGAAAGGCTGTGGCTGTCTTTACTACCCAACGCGCAACGCAGAAAAGCGCGCGAAACCTGGCATGCCATTGAAACCAGCCTGGGCGTCTATGGGCGTGGTTTGTTCGCACAGGTTGCCCTCACCTGGGCCGTGTTGGGGGTGGGGCTATACTTCCTGCGCTCCCCTTATCCGGTGTTCCTGGGTTTGCTCATTTCACTGGTCAGCGTGCTGCCCATCGTGGGCATCTTTGTAGCGCTGTTGGTGGCCATCCTTATTGGGTTGTTCTCCAGCATCCGGTTCACGCCCATCATGCTGCTGTTCGTGCTGGCTGTGCTAATCATCATCCGGGTGTGGGTAAAACCACGCCTTTACCAAAAAGCCAGGGAGAACGCCTTGGTGAACCTCGTCATTATGCTTGTGATTGTGGACGCGTTCGGCCTGGCCTGGCTGTTGATAGCTCCGCCAATCGCGAACGTGCTCCAAATTCTGTGGAAGAACCTGGTGGAGCGCGCTCCCCGCAAGGCCCCCAGCTTGAGGTACCAGGCACTCCTGGAACGCCGGCAGGCACTGGCCCAAAGCCTGGTATCTCTAAAGGAACCCCCTTCACCGGCGGTAGCCCAGGCCCTCAGTAAGCTGGACGAGCTGATTAATCAGGCCGAACCTTTCCTGTCAGGCGAAGAAATCTGACAAAAGGACCCTTTCAGGAAACCTACTTTGCGGTAAGCTACACCGAACCGCGACAGGCGCCTCGGGCTTGTTGACATCCTTATCGGACTCGGGTATCCTTAATTCGCGTTCGGGCGGGACCGGCGCGGCGAAGCCCTGCGAACCCCGTCAGGTCCGAGAGGAAGCAGCGGTAAGGAGGTATCTTCGGGTGTTGCCGGCAAACCTGCCCGACGCATTTTCATACGATGAATCATTCACTCGACCCATCCAATCCACCGGTTTGCTCTTACGAGGGCTCTGATTACCAATCCTCCTTTTGGGATAAAGGCGAACGCCAATATGAGGACACGGTTGAAGAAATCGCCCTAAAACGTCTGCTTCGCCACGGTGGCCGCTTGATGTTGGAGCTTGGGGCGGGTGCCGGCCGCAACACACCCCGCTATGGCAGTTGGGAGCGCGTGGTGCTGCTGGATTACTCCCGCACCCAGCTGTTGCAAGCTCGCGAACGGCTGGGCGACAGCCCCCGGTTTGTGTATGTGGCCGCTGATGTGTACAAGTTGCCGTTCGTGAATGGCTTGTTTGACGGCTCCACTATGATTCGCACGCTGCACCATATGGCCGAGCCCGAGCTTGCCCTAAAATCAGTGCGCCGGGTTCTTGCCCCGGATGCCCTCTTCATCCTGGAGGCTGCCAACAAGCGCAACATCAAATCCATCCTGCGCTACGTGGCCCACCGTCAAGCCTGGAACCCGTTTGACCATACCCCCATTGAATTCGCGGAACTGAACTTTGACTTTCACCCACGCTTCATCCAGGAAATCCTCAAGTCGGCGCAATTTTCGATTGAAAAACAATTGAGCGTGTCCCATTTCCGGGTCGGATGGCTGAAACGTCATGTCCCGCTCAAAGTACTGGTCGGCCTCGACGCGCTGCTGCAGCCGACCGGTTCATTCTGGCAGTATTCGCCCAGTATCTTTACGCTTGCCAGGGCTGTTGGGGATACCCCCACTGCGGCAGAAGCAGGCTTTTTTAGTTGCCCAGTCTGCCATACCGCCCTTCCAGAGGAAGTCCATAACCTGGCCTGCCCAGGTTGCGGCCGGGAATGGCCCTTTGCCGATGGTATTTACGACTTCCGGGTGGATGCCGGGGAATAATTCCCACCAGGCTTAGCATGATTTTGAAAAAGCCAGACCAGGCCAAGCAATTAGTCAGGCAGCTCATCCTTGTCATTATCCTGGCCAGCCTGTTTGGTTGCAATTTGCCTAGCGCGGATGTCACGGCCCCAACCGCCACCGCCATCTCCGCCAGGCAAACCCTCTTCGCGCTCACCTATCCCAGCCCTACGCCCGGCTTTCAGTCGGTTGTGGCCACCCCAACCCCCTGGATTTCCCAGCAACCCCTGGTGACCCTCCCGGCCACCCTGCCGCCATCCACCCCTACGCCCGTCCTGGCCGTCCCCGCGGGTATAGTGGTTTATTATGCCCAATCGGGGGACACGCTCAAGTCTGTCGCCGCCCGTTTCAGGGTGAGCACCGGGGAGATAAACAGCCCGGAAGCCATCCCGGCACCGGAAAGCCTGCTGCCCATCGGGCTGGCGCTTTTCATCCCTACGCCCACCTTCATCGCCCCCTATCAGCTTCCCGCCCTTCCCGATAGTGAAATCGTTTTTGGCCCAGGTAGTGGCCGGGTTGACGTGAACACGATTGTTCAGCAAGCGAATGGGTATCTGGCCCGGTACCAGGAATCCCTTTGGGACAGGCGCTACACCGGCGCTGAGATTGTTGACCTTGTGGCCCGGGAGACCTCCACCAATCCCCGTCTGTTGCTAGCTCTGATTGAATACCGTTCAGGCTGGCTCTTTGGCCAACCGCTTGGGGAGGATGGGGAGCTCTATCCCATTGGCTTTAAGGCTGAAAAGGTGACTGGCCTTTACGCTGAGCTTTTTATCGTCGCGCGACTCCTGGCGGAAGGTTATTATGGCTGGAGTGATGGTTCTCTGAAAGTGTTGACGTTCAAGGATGGAAGCATCGCAGAGATCGCGCCAGCGCTAAATCCGGGCAGCGTTGCGCTTCAGAACCTGTTCGCGAGCCTTTACGAACAAAAGGATTTCCACCACGCGCTTTACGGCCCCGGCGGCTTTTTAGCCTTGGAACAGCAGCTCTTTGGGGACCCCTTTGCCCGCGCTGCCCTGGTTGGCCCCCTATTGACGCCGGCCGTCAGCCCGCCTACCCTCACCCTGCCATTTCTGCCCGGTTTACGCTGGGCGCTTACTTCCGGCCCACACCTCACCTGGCAACCCGGTACGCCCCGCGGCTCGCTGGATTTCGCCCCCAGGGTGGAGGGCCAAAGGGGATGTATGACCTCCAGCGCCTGGGCCACCTCCCCTGTGCGGGGGCTCGTTACGCGCAGCGCGCGCGGCGCGGTGGCCATCGATTTGGATGGCGATGGGGACGAAAGCACCGGCTGGGTTATCATCTTCATGCATATGGCCTCCCAGGAGCGCGTTCGGGTAGGGGCGTGGGTTAAAGTGGACGACCCGATTGGCCACCCATCCTGTGAAGGTGGCTACGCAACTGGGCTTCATCTGCATATTACCCGCAAATACAATGGGGTCTGGATTGGCGCGGAAGGTCCGCTGCCTCTCATCCTGGATGGCTGGCAGGCTTTCGCCAGTCCCAGTGCCTACGCCGGCTACCTCGTCCGCGATGGGGTGACAGTGTATTCAAACACCGCCGACAAGGAATATTCTCACATTTACCGGGATAACTGAAAAGGCCTTATTTCACTGCGGCATGATTGGCACCAGTTCTTCCGCGCTGCCACGTTTTGTTTTCCAGAACCAGGCATAGTACATCCAAATGGCGATGATATACGTCACAATCGTCACCGCGAAGGCCGGCTTAAAGCCATAATTGACCTGCAAGTAGCCGCTGATCAGTGGACTTAACGCCCAGCCAAAGTTTGAAGCCATGCTGGTTAGGCTGGCAATCATCGCCCGCGATTCGATGCCAACCCTTTCCATCACAAAGGTCGAGTACACCGGTCCGCTCATGTTCATCAGCGTCAGCCGGAAGTAATAGGCCACTACGCTGACTTCAAACCAAGGCGCGAACCCTAAAAGGGCCAGGAAGGGGATGGAAAGCGCCTGCGTTGCCACCACTACTTCAATTTTACCGAATCGTTCCGCCAGGGCTGGGGCGACAAGCAAGCCCAATCCCATCGCCAGGCTGCCCCAGGCGAACAACACCCCGATGGTGGTGTCGGATTGGTGATGAACGTTGCGGAAGAAGACGTTCATGAACGGCATGATCATCCCAGCGCCAATCGAGGTCACCAGGGTCGGCAGGATGAGCCGGCTGAGGCGTCCGGGATTGTCGCGCATATAGGAGATTGGCGCAAAGACCGAGCGGGCTGCTTGTGGCAGCCGGACGTTGGACATCATCAGAACAGGGATAAGCGAAAGCGCCATGAGGATGATGGCGGCCCCCAGGGCCCATTTGTACGCGTCCGTGCTCACCGCGCTGACCACCAAGACTCCCGCGAAGAAAGTGGGCAGGTATCCCCCCACCCATTCGCCAATGGATGTGGCAGTCATGCGCATCCCGGAGGCAAAACTAAAAAGGTAAGTTCGCTCCTGTTCGCCGCTGTTTTCCATCAGGAACGGCCCCATGGCCACGGCCGAGAGCGACTGGGCGACGCCCAGCAACACGTTCAGGACGCTGAAAACGGGGGTGACAGGTTTCAATACCATGCCCAAAACCGCCAGCGCCACGCCCAGGTTCCCAAAAAAGAATGCGTTTTTACGGCCGATTCTATCGGTTAGGTAACCCATCGGCAGTGCGACAATCAGCGAGGTGGCGCTGCGGATGGTGACCAGGTTCCCCAACACCGCCTGGTTATAGCCCAGGCTTAAGACATAAAAATTGAAAAGCAGCTGGTAGGTGCCCATGGCGGCACCAAAAATCATGATGCTGAGCAGGTATAAGCGCGCGTTGGTGCTGAAGGCCCGCACGCGTTCCATGTAATTCTTGAGAGCGGAAGGCGGCCGGCCTTCCGCGGTTTGCGGTTCCACCGGTAAGTTATTCCCCCTGGATGAACTGTCTCATCAGTTCTTTGACTGTGCTCAAGCCTTCGTAGCGCGTGGCGTAATGGCGTTCACCCTCGGGGTTGACAATCACCTGCACCAGCCCCGCCATGCGCAGCTCTGACAGATGATGCGTAACCGTCGGCAGGCGGAGGCGCAAAACTTGCGAGAGTTGGGCTGCCGTGGCAGGTGATTGCGCCAGGTTGCGCAGGATGCGCAGCCGGGTTGGGTCTGCCAGTGCCTTAAGCCCGTGGATTAACGCGTCAGGGATGACCTCACCCGGAATCAGGGCCATATTTTCAGGCCTGTAACCAAAGAGCATCAACACGCTGCCCGGGCCGAGTTCTTCAACAAAGAGGATGGGCGCGCCCCAAAACGAAGGCGCGAGGAATAACCTGGAAATCTTGGAGAGGTCCCCGTAGCGCACTCCGGAGGAAAGCTCTTCCAGCATGGCAGGCAGTGGAAGGCTCCCAGCCCGCATTTGGGCATGGGAAAGGCCTCGTTTCAACACAGGCAGGATGCGGTTTTCTTCCTCGGCAAAGAAGCCGTCAACAAAGCTCTTCAGAGCGGCAAGATAAACCTCGCCAAATTGCTCCCGGTTTGCCCAGGCATCAAAAAGGTGGTCGGCGTACGCAGGTAGAAGCTCCTGGTCTCTGTAGCGGCTGTTGAGGCGGATGATTTCCTTCTCCGCCGCGCTCCACTTCCTGCCTGATGTCGTAGACAGGAGGAGTTGGCGGTATTCTTCCGGTCCATTGGCGTCGAACGAGAGGGCTTCCAAGCGCTTATCAACCGGCAATGCTTCGAGCCCCTGGACCACCTCCGCAGCACCTTTCGGGTTTGGGAGACCGAAAACAAACCTGATGGAACCCCGCAGGATTCCATCTGAATCTTCCAGCACTTTCCGCTGCTCAAGGGACAGGCGGGATCGCACACCGGCAGCCCAGGAAGGGCGCAGTCCAAAACGATCTGGGTTATGTAAAGCACGCAGGCAAATGAAAAGGTCATAACCCGTGCCCATTTCCCAATTTAACTTCGTACTGACAAATGTTGCCATAGTTGTTCCTTGGTAAGGATTGTCTCTTATTTTAGTTGTAGCCTAAGAGATGTCAAGGTTGACTAATGGACTTATCCCCTGCGAACCCTTCGCCACTCTGGCTATGGTAAGATTAGTCATCCACCAGGAAAGGAGCCCCAAATGACCATCAACAAAGCGCCGGATTATTCAAGGGAAGAAAAAATTGCCGGCCTGATTGACCAAATCAGCGCTTACATCGAGCAGTACCATCATGGCTCGGTCACCCTGGTCGGGATTGAAGGCAATGAGGTGTCTGTGCAACTGGGCGGCGCTTGCGCCGGTTGCCCGCTCTCCAAGGCCACGCTCCAGGGCTGGGTGGCAGGGACGCTCCACCAGTTTTTCCCGGACCTGCAGGTCATCGCGGTCGACTGATTTCTTCACACGCCTAATTCACAACCCAAACACATAAGTTGGTCGTCTACTTTCCGCCCACATCCCTGTATGCAGGCAGCGATGGTGCCAACATTTCCTTCTGTACGGTCTCATACAACGTATCGCCGCGTAAATCTTCAATCGTGTAGCAAACCCCACCCATTTGATCCGCGAGCAGTTGCGCCAAGCCCTGGTCAAATACCTTTTGTTCCATGTTGATAACCACGCTGTGAATGTTATCTTGTTTAAACATCCCCGCCAACTCCGCCACTTCAACCTGCACCGGCCGGCTGCCAAGCGCGACGTTGCCAGCGCCGTCTGTCAGCACCAGCAGCAAAGGCTGCACGTCCGGATGCAGCACTTTTTCCCGTTTGATGACCTCGTAGGCCATCATTAAGCCGGAGGAAAGCGGGGTCTTCCCCCCCACCGGGATGTTCACCAGCGCCCGTTGCGCCAGCAGGACCGAGTTCGTCGGTGAAAGCACCAGTGTGGCGCGGTCCTTCTGAAATACCACCAGACCCACCCGGTCACGCCGTTGGTACGCGTCTGTTAGTAGTGAAAGGATTGCGCCCTTGGTCGCGGACATCCGCTCCGCAACCGCCATGGACCACGAGCCGTCCACCAGGAACAGGATGAGATTGGCTGTTTTCCGAACGCGGACTTTTTTCTGGTAATCGCCCCGCCGGATGGCAAAGGCCACATCCTGGCTGCGCTTCAGGCTTTCCCTTTGGCGTTGGAAAGGCGCGGCCGCGCGCAGGGTGGCATCGAAGGCCATATCGCTGGTATCGCCTGGCGCAGGCCGGGATTGGATGTAACGACCCCGTTTTGTTTTGGAGTGGGTTTGGGAACGGCGTCCGCCTTGTTTCCGCACCATTTCGTCCAGAGGTGTGTCAAGTTGGCGTGGCTCAAAGGTTTCCCCCGGTTTGACCACCTTGCCCCCATCCCACCAGGTTGGGTTGAGGTTGGTAAAAATGTCCTGCTGGGCTTCCCCGACCGGGATTAGTTCCCCGTCATCTGCCTCATCCTTGTTTATCCCAGCTGGGTTGTCGCTTTTTTTTTACCCTCAACCACGTCCTCTTCGCTTTCAGGTTCAGGGGAAATGACCGTGGTTTGCGCTTTCAGTTGGTCAAGTTTCGCGTCCAGGTGTTCCAGCCCAACCTCGGACTTCCGGAACGGCCCGGATTTCACGCGATGGGGTAAGGCCAGTTCCGCCGCCAGTGCTATATCGCGTGGGGTGATGCGGTCGCGGCCCTCAAACGCGGCCTGGGCGCGCGCGCCTTTTAAGATGACCAGGTCGGACCGGTGCCCGTCCACTTCCATGGAAGAGGTCAGGTCCGCGATGATGAGCAGATCACGCGATGTGTATCGGACGTTATCCACCATCTCGCGTGCCTGCTCAATTTGCTTTGAAAGCGCCTGTTCGTTGGGCAACCATTCCTCGCGGAACGCGTCCGCGTCAGTCTCAAAACCAATATTACGCCGCATGATTTCAACCCTCTGGCGCGTGTCCAGGATGCCATGGATTTCCACGGAGAAAGCGAATCGATCCAGTAATTGCGGACGTAAATCGCCTTCCTCGGGGTTCATGGTGCCCACCAGGATAAAGCGAGCGGGGTGGCTGAAAGAGATGCCCTCACGTTCCACCACGTTGACGCCCATCGCGGCGGAATCAAGCAGGATGTCCACCACGTGATCATCCAGCAGGTTTACTTCGTCGATGTACAGCAGCCCCCGGTTGGCTGCCGCCAAAACGCCCGGTTCAAAATGCCTTTCACCTTTTTGGATGGCTTTTTCAATATCCAGCGTCCCCACCACCCGGTCTTCGGTTGCCGAGACCGGCAAATTGATGAACGGTGTCTTTCGGGTCGTGACAGGCAGCGGGTCCTCACCAGATGCCACACGTTCACGGCATTCCGTGCACCATGTGGCAGGTGAATGCGGGTCGCAGCCAAAGCGGCAATCCCGAACCACTTGCACCTCCGGTAACAGGGCTGCCAGCGCGCGGGCCGCGGTTGACTTGGCGGTTCCCCGCTCACCTCTGATGAGCACGCCACCAATGCGCGCGTCCACCGCGTTGAGGATGAGAGCCCTGAGCATGCGTTCCTGGCCGACAATAGCTGTAAATGGGAAAATGGTTCTTTGATTCATGCGTTAATTTCCTTTTATGATGGTTAAGTCTACCATGATGAACGGGAGGAAACCAGTTGTTTGTCCGGGGTAAGCTGCAGCAAAAAGCCCCACCCCCGAAGCTATCGCCTTGCACAATGCGGAATATTTCCACGCAACACATGGTTTACACCCGCGCTCATCCTGCGCGCGCCAATTAGGCAGCAAAATCGCACTTTCCGCAGCCAATTTGCCAAATCGCAGACTATACTTAGGAAAACTTCCACCAGAAGGAGCGCCGCCATGCCACTGACATTTGATTTTCCGCTCGACCAATTGCGTTCTTACCATGGGACCAACGCCCGCCCCGTGGACTTTGACCAATACTGGGAACGCGCGTTGATGGACATGCGGGCGACAGAGCCGCGCACCCGGTTGGTGCCGGCCAGGTTCCAGGTGCCTGGCGTGGACTGCTCCGACCTTTGGTTCAGTGGGGTTGGGGGCGCGAATGTGCACGCGCAATTGCTGCGTCCGAGCAACGGTCATGGTCCCCATCCCGCCCTGCTCATGTTCCATGGTTATTCAAGCAACGCGAACGATTGGTCCTTCAAGCTTGGTTTTGTGGCCCAGGGCTTTATCGTCGCCGCTCTTGACACGCGCGGCCAGGGGGGTCTCTCTGAAGATTCCGGGGGTGTTACCGGCAACACGCTCAATGGCCACATCATCCGTGGCCTGACAGATGCGGTGACCGGGCATCCAGAAAAACTTTTATTCCGACAAAACTTCCTGGATACAGCCCAGCTTGCGCGGATTGTTTTTGATATGCCTGAGGTTGACCCCAGCCGCGTGTTCGCGACGGGCGCCAGCCAGGGAGGAGGGCTCACCGTTGCCTGCGCCGCCCTCGAACCGCGGATACGCAAAGCCGCGCCAATTTATCCTTTCTTGTCCGATTATCAGCGAGTCTGGCAGATTGACCTGGCCGCGAATGCCTACGCCGAGTTACAGGAGTACTTCCGACGTTTTGACCCCCGTCACGAGCAGGAAGCTGAAATTTTTAACGCGCTGGGTTACGTGGATGTTCACCACCTGGCGCCCAGGGTCAAAGCCGAGGTATTATGGGGCTGTGGACTGATGGACAGAATCTGCCCCCCTTCAACCCAATTTGCGGCCTACAACAACCTGGAAACAAGCAAACGGATGGTTGTTTACCCCGACTTTGGGCACGAGGAATTGCCTGGGATGGCAGACGAGATTCTGCAATTTTTGCTCAAGGACTGAAGCGCGCAAACCCGGCCAAAGCGTCAGTTCCTGGTCATTTCCAACCATAGAGTTGCCAGCGTGTAGCTGATGAATTGACCCATTCCCGCCTATCCCTGAAATATTCTCTGGCAACCAATGTTCTCGCCAAGCTCAGGCTGAACTCCCATGCTTTTTACCATTTGGGAATTAAAAACAGTGGGTCTTGGGTTCGGTAAAAGTTACTTCCGGCCCTTATAAAAAACAAGCATCGTATTAGCAAGCCCGCCCTATCCAGGCGGCAGCCCAGGTTGTTATTTCCCGAATTTCTGGCTGAGTCGCAGCTTGCGTTCCTGCAAAAAGCGGTGCGTACCGTCGCACAGTGGCTTGTTCGCGGAACTGCCACAACGGCACAGCGTCACACGATTGCGTGCAATGAATGGTACCCCATCGGACCGCGTTATTGGAATGTATCCCATCACCCACAACGGCCCCTCAATCGGTCCATAAGAAGTGATTTCAATGGTCTCCGCGATTTGCACCGGTAATTCCGGCTCCACGTCCGCTCCCGCCGGCTCGAACCGGTACATGAGCGACCCCGAAGGGCAGTCTTCCACCATCTTAATCGCCCGCGCTTGCTTGACGGGGTCCTTGGCCTTGCGCGTTAGTTCATCCACGCTGGTATCCTTCAGGTAGCAAAACCCTGAAGCCATGCACAAATTAACTTGCTTACGTACAATGAGGTTGGAATCCCCCGTGTATTCCACGATTCTGCCTGAGGTCCTGTCGGTCACCGCGGTTTCAGTGCCGATGAAATTAGTGCTGGTATGCGACCCGTCACAAAACGGTTTACTTTTGGATACCCCACACCGGCATACCAAGTACCTGCCCGGCGGCGTTTCTACTGGCCCCAGGTCCTGCCATTCGACCGGCTCGCCAAATTCCGTGCAAACCTGGGTGAGCTTCCGCAGTGGCACGCCACCCACCACGCGGTAGGGCCCGTTTCTAACGATGATTATCTCGGCTTCAGGGGGTAGCTTGCTATTATCTGCTTCGGTCATCACGCCTCCAGTGAGCTATAACCGTAATTATAGCCCACCCCACGGCGTGAACTGCTTTTTAATGCACTAATCCACGCGGCGCAGCACGTGCGTAACCGCTGTGGACGCGGTCCCCGCCAGCGACTGAATGATGCCGGCCCGCGGCTGCGACACCTGGCATCCACCTGCCTCCTGGCGTAGCTGCAGGCTCGCTTCCACTGCCTGGTAGACGCCCGAAGCTCCCAGCGGAAAACCACGCGCCTTGTGACCACCCATGGTTGCCACCGGCAAGGTCCCGCCAATCGTCAGCGATCCGTCGGTTCCCAGTTTCCAGCCTTGTCCGCGTGGAGCGAGCCCGGCCGCCTCCAGAGAAAGCACCGCGTGCAACGTGGTGTTATCTGAATATTCAAAGAAATCCATCATGGGCATCGAAAGCCCGGCGCGCAGTAAGGCTTGCTGGATGGATACCGCCGCCGCGGTGAAAAACAGGGGGTCTTCGCGGTCATGCACCGCCAACCGGTCCGTCACCAGGCTTGTGCTGGCCAAATGCACCAGCGCGTGACCTAAACCTTTGGGAATGGCCTCACCCCGTGCCAGGATGACCGCCGCGGCCCCATCTGCCGCCGGTGCGACGTCAAATAGGTTAAGCGGCGCGGCCACCATCCCCGAGCGCAGGTAGGCGTCGGTGTGGATGGCTTTGCGATACATGGCGTGTGGATTCTCAACCGCGTTGGCGTGCGCGATTTTAGGGAATCCCGCCAATGCCTCACGCGGAAACTGGTTTTCGTACAGGTAGCGTTGCGTCAGCAGGGCAGCCTGCGCGACGGGTGTCAAGCCTTCTGACATCTCGTAATCGGAATCCAGGCCCAGGGCCATCACCCTCTCGACCCCGCTTCCAACCACGTCCGTGACCTTTTCCACGCCCACCACGGCTGCCACGTCCACCATCCCGGACCGGATGGCGTTATACGCCAGGTGCAGCGCGGCCCCACCCGAAGCTTCCCCCGCCTCCGCGGTCATCCCTTCCGCCTCGCCAGCCAGGCCGGCATACTCCGCGACGAGGGCGCCGAGGTTGGCCTGATGCGAGGCCGGCGCGGCCAGCATGTTGCCAACAAAAATCGCCTGCGGCTTCAACCCGCCGGCATCCGCCCGCGCTTCGCGCAATACACGGGCAGCCAGCCCGCGCAATGACTCTTCCCAGAGTTCCCCAACGTCACTTTGGGCAACCCCAACGATATACACTTCAGGCCGGCGCGCCATCTCACTTCACCACAATCTCGCCACGGTAGCGTACGTACGTGGCGTAGTCAATTTCGGTGCGGCGCGCGATGTAATCCTGTGTTTTCAGCGCCTTTGCCTGGCGTTCGAGGATGGGTTTCCGTACCTTGATTACAAACGAATCAGACCCAGCCCCAGACCCATACGAGGTCATCAAAATCCGGTCGCCAGGTTTGGCAATGTCCAAAATAGCCGTCAGGCCAATCAGGGATGCCCCGGAATAGGTATTCCCAATCACCGGCGAAAGCAGCCCTGTTTTAATTTGCTCCGGTGTGAAGCCCAGTTCCTTGCCCACCCGCGTCGGGAACTTCGTGTTGGGCTGGTGGAAAACCACGTACGCGAAGTCCGACGGCTTGAAGCCGGTCTGCTCCATGATTAACCGGGTCGCCGAAGTAACATGGTCAAAGTACGCCGGCTCGCCCGTAAAGCGTTGGCCATGTTCCGGGTAAACCGCGTGAGCTCTGCGCCAGAAGTCCGGCGTATCCGAGACGTAGGAATAAGCGGCTTCAATGGTGGCCAGCGACTCAGCCACGGGACCAAAGATGTAAGCCGCGCCACCTGATGAGGCGGTGTATTCCAGCGCGTCCCCAGGCTTCCCTTGCGCGGTGTCCATGCCAATTGCCATGGCATACCTGCCCATGCCCGAACCTACCATGCCAATGGCCGCTACCATGGCTTCGCTACCCGCCTTGCAGGCAAACTCCCAATCGCCAGCGGAAATGTTCCGCGAAGCGCCAATCGCCTCCGCCACCACTGTGCCGCTGGGCTTCACCGCGTAGGGGTGAGATTCAGACCCAACCCACACCGCCCGTAGCTCAAGTGGGTCAATTTCCGCCCGTTTCAACGCGTTGCGCGCCGCTTCAATGGACATCGTGATCACGTCCTCGTCCAGCCCTGCCACCGCCTTCTCAATGATGGGCAGTCCTTCGTCGTTCCCGCCCCAGATGCGGGCTACTTCCTTCGCCGGCAGCCGGTAACGGGGCACATAAGCGCCATAACCAACAATGCCCACCCCGACCCTGGGTTTGAGTAGCAAATTTCCGTGTTGTGCCTTTGTTTCTTCGTTTTCGCTCATTCGTTTTACCTCTTCCATTCAGCCAGGATTTCCTTGGCACGGTCGATGCGTATGTTTTTCTCGCTGACCAGCTGGTCCGCCAGTGCCTGCGCCTGTTCCGGGCTTGCCCCGGCGGCTATGGCAATTTGGCGGGCGTGCAAGCCCATGTGACCACGTTGGATGCCCTCGGTGGCCAGCGCCCGCAGCGCCGCCAGGTTTTGCGCCAGCCCCACTGCGGCAATAATCTCACCCAGTTCGGATGCGTGCGTGACGCCCATCAACTTGAGGTTGGCCTTGGCCGTCGGGTGCACGCGCGTGGCGCCCCCCACAATCCCCACCGCCATCGGCAATTCGATGAACCCAGTCAGGTTGCCGGCTTCATCCTTGCCCCAGGTGGTCAGGCTGGTATATCGGCCGGAGCGGGCCGCGTAAGCGTGCGCGCCAGCTTCCACCGCGCGCCAATCGTTGGCGGTGGCCAAAACCACGGCATCCACCCCATTCATCACGCCCTTATTGTGAGTCGCCGCCCGGTAGGGGTCTGCCGCGGCGAAAGCCCAGGCTTCGATAATCCCATCCCGCACTTTTTCCCCCGTAAATTGGCCAAACGCCAGCGCCTCCACCGGGATGGTGACCCAGGCGCGTGCGAGGCGCCGGTCGGCCAGGTTTGAAAGTATCTTCAAATGCACCCTGCCACCGGTAAGTGCTTCCACCGGTCCGGCCAGCTTTTCCACGGCGGTGTTAATCGCGTTGGCACCCATCACGTCCTGGACGTCAAAGATAAGGTGCAACACCAGGAACGGCCCAATCGGGGATTGTTCAATTAACCGTACTTCCAGGTCTCGCGGGCCGCCGCCATACTTGCTCAGCAGCGGGTCAACGTGGGCCACCTGGTCCAAAAGTTCGTCTTTATGGGCCAGGATGAGCTCACGCGTTGCGGCCGGGTTGGGTAGGTCAAGCAGCTGCAATTGGCCAATCATCTCAGGCGCGGTCATGGAGGCCCTAAAGCCCCCGCCTTTTTTCGCCAGCTTGGCCATAAACGACGCGCCGGCCACCACCGATGGTTCCTCAATCACCATTGGCACGAGTAAAGCTTTGCCATTGATAACAAAATTTTGGGCTATACCAACTGGCAGACTGTAGAGCCCCACCACGTTTTCAACCATGTTGTTCGCGGTTTCCTGCCCGAGGCCTCCCGCCACCTCCCAGGCCTGGCATTCTTCCGCGGTAAGGCCAAACGCTTCCCCGAGAAATTCCCGCCGCTGTTCAACTGACATTTCATAAAATTTCATTCTATTTATTCCTTTTAAGCAGATGTCACGATGTTTATACCCATTGCTTACTCTAAAAAACTATCAGGGTTGCCTAAGCAGAGTACCCATGCTTGGATTTTATCTATTCTGGCATCTTTCACCCAAAAATTTCCTGTACAAATAGCCAATTCCGCCCAAACCCGGGTAGGATTAGAAAATATTCAGTTCGCCTGGGTAAACAGCCCTCGCCAGCAAGGAGTGAAAGTGACTGAGCAGTCAGAGAACAGTTTTGATGTGTTGATTATCGGTGGCGGCCCCGCGGGGGCTTCAGCCGGCATTTATGCCTCCCGGGCCGGCCTGAAAACCGCCATCATGGATAAAGGCCTCACCACGGGTGCGCTGGGCATCACCAGTAAAATCGCGAATTATCCTGGTATTGATGGCGAGATTGGCGGAGCCGAGCTGCTGGAAATCATGCGCAAACAGGCCGTCAGTTTTGGCGCCCAATTCATCAACGATAAAGCCATTGGCACCGACCTTTCAGGCAACCCCAAACTGGTCTTTGGTAACCAGGGTTTTTACCAAACCAAAACCCTGGTCATCGCCACAGGTTCCATGGGCCGCTCCAACCTCATCAAGGGTGAAGCTGAGCTCCTTGGGCGCGGGGTCTCTTATTGCGCCGTGTGCGATGCCGCCTTCTTCAAGGGTGCTGATGTCGCGGTCACTGGCAACAGTGATGAAGCCATTGAAGAGGCCCTTTACCTGGCCCGCTTCGCCAAAACTGTACATTTCTTTAGCCCTACCGTTGAGTTGAAAGCTCCTGAGAACCTGGTCGAAGAGCTCCATTCCCAACCCAACATTCTCCCCTACATGGGTGCCGTGATTAACGAGATTGCCGGCAATGAAAAGGTTGACTCGGTACGCTATTCCCAGCGCGAAAAAGGCAAAGGTGAAATCCCCGTCCAGGGTGTCTTCGTTTACCTGCAGGGCGGCATCCCCATCACCGACTTTCTGCAAGGCCAGCTCGAACTCAGCCCCACAGGCTGCCTGGTTGTGGATAGGGAATACCAAACGGCCATCCCCGGCGTCTTTGCTGTGGGGGATGTCCTCTGCCAGCATATTAAACAGGCAGTTATTGCCGCGGCCGATGGCGCCATCGCGGGAATCGCCGCTGAAAAACTGCTGCGCGGTAAGAAACAGATGGGCTTCGATTGGTCCAAGTAGCACACCCCCGCTGGTTTATATTCATGGATTTTTCCGGGTAACGGGTACAATTAGGCCATGCCTCTCATTATTCCAGAAAACCTGGCCAAAGCCGCGGAACGCGGTGAGCCTTCGCGTGTTTGGCGTGCAGGGCAACAGCGCCGACTTGATCTGCTGAAAGCCGCGGCCGGCAACCGCCTGGTTGGCACCGTCCTGGTGGATGGCTGTGGGGTGGGTACCTACCTTGCCCGTCTCGCGCCAGACGCGGACCTGCCAATCGGGCTGGACATCGAGTTTCCCCGGGTGGTGGATGGTCAGGCCTTCACGCCCAACGTCATCTGTGGCGCGGGGGAATATCTCCCCCTGGCTGGCGGAAGCGCTGACCTGGTTTTTAGTCACGAAGTCCTCGAACACGTCCAGGACGACCAATTGGCCATCCAGGAAATGGTGCGAGTATTAAAGCCGGGTGGGCGGATTGTGCTCTTTTGCCCCAACCGCGGTTATCCCTTTGAAACCCATGGCATTTACTGGCATGGCAAATACCATTTTGGCAACAAGCTTTTCGTCAATTACCTTCCCCGTAGCTTGCGCGATAAGCTGGCCCCGCATGTGGAAATCTATACACGTGCCGACCTGGACCGCCTTTTCGCGGGTTTGCCAGTGCGGGTGGTTTCCAGGCGCACGGTCTTCGGCGCATACGACAACATCATTAAACGCTCTCCTGCCTTCGGCAAGCTGCTGCGCGCCATACTGCAGTGGCTGGAAAAAACCCCGCTGCAGAGACTCGGCCTGTCCCATTTTTGGGTCGTGGAAAAAGTTTAAACTTCCACCTTCCCCCGCGGCATTTTCCTGCATTTATTAGAAGGTATTAACCAAAATCCTGCCCCAGCAAGGTGGCAACGCCAGGCTGAGTTGCCCGTTTTGCTCCACCCTAAATATTTCATCACCGTTAAGGAGGTCGCGAAAGACCCAGCCGGCCTTGCCTGGTAACGCGAAGCTGGCCCTGGCGGGTAGGTCCGCGCTGTTAATTGCCACCAGGGCGTGGTGGTCCCCAAGCGTCCGCTCAAACACCAACTGGTCTGCCGCCACGAATTGCTGCGCGTATCCGCCGCGGGTCAATGCCGGCGTGTTGGCCCGGATGGAAGCAAGCCGGCGGATGTGCCCCGCCAGGTCAGCGGCAGCCTGGCTGGCGCCCATTTCTTCGGGCTTGAATTCAGGCCGCAGGTTCCAATCCGAAGAGCCTTTGACCGCTTCCAGCATGAACTCGCTGCCATAGTAAATCGAGGGCACCCCCGGCGCGCCGAAAAGCGCGATGGTGAGCGGGTACAGTTGGGCATGGTTTTGAAGCAGGCTGGCCACCCTGCTGACGTCATGGTTATCCACGAAGTTGTAAAGGGTGGGGATGTCCCGGTAAATGCCCCCGGGTCCGAACTGTCGGTTCAGGCTGTAGGCAAGTTCGTGTTGGTTATGGGCGCTGTGGGCTGAATACAGGCTTTTATAAAGTTCATAATTGGTGGTGGCGTGCAGCGTTTCCGCGTTCGCCCATCGGCGATAATCCCCATGGATGACCTCACCCATCAGCCACAGGCCAGGGTCAAGCTGCTCCCCAAACGCCCGCAACGCTTTCAGAAATTCGAAGCTTAATGCGTCCGCCGCGTCCAACCTCAGGCCGTCTATATTGAATTCTTGCTTCCACAGGCGGATGGCCCCAAACAGGTGCTCCCTGACCTCAGGGTTGGCAAGGTTGAGTTTCACCAGGTTGAAGTGCCCGTTCCAACACGCGTATGAAAACGAATCCCCATACGGGCTTTGTTGGTCAAAACGTAAATCCGCGAACCAATCCATGTAGGCGGAGCCCCGCCCATGGCGCTGGAGGTCCTGGAAAGCCCAAAAATTGCGCCCAACATGGTTGAAGACGCCATCCAGCACCAGGCGCATGCCCCGCGCGTGAATGTCCTCACTCAGTTCGCGCATAGCCTGGATGGTGCCCAGCCGGCGGTCCACTTCGTAGTAATTGGCGGTGTCATACCCGTGGCTGCCCGATTCAAAAATGGGACCCAACAGCATGGCGTTACACCCCAGCTCCTGGATATGGTCCAGCCAGCCCCGGATTTCCGAAATTCGGTTGATGGGTGTAGATTGGAAATTGTTCTCATGGGGTGCTCCACACGCACCTAACGGAAAGAGATGGTAAAAAATGGTGTCTTGGTTAATCAGGTTCATTGCTCACATTTCACTATACCTATCGGTATACTATCATTACATTTTTCAATTACGAGAATATGCCATGCATGAATTGGTGCCGGGCCTGGTGGATGAGCGTGTCAGTCAGGGGTTCCCCTTGGTCGGCCGCGTGATGGATATACGCGTTTATCATCCCCAACAGCGTCAGCGCGTAAGCCTGCGAACGTCCACGCATGTTACCATGGTCGCTTTCCGCCGCGACAAACAGCTGTTGCAACACCACGGACTCTTTTTCAGCCCAGGGGGCAATCGCCTCGTAGGACTCGCTTTGTAACGGGGCACTGCGTAGCGCCAGCTGCAGGCGGTAGAACACCGGCTCCTGCTGGGCGAACTGGAAGTAAACCCGCGTTACGGCTTCCAGGTTCAAGGTCAGGTCGTGCTGGTAGGCACAAGCTTCCTCCACGTGTGTCAGAAAAGGGGTAAAATTTTCGCTCAGGATGCTGTCGATTAATCCGCGCTTGCTCTTGAAGTAATGGTACAGGGTGGGCTTGGTGACCCCGGCAGCATCGCAGATTTGCTGCGTGCCGGTTGCTTCGTAACCAAACGCGGAAAACAGGCTCAGCGCTTTCTGCATGATAATCAATTGGTTGCTGTTCATGGCACGAACTATACCGTACGGTATAGTGTTTTGTCAAGAATGAATTGAATGCGATGACATCCACGCCTAACAATCCAAGCCAGCCCGCGCCACCGCGATCAGATAGGGTCGTTGTCTGCCCCTATGACCCGCTCTGGCCAGCGGCCTTTCTCAGGATTTACCAAACCCTGGCACCCGCCCTTTCAGGCTTGGTGGAAGCCATTGAGCACGTCGGCAGCACCTCCGTGCCAGGTTTGGCCGCCAAACCCATCATCGACATCGACGTGGTCATCCAAACACCGTCGGACTTTGAACCCGTCCGCAAAGCCCTTGAGACGCTGGGTTATCAGCACCGTGGTGATTTGGGCGTCCCCGGCAGGGAAGCCTTTAGCTATACCGGCAAGCCCGACCTCATGGCGCACCACCTCTACGTTTGCCCGCGTGACTCAAATGAACTCACACGTCACCTCGCCTTCCGCGATTACCTGCGTGCCAATCCGGTGGCCCGCGAGCAATACGCGGTCGTCAAACAGGCAGCCGCTCAGCATCACCCCCACGACATCGCGGCGTACATCGACGAAAAATCAGACTTCATCCAGTCAGTCCTGGAACGGCTGGGCTTGCTGGCCGGCACCATCCAGGGCCGGCTCCCCGGCCTCCTGGGTAACCGCTACGGTCTCACGTTGCGGAGCTTTGAACCAGTCACCGGCGGTACCGCGGCCTCGGATTTTCATATCATCGCTGAAGAAGGCCATTACTTCCTGAAGTGTTACGACAAATCACGGGTTTCCACCCCGCTCTTCACGCGCGACATCCCTGTCTACGTTCCGCTCCTGCTCTGGCTAAACCAGGTCACCGGCCTCTCAGGCTTCCTCCCGCAACCCATTCCCACCTGCACCGGGAAGCCTTTCTGCGAGGATAACCTGGCCCTCTACCTTCTGTACGCCTACCTGCATGGCACAACACTCGGCAAGGCCACACCGAGCCGGATTCAGGTCGAATCTTTGGCCCACATCATCGCAACGCTTCATGGGTTGGACGTCAACACTCTGCCAGACCTACCCATCAGGCGTGAAAATTTCGAGCTGCCTTTCCTGGCCGAGCTAACAAGCATCGCGCAAGGTGCCGCCCCGTTCGATCTCCCTGCGGACGTCCACGCGCTGATGCAGGCTTACGCGGAACTGATTACCGTGAGCCTGCGAAAAGCTGAGGCGCTTCAACACCAATTGCGCGCCGATCCCCTTCCCCTGGTCCTCTGCCACACCGACCTGCATGGCTGGAATATGATGGATTGCGATGGCCGCTTCATAGTGCTCGACTGGGAAGGCCTCAGGCTCAGCCCCGCCGAAGCCGACCTGGTCTTTATGGTTGAGCCACCTTACCATCCGGACTTCATGCCCCCTTACCAGCAGGCGCGCCCCGGCTTCGCACTCGATGACCGCGCGCTTCGGTTCTTCCGAATTCGCCGGCAACTAGAAGATGTCTGGCTTTTCCTGCGTGAACTCAGCCTCGATACCCTTGCGCCAGACCACAGAGAACAGGTTTTTGCGTGGTTCCACAGCGGCCTGGAAACGCTCGGAAAGGAGCGCTTGTTCCTTGGATAACACCGATAAATTTACAGGCAAAGCCAAAATCTACAAGACCGCGCGCCCGTCGTACGCGCAGGCCTTCATTGACTACCTCTCCCGTGACCGTCACCTTGGCCCGGGCAGTGTCGTAGCCGATATCGGTTCGGGCACGGGCATTCTCACCCGCCAGCTCCTGGATTTGGGCGCGCAGGTTTACGCCGTTGAACCCAACGCTGAAATGCGGGCAATCGCCGAGGAGGACCTTGCGGCCTGGTCCGGTTTCATCTCCGTGGATGGCAGCGCCTCCCAAACCAGCCTGCCGGACAAAAGCGTGGATATGGTCTTTGCCGCGCAAGCCTTCCATTGGTTCGACCCGCAGGCCTTCAAACAGGAATGCCGCCGGATTCTCAGGCCGGATGGTGAAGTGTTCCTGGTTTGGAACCAACGCGAGCTTTCCAGCCCCGTCAACCGGGAGAATGAGGCCGTCTTCCGTGAATATTGCCCAAACTTCAAAGGTTACAGTGGTGGGAAGGCCGAAAGGCCGGATGACATTGCCGCCTTCTTTCCGGGAGGTTTTGAAACCCGGCGCTTCGGCCATCCCCTGCTATACGACCGCGAAGGTTTCCTCTCCCGCGCCTGTTCGGCCTCCTACGCGCTCACCGGGACCTCCCCGCGCTACCAGGACTTCATCGCCGCGCTCAACGCCCTTTTCAGCCGGCATGCCAAAAAAGGCATGCTGGTGCTGCCCAACCAGACCGAAGCCTTCATCGGACGCGTCAGCGCGTTATAGGAGCACAATGAGCCAAATCAGACCAGCAACGATCGCGGACTCTGGCGCCATTGCCAGGTTGAACCGCGAAGACCTTGGGTACGATTACCCCGAGACCCTCACTAAAGCTAAGCTTGCCCGGATCCTCCAGGATCCGGCCTTCAGGGTGTGGGTGGCGGAACTGGATGGCCAGGTGGTCGGTTACGTCCAGGCTGAGGATTATGACTCTCTTTATGAACCCCACATGAAAAACATCCTTGGCATCGCGGTCAGGCACGCCTTCCACGGGCAGGGCATTGGCCGTGCTTTGCTCAACCAGGTTGAGGAGTGGGCACGTACCACAGACGCCGCAGCGGTCCGGCTCGTCTCGCGGGATACCCGCACCGAGGCGCACGCGTTTTACCGGCATTGCGGCTACACGGCCGAGAAAACCCAGCTCAATTTTAAGAAACACTTGAAAAGCTAAGCGCATCCACCCGGGCACAGCTGCCAGGTCAGACCTTTTTCCGGGAGGCCTGGAAGGCCGCGATGAATTCGGTAGGGGATATCGCCGCGATTAATTCGCCAATTTTCTGTAATGGTAAATCCCCTGGTTGCCTAAAACGCAGGCAAGACTTCCCAACGTCGGGCTTCAACCCCGCCTCGCGGTACGCGTCCATCAGCGCCTGGTAGTCCCCCTCACGCAGGTAAATTCCCATCAGGTAAAGCGAGTTCTTATTCTTTTGGGCCGCCAACCCCACGTAATTGAGCGGCTGTCCATTGTACGTGCCTGGAAATACAGCAAGGGGAATCTCGTAGCTCAGCATCCCCCACCGCATTGTTTCCACGTACCCCTCGGGTAGGTTTTGCAGAACCAGCTGGCGCACCTGCCGGATGCTCTCCTGCCTGTCCGCTGGCAGGGATTCCAGGTAGGCCTCGGGTGTTTCGGGAGTGCTGGAGGCCAACTTAGGCTTCCTTCCCTTTTTTACCCTTCAGGATTTCCTCCTGCACGCTGGGGAGGGAGTCGATGAGTGCCCTGGCTTCCGCCTTCACCTCCACAGGCGTGCTCGGTGAAAACTGGATGAGCTTGACCAGCTCAAAGGCTTGCTTCAGCGTGTCTTTCACCTGCGCGACGTAGCTGAAATACTCCCAACCCGCGTTTTCCGGTGCCGGGATTTCCCGCGCTTTCACAATTAACTGGTTGGCTTTGGCAATGCGTTCCACTGCGGTGATGAGTTTGGCCATGCCAAAATTATAGCCTGCTTTTTGCCCGTCCACCGCGGCTGACGCTTGCTTATGCCAGGCTTTTGCGAAAATCCTTGACAGTTCGCCTGTTCCGTCTATAATTTCAATAATTCATCGATAAATACGTTGAAGAGGACTAGTATGCGCCGCACCGGTGGTACAGAGAGCAGGATGAGATGAGAACCTGCCCACACAGCCGCGCTGAATGGACCTCTGAGTTGCCAGGCGAACCTCAAAAGCAGTAGCTTGTGCCGGAGATGCCACCGTTATCAGGGTAAAGGGTATCGCGAATTTCGCCGTACCCGCGAGAGTGAGGCTGGCTTTCCGTAGTGTTCATCACCGGAAAGTTTTTTTATCAAATCAGCCTAAGTTGGGTGGCACCGCGGATTTCACACATCCGTCCCAGGGAGGGACGGATGTGTTTTTTTAACCTGATGCTGGAGTAAATGGAGAACATGCGCGGTATTGGCAGAAAACAATCTTTTGGCAGCACACCCAACCGGCACCTTTCATCTGCTGGTAGCCTTACCCTGCAGCCACGCACCTTTCCCGCTTCCACGTCATCCCCACGGGAGGCACTTCCGGCTCCACGAGAACAATTGGAAATTACCCCGCGGCATGCGCGCGAGGAAACGTCATTAATATTTCACGAGTGAAGGAGAAACCATCATGTCTGACCCTACCAAAATCCGTTTTGAACTTTCTGAAAACGATATTCCCCACCAGTGGTACAACATCAACGCCGATAACCCCGTCCCGCCAGCCCCGGTTTTTGACCCAGCCACCAAGCAACCAATCAGCGTGGACACCCTGCTGCAACTCTTCCCCATGCCCCTGATTGAGCAGGAAGCCACCACGGAGCGCTACGTCCCAATTCCGGATAAAGTGCGCGACGCCTACAAGCTCTACCGTCCCACCCCGCTCATCCGCGCTGCCCGCCTGGAAAAGGAGCTCGGCACCCCCGCCCATATTTACTTCAAATACGAAGGCGCCTCTCCAGCCGGCAGCCACAAGCTGAATTCGGCCATCCCCCAGGCCTACTTCAACCGGATTAGCGGCACCAAGGCCCTCACCACCGAAACAGGTGCCGGCCAGTGGGGTTCGGCGCTGGCCATGGCCGGCCAGATGTTCGACATTAGCGTGGAAGTGTACATGGTCAATTCCTCGTACCTGGCCAAGCCTTACCGCCGCATCATCATGCAAACCTATGGCGCGCAAATCTTCCCAAGCCCTTCGGCCCATACGAAAATTGGCCAGTCCTACCTGGAAAAAGACCCGAACCATCCTGGTTCGCTGGGGATTGCCATCTCCGAGGCCGTTGAAGTCGCCGCTGAATCGGGTGGTCAGAAAAAATACGGGCTTGGCTCGGTTCTCAACCATGTCCTGCTGCACCAAACTGTGATTGGCGAAGAAGCCATCAAGCAAATGGACCTCGCGGGCGAATACCCGGATGTGGTTATCGGTTGCGTGGGTGGCGGTTCCAACTTCTCCGGCATCGCGTTTCCCTTCCTGCGCCACAATTTGAAGGACGGAAAGCACACCCGCTTCCTGGCCGTGGAACCCACCTCCACGCCGTCCCTCACCCGAGGTGTTTATGGCTTCGATTACGGAGACAGCGCTGGGATTGTCCCCATCCTGAAGATGTACACCCTCGGCAGCGACTTCGTTCCCGACCCCATCCATGCTGGCGGGCTCCGTTACCACGGCATGTCCCCCATCGTGAGCAGCCTTTATAACCAGGGCCTGATTGAAGCCGTCGCGGTCGGTCAGCGCGATGTCTTCTCCGCTGCGATTCAATTCGCCCGGGCTGAAGGCATCCTGCCCGCGCCGGAATCCTCCCATGCCATCCGGGCCGCCATCAACGAGGCCATTGACGCCCGGGAAAAAGGCGAGAAAAGGGTCATCCTGTTCAATCTCTCCGGTCATGGGTTCCTGGACCTCTCTGCGTACGATCAGTACCTGCACAATGGTATGATTGATGGCAGCGTTTCCAATGGTCAGCTCAGTTCTCTTGCCGAGAGACTGCCCCAGGTGAGCCTGCCTTGATGGCGATTCGTGGGAAAAATGACCTGTTGAGAACACAGAATCGCGATTTTGTACGGAATTTGGCCGCAATTTCGCTTGATTCCGCTTGACAGGATTGGCGATTCTTGTGATATACTACAGCTTCGCGCCGATATGGCATGGACGCGTGAGATTGTAAGTGAGTAAAGGAAAGTCAACATGAACCATACTGATTTATTGAAGTCTGTCGAAGCTGAAGCTAACGCAAACATCCCGGACATTTTCCCCGGCGATTCTGTCAGCGTGCACTACAAGATTAAAGAAGGTGACCGCGAACGTATCCAGGAATTTAAGGGCGTCGTCCTGTATATCCGTGGAAAAGGCAATGATGCCAGTTTTACCGTCCGCCGCGTTGCCAGCAATGGTATCGGTGTGGAACGCACTTTCCTGACCAGGTCCCCACGGATTGCCAAAGTGGTCGTCGAACGCCACAACAAGGTCCGCCGCGCCCGCCTGTACTTCCTGCGTGAACGCACTGGCAAGAGCGCCCGCCTCAAGCAGCGTTTTTAGTCCAACTCTTCGAGGGACCAAACCCTCAGATGACCAGGAGCCTTTTTCGGGTTGCTTTTTGAAGCGATACGAAAAAGGCTCTTCATTTTCTTATCCATGGAGCGCGTAAAACCGTGACAAAACCCCACCACAAACCCCTGATTGCCCTGCCAACTGGTCTAAACACCAGTGCCGTCTCCGGTTACGAGATGAAACAAGCCTACGTTTCGGCGGTAATGGCCGCCGGGGGTGAGCCCGTCCTCCTGCCTACCGCCATCCCGGCCGAAGACCTTCCTCACCTGGTCAGCCTCTTCGATGGTTTTCTTTTTTCCGGTGGGGCTGATGTGGACCCGGCCTTGTACGGGGGCAGCATGCAGCCAGGCATTTATGGGATTAACCCCGAGCGGGATGGCTTTGAACTGGCGCTCATCCCATTGGTGCTTTCTGCCCACAGACCCCTGCTGACCATCTGTCGGGGAACCCAGGTCCTAAATGTGGCCTTGGGAGGCTCACTCTACGGGGATATCGCCACGCAACTGCCAGGTGCGCTGAAACACGACTGGTTCCCCAGCTTCCCGCGGGATTACCTTGCGCATGATGTGCGCGTGGAAAGCGACACCCAACTGGCGGCCATTCTGAAAGAACAAAACCTCAAGACAAACAGCTTACATCATCAATCCATCCATGTGCCAGGGCGGGGCGTCCACGTCACCGCGTGGGCCGAAGATGGCGTGATTGAGGGTGTTGATGTTGAAGGGCAGGCTTTTGCCATCGGTGTGCAGTGGCACCCTGAATGGTTGCAGACTCTCGCGCCCATGCGCCGCTTGTTTGGCGCGTTTGTCGAGGCCTGCGCAAGTTAAAGACCTGTAATTCTTTATGTGGAGTTCAGCCCGCCTTCCTTCCGGGGCGTGCTAAAATCAAACCATGAGCGCGTCAGATTCGTTATCCAATCCAATTGGTGTATACGACTCCGGCATCGGGGGGCTTTCGGTTTTGCGCGCCTTGCAGGACCTGTTAACGGGTGAGGACTGGGTTTACTTTGGCGACCAGGCCAGGGTGCCTTACGGCAACCGCTCCCTGGAGGAGATAAGGCAGCTTGCGGACGGGGTAACACAGTTTTTCCTAAACCGTAAAGTCAAAGCGATGGTGATAGCGTGCAATACCGCTTCCGCCGCAGCCTTGAAGTACCTACGCGGCCGGTACCCGGAACTACCGATTATCGGCATGGAACCCGCCGTAAAACCAGCCGCCGAGCAGACCCGCTCAGGTCATGTGGGTGTATTGGCTACCCCTTCCACCTTCCAGGGGGATTTATACGCTTCCGTAGTGGAACGGTTCGCCCAGGATGTGGCGATTCATCAGGCCACCTGCCCTGGGCTTGTGGCCCAAATTGAAAATGGCCACCTGAAAACACCCAAGACCCTGCGCATCCTGAGAGAAGCGATTGAACCCATGCTTGCGGAAGGAGTGGATACGTTGGTGATGGGCTGCACGCATTTCCCATTTGTCATCCCAGCAATCACCCAAATCAGTGCTGGCCGGGCCAGGGTGATAGACCCCGCGCCCGCGATTGCCAGGCAGGTTCGGCGCGTGCTTGAAAAGAACGACCAGCTCTCGCCGAGGACTTCAGCCGGGCAAACCACCTATTTCACCAGTGGAGATGCGTTGCGCATGCAACGGCAAATTCAACAATTGCTCGGCATCCAAACCCCCGCGCGCGCCCTGCGCTGGCACGCTGAGGCTCTCGAGGTGGAATAAGGTTTTCCCCTGTTATACTCTTCCCATCGGAAACCAAAGGACGTAAAAGATGATTGATGCGATTTTAAAACGTAGAAGCGTGCGGGAGTACCTGGACGAACCAGTCTCAGACGAGGACATCCTGCAATTACTGGAAGCAGCCCGCCTGGCTCCCTCGGGTAACAACAAGCAACCCTGGCATTTCATCGTGGTGCGCTCCCTTGAAACACGCCAGGCTTTGGCACACGCCGACCACGACCAAACTTGGATGCTGAGCGCCCCGGTGTTTATCGTATGCCTGGCAGATGCCACCACGCGCATCCAAAGCGAACGTGACCTGTACATCGACGAACAGACCTCCCGTTTTGAGGTCAAACAAGTCATCCGGGATACAGCCATCGCGATTGACCACATCCTCCTGCAGGCGGCTGAACTAGGCCTGGGGACCTGCTGGACGGGCTTCTACAGACAGGCAGACGTCCGGCCTATTCTCAACATCCCGGCTGACAAATTCGTGGTGGGCATTCTCACGGTTGGCCATCCGGCCGCGCAACCCACATCCCGCCCGCGCAAATCACTTGAAGAAATCACGCACTGGGAACGCTGGTCCTGATAGCCGAAATTATTAATTGACTCAGCAAACAAGGCCGGGTTTCCATCCGGCCTTGTTTTTTAAGCGGGGAGAAGACCAGCCAGCTTAATCCACCCCCAACCGGTATTGTGCGTAGATTATTTGTACGTAAGCGCTGACTTTCCCGTCATAGGGCGGGTAATCGAAACCCAATGCTTCCGCAACCCGCTTGGCAGAAAGGCGGAAAAGCGCCTGGGCCGCGAATAACGCCTGCCAAACATTACCGGCCGTGTCCAGCCGATAAGTTCGCATTAACAGGGACCATTCTTCAGGGCTCAAATAAGGCTTGAGGTACTTGTATTGCTTGCCCAGGGAGCGCTTAAAACCAACCTCGCAGCCCACCTTCCACCCCAACATGGTCAACAATTCCACCCGCACGCAGCGCTCAAGATGCCAGGCAGCATACAGGATTTCATCGCGGGCCAGGCCCTTGGCGACATACGGGTTGACCCACCAAAACTCGTTGCTGCAGTCATCGTATGCCTTGGCATCCGGGGGTTGAATCCAATAATCCCGGTCGGTCGGGACCGGCAAGTCTCCCACCAGGCCGTCCTTGTCCAGCAGGATGACCATCATCCGGTCGCTGGCAAGGTACCCGGGCAACGTTTCCACTGGGCTAATGCTAAGGTCTATGCGGTTCCCGTCCTCGAATAGCATCAGGTAAACCAGTTCATTTTCCGAGCCCGGCTCAGGGTGACGCATCGCGTTGGGTTTTTGCGTGATGACCCGTGGACCAAAATAATCCAGCCAGGTCTCGCTCGACCGGAATGAATCCAAGTCCCTTACCAGGAATGTGATGTCATAATCCTGGAAGTTGTCTCTGGGGGCGTTGGGGTTCGCCCTTGAGCCGACCAAACCCACCACGCGCACGCGGGGGTCCCGGCGCGCGTAATCCAAGATCAGGTCGTACATCGCCTTCTCAGTGCGCATGCGGCCATCCCTAGCTTCAGGCCACCAGCTCCAGGCTGTTGCCTTCGGGGTCTGTCAAACTGACCTCGTAATAGCCATCGCCGGTTACCCGTGGGCCGCTCAAAACGGGGCATCCCGCTGCTGATAATTGCGCGCTGAGAGCGTCCACTTTTTCCCGGCTGCCCACCCGGAACGCGAGGTGCCCATACCCCGCGCGACGCGGTTCTGGTTTGGAGGGTGCCACATCGGGCCAATGCATCAACTCCAGCCGGGCCCCATCCTCAAAGCTGAGAAAGTAAGTTCGCAGGCCCGTCCGCGGATTGTGATATTGGCTGTTAGCTTTGGCCGCGAAGTGCCGCATGTAAAATTCTTTCATGCCTTCAAGGTCATGAACGTAGAGCGCGATATGGCTTATCTGCATGGTTGCTTCTTCTTGTAAAACAGCCAGGCGATTAGCCCAATCCCCTGACGTAATCCACCAGCGGCTGGATATTGGCCTGGTTGCTGTTATCAAACCCATTTTCCGCCTTTTGCCGTGCCTCCTCCGCCTGGGTGGAGTCAAGTTGTTTGGCCTGGGCGGCCGCGATTTGCTTCATCATCAAGCGCATCAAGCCATGCATGGCTTGCAGGTTGATTCCGCTTTCACAGTAGAAGAAGGGGATGCCCTTCATTAAGGGGTTTCGCTCGGCAAAATCCTGGTATTGTTTCACCATCGGATCGCCCATGGGTGCAGCTCCGGTGGCGAAGACGACAAGCTGGCGTCCAGCTTGCCCGGCTGCCAGCCGCAGAAAACGATTAAGGTTCTGCAATCTGCTCGCGTGAATTGGGCCGCCAAAAATGACGGTCGAAAACCCCGCCAGCCGGGAACGGGTGGCTTGTTTGAGGGGGATGGCTTCACAATCCAGCGCCGCAGCAATCCATTCCGCGTATTTTTTTGTCAAACCGGTGTTTGACTTATATACAACGATTTTGTTTCCCATTTTTTCTCACTTTCCTGGATTAAAGACGTTATATATTATGCCACACCACGCTGGGAAATCCGTGGATATCCTCCCCGCTGGCCGAAAAAGAGCGGACTCCGCCGCAAACAACCCGGGCAGGTTCTAAGGTAAAATGAAATCACACGTAAGTATGTGACCAGCTGTTCAAGAACCAATCCCAAATTCCCAGGAGGTCCAAATGGCAGTCATCACAATTTCCAGGCAGTCCGGCAGTGGCGGTAACGAGGTCGCGCGAATTCTTTGCGAGAGGCTTGGGTACCATTTGTTCGACAAGAGTCTGATGTCTCAACTGGCTGAGCACGTGAACGCGGAACCGAACATCAACGATGAAATCCCGGAGCAAACGAACAAAACCAGCGTCTTCCTGGAGCGGCTGCTCAATCCCCTGCATGGACTTTCAAGCGAGAGCCACGAACCGCGCAAGGAGATTAGTGAAAACCAGTCCCTTACTCTCACTCAAATCCATGACCTGGTGATGGCTGCCTACAAGCTTGACAATGTCGTGATTATCGGCAGGGGCAGCCAAATCGTGCTGGCCGGTCAGCCGGGCACCTTGCACGTCCGCGTTATCGCGCCCCTGGAAGCACGGGTGAGAACCTGGCAGGCGAGGGAGAACTTATCCTCCAAGGACGCGCAAAAAATAGCGCTTGAGAGGGACAAAGCCCATGAGGACTTTGTGAAGAGTTTTTTTGAT
>Ga0116170_10000449_pt1 | contig 43657 bp, 34 predicted proteins | sample AD_JPNHW1_MetaG_FD_89797 | JGI IMG/M metagenome (GOLD analysis project Ga0116170, IMG submission 89797) | Active sludge microbial communities of municipal wastewater-treating anaerobic digesters from Japan - AD_JPNHW1_MetaG | ecosystem: Engineered > Bioreactor > Anaerobic > Digestate | place... | reverse complement strand
TGATCCATACCACGAAAAAAGTAAAACTGCTCTGGATCGTCAGCCTCATCACTTTCTTCCTGTCAGCGGTTCTCGATAACCTGACCACTTCCATCGTCATGATCGCCCTGCTCCGGAAATTGATATCGGATAAAAGAGACCGCTGGTTTTTTGGCGGGATGGTGATCATCGCGGCCAACAGCGGCGGCGCTTTCAGCCCCATCGGAGACGTGACCACCATCATGCTGTGGATCGCCGGTCATGTGACAAGTCTGAATATCATATTGAAGACCTTCCTTCCCAGCCTGGTCTCGCTGATCCTCCCGTTGACGGTTCTTTCGTTTACGTTGAAAGGTAACGTAACAAAGCCCCTGAAACCGGAAAAAGCGGCGTTGCAGGATCCCACTACCCCCCTTGAGCGTAACCTGGTTTTTTTCACGGGGATCGGTTCGTTGCTGTTCGTTCCCATTTTCAGGACCATCACGCATCTACCGCCGTATATCGGCATCCTGGGCGGACTGGGCATTTTATGGGTGATGACGGAGATCATGCACCGGTCAAAGAACGAAGAATATAAGCCGAAGTTGACGGTAGCCGGAGTATTGCGAAAAATTGACAGTTCAACAATCCTGTTTTTCCTCGGCATTCTCCTGGCAGTCGCCGCCCTGGAAAGCGCCGGTCACCTGGCCATGCTGGCTGATGCCCTCGATAAACATGTGGGCAATCTGTATGTAATAAATACGATTATCGGACTGCTATCGTCGGTAGTCGACAACGTCCCGCTGGTGGCAGGGGCCATGGGCATGTATGGAGGCGCTTTCCCCACCGATCATTACTTCTGGGAGATGCTTGCATATTGTGCCGGTACGGGAGGCAGCATTCTCATTATCGGTTCTGCTGCCGGGGTAGCGGTCATGGGCATGGAGAAGATCGATTTCATCTGGTATCTGAAGAAGATCTCGCTATGGGCATTACTCGGTTACCTGGGAGGAGCGTTGGTTTATTGGGGGCTGAATTAGTCAAATCGCTCACTTCTTCTTCAACCCTTCCAGGTATCCTTCATTAACCTTTATTCCTGCTTGTGTCGCTTTTTCGGCATCGGCCAGCGCCGCGACTTTATCTCCCAGGAAATACCGGATGTAGGATCGGTTCAGGAAGAAAGCGCCTTTGGAAGGATCCAGTTCTATGGCTTTGTCGGAAAGAGTCAGGGCCTTTTCATATTGTTTCAGGTTCAGAAAACAAACAGCTTCCATGTCGATGATCTCGGCATCGTCGGGAAAAACGTTCAGGTAAGATTCGCAATCGGCGGCGGCTTCGGTGTATTTTCCCATGGAGAGGTAAGCCAGCGCCCGGTTGGAATACGTGACATATTCCCGGGGATTCAGTTCCAGGGCTTTTGTAAAATCAGCGACGGCATGTACATAATCATTTTTCAGTCCATAAACGGCGCCACGGTTGGAGTATGCCTTGGCAAACCGGGGATTCAACGCGATGGAACGGTTGAAATCGGGCATGGCCTTGTCGATATCGCCCCGGTCGAAATAAAGTCTTCCCCGGCTGTTGAACCCGTTAAAGTCATCGGGGTTGATGCGAAGCATCTCATTATAATCGGCCAGCGCCTTTTCGGGTTGACCCTGTTCCCGGTAATATTTTCCCCGGTTGTTATAGGCTACCGGTACATTCCGGTATTTGGAGAGTACGTCGGTCCACAAGGTATCCGGGTTTTTCCAGGCGTACACCCTGTTCCGGCACACGCCTGCCAATATTATCACCAGCACCGTAGCCGTCACCCAGACAAGAACGGACCACTTTTTCCTGTTCTCCAGCAACCACTGGAATCCCCATGCGTAGATGAAAAAGAGACCGAAGTAGGCAATGTATCCGAACCGGTCGGCGATAAACCCTTGTCCTGCCGACACGATCTGCAACAGGAACATGATATTGAACAGGAAGAAGAGGGTTCCGAAAGCCACAACCTTCGTTCGTTTCAGGCTATACAACACCACTGCCAGGATGGAAGCCAGGATGAACGGCGTGAGATAGAAGAACCAGGGGATGTATCCCGGTTTCGGGAACGGATAAATAGCCGACATCTCATAGGGCACGATGGACTTAACGATATAAATCACCAGCGAATACGAACCGATCAGCAACTTCTCCATCAAGGAATAATGACCCTGATCGAGTGATTTCTGGGCTGAGAGCAGGTAAATGCCCAGGATTCCCACCACCAGCGAGATCAAAAACATCGGAATTTTTTCGATCCAGGGCTTCCATCTCAGACGACGGCCCTTGAAATAATCGATAGCCAGCAACGACAATGGCAACGCCACTGCCTGGATCTTGGCAAAGACCGAGATCATAAACAGGAGGTAGGTCCATACGATCCATTTCCTTTTCCCCTTGTCGAGCCAACGGGTATAACAAAGCAGGGCAGCCAGGGTAAAGAAGCCGTACAGTACATCTTTCCGTTCCGTCACCCAGGCGACAGACTCCACCCTCATGGGTTGGATGCCGAAGAGCATAGCGAGCAGGAAAGCGCCGGGGAGGCGAAGTCCCAAACCGCGGGCCAGGAAAAAGACCAGCAACGTATTGAGGATATGAAGCAGCAGGTTATCGAGGTGATACATGCCGGGATCAAGTCCGAAGAATTGTTTTTCGATCGCAAATGTCAGGATGGGAAGGGGGTTGTAGTTTCCCAGGACAGGGGTGGTAAAGATAGCCCGGATGTTCTCGGCCGAGAGGTTATCGATCTGGTGGTTCTCATAAACATTCTGGTCATCGTCCCAATTCACGAACTCGTGATGGACAACGGGAAAGAAGGTGATGAAAACCGCCACGATCAGAGCGGCGGAAAGAAGATACACGGCTTGTTTCTCCTGTTTGCGGCTGATGGCAGGAGAGACAGAGCCGGTAGTTTTTTTTGTCGGGCGTTTCTTTTTATCCATCAAGATCGGGATTGATGGGAAAACGAGTTAATTCACTTTCACGACACCGATGGTCCGTACCGTATTTCCTGCTTCCATCCGGCAGAGGTAATATCCGGCTGCGAGGGTGGAAGCATCCAGGGTAACCGCATATCCTCCGGCTGGCATATTCCGGTCGATCAGGGGAAGGATCTCTTTCCCGTATACCGACCATAGCGACAACCGTACTTTTGATGCGACCGGTATCTGGTAGCGGATGGTTGCCTGATTGGTGACCGGATTGGGGTTGCAGGTCACCGAGAACCGGGTATCGGTTTCCCCTTCCGGGATGTCGCTGAACACCGGGGTAATCACGCTGTAATATACATCCTCTTCGCCATTGAGGGTATTGGCCCAGGCGAGGTGAGCGCTGGTATTGGATGATTCCATATCGAAATAATCGCCCATTTTGTCTTGTTGGGGATACCCCAGGCTTGGGTCGAATATATCCGACAGCTTTTCGTTCGTCGACCAGGTTTCACCCTGATCTTCGGAGTGAGAGTAATAGAGGGCGGAGTTATAAACTGAGGCGCCGGCTTCGCGGGTATCGAGCCACACCGCGTCGATTCTGCCGTTTGGCGCTACCGACATGGTCCCGAACCACTGGTAATTGGAAGTGCTTTCGTCATCGTTGATGCGAACCGGCAGGTCGAAGGTCAAACCGCCGTCGATACTTTTAGCGAACATCACGTCACCCGGGTCGCCTTCGTAGCGGGAGACCGATGCCAACACGTAAACATTCCCGTGGCCGGGTCCTTCCGAGCGGTCTACATCAATATTCGCCTGACCAAGCAATCCGACGGGATTGACGGGCAACTGCGAAGTGATATATCCATCGAGATCGACAGTGGTAACAAAATCCCATCCCGGTGTGGAGCCTTGCAGTTGGGCTGTAGTGGATTTCGCCACCACCAGCCCGCCCCAATCACCGGAGCCGGCCACATACAGTTCGCCATCGGGTCCAACCGTCAAAGTCCCCCAGTAAGGATTACCGGGAATCTCCAAACAGTTTTCAAAGAAACCACCGCCATCGGTCGAACGGGTGAAAAACTCCGGGTAGCAGGAGCTGTAATAAGACGTCCACGACGAATAAATATTTCCGTCACCAAGGCCGCCTGACCGGTCGATCGTCATCCATTGCTTGTCACCGCCGCGGGCGTTCACCCCCTCATCCCAGGAATTACCCCCGTTATTGCTTTTAAAAACCTTGCAGGTATATATATTATTATTGGAAGTGAGGCTGTTATAGTAGAAATTACCCTCTCCGTCGCTGTCGAGGACCGGATCAGAACGGAAGGTTCCTTCGTCGATCACTCCCGGGAAGGTCCATGTCTGTCCGCCGTTGATGGAATAGCCGAATCCTGCCTGTCTGAAATTGCTGTTCACATTATCGAACTGGCGCCATCCCATCGCGATGAAATCGGGATTTTGCGGATTGATGGTCAGCGAAGGTTCGTTGGCGGCATCGCCGAGGATATTCTGTTGATTGATATCCACGTTGACCTGCACCATGGTAAAGCCGCTCGATTCGTACCTGGCAGGAGTGCTGGTCATCCGAACGGCAGGGGGTGCGAGGTAAGGATCTTCGGGAACCTCGTGATGTGTTTTTACTTTTTGTTCGTAGGGAATATTGACTTTCTGGCTGAATAATATTCCCGGAAGGATCACGAGCAACCCGGCAGCGATCCGAAACTTGTTGGCGGTTGTTTTCATAATTCAAAGATAATGAAAAACAATGCAAAACAACCGGGACGATATCTTTGGGGCTAAACTTCCCGGATTTCGTTGAGTGTATGTGAATATTCTTCCTGTAACTCTTCGAAAAGATCTTTTACCGATTGGATTTTGGTTGCCCGGAAAGCATTACTGCCGGCAAACGCGAATCCTCCTTCGAGATTACCCCTGAAAGCATTAAACAAGGCAGAGATAATGCAATACGGGCTGGATGAAATATCGCAGGTCCTGATGCATTTGAAGGGGCAGTTCAACGGATGTTTTTTCCCTTCGCGTACCTTTTCGATAAAGGGATTGACGATAGCTCGTCCGGGCATTCCTACCGGGCTTTTGATGATCCCGATGTCCTTTTCTCCGGCATCGAGGTAAGTTTGTTTAAACTCCTTCGAAGCATCGCATTCATCCGTAGTAACAAACCGGGTTCCCATCTGGACTCCGTCGGCGCCTGATTCCATGATGGAATAAATATCTCCACCCGTATAGATTCCTCCGGCTGCAATGACCGGGATCTCTTTGTTGTATTTTTTTTCGAAAATGCGGATCTCATTAATGACAGCCTCCACCAATTTATTCAGGGTGTAGTTTTCATCGAAGATCTGTTCGGGTTTGAAGCCCAGGTGTCCTCCTGCTTTAGGTCCTTCCACCACTACAGCATCGGGAAGACAATGATAGTTTTTCTCCCATTTTTCGCAGATGATCCTGACAGCTCTTCCTGAAGAAACGATCGGGACCAGTTTGGTCTGACTCCCCTCCGTGCGATATGACGGAAGATCAAGCGGCAGACCCGCACCTGCAAAAATAATGTCTGCTTTTTCTTTTATTGACGTTTTCACCATGTCGGCAAAATTCGACATAGCGACCATTATATTCACTCCGATGATCCCCTTTGTTTGCTTGCGCGCACGGGTGATCTCTTCTGTCAGTCCCAGAATGTTGGCTTTCAGGTAATCCTTCGATAAATTGCGATATAGCAAACCGAGGCCGGCACAGGAGATAACTCCTACGCCGCCTTCGTTCGCTACGGCAACCGCCAGGCCCGAAAGCGAGACGCCTACCCCCATTCCTCCCTGAATTATTGGTATTGGAATATTTAAATTCCCAATCTTCAATGATTTCATCCGGAATAGTCAGTACCGGTGAAAGAGTTATACAACCCTTACATTCACGGCATTCAGGCCTTTTTTACCTTCCTGCACATCGAATTCCACGGTATCATTTTCCTGGATTGTTCCACGGACATCGGATTTGTGGACGAAGATCTCTTTATCTGATCCTTCAACTTTAATAAAACCAAACCCTTTTACCTGATTAAAAAATTTTACTGTTCCTTTTCCCATTGTTTTGGATTTTTATTGTTCCCTTTTCTACTTGTTAAAAATACAACAGAGATAAGGGAAATACCCCTGGTGCATCATCTTTCGGGTGGATACCAAAAGCAACTGCTTCCGGAAAGATCCCACTTCCGTCTTTCATGAAAAAAGTAAGTTTTGCTGAATTGTAAGCGAAAGGTTGGCCACAGGTCAGAAGAATTTTCTATCTTCAAAAAAGCCTACAAAGATATGGATAAAATTTCATATTAAGATATTTTTCAAATTTATTTTTTTATTCCTCCAACTCTTCTTCTTTGGCATTCCGGATCATCTGTAACATCTCGGGAGAAAGTTCATCGGTATATTCCGTTTCTTCCACCTCTTCACTGGTTGCTCCCCGTCCATACCTGAATTTCGGATTATTCTGCGTTCCGGTAACGTGAATAGGGATCCCGATGATGCCCAGTGGCGGCAGTCCGAGCCGTGCTTTCAGATTCAGGCTGCCGTTGAAATTGGTTTCGCCGCTCACCCGTAAGCGGAATCCGGCCATCTTCATCTTTGTCTTCTCAAGCGTTATTACATTATTGCGGATAGAAGAGCGTATCTCGACTTTCGAGAGATCGGGGTTTTTGATTTTCTCTTTTTCCAGGTTTTTGCTCAGGGAAGTAAAGAGTTTCAGCCCCATCACTTTCACTTTTTCCAGGGTGATCACTCCGCTGCCTTCCAACGACGGATAGACCGGGTTCATCCCTTCATCCAGTTTCCCTTTCAGCGAATAGTCAAGAGAAACGATGCCCTCACACTTCCCGGCCGCCGGAGAGAGATTTCTGAATAATTCCACTTCCTGGTATGCCTTTTTCACGTCAAAATGATCAGCTTTAACATGAAAGTCGAAAAAGGCTCTTGCCGGGTTTATGCTTCCATACGTCGCATCCATCGCCACGTTACATCCGATGAGGTCAAAATCCATTGCTTTCAGCAGGAGCAATCCCTGTTTGAGTTCCACGGTTGTTTTCAGGTTCGTGACATCAAGTCCCTGGAAACGAAGTTTCCGAACATCGGCGTTGAGCGCCAGCTGCAGGTTTTTGGGCAGGACGATCACCCCCGAAGGCGGTGTGATGCTGTCTTGCTGAAGGACGGCCGTGGTATCAGCGCTTTCTTCTGTCGTTGACATGAACTCATCCAGTAAAAGAAATCCCGCATGCAGGGTGAAGTTGCCCTTCAATGGTTGGTTGTCGGCCAGGAGGTAATTCACCACGTTGGAAAGCCGGCCGTCGAGGGTAATGTCGGATTGACCGTAACGGCTGTGGAACTTTTCGAACCGGATGTTATCGTTCTGAACCAGAAATACCCCGTCTTTTATGACGAAAGGCAAAGGCAGGTATTCCGAAGAAAAGCCAATGTCCCTGAGTTCGAAGCGTCCCTTGTTGTCCAGTTTTTCATACCGCCCGGCCATCGCGTCACTTTGATGTCCTTTCAACGCCAAGTCCATCGAAATAAAGCCGTTCAGCTCCATTCCTTCCTGCGAAAAGAGGCGGTAAATCTTTGCCACATCGATGGATCCTTTGGCGGCAATGTCATAGGCCAGGTTTCCGGGATCCTGCAGCTGAGCCTTTAATCCGAAGGAATTGTCTTCGAAAGTGAACGACACCGTATCGATGTTGATGCGGGTATCGGATATTTCCCCGGTCGTGTTTCTGATTTTCCCGCTCACGTTGATGTTTTTCACCGGACGAGGATAGTATTTTGTCTGCACGGCGCCGTCGGTAAGGCTCAGGGTCACATCGGCCACCGGGAACAGCTTCTTTTCGGGTGCGTATTTCCCCTTCACGTCCAGTTGAAGATCAAGGAGGCCCTGCAGGTCAAGACTGTCGAGCGGGATGACTTTCCGGATCTCAGCCAGGTTGATCTTCGTATTAAACCGGCTTTCAATGGGATAATCGATCAACCCGTTCACCCGCAGGTATCCGTTGATCGTATTTCCGAGGAAACCGGCTTTAAAGTTTTCCAGTTGAACGGTGATCGACCGGTAGTCGTTGTTTGTACACGCTACCTTCAGATCGAAAGAAATGCCTTTCAAAGATTCCGGAAGAGAAGCCAGGTGGAACGAGCCTTTGTCGAGTTGAGCCGACAGGTTGAATTGAGGGATGCTCAGGATCTCGGGGATCGCACTTCCTCCGCTGGTTTCAGGCGCCGACACATATTCTCCCTGGGCTTTCAGTTTCATGGCAAAATGCCCCGCTACATCGTAATCTTTGATGCCAAATCCTTCCGCCCATTTATGTAAGTCGATATTGACATCGGCTTTGGCCGACACCCACAGGTTTTTATCGCTTACCAGGTGGACGGAACCGCTCAGGTATTCATCTTTATACATCGAGAATAAAGAGATGAACAGGGAATAACCATTCGGGCGGAACGAAAATTCTCCTTTGAAATCGAAAGGAACATCCTGGATATAGAGATCGTTCTTTTCGAATTTCATGTCAAGGGAATTGGTGTTGATCGCGGTGGTCAGCTTTGCTTTTACCGGTTGCGATCTGATGTACCTCACCCCGTTGTAAATCAGGTCAACGGAATCGATCCGTACATTGGAAGTGAGACGGAAGATATCTTCCTTCACTTTGCTTGTTCCGTGATAATTGATGCCATGAGCCACCACTTTCAGCGGGATGGTAGGATCGGCATAAATGAAGTCGGTCTTGATAAAATAGATATGTTCAATCTGGATGGAAGCGGGCTTCGTGGTAGTATCGGCCTTTTCCGTGGTATCGGAAGAAGCGTAATATACATCGTAGTTGGGTTCGCCGTGGTCGTTATATTGAATGATGACCCGTCCCCGGTTGAGGTAGACTTTGGTGATTTTGATGGGACCGCTGAAAATACTTCCAAGGTTGAGGCCGAACGAGATATCGCGGGCTTTGACGAGGGTGTCGGTGGCAAACGGGGCCGAAGATCTCAGGGAAAAATCCGAAAGGGTGATGGTGAGATTCGGGAAATGACGGAAGAAAGAGACATTGAGGTCGGAGAAGTTCATCTCGGTCTTCAGCTCTTTATTCGCAGTATTTTTTATGATCCTTTCAAATTTTTCCCTGAAGAGCATCGGTGATAAAAGCAGAAATACGAATATGATCAGTATCACCAGGGCCGATATGCCCGTAATTTTCAGTGTTTTTTTCATCAGTTGTTTCTGCTTTTATGCGTTGTTTTATTCTTTTTCAAAACCGAATTTCCAGAGCAAGGCTGCCACGATAGCTCCGATGACAGGAGCGACGAAGAAGAGCCAGAGTTGGGAGAGGGCTTTCCCTCCGACGAGGATGGCAGGTCCGAGGCTCCGGGCAGGGTTGACGGAAGTTCCGGTCACCGGAATAGTGACGAGGTGGATGAGCATCAGGGTCACGCCGATGGCCAGTCCTGCCATGGCGGTATTCCCGAATTTAGAGGTGGTCCCGAGGATCACGAAAACGAAGAGGAAGGTCATGACCATTTCGATGAGGAAGGCGCTGAGGACATTGTATCCGCCGTTGTAACCTTCGCCCCAGCCGTTGGCTCCAAGTCCCCATTCGCCGAGGGTAAAATCAGGTCGGCCGACCACGATGAGGTACAACACCGCCGATGCGAGGATGGCTCCCAGGCACTGGGCGATGATATAACCGATCGCATCCTTGACACTCATCTTTCCCGCGGTAAGCACCCCGATGGTTACGGCAGGATTAACATGACAACCGGAGATTCCCCCGATAGCATAGGCCATTGCCACTACCGCGAAGCCAAAGGCAACAGCAATTCCCAGGAGACCAATCCCGCTGGGTCCCGAACCTGAGATGCCGGCGATTACGGCCGAACCGCAACCGAACAGCACAAGGCTGAATGTTCCGATAAATTCTGCTGCGTACTTTTTCATGTTTTTTCTATTTAAATGAATACCCCGTGAATTACAGTAACTCCGTATTGATTATCTTTGAAATCACTGTTCATGAACTTTCTTCATTTATGCAAGTTTAATAAAAATTTTAACCATAACGACCATGAAGCGCAAATCAACAGCTATTTGGCAGGGAACCGGGCCTGAAGGCAAAGGGACCCTCACTTCTGTCAGCGGGGTCCTGAACCGTACCCCCTATTCCTTCTCCACCCGGTTTAAAAACGAAGACGGGAGGGAAGGGACCAATCCGGAAGAGCTCATCGCGGCAGCTCATGCCGGCTGTTATGCCATGGCCCTCAGCTTTGCACTGACAGCCGAAGGTCTTGTTCCGACCGAGTTGAAAGTAGAAGCCGCCGTAAACATGGAAAAGGTGACGGATCATTTTGAGATCACGGCCATCCATTTGGATCTCCTTGGTGATGTACCGGGGATTACGGAAGAGAAATTTCTTCAACTGGCGCAGACAGCCAAGACCGGATGTCCGGTTTCACGCGCTCTGAGAGCGGTGGAGATCACGCTGTCGGCGAAGTTGAAGTAACCTCGGTAACCGGATTAAACGGCCTCGGGGGCAGGGATATCGAGTTTCTCTGCCTGGCAGATTGCTTGCAGTTTTTCGAACGACCAGGGTTGATCGTACAGGATGAGATCGCCGAACGGCTTTTTCAGCATGGCGACGAGGGAATCGGTCTGTTTATCATGTTCAGGCCTGATACTTTCTTCGATTTTCATCCAGTCGGGAGCAGAGAGTTTCAGGGAGAGAAAGAGATCGGTATCCATCCGTGAAAGGGTGATCCCATTGAGATCATCGGTTAGGATTTTGTTTTTGGTACGGCTGAGATGACGTTCACCAAACTCATACAAGACCTGCATGTATTTATCAAACAGGATATGTTCGTTCAAAAGGAACACGATCCCGGGCGCATCAAAGGCTTTCCAAAACGACACCGGATGCGGCTGGCACAGGAACCTGCCCAGCATGAAAGCTCCGGCTGAAAAGCCGCTGAGTTGTTCCCTGGTACATTTCCTGATCATGTTGTCGAAGAACAGGATCTTCCGGTTGGTGGTCAACAGGCTGTAAATCTTATGCTGATCCTGGTGCGATCCCAACCCGCTTTTCAGAATCTCCGAATAATAATACCCCTGGTGCGCATCGAACCAGCCATTCACAAACTCGACCGCTTTCGCGGGCTGGCGTTCATAATCGTTGCGGATGAGTTTGACCAGGTCGGGAAGGGTCATGGCTTCTTCGGTCCTGATCGTATTGAGGATCTTCTGATACACAGCATAGGCCCTCGACATGTTAATGAACACCTTTTTCTCCTTGGGTTCCATCTCGAAGGAGATCCCTTCGAGGTATTTCTGAAAACGGGCAGGCCGGTAGGTAGCTTTCCCCAGGAAGATGCAATGCCGTTTACTCGACACGGTGACCCAATCGCCTTCATTGATGGTCACCCCGGCATCGTTGATGATGGCATTCCCTTCCAACCGCATCTGATAATTCTTGAGGTTGATGAACGCTGGTATCCCGTAGCCGAGGCAGGCAGTGACGACATGGATAGCCAGCGGGTTCATGCTCATGATGGCATCGAGTTCGGCCATGAAGATCGTCTCCGAGGGAATGAAGTTATCCTTGCAGAGGCACACCTTTTCGCCCCGTTTTTTTGCTTCCAAAGCTTTGGCCATCGTGAAAAAAATCCTGGCCGAGACAGCCGACCGTGGCAGGACGGAAAGACCGGAGCCGAACAGGGTCAGTGATTTCAGTGAGGTGTCGTCGATGCGTTCCGAGAAGATCTGCCGGAGATGATAAGGGCGGATCAACTGGATAACACGTTCTTTATTGATGACATTTTTCTGGTACAGGTTGATGGCGGCGAGCAAGGTAGAGCGGCCGGTGAGTTCCGACATATTCAGTTGAAGGATGGCGAACAGGGAGACCGTCTCGAACGATTCCACGGCGAACTCAATCGTGGCGGGAGATTTCAGCTTCACCTCCAAGGTCGGGAGCATGGGGGTGAAATGATAAACGGCGGGGAATTCTTCTTTGATCTCATTCCGGTTAAAATATTCCCGTTCTTCGGCCCGGATCGTGCCGGTCATGATCTCCTCGCCGAAAATCTCCCTCACACTTTCAATCTGGTTGCCCAATCCGGTACGCGGATGACGGCTGTACAACACTCCCGGGTATGACTCCCTGTTTCGCACAGTCCATACCATCTTTTGCAGGATGAGCGAAGGGAAAGCAAGATGCTTGCGTTGGAAGGTATAGATCAGGTCCTGGTTCCGGGAATAAAAGTTGTCGGAATTCTCCATAAAAACCTCCACCTGGTAAGCGGCATCGTATAACAAGCGTTCATCAATGGTTCTGATCTTTTCGAACAGGCGGTTGATTTGCTTTTCCGTCTCTTCCTTTTCATCGGATAACTTTGCTTCCGGGGGATGGCAAAACCCCGGCTGATTTCCCAGAATCTGGCAAAGCCACTGCAGGTTGTTCAGGTAGATCTTATTGGCGACAGCACGTCCATAGCGAAGTTCGAGCGAACGATAGCTGTCTTTCGTCACCCCGGCATTCAGGTAGGTAGGCATCAGTCCGGGGATATAGTAAGGCGTTGCCGTTCTCATGGCAAAGATGAGGGCCCGGTCGGGATCACCCAACTTCTCTCCTGTCATGGATTCCAGGTTGGCGATGGCCACCTTCAGGCAGGCTTTCCTGTCCGATGGATCCAGGTTATAGGATTGTGATGTCAGAATGCAGAAATCGGGAACAGGATAGCCTTCCCGGTACAAGTCGTGGAGCACCTTCCCTTTCTGGCTCAACAACTGTTCATTGTATTGCTTGTCGGCGATGGAAGGAACCACGTAATCATTTTCCATAAAACTGACATTCCCGAATAGTTTCCGAAGGTCATCGAGCATTGGGCGGATAATCTGTTCTTTTTCCGGCGATGTCTTCTGATGATCTTGATGTAGTTTGATGAGCTGGCGCAGGTACTGTCGTGCCTGTTCGCGGTCGGGCTGAAGGAGGATGAGAACATCGAGGTTGGTGACCGGTAAGGGACGAAATATCTCTTCGCCCGGGTTCGCGTATTCCAGTTCCGGTTTCAGGGCGCCGGGTTGATTAACCCAACTACCCTGACTTTTCGGATGATTGAGGATCGTACGGATCGTAAAGAAGTTGGGATAATAGGCTCTCAGCCTAAACCGGATGTCTGCTTCTTTCATCATCTGGGTGTTATGGAAGCGGTTGTCTGTATTCCTGGTAAATATCTGAAAAAAAATTATTTTGATGTACTTTTGCAAAAAATTTGGTTTACATGGGTTGGTTTGGAGACTTGTTGTGGACAGAGTCGGTAGCGCATACCATGCTCCTTTTCTGTTTTGTGATCGCGTTGGGAGTGATGTTGGGCAAAATAAAGATCTTCGGTGTTTCTTTGGGGATCACTTTTGTTTTATTTGTCGGGATTGCCGTTGGGCAGATTGGTTTTACCGTAAACCGGCAGGTGATTGATTTCATCCGTGATTTCGGGTTGATCCTGTTCGTTTTCTCTATCGGGTTACAGGTAGGTCCCGGTTTCTTTTCTTCCTTTAAAAAAGGCGGGTTATCTATGAATCTGATGGCGGTTGTCATTGTCCTGCTGGGGATGGGCGTAACCATTGCCCTGTTTTATATCACGGGGATGTCGATGCCGATGTTGGTAGGTGTGATGTCGGGCGCCGTGACCAACACGCCCGGACTGGGAGCCGCGCAACAAGCGTTGAAAGAAATATCGGGCGGAGCAGCCGGCGGGGCCGTACCCGAGATCGGGCTGAGCTATGCCATTGCTTATCCTTGCGGGGTGATCGGCATCATTCTGGTCATGATCCTGATTCAGAAATTCTTCAAAATCAATGTTACCAAAGAATCGGAACAGTTTATCCAGAGTCAGCATCCGGCGGAGACGCTGCCTGAGAAGACCAGCATCAAGGTGACGCATCCCCGCATGTTTAATCAGACCATTCAGGAAATATCGAAACAGATACCTGTTTCTTTCGTGATATCCCGCGTGATGCACAACGGAGAGCTGAAGAGCGCCACCTCCGATACCGTCATCCATGATAACGATGTCATCCTCGTGGTAGCAGAGAAAGGGGTGTTACCCACCATCATTAATGTCTTCGGGCAAGTAAGTGAAGTTGACCTGACTGAGAAACAGGGTGACCTGGAATCTAGGCAGATCATGGTCACCCGGCGGGCTGTCTTCGGGAAAGACTTGGGATCGCTGAGGTTCCGTTCACGTTATAACATCAACATCACCCGGGTTTACCGGTCGGGCATCGAACTGATCGCCTCCCCTCACCTGAGATTGCAGATGGGCGATAAGCTGACAGTGGTCGGCGATGAGGAATCGATCGAGAAAGTGGCCGGAGAACTGGGCAATTCCATGAAGAAACTCAACGAACCCAATATCGTCACCATCTTCATCGGCATCTTGCTGGGCGTTCTCTTTGGCAGCATCCCCATTCCCATCCCCGGCATTCCCAACCCCGTCAAACTGGGGCTCGCCGGCGGACCGCTGATTATCGCCATCCTTCTGAGTAAATACGGACATCGATTCTCCTTTGCCTCCTATACCACCCCCAGCGCCAACCTCATGCTCCGTGAGATCGGCATCGTGCTCTTCCTGGCCAGCGTGGGAATCAGCTCGGGCGAAAAGTTCGTCTCCAGCCTGCTCTCCGGCGACGGATTTGTCTGGATGGGATACGGCATCCTCATCACCATTATCCCGATCCTGATCGTGGGATTGTACGCCCATCTGGTTATGAAAAAGAATTATTTCGAGATTTGCGGGTTGTTGTCGGGCAGTATGACCGATCCCCCGGCCCTGGCTTACGCCAACAGCATCGCCCAGTCCGAAGCCCCTTCCATTGCTTACGCCAGCGTGTATCCCCTGGTGATGTTCCTCCGCATCTTCGTGGCGCAAATGCTGGTGCTGATCTTCGTTTAGTACACAGGAAAGGGTAACCACCCCTCTTCACTTTTTATCCATTATTTACCAGATTCTCTTTTCGAACCCAATTAGTTGTTTTTATCATTTGTTGTTTTTGTCAACTATTTTTATCTTTACAGCGTAAAAATAAACGAGATGAATAAACAAATGGCTCCGTTGGGGATGTTGATGGGGATCATGATGAGGTCGGCCGTGAAAAGCATCAAGAGGCAACTTCATGAGACCGGGATCCCTTACACGGTCGATCAGCTGACACTGCTTCATGCCATCCATTTCAAAAACGGTGAACTGATCCAGCAGGACATGGCCGACTTCCTGGGGAAGGATAAATCGGCGGTGCTTCGGATCATCGATTCACTGGAAAACGATGGATTGTTATTAAGAGTAGTAGAGGCGCACGACAGGCGGAAGAAAACGCTGGTCATCACCGATAAGGGAAAACAGGTGATAGATCATTTTGTCAAGGCGGAATATTCCATCTGGAATAACCTTCAGAAGGGCGTAACCCAAGAAGAACAGGACATTTTCCAGCAAGTCATCAAAAAAATTCAGTTCAATGCCGAACAAATGTTAGAAAGTAATCTGTATTAATCTACCTATGTCGTTATCTATTTATATAATAAAGTCATGAACCGAAAAATGATCATCAGTGCAGGAATGCTGTTACTGGCGACAGCAGGGATCATTCCGGCGCAAACATCTTTTACGCTGAAAGGGTGTCTCGACTATGCCTTCTCCAACAACCGTTCCATTCGGATGGCGGACTATGATCTGGAGATCTCGCAGAAGAAGAAGATCGAGCAGATAGGTAATTATCTGCCCCAGGTGAACGTTTCGGGTTCCGTTGATGACAACCTGGAACTGGCCAAATACCTGCTTCCTGCCGAGATGATGGGAGGAGAACCGGGAACCTATATACCCGTAACGTTCGGGACCAAATATGCCACAACCGGGACCGTGCAGGTGACTCAGAAAATCGTTGATCCTGTTTCATGGCTGAACATCCGGTCATCCGGGAAATCCGGGGAACTGTCGGCACAAAATCTGCAGAAAACCCGGGAGGATGTCATTTATAACATCAGCACGGTATATTATCAGACCCTGGTGGTCAAAAAGCAGGTCGAATTGCTGAAAACCATTCTGCTGGCTTCGGAGGAATCGTTGAAATCGACAGAGCTCCGGTTCCGCAACGGGATGGCGAAACAGATCGATATTGATAAGTTGCAGGTGAGTTACAACAACACTCTTGCACAGGTACAGCAGACAGACCTGAGATATGCTCAGCTGTTGAACAGTCTTAAGTACAACCTTGGCATGCCGGTCGACAGCGTCCTGGAGCTGGCCGACACTTCGCTGACGGCTGTCAGTCTCCTGTTCGAAAACCGTCCCGGTCGTCTTCTCCGTGTCAGCGAGATCATCGATTACCAGATCCGGGAAACCAGCTATTCGCTAACGGAATATGAGAAGAAAAAAGCAGCCGCTGTCTTTTATCCTGTGTTGTCGTTTTACGGTAACTACGGCTACAATGCCTGGCGGCAGGAGTTCAATTTTTTCGATCCGGATAAAGAATGGTACAACAGTTCCGCCATTGGTCTGAGACTCACTATCCCGGTTTTCGACGGGCTTCAGCGCTCTTCACGCCTTTCGCAGTCGAAGCTGAACCTGGAAAAGGCCAGGGAAAACCTTTGGCAGACGGAGCAATACATTAAGGTCAATGCATCGAACTATAACATGCGTTACCTGAACGCGATGGAGAACATCAACCACGAACGCGAAAACCTCAAGCTGGCTGAAAGCGTATACCGGAACACACAGTTGGAACTCCGGCAGGGAGCGGGATCAACACTCGACCTGATCCAGGCCGAAAGTTCGTATGTCCAGGCCCAGAACAACTACTTCAGCAAGCTGCTTGATCTGTACGTGGCCCGTCTTGATCTGGAGCGGGCTTCAGGGACTTTATCTTCCTTTATTCAACAATTGTAATAACTCATGAGATGAAAAAAAATATCATCCTTTTCACTGTCATCACGGCGATCCTGGTGCTGATCGTCGTACGCCTGATCAGCAATCACGATCAAATTGAAGCCCGGAAGACGGAAAAAACCGATCTCGATTATGTCACTGTAAGTGTCAGCCCGGTCACGAGCATGAAACTGGATAACAGCCTGCGCCTGGTAGGATCCATGGATGCCTGGGCGGAAGTGAATGTTCCGGCTGAGGCAGGAGGCCGGCTCACGCTGGTGGATGCCGAACCCGGCCAGGTGAAACAACAAGGCAGTGTGATCGCTACCACCGATGATCAATTGAAACAACTGGCTGTCCGGCAGGCTCAACTCTCGGTCGATAAGTTGCAGAAAGATCTGGTCAGGAGCAAGAATCTGTTTGACGGAGGCACGCTGACCGAGCAACAACTGGAGCAAGCCCGTAACTCTTATGATGAGGCGGTGATCCGGCTGGAACAGGCCCGGAAACAGCTGTCCGACGCCACTGTCCGGGCGCCATTGTCGGGCACCGTCACGAAAAAGTACGTAGAACAGGGAGAATACATCAATACCGGCAGTCCGGTGGTGACCATGGTAGATATTTCCCGGTTAAGAATAAAAATGAACGTATCCGAATCGGATGTGTATATGCTGAAAAGAGGAGATAAAGCCATCATCACTACCGATGTTTATCCCGGTGTTTCATTTGAAGGGACCATCAGCTTTATCAGTTCCAAAGGAGACGAGGCGCACAACTACCCGGTGGAGATCGTCATTTCCAACAACACGATTCACCCTTTGAAATCGGGCACTTTTGCCAAGGTAGAGATACGGTTCCCGGCAACCGTTCCCGCTTTATACATTCCCCGGGAAGCCTTGCAAGGTAGCATCAACGATGCGAAGGTGTATGTAGCCGAAAACGGGAAGGCTCTGCTGAAAAATATCGTCGTCACGGATGCTACCGATCAATACCTCCGCGTGATCTCAGGCCTGGTCGAAGGAGAACAAGTGATCGTGACGGGGCAGGTAAACCTCTCCGACGGCAAATCCATAAAGATCATCAAGTAAACCGCAGCCTTATGTCACTAACCGAACTTGCCATCAAGAGGCCGACACTGGTTGTCGTCATTTTTTCCGTGCTGACCATCCTCGGGATCTCGTCGTATACCTTACTGAACTACGCGCTGATCCCCAGCATGAATTTCCTGAGTCTGAGTATTATTACTCCTTATCCGGGCGCCTCTGCGAACGAAATTGAAACCACGGTCACCCGAAAGTTGGAAGACGCTCTCTCCACCCTGGAAAATGTGAAAGACATGCGATCGACGTCGCAGGAAGGAGTATCGGTCATTTCCATCGAACTGGAACCCAACAGCGATGTGAATGTGGCGTTGCAGGATGCACAGCGTAAGATCAATGCCGCCCTGTCGTCACTTCCTTCCGGTGTGAAGTCACCTTCTATCTATAAAAATTCTTCGGATGAGATACCGGTTATGCAACTGGGGGTTACTTCCGGCAAGTTATCACCTCCAGAGCTGTATCAACTCGCGGAGGATGAGATCAAACCCATGATCTCGAAGTTGAAAGGGGTTGGTCAGGTGACGCTGGTCGGCGGCAGTGCACGGGAGATCAGAATCAATATTAATAAAGAGAAACTTACCGCTTACCATGTCTCTATCCAGTCGGTCTGGCAAGCCATCGGAAGTGCAAATCTTGAGATGCCGACCGGGAACATTGAAAACGACACCCGTCAATATACGGTCCGTTTACTGGGAAAGGTCACCTCGCTCGACGACCTGCGGAACATCACGGTAGCAAGGGTTTCTCCGGGGAGTAGCATCAGGTTGAGAGATGTAGCGGACGTTACGGATGGCGTGGCCGAACAAACCGCCCTGAGCAGGATCAACGGTGAGACATCTGTCGGCATCGTCGTCCAGAAGCAATCCGATGCCAATACCGTGGATGTCTGCAATAAAGTCAAGGCGGAGCTTGCCTCGCTTGAGCAACAATACAGCGCCGACAAGTTGAAATTCAGCATTGCCTCCGACAGTTCGGTATACACGCTCGAATCGGCCAATGGCGTCATGGAAGACCTGATGCTGGCTATTCTGCTGGTATCCCTGGTGATGTTCGTCTTCCTCCACAGTCTCCGTAATTCATTCATTGTACTGGTCTCCATTCCGACCTCGATCATTTCGGTATTTTTGGCCATGTACATCTTCGACTTCTCGCTGAACCTGCTCACCCTGATGGGTCTTTCGCTGGCGATCGGGATCCTGGTAGATGACTCCATCGTCGTCCTGGAGAATATCTACCGGCACATGCAGATGAAAAAAGATAAGCGGACAGCCGCGCTGGAGGGACGAAACGAGATCGGTTTTACGGCCATCGCAATCACCACGGTGGATGTGGTGGTGTTTCTTCCTCTGGCTCTGGTGACAGGAATAATTGGCAACATGTTGCGAGAATTTTCACTGGTGGTAGTATTTACGACCCTGATGAGCCTTTTTGTTTCTTTCACGATCACCCCGGTGTTGGCTTCCCGGTTCGGGAAGCTGCAACAGCTGACCAATGGCACCCTGATGGGGAGATTCTCTAACGCTGTCGAAAATGCTTTTCATCGACTCTCTGCCTGGTACGAGAATATCCTGAGGTGGGGTTTATCACACCGGAAAAGCGTATACTTCATTACCACCCTGCTTATCGTGTTATCTCTTTCCCTGTTCCCGATGGGATTCATCGGCATGTCGATGATGAACGACGGCGACCAAAGCGAATTTATCATTGACCTGGAAGGCGAACCACAGAACACGATCTATCAGACTTCGCAACTGACTTCGAAAGTAGAAGCGTTGCTGATGAAGAAACCCGAAGTGCAAAAGGTCTTTTCGAACATCGGATTCACCAGTTCTGCTTCCGGCATCTCAGGCAGTGAAAAAAACAAGGCACAGATAACCGTGTCACTGGTCCCCATTGAACAGCGGACGATCTCGACAGAGAAGTTTGCCGCCGCCATCAAAAAAGAGGTACTTCAAATCCCGGGATTGAAAGTGACGGCCACGCCCACCACCATTTCGCAAAGTTCCTCCAACTTTCCCATCCAGGTTCTGCTCCGGGGTCCTGATGTAAACCAGCTCTTCAAAGTAGGCGACAGCGTCATGAAGATCATGGAAAAAGTGCCCGGGACCACGGATGTCAGGTTATCCGTAGAAAAAAAGAAACCCGAAATCCATATCAGTCTTGACCGGGAAAAAATGGCTCAGCTGGGAGTGAATGTACAGCAGGTCGCCAGGTTGATGAACCTCTCCTTCGCCGGCAATCACGATCTTCAATATTCGGAAGGAGGAACGGATTATGATATTAACGTGATGCTGGATCGTTTTAACCGTGAAAAGATCAATGATATCGGTTCTCTGACCATTTTGAATGACAAAGGGCAGTTGGTGGAGTTGAAAGACTTTGCCGCCATCTCCCAGTCACTCGGTCCGAACAAGCTTGAACGGTACGACCGGATTTCCTCACTGACCGTGAAATGTGCAGTGTATGGCAGGCCGCTGGGGACGGTGGGAACAGAAGTCAGGCAGGCCGTATCTCAAAAGATCCGTCCAGATGGGTTTACGATCGATTACAAAGGTCAAATGGAACGGATGTCGGATGCCTTCACCAGCCTTTTTACGGCCATGGCAGCGGCCCTGATTTTCGTCTACCTGGTGATGGTGGCCTTATACAACTCCTATCTCTACCCGTTCGTGGTTCTGTTCTCCATACCTGTAGCGGTGATCGGGGCTTTCCTCGCGCTGGCGCTTTCAGGAGAACCGGTCACCGTGTTCACCATGATCGGGATGATCATGCTCATCGGACTGGTGGCTAAAAATGCCATTTTGCTCGTTGACTTCACCAATAAGCTGAGGGCCGAAGGAAAGAGTGTGAAAGATGCCCTGGTAGCCGCGGGAAAAGAACGGTTACGCCCCATCCTGATGACCACCTTCTCCATGGTCTTCGGCATGCTCCCCATGGCCCTGTCCTCCGGAGCCAGTGCCGAGATGAAGAATGGACTGGCATGGGTCATCATCGGAGGACTGACCAGCTCCCTCCTGCTTACCCTGGTACTGGTACCTTCCGTCTACCTCACCATGGAAAGATGGAAGGAGAACGTGAGAAAGGTTTTTTCGAAGAAGTAAACGAAAGCTGCCATAATCCGGTAACGATTCGGCATTTTACCTGATTTCCTGACCTCTGAGGAAAACGAACAAATTAAAATATTTGTTTACATTTGTCTAGTTTTTGGATAAGAACTATCGAATAGGCACACGCTATTTAGGACGGAATACGGAAGGGAAATTACTACTTGTAATGCGATTAAAATCTATCTTTTTTATACTTTTTGGGTTCATTATTGTCCATGGTCAGTCGCAGAAGATGCCGGCCAGGGATGTTTTGGTCAGTGATTCACTCAGCCAGATCAGTGATACAGAATTTGATCCTTACGGGAAGCGGATGTGTTGGCAGACAACAGATGATAATTCTCTTTGGATCTGTCATTTAGATACTACTACCTGGGGTCTGGTTATTCCTGACGGAAAAGAAATTCAGGTTGATACCGGGCTTACTCCCTTAGGTTCCACCTCGAATGCAGCCGAGTGGGGATATGATATCAACGGCACTTATCTGGTATACAATAAAAGCATCCTCAAGAAGAAATACATTGCCATCGCTGCCGAATCGTCAATCGGGACCTGGTCGAACTTTACGATGTTGGATGCCGCTTACCGTATCAACCCTCACGCCTCTCAGAATCCCAACGACTCCGTGATGGCATTTCATTACATCTCCAGCATCATTGACTGGAAAACCAAGTACAAATTTATCGACCACCCCGACTGGGAAAGGGCTGTCTGGGGCTTCACCGATGCCCATTGGACACAGGGTGAACAAATGCTTACAGGTATTTTTTCTTTCACCAACCAGGTAGGCTTGTTTGATCCTCCCGAGCGGAAATGCCCTATGCAATTGACTTTCGATGATAAAGACGCGTACACAAAACCATTTATGTGGCATGCTCCGGAGCACAATAATGCGCGCATGTTCTTTGCCATAGCCAACGGGAACGAGATGCGCGTTTTCAAAGAGACGTATCCACAGAGTGACTCTTTTGCCTTGTACATGTCATTCCCCTCTCCCTCCTCCAATCCTTTCTTTACCCGGTTTGCTTCGCCGGAACCGGTGGTATATAACGGACAGTCTTATGCGTTGTTTATGGCTTCGTCTTCTCCGTACGAAACAGATTGTGTTCCGGCCGAGATCTGGATCGCCAAACTCGATAGTGTTAATCCTGTTTTCACGATCGTTTCTGATTCATCCAGAAGCATCCGGACCGATCCCGAATCTTTTCCCACGAACGATCAACTGCTGGTCTATTACACAGAAGTAGTCGATTCCATTGCACCCTATGTAGTATACCGTGTCCATAAATGTGAAACAGGGATTCTGGGGTCGGGAGTTCCTACCGGCGAGAAGGAAAAATCCAACATCCCGGTTCCGGATCTGACGGTTTTCCCCAACCCGTTCCACGACCGGCTGTACCTTCGCCATTCAACGGGCAGCGAACGATACCGGCTGACCGATCAGCTGGGAAGAACTGTCTGGGAAGGCACTGATCTTTCTCATCAGAATTTTCATGCCCTGAAACAAGGAATTTACTTCCTTCAAATACAATCGGGACGAACCTGCCGTTCCATCACGGTTTCGAAACAATAAACAAGCGATTTATTGAATGCGGAAGACTTCCGATTCTTTATACCGGGAAGCAACAACTACGCGAGTGCCGTTAGCATGGGGCTCAAAGAGACCGGAAGCAATCTGCGGGGTGTTGTTGTGAGCCGAAAGGTGTGAAAGCAGCAACAGTTTCAGGGAAGGGGCGCGATGGTGAAGAAAGAGTTCCAGCGCCTGGTCGTTGGAGAGATGTCCCACATCGCTACGGATACGTTTTTTCAGGTAGAACGGGTAATTGCCCTTTTCCAGCATGGTTTCATCGTAATTGGCTTCCAGGAAGGCAGCGTGGCACTGGCTGAAACGATCAATCAAATTCTTGCAGGGAGTTCCAATGTCGGTGAAGACTCCGGCTGTGATACCGTCGCAGGTCACGGTGAAGCTGTGCGGGTCGTTCCCATCATGGTATTTGTGGAACGGAAATACGGAGAGCCTTCCAAAAGATAGCGGTTCATCAGCCGTGAAAGAACGGATAAGCTCCGGACTGAGGGACAGTCTGGTATTCCCGAGAGTAGCAGGTGTGATATACACAGGGATGCCGTGTTTTCTGGAAATGACGCTCACTCCCCGGATATGATCGCTGTGTTCGTGTGAAATGAAGATGCCCCGAACCCGATCGAGGGACAACCCGAGGTGCGCCATCCGGTTTTCCGTTTCACGACAGGAGATCCCGGCATCAATAAGCACGGCATCGTGTTCGTTGCCGATATAATAACAATTACCGTTGCTGCCTGAGTTGATGGAAGAGATGCAGAGTGACATGACCGCAAAGGTCGGAAAAAACAGTTAAAAAAACTTTTGAAAAGTGGAGAGGTAAAGAGTATCGTCTCTCTACCTCACCACCGGTCACGGATCAGAAATAAATATCTCTCTGTCCTTCCCCTATGGATTCAAGGTTAGTGTTAATCTTCGATTTCAGGGTGGTGTTTTCCACTTCACCAACGAGATGGTCAATTGCTTTCAGCCCTTGCTCCTTCGTTTCGGGGGAAGCGAAGTCTTCCAGATACTCTTTAAAAGTAAATAAGGCATTGGGCATGCAATACTGTTTTATCAATCCGGGTTTAGCCAGGTCCATGAAGTCCTGTCCCACCCTGCCTTTGCGGTAACATCCGGTACAGAATGAAGGGATAAATCCTTCGTTTGCGAGGGTATAGATCATCTGATCGAGGGTACGGTGGTCGCCCAGGGTGAACTGGCTTCCCGTTCCTTCTTCTTCATGTGTATAGGATCCCGGGTTGGTGCGTGATCCGGCCGAGATCTGACTGACGCCGTAATGGATCAATTCGGTCCGCATGGCATCGTTTTCTCGGGTACTCAGGATGATGCCGGTATAAGGCAGTGCAATACGGATAATCGCTACCAACTTTTTGAAATCATTGTCGCTGACCTTTGAAGGTATCTGATCGGCATTGGGAGCGCCGACGGCAGGTTCGATACGAGGTACGGAGACCGTATGCGGGCCACAACCAAAAGCTGTCTCCAGATGATGTGCATGTTCCATCATCGCCAGGACCTCAAACCGGTAATCGATCAGTCCCAGCAGGGCACCGATACCTACGTCGTTAATGCCGCCCTCCATGGCGCGGTCCATCACCGTCAGGCGGTATTCATAATTGCCTTTTTGGGTATCAGCCGGGTGAAAGTTCTTGTAGAGCACGGGATCGTATGTCTCCTGGAAGCATACGTATGTTCCGATCTTTTCCGCTTTCAGTCGGGCGAAGTCTTCGACCTCCATGGGAGCCAGTTCAACATTGATCCGGCGGATATAATCCCTGCCTCCGTTTTCCCTGGCGGCATAGGTAGTACGAATGGCTTCCACCATATAATCGGTGTTGTTCCGGGAGCTTTCACCGCAGATCAGCAGTACCCGTTTATGCCCTTCGCGAAGCAGGGTCTTTGTTTCTTCGGCAATCTCATCCATGGTCAGCACCTTGCGTTTGATGAGTTTGTTATCGCGACGGAAAGAGCAGTAAGTGCAGTTGTTGATGCAAACGTTCCCGGTATAAATGGGTGCGAATAACACCAGCCTTTTCCCATAGATCTCTTCCTTGACGCTACGCGCCGTGTCCATGATCATCCTGATCACTGCAGGATCTTCCACCCGAAGCAGTGTGGCCACCTCTTCCAGGTTAAGACCTTTCAGTTTTAATGCTTTATTCAGGATCGTGTTGACTTCTGAAACTTCCGGGATGTTTCCTTCTATTAAGGAATAGAGTTTATCCCTGTCGATGAATACTTTGTTCCTCTCGCTCTTGTTCATGATTTTTCTCCTCTTTGTATTTGGTCAAAATAGATTTTACTTCGACGTCTTTTAAACGTCCGATCTTTCCGGTAAGAGCGCTGATCATCTCGGTAGTTCCTTCGATGACAAGAGAAATAACATGAATATTGCGATGGTGAATGGGTAATCCCTGGCGGGCCAGAATGATACTACTATATTCGGATAGCAGGGAATTGACGGCAGGGACGGAGGCGGTGCCCTGGATCAGGATCGTAATGGTTCCAATTCTCTTTTCCATCAGATGCTCTTTTGGATCAGATTGATGTTTCAATTCAATATGGACAAACGTTGAAAAAGTAGTTACCGTTTCGCAGAATTGTCCGGAACAAATGTACGAATTTATTTATAAATGTTCGGTGAAACATCAGAAAATCACACAAAAGCTGTGACATCTCCCGTGAATGTCAACGTCAACCGGTGCATCGCCCGGGTAACACTCACGTACAACATACTTCTATCCATCTCGGTCCGGTAATTCCGGTTATCAGCATGAGGGATGATCACTTCATCGAATTCAAGCCCTTTAGCCATCAAGGCCGAAGTGATGATAATGCCCGTGGTAAAAGCAGCGCTTTGGTCTGATAAAAAAGTAATATCCGGATTGACCGGTTTCAGCATTTCGAATAAATCCCCGGCCCTGTTCATATCCTTGCAAATAATTCCCAGCGATCGGAATTCGGAATGGATAAATCTGTCTATAAAACCGACTATTGCGGTCATCTCTTCCTCTTCATTTTTATATTTAAAGATTTGTGGATGATCCCCATGTCGTTCTACCGCTTCCACCCCTTCATTGGCTTTGATCTTTTGTGCGAAACAAGTGATTTCATAGGTTGACCGGTAACTTTTATACAGTTTCATTACCTCTCCCGAAGGAAAAATGTTCCGGATCATTTCGGCCGTGGAAGAGCCATACGGATTTACCGTCTGGTTTGCATCTCCAAGTATGGTTTTCCGGCAGGGAAATAATTTTTGGATGACTGTATACTGGATAGGGGAATAATCCTGCATTTCATCGATCAGCAAATGTTTAACCGTTGAGGGGGTTTTCACGCCATTCAGGGCAATATGCAAATATGCCAGAGGAGCAAGATCGGTATATTCAAAAGTCCGGTTCTTTTGGTACTTAAACAACTCCGGCTTCCCGATCCAATCGAAAAATGCTTTATACACCTCAAGATCATTGTTACCGGAGAACATATTCCTGATCCCTTTTTTCAGAAGATTCCGTTGGATAGTGTTGACAGAAACCCTGTACTTGATTTCCATCATTTCCAGGATATATGCAGCCATAGGTTCAAACCGTTGCCGCATCGGGTACCGGTGGAACCTTCTGAATTGCGCTTCGATGAATGCTGCCGGAATCGTGAAGTCACGGGTCAGTGTTACATCCACTGCCCTGAAACCTTCATTCTCGAGGTATACGATGTACCGGTCCAGCTGACGGACAAAATCCGGAGATGTTTTATATTGCTGCCGGCTGATGCATTCCGGTGAAGCGTCCCCAAGGAGTTCCGTGATCTGTTCAGAAAAATGCCGGAATTTGATTTTGTGATCAAAAACATCTGATAAAACCTGTTCCATGCTTGTCTCGGGGACCATATCTTCTCCCAGTTCCGGAAGAACATTTGAGATATAATCTGAAAATACCTTATTGGGAGAAAGAATCAGCATATCCTTTGAAGTGATCTTCCCTTTGAAGGCATAAAGAAGGAATGCTATACGGTGCATGGCAATAGATGTCTTCCCGGAACCTGCCACTCCCTGGATGATCAGTACCGGGGCATCTTCATTACGAATAATGCGGTTCTGCTCACGCTGTATGGTGGTCACCATATGCTTCATTTTTTCATCAGAAGAAGCGCTCAACTCTTTTTGAAGGATCTCGTCGTGTACCGTGAGGGAACTCTCGATCATAAACTCCATGCTGCATTTTCTGATCCGATATTGGCGTTTGAGTAAAATATTACCCTGAATAACCCCACTGACGGAAGTGTAAAAAGCCTCCCCCAACTCAAAGTCATAGAACATCCCGGAAACAGGAGCCCTCCAGTCATAGATCAGGATGTTCTTCTTCTTGTAATCGTAAAATGAATGAACACCAATATATACCGCCATCGTCTCACTTCCCGGGCAGTCTTCCCGGAAATCTATTCTCCCGAAATAAGGGATATCCAGCAACCGGGTTAATCTTGTGCGTCTGGCCAAAACATTTTCTCCAAGAGCGTAATGGTTCAGGATGCTTTCCCTCATGGAGCGTATCTCGTGAGGGTCAAGGTCCTTATTCGACCATAGATATTCTTTATGTTCCTGTAACGTATTTACGTGCTCTTTGACCGAGGCATCAACATCGCGGATGGCATTTTTGATGATGTTGATGATTTTCCGGAGATATTCTTTTTCCTGACTCTCCGTTTCATTAATAATCATAAAAACGGTATTTGAAAAATCGAACAGGCGGCAAAACTACCGGAATCACTTCATTTATAAAATAGCCATTGATAGTCATTCAGGAGCACTTTGACTATCTTTGCTGTAATATGAAAGAGGTAGACTTATCCGAATTATCCCGTCAAATGAGCAATTCAGCGCTAAGAGTGCTGGAAGATCTTGATTTTGCCGACATCTGTCGTCGTGTGGGAGGTATGGTCAACATTGTCGGTTCTCTGAAAACCGGGTTAATGATGAACAAAGCAGATATCGATCTGCATATTTATACCGGCGAACCGATGCTGAAGAAAAGTTTCGCCATCATGGAGCGGTTATCGGAAAACAGCGCCGTCAAAAACTTTCAGTACATTAATCTTCTGAACACCAGGGAAGATTGTATTGAATGGCATGTCTGGTATGAAGGAGCTGATCAAAAAAGATGGAAACTGGATATCATTCATATCCGGAAGGGTTCTTATTATGATGGTTTTTTTGAGAAGGTGGCTGATCGGATCCTCCATGGATTGACCCCGGAAATCAGGGAAGCGATCCTGAAGATCAAATATGCATTAGGCGAAGAAAGTGATGTAAAAGGGATTCAGGTTTATCAGGCGGTCATGGAGAGTGGTGTCAGGGATTATCCCGAATTTTTACAATGGCTGGAAGTGCACCGGACGGTTGATATTCTGGAATGGATGCCCGGAGGAGAGCCGTAATTATTCCAGATATCCTCTCATCCCGGCAATGTTGATGGCCTCAGCGGAATTGGCAGCCTGTAATTTCCGGAGAATGTTTTTACGGTGATTGTTTACTGTATGAATGCTGATACAAAGACGGTCGGCTATCTCCTTACTAAAGCGCCCTGCCCGGATCAGCCGGAGCACCTCCAGTTCCCGTTCAGAAAGTCCTGATTCATTGATTGCCGGAGACTGAATGTTTCGAATCCGGCCTGTTTTCAGGTTCACGGTCATTCCCTGTACTCCCCGGGCAGGGGATTGATCGGGAAGAATATTAACTTCTCCAAGGATAATCCAGGCTTTCCCGTGAGCGTCGGATTGAATAACTTTCTGTCGACTGATCACATTAAGGTAATGATATTGCGCATGACGCAGTCTGAAGGTATAAATGGTACTGTAGTCATTGCGGCACCTTGGATCAAGGCCATAGATGAAGTGTGCGTGGTTAATCTGCATATCCATCAACTTTTCCCTGTCGTCGGGGTGGGTCATTTCTTCCAAAAAAGATTCACGGTTTTCCATGGTATTCAACCAATCCGTCTTGTATCCGAAGAGATCGGAAAAGCCGAGTGAAGCAAAATCATAAGATTTTCTGAATACATCAACGGTAAACAAGCAGCTATGGCTGATTCCGGCCATCTGTTGTATAAGAGATCTCTTTTTATCCCAGAAATCATAATCAACATCCCTGCTGGAAATTTGTTGCCGGGACCACATTTTCTCAATAATACATTCTTTAGAATTCATCGACTGGTGTTCTAATGAGCGGTTTTCCCGGAATAAAGGAAAGAAATTTTTTCTACCGGAAATATGGGTACAAAAGTATTTTACTCCGGAAATTTCCGGTGAAAAAAGCATTGAGCGAGATGGTTTCTCAGAACAGTTTTGCCATTTCCCGGGCCTCACGGATTGCTTTTCCGACGATTGCCTCCACATCGTTTCCGATCACGTCGAGTTCTTCGGCGGCAATGGTTTTGAAATCCCTTATCCCCAGGAACGCGAACAAAGTCCGGAGGTATCTGTCACCCATTTCAAAAGCAGCGCCAGAGCCTTCCAGGTAGGCTCCTCCCCGGGTAGTGATGTTTACGGCTTTCCGGCCCTGACACAGGCCAACGGGGCCTGTGGGGGTATATTCAAACGTGATGCCAGTCACCATGATATAATCCAGGTATGCTTTGAGGATTGCGGGGATACTCAGGTTCCACAACGGTTCGGCGATAACGTATTTATCTGCTTCGAGAAACTGGAAAGCGTATTTCAGGATGGGATGATCCCTGCCTGTTCCCTCTTCCGGCCGGTGAAGATCGAGGAGATCACCGGAAGGCAGAAAGGAGATCCCTTCTTTGTAGAGATCCAATGTGATTATCTCATCGGAAGGGTGGGTTTTCTTGTACGATTCGATGAAACTTTCAGAAATCCGGAAAGTCCGGGAAATCCCATCGGGTCTGGCATTTGCTTTTATGTACAGTACTTTTGCCATAATGAAATCCTCCTATCGAAATTAAAGGTGTTATGACAAAGATACGACAAAAGAACCGTAACCCTGTCAGGGGGTGGGACCCTGTCAGGGTTGACCATCTTATTTTGCTGTATATCTGAATATTAAAAAATAATGTTCCGTTTTCGACCCCACCCTGACAGGGTATATTCTGATTCCCAAATTTTTCAGGAACCTAATTTATAAATTATTGAATGAGTTATATTTATAGAAAAAGGACCCTGACAGGGTCCCCTGCCCTGTCAGGGTTGGTAGGGGGGTTGGTAGGGTCAGGTAAAAAAAATTTCAAAAAATATCCCACCAAACCAAAATTGTATTACTTTTGACCGTCTGGTTAAACTTAATGGTTAAATCAATTGGTTAAAAAAGATCAACCTACCAAAGAACGCATCCTGGAAGCCGCTAAAGAGGTGTTCCACCGCAAGGGCTTCGATGGAGCCCGGATGCAGGAAATTGCCGATACAGCCGGCATTAACAAGGCTTTGCTGCATTATTACTTCTGCGATAAAGAAACTCTCTTCGCTGAGGTCTTCAAAACAACCTTCGAGAACGTCGTGATGTTCGGAATGGATGTCTTCTCCCGCAATATTCCGTTTGAGGAAAAACTATCCATCTTCCTGGATTTCCATATCTCTTTCCTCCGCGATAACTCCTTTATCCCATTGTTCATCCTTAACGGGATTTATGAACGGCCCGACCAGCTCCGGGAAATGATGATAAAAAACCTGGAAATACCCCATCTGATGATGGGTAACATCATGAAAGGATTGCAAAAAGAAGGAATTGAAGTGGATAGCCCCCTTCAACTTTATATCAACGTGCTTTCACTCAGTATCTTCCCTGTAGTTGCCAAACCCATCCTCAGCCGGGTGTTCGGCCTCTCGGAGGAACAGATGAATGCCTTCTATGAAGAACGTAAAAAAACATTGCCTCATTTTATCATGAATGCCATCCGAAAACCATGAAAAAGATCCTGTTACTTTTGTTCAGCCTGGGATGGCTGACAGCCGCTGCCCAGGATACCCTGACCATCGGGACCTGTTATGACCTGGCCCGCCAAAACTGGCCGTTGCTGCATCAGCTTGATCTCATCTCGTGGAGCAACAACCTCCGGTTGCAAAATCTTTCTAAAAACTACCTCCCGCAAGCATCCCTTAATGTGAATGCCTCCTACCAGTCAGACGTCACTCGTATCAACCTGAATATCCCCGCTCAGTTCGGCTCATTACATATCCCCGAAATCGAGAAAGATTGGTACAAAGCAACACTGGATGTGAGCCAGGCAATCTATGACGGACAGGTAACCAGCTATAACAAAAAACTGGAGAAAGCTAACCTCGCAGTAGACCAGACTTCCGTCGAATCCGAGTTATATCAACTGAAAGAACAGGTTAACCAACTTTACTTTACCATCTTGCTTCTCCGGGAAAATCAAAAACTGCTGGAGAGCAACCGCGATCGGCTGGATGCAAAGTTGAAAGAGGTCAGGGTGGCCGTGAATAATGGCGCAGCCCTGCCCATGAATGCCGACCTTCTGGAGGCGGAACTGATCCGTAATGATCAGAATATCGATGAAACAAAAAGCAACGCCAAAGCAGCCCGCGCGATGCTTTCCAACCTGATCAACCGGACCGTCACGCCGACAACTGTCCTGGAGATGCCGGCAACAGCCGATGAAATAAAACCTTTTGAAAACAACCGTCTTGAAAACAAGGTCTTCGAGTTGCAGGAATCACGGCTGGGTATCATGCACGACATGGTTACCACCAAATGGAACCCGAAAATATACGCTTACGCCCAGGCAGGATACGGACGACCAGGCTTGAATATGCTCGATCCTGACTTTACCCCGTGGGGCGTCATCGGGGCGAAAATCACCTGGAACTTCTGGAGCTGGAATGCTAATAAAAATGAGAAAAAAATACTGAACATCCAGGAAGATATCCTTCGTACCAGGCAATCGGCATTCGACCGGAACCTCCGGATCCAGGTGGAAAGAGATCTTGCAGAAATCGAAAAAGCCGAAACAGCGCTGTTGAAAGACACCGATCTCATCAGTCTTCGCAGCCGCATCACGCAAGCCGCCTCATCCCAGCTGGATCACGGAGTAATCACCTCCGACGACTACATCACCCGCCTGCATGAAGAAACCCTGGCACGGTTGAATTACGAAATCCATAAGATTGAACTGGCCAAAGCCCGTTTACGTTATTTGTATAACCAAGGAAAACTCTGATTATGAAGAGGATCAATTTAGTATTTGCCGCAGCAGGATTGCTGACAATGGTATCCTGCACCAACAGAAATGACCAACCCGATGCCTATGGCACCTTCGAAGCCGATGAGATCACCATTTCTTCTATGGCGACCGGGCAACTGCTTCGCTTTGATATCGAAGAAGGAATGCTGCTCGATTCGGGTCAGGTGGTAGGATATGTTGATACCACGGACCTGCATCTGAAAAAAATGCAAGCCATCGACCAGCAGGCTGCTACTTCATCGAGACTGGGAGATCTGTCGGCACAAGTGGCCGTGCAGGAGCAGAACCGGGAAAACATCCTGGTAGAACAACGCCGGGTCGCGGCCATGCTGAAAGATGGCGCTGCCACGCAAAAGCAGATGGATGACATCAACTCCTCCCTGAAACTGATCGATAAACAGATCGCATCCATCAAGACACAGTCGACCGGCATCACCGGCACAGTGAGCAGCATCGGACAACAAATCGCGCAACTCGAAGAATCGATCCGGAAATCTGCCATCGTCAACCCGGTGAAAGGAACCGTACTGACCAAGTTTGCCGAACGCGACGAGGTGACGGCTTTCGGAAAACCACTGTACCGCATTGCCGATATGAGCACCATGACATTACGGGTATATATAAGTGGTGTGCAGCTTCCGCATGTGAAAACAGGTCAGAAGGTACAGGTACGGTTCGATAAAGATGAAAAGACCAACTCCACGTTGGAAGGAGTGGTTACGTGGATCTCGCCGACCGCCGAGTTCACCCCTAAAACCATCCAGACCAAGGAAGAACGTGTGAACCTGGTATACGCTGTGAAAGTGCAGGTGGTCAACGACGGCAGCCTGAAGATCGGGATGCCGGGCGAAATCAAACTGAATCCATGAAATAACCGGAAATCTAACGACCATGTCTTCATTTGCCATTGAAGTAACGTCCCTCTCAAAATCCTATGGCCCGGTCAGAGCCCTGGATGACATCTCCTTTTCCACCGGCCGGGGAGAACTTTTTGGATTTATCGGTCCTGACGGAGCCGGTAAGACGACGTTATTCCGGATTCTGACGACTTTACTGATCGCCGATGCGGGAGAAGCCCGGGTAGAGGGGTTGGATGTGGTGCACGATTACAAGAAGATCCGACGGATGATCGGGTACATGCCCGGTCGTTTCTCTCTGTATCCCGATCTGACGGTGGAAGAAAACCTTCGCTTTTTCGCCACCATTTTCGGCACTACCATCGAAGAGAATTATGATCTGATCCGCGATATCTACGTGCAGATTGAACCCTTCAAACACCGCCGGGCCGGCAAACTCTCGGGTGGCATGAAGCAGAAGCTGGCGCTCTCGTGTGCGCTGATCCACAAACCCGTGGTTCTCTTCCTGGATGAGCCGACTACCGGAGTAGATGCCGTGTCGCGCCGTGAATTCTGGGAAATGCTGCAACGGTTGAAGGCTGGAGGAATCTCTATCCTTGTATCGACCCCTTATATGGACGAAGCCTCGCTTTGCGACCGCGTGGCGCTGATCCAGAACGGGTCGCTCATGGCCATCAGCACCCCGGCCGAAGTAGTAGAGAAATATCCGTTGGGACTCTTCTCAGTGTCGTCGTCAAATGTCTATCAGCTATTGCATGATCTGAAAGCTTTCCAACCGGCTTCCGGCGCCTTTGCCTTCGGGCAGACGATCCATCTCTCGTTTACACCGGGCTCACTCAAAGAGGAAGAGGTGAATGCTTTTCTGACGGACAAAGGACATACCAACATCAGCGTAAACCGGATCAAACCGACGATCGAAGATTGTTTCATGGAACTGATGGGAAGTGAGGTGGCCAAGTCAGAATATCAGCATATAACAACAAAAGAAAGACCATGACCATGCCGGAGAATATCATCATCGTCAAAGACCTGGTGAAAAAGTTCGGGAACTTCACTGCCAACGACCATCTTACGTTTGAAGTGAAGAAAGGCGAGATTTTCGGCTTCCTGGGCGCCAACGGAGCCGGTAAAACAACCGCGATACGCATCCTGTGCGGTCTTTCGTACCCTACTTCCGGGATCCTTACCGTAGCAGGTTATGATATATACAGCCAACGGGAACTGATCAAGAAAAACATCGGATACATGAGCCAGAAGTTTTCTTTGTACGAAGATCTGACCGTGTTCGAGAACATCCGGTTTTATGCCGGAATTTACGGATTATCAAAAAAAGAGATTGAAGAACGTTCGGAGCGTTTGCTGGAGCGGCTCGACCTTCAAACAGCGCGGAACAAACTGATTGCCGATATTCCTTTGGGATGGAAGCAGAAACTGGCTCTTTCGGTTGCCATCATCCACGACCCCAAGATCGTCTTCCTGGATGAACCTACCGGAGGGGTGGATCCGATCACCCGCCGTCAGTTCTGGGACATGATCTTTGAGACCGCCAGAAACGGCATCACAGTGTTTGTCACTACCCATTACATGGATGAAGCCGAGTATTGCGATCGCGTCTCCATCATGGTCGACGGACGCATCGCCGCTCTCGACACTCCGGCGAACCTGAAAGAGCAGTTCCATGTCGCATCGATGAACGATGTCTTTCTGCGGCTGGCCCGGTCAAAAGTAACAACGGAGGAATAGATGAAACGATTCTGGGGATTTGTTGTCAAGGAGTTTTTCCACATTTTCAGGGATTATCGCACCCTGCTGATCCTTTTTGGCATGCCTGCCGTGCAGTTGATGCTCTTCGGGTTTGTTCTCACCAATGAGATCAAAGATGCCCGCATTGCCGTGCTCGACCTGTCGAAAGACGAAACGACACGGAAACTCACCGAAAAAATCACCTCTTCAGGATACTTCCTCCTCGACCGTAATCTGAGTTCTTTCAACCAGATCGAACCTGCCTTCCGCGAAGGAAACATCAAGATGGTGATCGTATTCGGAAAGGATTTCGAAAAAAAACTGAAAAAAGAGAATGCGGCGAAGGTGCAGCTCATCGGCGACGCCTCTGATCCGAATACCGCCAATATCCTGGTCAACTATGCTTCCGGTATTCTGAACAGTTCCCTGTTGACTATGAATGCCGGACAGATCCCGTTGCAAATCCTACCGGAAACCCGCATGCTATACAACCCTGAACTGAAGGGAGTGTACATGTTCGTTCCCGGATTAATGGCTATGCTGATGATCCTGATCTCGGCGCTCATGACCTCCATTTCCATCACCAAGGAAAAAGAAACCGGTACCATGGAACTGCTCCTCGCCTCCCCGCTCCGGCCGGCTCAGATCATCATCGGGAAAGTGTTTCCTTACGTTTTCCTGGCCTTCATTGATGCCTGCGTCATCCTGTTGCTGGCGAACCTCGTCTTTGGCGTACCACTGGCAGGAAGTGTTTTCCTGCTACTCCTCGAAACACTGCTGTATATCATCATGGCACTTTCACTGGGGATCCTCGTCTCCACGGTCACCAACAGTCAGCAAATCGCCATGATGGTGTCGCTGATGGCCCTGATGCTCCCCACCATCCTGCTCAGCGGCTTTATCTTCCCCATCGCCAACATGCCCCAGATTATGCAATGGTTGTGCGCCGTGATGCCACCCAAATATTATATCATCATTATCAAGGGGATTATGTTGCAGGGAAACGGGCTGGCATTCCTTTGGCGGGAGACACTGGTGTTGGTAGGTTTCACTACCATCTTTATCCTCTTAAGTATCAAGAATTTTAAAACACGACTGGCCTGATCATGAAAACACTGCGCTATATCATTCAGAAAGAGTTCATTCAGGTTTTTCGGAACAAACGGATGCTGCCGATCATTTTTGTTCTTCCCCTGGTCCAACTACTGATCCTGGTTAATGCGGCCACTTTCGATATGAAGAACATCCGGATGGCCGTAGTAGATCTTGACATGTCGGGAAGCTCCAGGGGTATTATCAGCAAATATGAAGGATCGCCATTCTACAAGATCGTCTATACAACATATTCTGTGAAAGAGGCGCAGGAACAGATGCAGCGGGGCAATACAGACATGATCATGGTGATTCCGGCGGATTTTGAAAAAGATCTCGTCACCCGGAATCGTGCCGGGGTTCAGTTTATCATCAATGCCATCAACGGCGCCAGCGCCGGGCTGATGAACGCTTACAGCACCCAGATCCTCATGAGTTATAACCGGTCGGTGATGGCGGAATGGCTCACACCATCGCAGTTGGCAGGCATCCAGGTGATTCAGAGTGAGAACAGCTTCTGGTACAATCCGAAACTGAACTATAAAACTTACATGGTACCCGGCATCCTCGTGCTTCTGGTGACCATCGTCGGATTTTTATTGTCCGGGATGAATATTGTACGCGAAAAAGAGATCGGCACGATCGAGCAGATCAACGTCACCCCCATCCGCAAATCGCAATTCATTGCAGGAAAGCTTATTCCGTTTTGGATTATTGCCTTGTTCGAGCTCGCTTTCGGACTCACCCTGGGCAAATTAATCTTTGATATTCCCATCGTTGGAAGCCTTTGGCTGATCTTTTTATCCGGGGGAATTTATCTTTTTGTTATCTTGGGCTTCGGTTTGCTGGTCTCCACCATGACCAATACGCAACAACAGGCTATGTTGGTGTCGTTCTTTTTCATGGTGGTGTTTATTCTGATGAGCGGCCTTTTCACGTCGGTGGAAAGCATGCCGGTATGGGCACAGGAGGTGAACCGGATCAACCCGCTGGCCTACTTCATCAGAATCATGCGCATGGTAATGCTGAAAGGATCTACCTTGCATGACATCAGCAGCCCGTTGATCGCTCTCGGCATTTATGCCGTGGTGATCATATCGCTTGCGGTAAGAAGATACAGGAAGGTTGCATAACAAAGATCATTGAAAACCAACGGAAGTGCAAAAAGAGTCCTGAGTGTGATCACGATGACAGCCGTTGTCATCGTGATTATCTATTTTATCACCGCTCATCTTCTCGAAGACAAAAATGTCATCTCCAAAAGCCAGATACAGCGGATCAGGGAACGTGGTTACCTCCTGGCCGCCACCGATAAGAACACCCTGAATTATTTCATCTACCGGGGGGAAGCCATGGGTTACCAGCTGGAGCTGCTCGAATCGTTTGCGCATTATCTGGGAGTCCCGCTCCGGCTCATTGCGTGCGATAATATCTCCCGGATGGAGTATTATCTTACCTACCGGGCCGCTGATATCATCGCCCTGAACCTGCCGGTCAGCTCAAAAGGCGAGAACCATGCCCATTTCACGCACTCGTTTGGCGAAACAAAGCTGGTGGTCGTTCAGCGGCAGGCCAGTTCCCGGGCCTCGCTGCATGAGCTCGAAGGAGACACCATCTATGTCAGAGCCAATCCCTTCATGACTTCATTATACGACCTTATCAAATCCGAAGGAAATAACCACATCGTCCTCCATGAGGTGGCAGATACCAGCCAGACTGATCTCGTCCGAATGGTCTCGGAAGGCTCCATCCCGTTCACCCTGTGCGAACAGAACCTGGCTATCGTGATGCAACGGGCCTATACCAATCTCAATGTCGGATTAGAAGTCAGCGAACCCTTTGAATATGCCTGGTCGACATACAACAAATCCGACTCCCTGGCCACCATGCTCAATTCCTGGATCGATTCCATACAAGAATCGAGGAAGATGAGAAAGATCTATACTCTCTATTTCGAAAGTCAGAAGACAACGGGTTTTCTGACCGGAAAATATTCTTCCATCCTGTCTCATTCCATCTCCCCTTACGACCGGGAGATCATGAGTTACAGTAAGATCATCGGCTGGGACTGGCGGCTTATCGCCTCATTGATGTATGAAGAATCGAATTTCCTGCAGGGGCAGGTCTCACACCACAGCGCTTCGGGCCTGATGCAGATGGTGCCTGAGACTGCCGAGAAATTTGGTCTTGACAGCACATCCGGACCGGCTCACCAGATTGCCGCAGGGATCAAGTACCTCAAGTGGATCGATAAACAGTTGCCCGATGAGATCATCGACCAACGGGAACGGGTGAGCTTCATCCTGGCTTCCTATAACGTGGGTATCGGCCGGGTGCTGGCCTTGCGGAAGAAAGCCAGCCATTACGGAAAAGATCCCAACCGGTGGCATGGGCATGTAGAATATTATCTGCTGAAACGATCGAGGAAAGATCCGTATGCCAAATCCGACGCCATGAGTGTCTTCCCGGTGAACTATTCCACCGAAGGGTATGTAGATGGCATTGTGGCCCGCTATCTGCATTACCGGAACCTGATCCCGATAAAACCCTAGCGTCTGCTGTCTTTAGGACAACCTGTCAGCCGGCCTGATCCTTCAGAAAACATTCACAGGTCTCCCTGATCGTGTCTTCCATCCCGCGAAATTCAAAACCCAACTTCTTGCAGACTTTATCGCTTGAGTACAGGTACACCTGCGAGGCCGTTACCGCCATTTCGCGTGTTATCTCCGGTTTCGTTCTTCTGATGGCGCTGTAAACGGCATCCAGTCGCCAGGCTATTCCGGTAAGGAACGGCGGTACAATGATCGTGGGTGCCGGCTTCTTCAGGTATTTCGCGATCAGAGAAAAATAGTCGAGATAAGAAACGTTGGCGGCAGAAACGACAAACCGTTCTCCGAAACATTCTCGTTCCATCAGCAATGTCATGACCTTTACCAGATCCCGCACGTCCACATACCCGTTGATCCCGCGGGTAGCAAACTTCAGTCCTTTGTTCACCAGCCGGAACAACCCGGAGTTGCCGTCCCAGAATCCCGGCCCGACGATGACGGAAGGGTTCACGATCACCGCCGTCAATCCCTCTTCCATGCCACGCCACACCTCGCGCTCAGCGCCATATTTACTCTGTGAGTACACGGTATTTTTCGGCGAAGGCACCCAATAAGTCTCTTCGTTGGTGAGCCCATCGTTTTCCGCCCTTCCAAGGGTGGCGATGGAACTGACATGACAGAATTTCTTTACACCGGCATGTATGGAAAGATTTACCAGGTTGGCTGTTCCTTCCACATTCACTTTCATCATGGTTGGAAAGTCGTGCGAGTGGAAGGAAACGACGGCTCCGGCGTGATATACCTCGCTGACTCCGTCCAGCGCCTGTTCCAGCGCGCCAAGGTCCAGCAGGTCAGCGTCAACCCATTCGATACGGGAAAAAAGCTCATCCGGCTGAGCAGCGTAATATCCGAAGATCTTCCGTACCATGGCTTCGCGGCCCGGCCGGTGACGGATGGCCCGGACTTTTTTGCCCGAGCTGATGAGTTCAAACAGAAGATGGCTGCCCAGCAGGCCTGTTCCACCAGTGACAAGGATCATACAACATCGTTTGTCACAAAAGTATTGAAAAATCAGAAGATGTATCCCAATCCCACATACACACCCGTGTTATCATCACGCCGGTCGATGGCTTTGCCCAGGTCAACAGCGATGATGAAGTTCTGGTTCATGGCCAGCCGGATGCCTCCCCCGACACCGATATGCGGGGTATCCTCTCCGGAACTGAAATATTGTGAACGATCTACGCCGACAGGGATCCCGTTCTGATCGACTTTCCGCTCCTGTACCACCATGCCTGCATCGGCAAAAGCGTTCAGGGCGACATACCAGTTCTGCCTGATCCAACGGAAACGGCAGAATTTCCAGCGAAACTCCGTATTGGCAAAAGCCACGCCGTCGCCCGTCACCCGGTTGCGGAGGATGCCGCGGATGGTATTCGAACCGCCCAGTCCATCCACCGTCGTGGTCAGCGCATAGGAATTGATCATGTAGGGCAGAAAATAGAACGGCGCTTTCCCTGCGATGGTACCCAGGTACCCGATACGGTATGCGAACGAGAGATCGTTTGGGATGATGGTGAAATATTGCCGGTGAGTGACCGCCAGCCGCATGAAGCTGTAATCATCATCCCCCAGGAAACCTGGCGCCATGACCAGGATCACTTCGCTCCAGATCCCTTTCATCGGATTAGGCTCGTTATCACGGGTATCCCAGATCAGTCCTGCCTTTACAAAATTATTCATGCCACCGTCACGTTCCTCTTTCTCCAGGATATTCCAGTCGCAATAGTGTTCATACAACCCGGCCGTATCGGGGAGTTTCTCATCCTGTTTTTTCCCCTTATTCAACCGGTCAATATCCACAGAGCCAATCTCGAAATTCATGAAAGTGATCCCGGCCAGCCATTTGAGATGGCTGGTGAACAGTCTTCCCTGAAAATCGGCGCCGATACGAAGCATCTTACGTTCATGACGGTAGAACATGCGTGTGTAATATTCATCCGATTCGTCATCAGACCATTCTTTATTAAACACAGCCTGAAACCCGTTGAATCCGTAAAAGTCCAGCGCCCGTTCGGTGAGATAGGTGACGTTGGCTGTTAACCTGACTGGCTTCAGCAGTTTTTCCGAATCATAAAAAAACTGATAGATGCCTCCTCCCTTGGTCGTCCAGGAACATTCGGTATAAAACTGATGATCGTACTTCGGGTAAATGGAACCGTCGCCATAATCGAACAGGTTGACCAGCGCCCCGAATTGTAGACCGATATCTGAATTGTATCCGAGGACCGGAAGTGCGCCAAAATTCCATCCTTTTTTACTCTTTTCCAGTGAAGACGAGTCGGTGAGCATATCCTGCGCGTACATCCCGGAAGAAATCAGCAGGAACACGCAGATCCCCGGGAAGCGTAAGAGGTGTTTCATGTTTTCTGATTTGCTTTTAAAAGTACTCTTTTTTCGCGACAGCCAAACGGTTTCAGATTTTCCGTACTTTTGACGACACAGAAAAAAGATTCCCTGGTGTTGCCAGCCGAGGGCAAAAGAAAAATTACAGCGAATGAATGAGGTGATCGACCAAGTCCAGGCTGCTACGATCGTGCAGGGGGATAAAAAAGTCATCAAGGGATGGGTTATCTATGATTGGGCGAATTCTGTTTACCAATTGACCATTGCCTCCACGATCTTTCCGATCTATTACAACAACATCACCCACACCAACAACGATTTCACCGTTAGTTTTTTTGGAGCGAAAGTGATCAACACGGTGCTGTATTCCTGGACCATTGCCGCTGCTTATCTGCTGGTGGCGGTATTCTCTCCCTTATTCAGTTCCCTGGCCGATTATACCGGGAGAAGGAAGATCTTCATGGAAGTGTTTACCTGGATCGGTGCGTTATCGTGCGGGTTATTGTTCTTTTTCGATAAGACGACCGTCGAGTTGGGGGTGATCGCTTTCGGGCTGGCTACGTTAGGCTATGCAGGGAGCATTGTCTTTTACAATTCATTCCTGCCGGTGATCGCTCCGCCGAAAGACCAGGACCGTATCAGTGCACGTGGTTACTCGATGGGCTATCTGGGCGGGGTAGTGCTTCTTCTGTTTAACCTGACGATGATCCTTCAACCCGGCTGGTACGGTATTCCCGACAACTCCACCCTGCCGGCCCGGATCTCCTTCGCTACCGTCTTTGCCTGGTGGATTGGGTTCTCGCAGATCACGTTTGCCTGCCTGCCCAAATATACTTACCAGAGACGGGAAGGCCGGAAGAATGTCCTGCTCAATGGATATGCAGAACTGCGGATGGTGTTCAAGAGGGTCACCAAATCGCGTGTGCTGAGTTGCTATCTCATTGGTTTTTTCTTCATGATGATGGGATTGCTCACGGTGATGTTCATGGCTGCCACCTACGGCGAAAAAGAACTCGGGCTTTCTGATGAGGTCCTGATCCCCACCATCCTGGTGATTCAGCTGGTCGGCATGTTCGGCGCCTGGTCCTTCGCCCGTATCTCCGATCGCATCGGTAACTTCCGCGCCCTGATGATCTGCCTCATCACCTGGATCCTGATCTGCCTCGGCGTCTTCTTCATCAGGGGTGCCGTTGGCTTCATGATCGCCGCTTTCTTTATCGGTATCGTCATGGGCGGATCGCAGTCGCTGGCTCGTTCTACCTACTCCAAGCTGCTTCCCGATACCACCGATCACACCTCATTCTTCAGTTTCTTCGATGTCATGGAAAAACTGGCTACCGTACTCGGCCTCTTCAGCTTCGGATTTATTGAAGCAATCACCGGGAGCATGCGTTCTTCCGTCCTGGCTATCGGCATCTTCTTTGCCATCGGACTTCTCTTTTTTCTTCCGGTCGGTCACTATTTTTTGAAAACAGGGAAAAAAGTGTCATCTTTGTCTTAAACTAACACCTTTACCCATTATGAAAAAACTGTACGCCATCATCCTCCTGATGGGCGCGATCCTTGTTTCATGCAACACCGGAACTAAAAAGGACGCCTCCGACAACACTGCCACCATCACGGTAGCTTCTTTCGACACCGCCGCTTACCGGTACGTTGAAAAACCGGTCAATATCGAAGGTACCGTCACCCACATCTGCAAACACAGTGGAAAACGCATGTTCCTGGCCGACGGCAACGACAGTGTCCTGGTGGAAATCACTACCGGCCCCGAAATAACAAAGTTCGACGAAACCCTGATGGGAAGCCGGGTGAAAGTCTCCGGGATCCTGAAAGAACTCCGTATTGATGATAAGTACCTGAACGAATGGGAAGCAGAATTGAAGAAACCGGCCGAAAACCACGAAGCAGGAGTTCATACCGGACAAAAAGGCCATGAAGATCAGACTGCAGACGATAAGTTTGCCCAGATCAATGCCTACCGGGATCAGATCAAAGCCAGCGGAACAGACCATCTTTCGTTCTATTCCATCGAAGCGACATCTGTTTCCGAAGTAAAATAAAACCATGACATCCTTCTCTTTATGATACGGACCACCACACTCCGGCGTTGGAATAATGCCCTGCACCGTGATATCGGGTATCTGGCCTTTGGCATGACAATCATTTATGCCCTGTCAGGCATTGTACTGAATCACTTCAAGGCAGGTGATTTCGCACATCCCGATTATTCTGCCAGCGTGAAGACCTTCACCGCTCCTCTTCCCTCCGATAGTGTCATCACTCAAGCGTACGTTATGTCTGTCCTGACACAGATCGGGGAGACGAGTAATTACAAGAGCTTTGTCCCGGGTGATGGATATCTCAATATCTTTCTGAAAACAGGATCTGTGTATATCGATCTGAAAACAGGTGAATCGTCTTTGCAGAAAAAAACTCCCCGATATGTCATCAAGGAGTTTAACCTGTTGCATTATAACAACATCAAGAAGTTTTTTACCTGGTTTTCTGACCTTTATGCAGTGTCGCTGATGGTGCTGGCCGTCACGGGGTTATTCGTTCTGAAAGGGAAAAACGGCATCCTGAAACGAGGAGCCTGGCTGACTGCCATCGGGATTTTGCTTCCGGCGTTGTTTCTGCTGTTTTATTCGTAGATTTTCAATGCTTCTTCGCCTTCCAGGACCCTGAGTCCGTTCATGGCGAGAGCTCTCATCTCATCTTCGCCCGGATATACTTCGATATGGGCAATATGTTCCGTCATCTTCCTGATGAACGCGACCAGTCCGTTGCTATGCGCCATTCCTCCGGTAATCAGGATTGCATCGACCTTTCCTTCCAGAACGACCGACATCGCACCGATTTCTTTCGCCACCTGATACGCCAGTGCATCCAATACCTGCATGGCCAGGGTATTGCCTTCATGCGCCATTATTTCTACTTCACAAGCATTGTTGGTGCCGAGGTAAGCCACAAAGCCGCCTTTCCCGGTGATCAGTTTCAGGATCTCTTCCCTGGTGTATTTTCCGCTGAAACAGAGTCTGACCAGATCACCAACTGGCAAGGTGCCCGACCTTTCGGGAGTAAAAGGGCCGTCGCCGTCGAGAGCCTGGTTCACATCGATCACCTTCCCTTTCCTGTGTGCCCCCACGCTGAT
>Ga0116170_10000445_pt1 | contig 43845 bp, 26 predicted proteins | sample AD_JPNHW1_MetaG_FD_89797 | JGI IMG/M metagenome (GOLD analysis project Ga0116170, IMG submission 89797) | Active sludge microbial communities of municipal wastewater-treating anaerobic digesters from Japan - AD_JPNHW1_MetaG | ecosystem: Engineered > Bioreactor > Anaerobic > Digestate | place... | reverse complement strand
TTGAAATAGTAAGACCTGAAAGAATATCAAACGTAAATCCGCTTTACCAGGTAACCATATCCTCTATAAATGGTGTTGTTGTTCCTATGGATCTTAACGGTGCCGTTGCAGAAAGGATATTTGTTCCGGATGATGTTGCACCATTTGACTTTACTATTTATATATGGGAAGACGGGAATGTTATTGAAGGTGAGATAAAATATAATACAGATATTCTTCGAAACAGTACCATAGTTAGACTTAAGCACAATCTTGTTTATCTGGTTGAAGAATTAACGGGAGACCCGGACAAGATTATATCTGAGATTTCAATCCTTTCAGAGAGTGAAATAAAACTTCTTGAAGGATTTAATAAAACCAACTCTCTGTTTCCGGAATGCCTGCTGCATGAACTTGTTGAAAGGCAGGTTGAAAAAACGCCGGATAAGCCAGCTGTCGTTTTCAACAAAACCCGTTTAAGTTACAGGGAGTTAAATGAAATGGCCAATCAGCTGGCATGGTATCTTAAATCCCAGGGTGTCAGGCCGGGTGATGCGATAGGTATGTGCATCGATCGTTCAGCTGATATGATTGTTACGATTCTTGGAATTCTTAAATCAGGCTGCTGTTATCTTCCGTTTGATACCTCATTCCCTGATGACCGCATCCTGTATATGACCAAAGATGCAGATGCGAAATTTATTATTTCAAATAGCTCGCTGGAAGGTAAGTTTAAGGAATTTAATGAAAAGAAGGTAATATACATCGACAGGGTTTGGGCTGAAATTCTGAGTAAAAACACTTCAAATCCTTCCCCGTCTATATCCGCAGACTCGCTGGCCTACATAATTTATACTTCCGGTTCTACCGGCAGGCCCAAGGGGGTAAAAGTACATCACAGGGCTGTAGTCAACATGGTGAACAGCATGTCCAAAAAACCCGGGATACACCAGGATGACGTTTTACTGGCGGTGGTCACTCCCGCATTTGATATGTCTGTTTATGAGATTTTCACCTCTCTTGCCAACGGGGCTACACTGGTAATTGCCGGGAAAAATGATATTGTTGACGGGAAAGCGCTGGCCGGTTTGATTGATGAACATAATGTGACAATATTACAGGCGACCCCCTCTCTTTGGAACATTCTCCTTTCCAGCCAATGGAAGGGGAGAAAGGGTCTGAAAGCATTATGTGGCGGAGAAGCATTGACACAATCACTTGTTAGCCAGGTGCTTCCTAAAGTTGCTGAATTCTGGAATTGCTATGGCCCGACAGAGACCACAGTATATGCCTCTATCGGAAGGGTTACCGATGCAGATGCACCTATTGTCATAGGTAAACCGCTGGATAACACAAAGATATTTATACTGGATAAAAACAACATGCCACTTCCTGTTGGTGTAATTGGAGAGGTGGCAATAGGAGGTGACTGTGTAACAAAAGGGTATAACAATTTACCTGATTTGACCTCCCAGAAGTTTATCCCGCTTAATGGCCAGGGGATTATTTATAAAACAGGAGACCTTGGCCGGTTCCTCGAAGACGGTAATATCGAACTATTTGGAAGGATCGATAATCAGATCAAACTAAGGGGATTCAGAATAGAGCCGGGTGAAATTGAAACTCTTATTGCACGCCTGACTGGCGTCAGAGAGGCTGTTGTTAAACTACAAAAATTCAGTGAAGGCGACGAGCGGCTTGTAGCATTCATTAATGCTGAGCCTGACGCTGAACATTCAAGAGATGAACTGATATCATACCTTTCACAACATGTGCCCGGGTATATGGTGCCATCATATTTCAGGATAATGGATGGTTTCCCCAGGCTGCCAAATGGGAAGATAGATAAAAAAGCTCTGGTATATGAAACTATAGAATCTGACCAGGAGAGGACAGCTGAAGCAGATTTTGCTACTCTCACTGAGACTCAGAAAAAGATATATTCTATTTGGTCGTCAATCCTTAAGCTGCAAAAGCTTTCAATCTCTGTTGACTTTTTTGATGCCGGCGGTAACTCACTTCTTGGCATCAGGCTTATAAATCAGATATGGAGTGAGTTTGGCATAACAATCAACTTCAGGGATTTGGTTGCCAACTCAACAATTGCTCAATTAAGCGCATACCTTGATAAGCAGGTGCTCGGATCGGCAAAACCAATGGATATGGTCCATTTACAAGAGTCATCCGGGCTGCCATTGACAAGAAATCAGAAAAGGATCTGGCTCATTTCACAATCGGAACCTGATATCCCATATTATATTATCAAGTCGACATACAGGTTAAAAGGAAACCTGAACACGGAGGTGTTTGAGAAGAGCCTGAATGCATTATTCCATAGACATCATATTGTGTTCTCTGAAATTCATGAAGAAAATGGTGAGCCTTACTTTAACATTTCAGAAAAACATATTACTCTTCCATTGATTGATTTTACCTCAATAAATGAAGGTGAAAAATTAAATAGTGTTGCTGACTTTTTAGCAGAGGATTCAAAACTTCCGTTTGACTTATCACGCGGGCCATTGTTCCGTGTATCCCTTATAAAGACTGCTCCGGATGAGCATTATTTTAATCTGAGTATTCATCATATTGTTTTTGATGGCTGGTCTCAGGGAGTAATGGTTGATGACCTGAGTGCAATATACAATAGTCTTGTAAAGGGAGAAGCTCCAAACCTTGATGCAATAGAGTTTCAGCAATACGATTATGCCGGTTGGGAAACCACTGTTGACGATATCGCAGATAAAACCAAATCAATTGAATTCTGGAAAACGACACTGCAGGGATGTTCTCCGATTCTGAATTTTCCATATGATTTCCAGCGTATCAATAAACCAACCGGGAGGGGTAGCTTCGAGGCCATCAGTATACCTGAATTATTGTCAGATAAGATCAGGAGCGTTTCCAGGGATGCCGGGGCATCTCTTTTCACTACACTGATGGCAGCATTTGGAATACAGATGAATAAATATTCCGGTGATGATGATCTGAATATTGGATTTCCAATAGCCTACAGGCCTCATCCCGGTCTGGAGAACATTTTTGGCATGTTTGTCAATACTGTTGTGGTTCGCCTGCAGTTTGAAGAGGGGGATACTTTTAAAAGTCTGATTCGCGCAACAAATGGTTCGGCATTATCAGCAATTGCGCACCAGGATCTGCCATTTGAGAAAGTGGTGGAGATAGTAAACCCGGATCGTAACTCTACCGCTAATCCATTGTTCCAGGTTGGCTTTGTCTGGCAGAATAACCTTAATAAACCGCTGACTTTTGAAGGGATAACAACAGAGAGTGTAAGGGCAAAAGATCGTGCTCCTATTTTTGATCTCTCTCTTTATTTGTGGGAGAATGGAGATGTTATTGAGGGAGAGATAGAATATAACTCTGACCTTCTTAGGAAGGAGACTATCTTAAGGATCAGGGATAGTTATATTGCTCTGATTAATAATCTTGTTACAAATCCTGATAAAACCATTTCAAACCTGTCTGTTGCAACAGAAAATGATATAAGGGAGCTTTTGGAGTTTAACAGTACGGATGCAATCATACCTGAGCAAACCTTACATCAGGAACTTGAAAATATATCGGTTAAGTATCACGATAAACCCGCGGTTATCTCGGGTGTTGAAAGCTTAACGTATAAGCAGCTGGATGAGAGATCCAATCAGCTGGCTAATTATCTGCTTTCTGTTGGCGTGAAACCGGGTGAGATAGTGGGTATTTACATGGAGCGTAATGTTGAAATGATCGTTGCTGTTTTGGGAATCTTAAAGGCAGGATGTTGCTATCTTCCCCTTGATCCTTTGTTCCCGGGTGAACGACTTAATTTTATGCTTGAGGACGCAGGTTCGAAGGTGATGATATCGCAAGGTTCACTTGCTGAGGCGTTTGACTCGTTTAGTGGAGTGTCAGCAATATTAATTGATAAAGATTGGAATGCAATTTCAGGTTTTCCTGTATCACGACCTGAAGTTACAGCTACTCCTGATTCATTTGCATATATTATTTATACCTCCGGATCCACCGGTCGTCCCAAAGGGGTTCCAATTACTCACCGGTCAGTTGTAAACCTGGTAAAGAGCATGACTGTTACTCCGGGCTTCTCTGAAAAGGAGAGATTGCTTGCAGTAGTGACATTATCATTTGATATGTCGGTGTATGAAATATTCACCACCCTTCTTAACGGAGCGACCCTGGTGGTGGCTTCCACCCAGGATATTACAAACGGCCAGTCGCTGATTGAACTTATCGACAATTATGATATCAGTGTTATTCAGGCCACTCCTTCGCTTTGGAACATTCTTCTGTCAGCCGGATGGAAAGGGAAAAGTGACCTTAAGGCATTATGTGGAGGAGAGCCTGTGAGCCCGGCATTGATACAACAAATGTTACCCAGAGTATCAGAATTCTGGAATTGTTATGGGCCTACTGAAATTACAGTCTATGCCACATGCACAAGGATAAATGATCCTGAATCGGTAATTCACATAGGTAAACCAATAAATAATACCAGGGCCTTTATACTTGATAAAAACAACAATCTTCTTCCTTTAGGAGCAGTAGGGGAATTATGCATAAGCGGATCAGGTGTTGCACAGGGATATCGTAACCGGCCGGATCTGACAGCTGAAAAATTTATTGAAAGGGAAGATGGCGTGCGAATGTATAAAACCGGTGACCTGGGTCGTTTCTTAAGTGATGGAAATATTGAGCTTTTCGGGAGAGCTGATAATCAGATAAAACTGAGGGGATTCAGGATTGAACCCGGCGAGATCGAAATACTTCTTTCAAGAGAAACCGGAGTCAGGGAAGCTGTTGTCAAGCTTCAGCGATTTGGTGAAGGCGATGAACGACTTGTAGCTTACTTAAATACCAGGCCTGAGTTTAAACTGACAAGAGATGAACTGATATCTCACCTGTCACAACAGGTGCCAGGGTATATGGTCCCGTCATATTACAAGATGATGGATGGCTTCCCACGACTGCCAAACGGAAAAATAAACAAGAAAGCCCTCTTGTATGAGATAGAAGAGTCAGAGCCTCTTTCAGAGACAGACCTTAATGCACTCAGTGAGACACAGAAGAGACTATATAATATCTGGTGTGCTATCTTGAAAACAAGTTCTATAGGTGTTAATGATGATTTCTTTAATATAGGGGGCAACTCACTTCTTGCTATCAGACTGGTAAATAAGATCAGGGAAGAGTTTGGTGTTAAAATAGCCTTCAGGGAAATACGATCTAATTCTTCATTTAGCGGATTGGCTGATTTTATTGATAATAATATTTCCGGGAAGGATGATTCATTTAAACTGGTTCATCTGCCGGAAATGACCAATCTGCCATTGACTGCCAATCAGGAGAGATTATGGCTTATATCCAAAATAGATCCGGATATGCCATCATACATTATCCCATATACCTTTAAGCTGACTGGCAAACTTGATATTGATATTTTCAGGAGGAGCCTTGATAAACTCTTCAAGAGGCATTATGTAGTCTATTCTGTCATAAAAGAGTCAAATGGAACTCCATATTTTGAAATAGTACCTAAAACAATTGATCTTCCTGTTATTGATTTAAAAACTCAACCTGAGGAGAAGAGGGAGGAGAGAATCCGGAAGCTTCTTGATGAAGATTCCATGCAGGTATTCAATCTGGCGGAAGGTCCTATGTTCAGGCATTGGCTTGCTGTTACAGGAGCTGAAGAGTATTATTTTCATATAAGTTTCCATCATATCATTTTTGATGGATGGTCGTGGTCCGTATTTGTAAATGACTTAAGTGCGATTTACCATAGTTTTTTGACAGGTGCGGAACCATATCTTCCGGAACTGGAGTTTCAGGAATACGATTATGCAAAATGGGAACATGATACCAGGGATTCTGAACGAATCAGGAAATCTGCTGAATACTGGAAAAAGAACCTTCAGGGATGTTCTTCGGTACTGAACTTCCCATATGATTACCAGAGAAAAGTTCAGGCAACAAACAGGGGCGCCCATGAAGAAATATTTGTACCCAGGGAACTTACCCAACGCCTTAAGGAAATTAGCAGAACAGAAGGGGTGTCATTGTATACAACTCTTTTAAGTGTCTATGGGATTGAATTACATAAATATTCAGGTGAGGACGACTTAAACGTTGGTTTATGGGTAACAAACAGGCCACATTCAAAGCTTGAGAATATCTTTGGGATGTTTGTCAATAACGTGGTCGCCAGGCTCATATATTCAAAGGAGCAGACTTTTAGGGATATCCTTAGATTTACTCATAACATGACGATGGATGCTATAAGCCATCAGGATATTTCTTTTGATAAAGTTGTAGACATAGTAAATCCGGAGAGGGCGTTGAATGTAAACCCATTGTTCCAGGTGGTTTTTGCATGGCAGGATAACCTTGGGGTACCTGTACGACTCGATGGAATAAAAAGTACACAGATTTCAAATGAGGAAAGAACCACTTCCTTTGATATTATATTGAGCCTTTGGGAAGCAGATGGTTGTATACATGGGTTATTGGAGTACAACATGGATCTCATAAACAGGAATACGGCAATTCGTCTGAAAGATGCATTTATCCATGTGCTTGAGACATTCGTGTCAGCTCCCGATCTTTCCCTTGCCGAGCTGTCAGTTATTTCTGATAATGAAAGAAAACAACTTGCTGAGTTTAATGATACCGGTGTAAGCATGCCGGACTGCGTTGTGCATAATTTATTTGAAGAGCAGGTTGACCGGAATTCAAGGAAGATTGCAGTAATATCTGAAGGGTTGCAAATAACCTATAAAGAGCTGAATTCAAAAGCGAATCAGCTTGCTCATTACCTGATTTCCCTGGGAGTAAAACCAGGAGATGCAATCGGAGTAAGCCTGGAAAGGACAGCTGAGATGCTGGTGACGGTATTGGGAGTGCTTAAGTCAGGATGCTGTTACCTGCCTATGGATCCATCATTCCCGGACGACAGGCTGATTTATATGTTTGAAGACTCCGGAGCTGATATTCTGATTACCCAGAACTCATTAAAAAGCAAATTTGTTGGCATATCCGCGGAAAAGAGAATGATTCTGTTGGATGCTGAGAGAGGCAAAATAGACCGGTGCGATTCGAACAATCCTGATGTGGTTATCAGTAATCAATCTCTTGCTTATCTGATTTATACCTCAGGGTCAACCGGGAAGCCAAAGGGAGTAAAGGTACATCATCAGGCAGTAGTGAATTTTCTGTTAAGCATGAAGGATACTCCCGGACTTACCGGTGAAGACCGGTTGCTGGCAGTAACCACTTTATCATTTGATATATCAGTGCTGGAGCTGTTCCTTCCCATATCCAATGGTGCACAGGTGGTGATGGCGTCATCAGAAAATATTATTGATGGCCATGCGCTATATAAGCTCCTTGAGAAGTATGATATTACTGTGATGCAGGCTACCCCTGCAACCTGGAATTTGATGATAGCTGACGGATGGACCGGAAAGAAAAATCTGAAAGCCTTATCAGGAGGCGAAGCCATAGTCCCTTCTTTGGTTAAAGAACTTCTTGCCAGGGTAGGCACACTATGGAATATGTATGGTCCTACAGAAACAACAGTATGGTCAACCTGCTATCGGATAACTGACCCTGAAGCACCTATAATTGTAGGTAAACCAATAAACAACACTACAGTACATATACTTGACAAAAACAATAAGGAACTTCCTTTGGGAGTTATCGGCGAAGTAGCTATCGGAGGCCTTGGAGTAACTAAAGGATACCATAACAGACCTGAACTAAATGCTGAAAAATTCCTGCAATTGGATAGTAAGGGCCTTATTTATAAAACCGGAGATTTAGGTAGATTTCTTTATGATGGCAATATCGAATTGTTTGGCAGGATTGATAACCAGGTTAAACTGAGAGGTTTTAGAATTGAACTTGGTGAAATTGAAAATCAACTTAACAAGATCCCGGAAATAAGTGATGCTGTAGTTAAACTCTGCGAAATAGAAGAGAACGACTTAAGACTAATTGCCTTTGTCGTTCCGGATGCCAGAGCGGAGCTTTCCAAAGCAAAAATAATTGAGAGCATATCAAGAGAACTTCCTTCATATATGCATCCATCTTTATTTCAAATATGTAAGGAGTTACCACGTCTTCCAAACAGGAAAGTAGACAGAAAGGCGTTAAAGTTTAACCAATCTGACCTTTTGGATAGCGAGATTGAAACAAATGAAACTCTTTCACCGATGGAATCAGCTATTTATGACATCTGGTGCAAAATATTGAAGCATGAAAATATTTCAATCAATGATAACTTCTTTGATTTGGGAGGCGATTCACTTAAAGCAGTAACTATGATTTCAAGAATCAGATCAGAGTTTAATGTTAATTTACCTCTGAAAATTTTCCTGAAAGCACCAAGAGTTAAGGAACTTGCTGAAAATGTTGAAGCTTTAATGCAAAAATAGAAAGTGTACCCTTTTACAGAAGCTATTGAATGCTGCTTTCAACCTGATACCGGGGATACAGCTTTGTCGTCTGAAACTGAAACAGAAGTTTATTTTGGGTTAGTTGATGAGCTTTGTGACAAAGCAGCTGATTATGAACAGGTTTTGTCTGATAACGAACGATCAAGAGCAGATAAATTTAAATTTGCTGAAGACAGGTTTACTTTCATTACCAGTCATGGTTTTCTTAGAAAGATTCTGGCCTGTAAACTGGGTATTGAACCATCCGAAATAGACTTTTACATTGATGAGAACAACAAGCCCTGGCTGGAAGGTGATAAGTATTATTTTAATATCTCTCACACAAAAAATGCATTTGTAATAGTGCTCTCGGAGTATTACCCCTCAGGCATCGATATTGAGTATACTTTACAAAAAATTGATATAGACTCAGTGGCCAGAATTGCTTTCAGTGAAAAAGAGCGGGCCTCGTTGATTAAAGATCAAAACCTGCAGGATAATTTCTTCAGGTTATGGACAAGAAAAGAAGCCTTGCTTAAAGCTATTGGAGTGGGTATTATTGCTGAACTGCCCTCTGTTGAGGTGTCTCAGAGCAGGAATTATATGAAAAAAGAGTTGCTGTATAATAAATATGCAAGGCCTGTTTCTGATAAACAGCTTATCTACTCATTTAAAGTCCTTGACTATTTTATCAGCGTTGCTGTTCCAAAGGAAACAAGGCTAAAATTGATAATGATCAATGAAATAAATGAAAGAAAAATTTAGGATTGAAATAATCTTTTTTTCAATTTTGCATTAAGCGGATGCCTTATTTAGCGAAAATGTCCCTGCTTAAGCAGGATTCAATTAATAAAAATCTAATTAACTTCGGTCTGATATGGATGTTGTACATTTTGAAGAAAAATACTATGAAAAGCTTTTAGCTTTTTCAAAAAAATTGTGGCCTGAGAAGCCTGAGGAATACCTGAAGTTTCGCCTGTTTGATTTCCCCGAGGACAATAAAGATGTTGAGAATAACCTGTTAGTAATTAATGATGACGGTGAAATCATTGGCTGTATTCTGATGTTCGTGACCAAGGCAAGAATTTATGGCAAAGAAGTGAAAGTCTTTTGGGGCCATGATCTGATTGTTGAGGAGCGTTACAGAGGTGAGGCCAGCCTTTATCTGATGGTGGAGTCCGGTGAGATTAAACCGATGTTTGGCTTTGGCGCATCTGAAATAAATAAAAGGATTCAGAAAGAGCTGGGAACGCCAAGTGCCGGTTGGGCAAAGCTTTATTTGATATTCAATTTCTGGACTTTTAAAGCACCTCTGATAAAGCTAAAAATTCTGAGCTGCAAGAAAAAGGATAATCTGAAACTTCCGCAGACGCTGATTGCCGGCAAACATAAATTTGAAAAAGTCGATAGCGTAAAAAGCCTGAAAATCCCCGAGAACGGATACTGGAGCAACTCCGACATGGATATAGAGTTTGTAAGGGATGAACATTTTCTGGATAAGAGGTTTTTTAATAACCTGACTGATTATACATTATACAAACTTGAAAACAACGAAACCAATAAGCCCGATGAATGCTATTTCGTAGTGCGTTCTTCTATTGAAGGAGGCTTCCCGGTACTGTCAGTTGTCGATTTCAGATTTAATATTCAAAAACCCGAGCAGTACAAGGCAATCCTTAAAGCTGCTTCAAAACTGGGACGAAGTAACAGGTTTCCTCTTGTAACATTCAGGACATCGGTTGATTATAAGAAAATAGACTTTTTCCCATTTGTTTGCCGTACGGGGAAGGCGGAAATTATAACTACAAATTTTGAGTATGAAGGAAGCCTGAGATTTTTTGTTACAAATGCTGATTCAGACTCTGACTTCTTATCATTATATAAATAACGGCCAGAGAATTCTGCAAAGAAAGAATATTGTCTTTCGGCCAGTATTTAGTATTATTTAAAAGGAAGTATAAAATGGCGCTGATATTTAATTTTCACGAGTTACAGGATGTAAATTGGTTTGACAGTACAGTTCTTTACCTCACCAGCAAATATAAACCTGTAAGCCTGGATGAATTGATGAACTTATACAGACAGGGTACCGGCCTTGGAAATGTATGTCATTTCACATTTGACGATGGCGCCAGTTCATTTTATAAGTTTGCTTATCCTGTTTTAAAGAAACACAATGTCCCCTCTACAGTGTTTGTTTCACCTGATGCCGCTATAAACAGGAAAAACTTATGGTTTCAGGAGATAGAAGGATGCGAAGCCCGAAGTCTCTTAAGCGTGGCAACGGATGTTCTTGGAATAGGCGAAAAAACAGACCTGCAATATCCTGTATGTGATGTGTTCAAATGTCTTAAAATTGAACTTATATGGGAGATAATCAATCGGTATCAGAGATTGAATAATCTGGACAGGAGGCCCTGTAAGAACATGTCGGCAGATGAAATAAAGGAAGTGGAGAGTTCGGGGCTTGTGACTGTGGGCGCTCATACAATACTTCATCCTATACTTGCCAATGAGGATTCAGAAGTCTCAAAAAATGAGATTAAATTATCATTTGAATTGCTTTCAGATTCTCTCGGCCATGATATAAAATATTTCGCATATCCAAACGGGCTTTATGATTTTGACTATGGGCAGAGAGAAATAAGCATACTTAAAGATTCAGGGTGCGTATGTGCCTTTTCAACTTCAGCCGGTCGTTTTAATCGCGGGTCTGATCTGTACAGTATTCCCAGAATCGGTTTATCCTGTTATGACAGCAGGCCCTATATTAACGCTAAACTTATTACCGGCTCTTATTGGGATTTGATTAGAAAAATAAAACCCGGAAATGAGATAAATAACAGAAAATCAATTTCAGACATTTTAAAAGCAAACTTTTCGGAGGTTGAATATACCAATCACCAATGAAATGAGATTATACTCATAATTTTAAATTTAGAGTGAAGAAATCTGATTTTTAGTATCCGGATTACAGCCCGGTTTTTTAATATCCTTTTTATAAACAAATTATTATGGCTAAAAAAAAGCACGGGTTTTCTAAATTGAATTATTGGCTGCGTGTTTCTTTTAGGAATGTTAAATAAGCTCAATCCCGAAGCGAAAAGAGCAGATAGTATTTATACCTCATATATGAAAAGAAAAATACTTTTTATAGGACCATTACCTGATCCAAAGGGCGGCGTCAGTATACATATATTTCGTTTGGGGGATATGATTTCTCCTTTTGCCGATGTAAGATATATTGACGAATCATCCGTAAGAAAAGAGGAATATTTTAATGTCCGCAGTCTGCGCCTTTTTGCATACATAAAACTTATTTTATGGGCTGACATAGTTCATATCCATAGTGCTATTAACGTATTCAGAATACTTCATATCTGCATATCAAAACTGCTATTTAAAAAAGTGGTAATTACATTGCATTACACGCCGGTAAACCAGAATCTATTCTTTCTCAGATCTCTCCTTAACCTCTGCGATAAGGTAGTCCTGGTTAATAAAGAAGCTGTTGCAATGTTGCATCTGAAAAAGAAACCTTACGTAAAAGAGGCCTTTATCCCTCCCAGCGCTAAAGAAGACAAAGTTCTGCCGGTAAGTGCGGAAAATTGGATAAGAGACAAGAAGGAGAAAGGGTACTTCATCATTTCAGCAAATGCGTGGCATCTGGATATAATTAACAATGTCGATTTATATGGATTGGACATGTGTGTTTCGGCAATAAAGGAGTTCAAAAACAGGTTGCAGAAAAAGGTGGCACTCGTATTTACCATTTCTTATGTCACTGACTCTGATACATACTATTTTGACACTATCAAACACATAAAAGAATTAGAGGTTGAAGATGAAGTACTGATTACCACAGAGAATGTGTCATTTATAAAAGTTATTGAACTCAGCGATATTGTATTAAGACCAACGAATATTGACGGAGATGCATTGACTGTGAGGGAGTCTCTCTATTTAGGTGTTCCGGTTATCGCTTCAGATGTTGTTGCCAGACCGGAAGGAACAATTCTTTTTGAGACCAGAAGCCAGCGTGATTTTTTTGAAAAACTTGATACTACTCTCGGTAACATAGAAAGGATCAAAGAGTCTCTGAGTTATCCTTTAACCGAGAATTATATCTCTTTCTATAAAAATTTGTATGAGATATAACCATTTTTACACCATAGTCAGATGATCAAAGCCAATTGTTTAAATTCAATATCACTGCTAACTCAGAGATTTTTATAAGTAATTAAAGAGATTTAATTAGTATAATTGTTATATTAAGGGAGTATCTGTTAAAGCAAGAGTATTAAATACAAAATAAAAGAAGATATGTGTGGAATTGCCGGTTTACATTTTAAGAAAGAAGTAAATCCTGTTGTGCTCGAAAAATTCAGGAATCTGGTAAATACAAATCAATATAAGAGAGGCCCGGACGAATTCAATATGTATGAAGTTGAGCCCAACCTCTTCTTTTTTCATAACATGCTGTCCATTATTGACCTGGGGAACGCAAAGCAACCAATGCATGATGATAATGGCGCCATCACCTATAATGGGGAAATATATAATTATAAGGATCTCAAATACAGCGACGAAGTATATAATCTGCATTCTGATACTGAAGTGCTTCTTAAGGGATTACATCGTGATTACCTGGGATTTCTTCCGAGAACCAACTCGATGTTTGGTTTTGGCTACTATAGCAAAGGAAAACAGTTATTGACTTTGTGCCGTGACCGAATCGGAATAAAACCGGTTTATTATATTGATAATGATGAAGTATTTGCCTTTGCATCCACATTAACTCCATTGGTCATCTTTTCTCAGAAGAGGCTCAATCATGATAAACTATGGCAGTATTATCTGAACCGGGCATTTAAGGCTCCGTATACTATTTTCGAAGATATTTTTGAAATTCCGCCTGCTTCATATCTGGAGTTTGATATGCGGGGTTCTCATATTATCAAAACCGGGCAGTGGTGGGAGCGTAAGCCTGTTGAAGATATTTATAAGGATGAGAACGAGGTTATTGATTCAATCGAGCAATTACTCATTGATTCAATTAAAAACAGGCTTGTTGCTGATGTCCCGGTAGGTTTGTTCCTGAGCGGCGGAGTAGACTCGTCTTTAATAGCAGCACTTACTTCAAGGCAAAAATCGGATTTGAATGCGTTTACTGTTGCATTCCATGATAAACAGTTTGATGAATCAGGATATGCCAGAAGAGTATGTGAAAGGTATGGGATACAGTACAATGAAATACGGGTTGATGCCAACGATTTCCTCTACAGCATTGAAGACTGGATAAAAATTCAGGATGATATTGTGGCAGACCCATCAGCATTATTATTATATAAGATTTCTGATTATGCCAGTAGCTTAAACTACAGGGCATTACTGGCAGGGGAGGGGAGTGATGAACTTTTCGGTGGATATAATGCATATAAGTACTTCAACTGGTCAAAAAGAATTTATAATTCCGGAGGTAAATATCTTCCGTTTGCGGATACATTTATCAAGGCCTTTAAGAACAACTCCAAGACACAGAATTTTGTAACAAATTCACTTAAGTCACCTTATTTCTACGGTACTGCCACCATCTTTGAGCCTCATTTGCTGTCTCAGCTGCTACCCGGATGCGATGGATATGATTCATTAAAAGTCACGGATGTGAAACAAGCCATGGATCTGGATATCAAGGATCGTCTTCCCAATGATCTTCTTACCAGATCAGACAGGTCAACCATGGGCACTTCGGTTGAACTCCGTGTTCCTTTCCTTGCTCATCAACTGGTGGATTACTCTGCCGGCATCCCTGCTAAACTGCTGATGAAAAATGGTGTGCCAAAGTACCTTATGAAGAAACTCGCATCAAAGTATCTTGACCAGGATCAGATTTACAGGAGAAAAGTTGGATTTGACCTGCCAATACATAAGTGGATATCTAACGAGATGAGGGATCTGGTTTCAGAATCAATCCAGAACTCGGTGCAGAAAGAGTATATTGATATTTCAGTTATTGAAAAATGCTTTGACCTGCATGTTAATCAAAATGTAAATTATTCAACTAAAATTTGGGCATTTCTGTGCCTGGAATTGAGTTACAGATATCTTTCAAAGATTTAAAAATTCATTGCCGTTCTTAATGCCTGAGTATGAGTTTCAAGAATAAAGTTAAGCTGGCATCAGAGAAGATTCCCCCACAGATAGGGATTGCTCTTAACTATATTCCTTTCACCCTTCGTCTTGGAAGTGACTATAAAAGATATTCAGGGCTTACAGAACGGCTTATTAATTCAGATAAGGATACAAGGCAGGCTTATCTTTTAGAGGGATTCAATAAGGTCCTTAAGCATTTCAGCTCCTGCAGCCCTTTTTACAGTCAGTTTCTAAAGGCAAATGGAGTGTCCGTTACTGAAATAAACAGCATCAGTGATATCTGTAGGATACCATTAATGACAAAATCTTCTCTTAAAGCTGTACCCATTGATGACAGGACGATTAAGGATTATGCACTTAAACAGTTTAATACAGGTGGTACCAGCGGAAACCCCCTCTCATTCTATGCAGCCAGGAATTATTATCCCAGGGAGTGGGCTCACATGCATTATATGTGGAGAAAGATAGGTTATACACCTTCCCGGACCAAGATAACAATTCGTGGACGAAACCTTGACAACGTTTATCTGTATAATTTCAACCAGAATGAATTCCTGATCAATTCATACCATTCCTTCACCACAAAGGAATATGATGATTTACTCAGGCTCTTTAAAAAGTACAACACTGAATTTATACATGGTTATCCCAGTTCAATATACAATTTCCTTAAAGAGATTTCGGTTCAGGCTCCTGCATTACTGGACTTCTTAAAGAGTAATATAAAAGGGATAATGCTTGGATCGGAATATCCTACACCTCATTACAGAAATTATATTGAGGAATTATTGACTAAAAACACCATTTCATGGTATGGTCACACTGAAGGCGTGATTCTGGCAGGAGAATTATACAGGAAATTTGAGTATGTTCCCTTTTTATCATACGGATATACTGAGGCAGTTGAAAAAGATGGCTGTTATCACCTTGTCGGCACAGCATTCGATAACTTTGCATCTCCTTTTATAAGATATGACACTGAAGATCTGATTGATCCGGAGATGGATGATTCCGGGCTGCTAAACTCTTTTAAAATTAAAGAAGGACGGTTGGGAGAGTCCGTTCTTGACCGCAATAAAAAGAGTATATCTCTTACCGCACTGATTTTTGGCAGACATCACAAACTTTTTGATATGGTAGACTTTATCCAGGTGCAGCAAATTGAACCTGGTGCAATTATTGTCTATTATTCAAGCTCAGATTCAATTGAAAATCCCATGAACTATTTTGACACCACGAATCTGGATTTAGATGTGATGTTCAGACATATTAATGAACCCTTTAAAACAAATATTGGTAAAATCCCCCTTTTAATAAAATAATGCAATGAAACAGCTCATCCAAAACTTTAAAAACGGCGAATTATATGTCGACGAAATACCAATGCCTTCTATTTCTGATGGTATGATATTGGTTGAAAATGAATATTCGTTAATAAGTGCAGGCACCGAACGTGGAACAGTAAAAGTTGCTAAAGCCGGATTACTGGGCAAAGCCAAACAACGTCCTGATCTTGTAGCCCAGGTAATTCAGAATATAAAGAAAGAAGGGTTGTCAGCAACATTAGGTAAGGTAAAAACCAAGCTGGATTCATTAAAAGCGCTGGGATATAGCACCTCCGGCATTGTGGTTGCTTCATTGGATAGCGACGGAAAGTTTAAACCCGGTGATCGTGTGGCCTGTGCCGGTCAGGATTATGCATCACATTCTGAGATGGTAGCCATACCACAAAATCTTGTTGCAAAGATACCGGATAATGTCACTTCAGAGGAAGCAGCATTTACTACTTTGGGAGCTATTGCTTTGCAGGGCATTCGCCAGGCAGACCCCCGGCTGGGAGAGAAAATTTGTGTCATTGGGCTGGGCCTTCTTGGACAAATAACATGTCAGCTTTTAAAAGCGGGTGGCTGTGCTGTTTTTGGAATAGATGTAAACCAGGAACTTGTAAAACTTGCAGGTAATCTGGCTGCTGAAAAAAGCATGAACAGGAATGATCCCAATCTGAAAACAGCATGTGAAAATTTCACCAATGGATATGGTTTTGATTCTGTTATTATAACCGCTGCCGCTCCTACAAACGATCCTATAATTCTGTCATCAGAAGTATTAAAAAAGAAAGGCAAAATCATTGTTGTAGGAGCAGTGAATATGGATTTCCCAAGAGATCCTCATTTTTACAGAAAAGAGCTGGAGTTGAAAATGTCATGCTCATATGGCCCGGGACGCTATGATGTGAAATATGAAGAAGGAGGAATTGATTATCCTTTCTCTTATGTGAGATGGACTGAGCAAAGAAATATGGAGACCTTCCTGCAGCTGCTCTCAAGCAAATCAATAGATGTTAAACCATTAATTACCCATGTGTTTGACATTCAGGAAGCAGAAAAAGCCTATGACATTGTCCTGGGGAAAATTCAGGAACCATATATTGGCATTTTGCTGAAGTATAGTCAGAATGAGAACAAAAGAAACACATTAAACAAGGTAAATTCTAACCCGATAAAAGATATTAACGTGGGATTTATTGGGGCAGGAAGTTTTGCACAAAGCTATCTCATTCCAAAGATTAAGCCTTTCGGAGCATCCCTGGATGGTGTGGTTACTTCACGGGGCATCACTTCAAAAAATGTGCTGGATAAGTTCGGATTCAATTTCTGTTCAACTGACGCCAATGATATTTTAAAGAAGGAGGACATCAATACTGTCTTTATTGCCACACCGCATAATTCGCATTCTGAATTTGTTATTGAATCTCTTAAAGCAGGGAAAAAGGTGTTTGTAGAAAAGCCACTGGCAATAACTGAAGAACAATTTAATTCAGTACTTACTACGAAAGAGGAATTCAATCAGCCATTGATGGTTGGCTTTAACAGGCGTTTTGCTCCTGTAAGTGTCAGATTGAAAAAGGAATTTAATAATCTCAATGAGCCTTTGGTAATAAATATGAGGATTAATGCCGGGATGATTCCAAAAGAGCATTGGATTCAGCAGCCTGAAATTGGTGGTGGAAGAATTGTTGGAGAAGTTTGTCACTTTATTGATCTGCTGCAGTTTTTCACTGATGCTGAACCGGTAGATGTATTTGCAGCTTCAATAAATACTGAAAATTCAAAGATTGTTTCGGAGGATAATATTTCAATAGTAATAAAATTCTCTGATGGTTCAGTCGGTAACATTATTTATGTTGCCAATGGTGACAAGTCTTTGCCAAAAGAAAAAATTGAAGTCTTCGGAGGCGGAATTGTCGGTGTTATTAATGATTTTAAGGAGGGCGTTATTTATAAGAATGGCAGATCAATAAAAGTCAAGTCTTCAGGCAAAGGACACAGCGAAGAGGTGGACGCATTCCTGGATGCAGTACACAGTGGCAAAGAGAGTCCTATTAGCTTCAGATCAATTTGCCTGACAACACTTACTACCTTTAAAATTCTGGATAGTTTACATACTGGTTTATGTCAGAAAATTGATCTGGATGGAAAATAGCGTTTGGAATTCACTATACAAGCTGGAGGCGTATTGTGCCAGTGAAGGTTATAAGGGCTACGATCCTTATGACGGATTGAATAGCCGGCTTTTTCAGGCAATCCCTGTTATTCGGGGAAACCGCATGGCCAGGCTGGCATGCATTCAGTTGTTTAAACGTTCCCCCATTAATTTAAGGCCTCTTGCAGGAGTAAAAAAAGAGTATAATCCAAAGGCCTTGGGACTATTCCTCTCAGGATACTGTAATCTTTATCAGATAACTCAAAAGCAGGAATATCTTGACAAAATAAATTTTTTCATCAGCAAAATAAAGACTCTTGCAAATTCGGAATGGAGCGGTTATTGCTGGGGATATAACTTCGACTGGCAGGCCAGGGCTTTTTTCCAACCGAAGAATACACCAACCGTTGTGGCTACAACTTTTATCAGTTGCGCGTTGCTCGATGCCTACGAAATCCTGGGTGATGATAGCTTACTGAAAATAGCCCGTAGTGCATGTGATTTTGTATTGAAGGACCTTAACCGCACATATGATGATAGAGGCAATTTCGCCTTTTCATATTCTCCTTTGGATAAAAGCGTGGTATATAATGCTTCGCTTTTAGGCAGCCGACTGCTTTCAAGAGTATATAGCTTTACGCATGAAGAAGAATTAATCAGTGCTGCAAAAAAATCGGTGGTTTTTTGCTGTGACAATCAACAAAACGATGGCTCATGGACATATGGTAAATATGATTTCCATAGCTGGATAGACAACTTTCATACAGGTTACAATCTGGAGTGTATTGCCGAATACATTAAATACTCAGGAGAGACAGATTTTAAGTCCAATCTTGAAAGAGGTTTTGAGTATTATATAAATAACTTTTTTTCAGAAGATGGTATCCCCAAATACTATAACAACAGTATTTACCCTATTGATATTCATATACCTGCACAATTAGTGATTACGGCTTCAAGGCTAAATAAATTTAGTGAATGCCAGGTTGTCATTCAAAAGGTCATATACTGGACTATTGCTAATATGCAGTCAAAAAAGGGATACTTTTACTTTCAGAAAAATAAATTTTTCACATCAAAGATATCATATATGCGGTGGGCGCAGGCATGGATGTTCTATGGTTTATCAGAGTATGTAAGAAATTCTGATGTGAAATAGGTTTCCGTTAATTTAAAAAAGAAAAATTATGAGAATCGATTTCCTTGGGATCCCTGTTGATGCCCTGACAATGCAAGAGACGGTCGCTGTTATTGACCAGGCTATTAAGACAGGCAAAAAGATAAATCATGTTGTTATAAATGCTGGCAAAGTTGTGGCTATGCAGCATGATAAAGAGCTGTACGATAGCGTTGCCAACTGTGACCTGATAAATGCTGATGGTCAAAGTATTGTATGGGCTGCAAGATTTCTAGGTAAAAAACTACCCTGTCGTGTAACCGGGATTGACCTGATGGAAGAGCTGGTAAAGCTTGCCTCGGAAAACAATTATAAGTGTTATTTTTTTGGTGCCAGGGAGGAGGTTGTTAAAAAGGTCGTTGAGATCTATTCTAATAAATATGGCGAAAGTATTATTGCCGGTTACAGGAATGGATATTTTACTCAGCCGGAAGGCACCGAAATAGCCAGATCGATTGCTCAGAGTGGTGCCCAGATGTTATTCGTGGCAATAACTTCACCTAAAAAGGAGATATTCCTTTATGAAAACCGGGAATTGCTTAAAGGGGTGAACTTTACAATGGGAGTAGGAGGAACCTTTGATGTTGTTTCCGGAGTTACCAAACGTGCTCCTTCCTGGATGCAAAGAATGGGATTGGAATGGTTTTACAGATTCCTGCAGGAGCCAGGGAGGATGTGGAAGCGCTACCTGGTAGGAAATTCTAAATTCATCTTTCTCGTTTTAAAGAGAAAGTTCAGAGGAGCCTAGTATAACCATGGCTTTATCTTAATCGCGATGAAAAATAACAGGTTTGATATAAACTGAATTATGAGGGCAACTCTGATCGTTCTGATATTATCAGTATGCTGTCTATGTCAGGCACAGAAAACATACTATGTCGCTGCAACAAACGGCAAGAACAGTAACCCAGGGACCAAAGACAGCCCATGGGCCACTCTCGTTTTTGCTGTTGGCAACGTGGAAAGAGGCGATACAATCTATCTGCTTCCCGGAACGCATAATATTGACATACAGGTGAGAGTCCCGGAGGGCGTTAACATAACCGGTGCCGGAGAAACATCAATAATTCACTCTAACATAACCGGACAATGGGGTATTACCCTTTTGTATCATTCCTCAAGGGAAGGGACAAAAGGAAATCAATCGCTTAGTTATGTAAAACTCGATGGTGGCAATGCGACAGCATGGCAGGCAGTCCAGGTCAATGCAAGAAGCAATGTTGAGATACATCATGTTACTGTTGAACATTTCTTTTTCCAGGGAATAATCATAAGCGGGACCGTGTCTCAGGCCGATGCACCGCAAATTTATGCTACCGGTAACTCTGTGCACGACTGCACATTTAACGATTGCTCTGACTACTCGGCTGAGAACGGTCAGGGTCAGCTTATGATCGGAGGACAGGATGGAATTCTGATATATAATAACTCCTTTATCCAGACATCACGTAGTTACCGTAGAAACGGCTATAACCTTAAGTATTATTCAAACGGCCATTTCAGGGGGATGAAAATTTATAATAACACATTTGTACGGGCGGTGGATACCACAAATTACGCATATTATGATTTTTCGATGGAGTTATGGGCAATAGAGGGAGGCTGTGAAATTTACAATAACACAATGACCGGCGGAATTGACCTTTGTGCAAACCCATCACGGGGTGGTAATCCTCTTTCAGTATTACCCGGTAATTATGGTTATGGAGTCAAAGTATATAATAATATTATTGGACCTGCAGATACTGCTATCGTACCTAATACTACAGGAATTTATCTGGAATTCAATACCGATAATGTGCTGATTGAAAGAAACCTTATAAGAAATGTAAAAGAAGGAATTGTATTTACTCCATCTCCCGGTGGCAGCACAAAGAACATTACAATAAGATATAATATTATCAGAAATATCTCTGATTACGCAATCTATAACCTAAATCATGGTGTGAAACGAGTCGCATCTAATATTTCTATCTACAATAATGTTTTTTATGTACCTGAAAAACAGCGCAATCTCTTTGGTGTGGCTATATTTACAATAGGCAAGGCTGATCATATTAATATCTCAAATAATATTTTTCAGGGATTTGACTATGCCGCTATATATGGTAATGGGAGTGAGGGACAGACAGTTGATCATTTAACTATACGCAATAACATTCTTTTTAAGAATGGCAGCTATAATAACATTGAACTTGTAAAGATAACTCCCACAAATTTCATTAATGACGGAAATCTAAAAGACGATCCAAAATTCTGTACACAAAATAATTTTCACCTGAAACGAAATTCCCCTGCAATAAGAGCAGGTGTGAAAATTGAAGATAATTTGTTGGACTTTGACGGTGTGAAAGTTGGTAACAGACCAAATATAGGATGTTATGAGACCATTGAAGGAACCAAACGGCCAGAAAACAGATGATTTTTTTTAGGCTGTCAGGGACCTTTGATTCTTGTATTCCTCCGGCACCTGACAGAGACCACATAATTGCTATATTTGTTTTCAATTAGAAATACTCAATCCTTAAATGATTAAAAATTACATAATTAATCCCATCAATTCTTTCTTAAACAGTGGGCATGCCCGTAGTATAAGAGCCAAGAAAACAATTGTATCCTCAATTTTATTCAGAGGATTAAGCATTGCAACAACATTGTTACTGGTACCCCTCTGCATTGGTTATCTGAATACTGAAAGATACGGGGTATGGATCACAATAAGCTCTATAATAGCATGGCTGGCATATTTCGATATTGGATTGGGGAATGGCATGAGGAACAAATTTGCAGAAGCTGTTGCCAAAAAGGAATATGAACTTGCAAGGACTTACGTTAGTACAACTTATGCTCTTATTGCTGTTATTTTTGGGTTCATTTTTATCCTGTTCTTTGCAATAAATCCTGTACTTAACTGGGTGAAAATTCTCAACGCGCCGGAAAATATGTCGGTAGAACTAAGCAGGCTGGCGTTGATAGTTGTTACTTTTTTCTGCCTTCAGATTATTTTCCAGCTAATAAATGTTGTCTTAACAGCAAACCAGGAAGCAGAAAAGACCGCCTTTCTGGGGTTTTTGAACAACTTTCTGGCGATGATAATTATTTACATTTTAACAAAGACTACATCAGGGAGCCTTCTGTTGGCAGGTTTGGCTATAAGCATATCACCGGTTATTGTCTATTTCATCACCAGCATTTTTCTATATAAGAAGAAGTTTAAGGATTATGCACCTTCAATAAAGTATGTGAAGTTTAAATATTCAAAAGATTTAATGGGATTAGGCATTAAATTTTTTGTGATACAGGTCTCCCTATTGATTATGATTCAGGCCAGTAATATTATAATTGCTCAGTTGTTTGGCCCCGAGGATGTTACGAAATTTAATATCGCATATCGCTATTTTAACGTTGTGATAATGCTCTGGTGGATCCTGGTTTCACCAATATGGAGTGCAATAACCGAAGCTTGGGTAACTAAGGATGTTGACTGGATCCGCGATGTTATGAATAAGCTGAGAAAATACTGGATGTTGTTATGCCTGGGAGCTATTGCTATGTTAGTTCTGGCAAATTTCGTTTTCCGCCTCTGGGTAGGCTCACAGATAAAAGTGCCATTCACCATCTCGCTCTCTTTAGCATTATATGTAATCACTTATTCATATTTTATACTTTACTCTCAGTTCCTTAACGGGGTAGGGAAAATTCAAATGCAACTTTATGCAGGTATCTGGAGCATAATCTTATATATACCTGCTGCAATCCTGCTATGTAAGGTATTTGGAGTAAGTGGCGTGATTTATGCCAACGTGTTATTCAATATTATCAATATCATATGGGCTACGTATCAATTTAAAAAAATAATAAATGGAAGAGCATCCGGCCTATGGAACAAATGAAGTCAGCAGTATAATCATTTAAATTTTTGCAATTGAATGCTGCCTTTGTTCCTGACACTAATGGTTATTTGTATTTTCCCATGTAACAACCTTGATTAATATGAGCAACGATACGACAACAATAACTGATAATCCGGAAAGTTCCCCATTGAATTTTTTCTGGCTTGGGTTTTGTCTATATTCAATTGCATTTGTTTTTCCTTCAAAGACGCAGTGGTTTGTATATACATTACAGGTTATCCAGTTAGTGGGTATGGTAATATTTGCGTCGGCGTCTTTCAAACTCATAAGCTGGAGAACTGTAAATCCATATGTAAAGTCTGTTCTGATAATGACTTTGTTATGGTATTTTGTTATCATATGCAACGGGTTTAATCTGAATTTTGAGTTTATTAAAAGGCTTCTTGTATACAGCAACGATGGGTTATTCATGTACCTGATACCATTAATTCTCCTCTTCCCCCTTAAAGTGAAATATTTCAGGAAAATTATCGTAGTGATATTAGTATCGGGCCTCTTCTTTATAATTGGCAGTATACGGGTGTGGGATGTGTTGATGTATGCAGTAACCGGAATCAGAAATGCTACCGGAGCCGTTGATTGGCTGGTATTATGTCTTGCTATACCTTGTGGCTTTATCTTGCTGACATATCTTTATAACTCTAAGAAGGTTAACATAATGGCAGTGGTCGTTATGCTTTTGGCTCTCTATTTTACAATTGTCAGGGCAAGAAGAGGATTGTCTTTTGTAATTGCAACAATGCTACTCAGTGCATTTATAATGCAGCTGATTTATAATAAGGACAAGCTATTCAAATTTGTTCTTTCAGCAATGGCAATCTTCCTATTGGTCGGAGGCACAGCTGTGTTTTATGCGGTTGAGCGGAATGGTTTCTTTGGAAACTTAAACTCCAGGATGGATGAAGATACCAGAAAGGGTGTTGAAAGGGCATTCTATAACGACATGTCACCTAAAGACTGGATTATCGGGAAAGGTATAGATGGCTATTATTATTGTCCTAACATTGACGAAGGCTATAGGATCACCGTTTATAGAAACACAATTGAAACAGGATATCTGCAGGTTATTTTCCGCGGAGGAATTATCAGTTTATTCCTCTTCGCTTTATTTGCATTGCCAGCTGTCTTTAAAGGCTATTTCGCTTCAAAAAACATGCTCTGCAAAGCAGCAAGCACATGGATTTTGCTATTCCTCTTATATTCTTATCCAATTACCATTAACTGGTTTATTTTAAGCTATGTCATTATCTGGATATCAATCGGAATATGCTTCAATAAAGAAATCCGTGATATGACTGATGAAGAGGTCTATAAAGAATGGAATTCCTGACTTTTTATCAGGTATTAAATAAATCATATTACCCATTTATTCTGCCGGTAAATAATTTAAAGGTTTTGTATACATGAATGCACAAGACACAAAGTACTTCCCCAAAGTCTTAATTTTGGGAACGCCATTTAATAATAAATCAGGTGGGGGAATAACAATGTCAAATTTATTCCTTAATTGGCCGAAAGACAGAATCGCTCTCGCCTCATTTGCTAATATACTGGCAGAGGCTGATACAAAAATCTGTGAAAACTATTATCAGCTGGGATACAATGGAAAACTTCATCCGTTCCCTTTAAATATTGTTTTGCCAAAGATAAATTGCGGCCCCGTTGTTTTTCAGAAATCAAATGGTCAGGGCTCTCAATCTGAGGCAGTGCCCGGCAGATTTAAGAAGACTTACAATATTGTTCAGAGTATATTGCATTTTTTAGGAATCCTGATACCTCTTTATAAGGCAAAAGTTGACAGGGACTTTTTGAACTGGATATCGGAGTTTAACCCCGATATTATATATTTTCAGCCTGCATCCCTTAACTCGATTCAGATGGTTTCTGAGATCGCTGAAACTTTAAAAACACCTGTTGCACTGCATTTTATGGATGACTGGATCAAAATTTCAGGCAAGTTCGGATTATTAGATTTTTACTGGAGAAGAAAAACTGAAACAGAACTGGAAAAGTTGATTGGTAGGTCAACCCTGCTTATGAGCATAGGAGAGGCAATGAGCCAGGAATACAGGAGAAGATACAAGCGCGACTTCACACCGTTTCATAATCCTATAGATGTGGAAAGGTGGCTTCCTTACAGCAAAAATGACTGGTCGTGTGATGGGAAGTTCAAAGTGTTGTATGCCGGCCGCATTGGTTTAGGGATGAAGGATTCAGTTGTTGATGTGGCAAGAGTCGTAAACTCAATGTCATCGAAATACCCTGATATTAATTTCGAAATACTATCCCCCGATGGCGCTGATCTTAATGGAAAGGTGCCGTTTAATAACAACATTATATGGACAAAGCCATTGCCATATTCTGAATTGCCCAAAAAATTTGCATCGGCAGATCTTCTGGTTTTGCCTATTGATTTCGACAAGAAAAGCATCAGGTTTCTAAAATATTCATTCCAGACGAAGATCTCTGAATATATGATATCCGGCACCCCTGTTTTAGTATATGCTCCAAATGATACCTCTACATCAAAATATGCAGAAAAAGACAAATGGGCATATTTATTAAATGAGAGAAACGATCAGCTACTCGAAAATGCAATACTGAAACTTTATTTAAAACCGGAACTGAGGAAGGAGCTTGGGGAAAGGGCTAAGTCTCTGGCATTAAGCCGCGAAGATGCCAATATTGTTCGGGAGGAGTTCAGACAGTGTATTGTTAACTCTCTTAAAATTGACAAGGATGCTTGATCCGGTATTTATTTAACAGGTTCATCCGACGTCAATCCTGAAGCAGGCGAGCAAAAGAAGATTTTTTTATAGCGGTTGCTAAACTTATTCTTGTTAATTTTATAATCCGGTTTTGTGGGAAAGGTTAATTTTACCACAAAAGGACCAGAGTCAGATGGTATGTTTACCCAGGAATAAGACGATTAATTGAGTTAAGATTTCTGTAATAAATATGATTAATAGTAGTAAAAACCAGGAATATATACTGGTAACATCACAAAATTTCCCTACTGGTGGAGCCGGTGCAGCATATCTGTCTTTGTTTTGTAAAGGGGTAATATCTCATGGACATTCCGTGCGGGTTTATCTGACAAAGGGTTTTGCATTTGGAAATTTTAATGAAAAAGTATTAAGGAAAGGAGAAACCTCTTTCGGCGTAAAATATTCTCACATGGGGCTTACATTAAGGCCTGAGAACAGCATTCTGAAGGTTCTTGATGATTTCCTGAGTTTCCTTCATTTGTTCCTTGTTCTTCCTCCTCTGCTGTTTAAAAGAAAAAGGGTAACAATTTTGGTTTACCATATAGACTTTTTCCAGGCATTGCTCCTGTATTCAACGGCTAAGCTCTTTAGAATCAAACTGATTACTTTTGTTCCTGAGTATTTTGACAAAGTCTATTACCGGGGCATACTTGGTAAAATACATTGGTTTAACTTCAGCTTTACCTTAAACTACTTAAACACTCTGTCCAACGGGTTAATCGTTTTCAGCAAGTTTTTGCAGGAAGTATACACCGGTAAAGGATTCGATAAGTCCAGGGTAATGGTTCAACCAAACCTGACGGATTTTGACCTCTGGGCTCCTTCTGAAGTGGAGGAAAAATACACAATTGGTTATAGCGGCACACCCGGAGGAAAAGATGGTTTAATGGATTTGTTTAAAGCTGTCTGTTTATTAAAAGATCAGTTCCACATTACTGTAATCATAATAGGGGATGCTACTTTTGGAAAAAGCATGATTCCAAGGCTGAAGGAAGAATGTGAAAAAATGGGCATACCGGACAGGGTCTTTTTTACCGGTCTGGTTAGTTATGAGGAAGTGAAATTGTACCTGGAACAATGTAAAATTCTTGCAATAACACGACCTAACAATATTCAGACACGCGCAGGATTCCCAACAAAACTAGGTGAATATATGGCATTGAAAAAGCCGGTGTTATCTACCGACTTTGGTGACATAAAAACCTACTTTTATGATGGTGCTGATATCATTTTGGCTGAAAGTGAAAATCCTGAATCGATTGCATCAAAGATAAAGTGGATGCTTGAAAATGAAAATCAGGTTAAAGATATTTCTGAAAGTGCTTATAATAAAGCATATAACTTACTTGAATATAAAACATCAATGAAACGGATAGTTGACTTCATTGATAAATTAAATTTTAAATAAACGGTTTTCTGGTTAAGACTAAAATAAACGATATGTTTAAAGATAAAGTACTTTTAATCACAGGTGGAACAGGGTCCTTTGGCAACGCAGTTCTCAAAAGGTTTCTTGACTCAGACATAAAGGAAATAAGGATTTTCTCGCGTGATGAGAAAAAGCAGGATGATATGCGTCATCAGTTACAAAACGACAAGGTTAAGTTTTATATTGGTGATGTAAGGGACAAACGAAGTGTGGATGGAGTTATGCCGGGAGTAGATTATATTTTCAGTGCAGCAGCTCTGAAGCAGGTGCCTTCCTGTGAATTTTTCCCCATGCAGGCGGTGAAAACAAATGTGATAGGAACGGAAAATGTCCTTGATTCTGCTATTGTACATGGTGTAAAGAATATTGTGGTTTTAAGCACAGACAAAGCTGCCTATCCTATTAATGCAATGGGAATGAGCAAAGCCTTAATGGAAAAAGTTGCTGTCGCCAAAGGAAGGCAGCTTGGGATAAATGGTCCTACAACAATTTCCTGCACCAGGTATGGAAACGTTATGGCTTCCCGTGGTTCGGTTATCCCTTTATGGATTGATCAGATAAAGAAAGGGGAGGAGATAACAATAACAGATCCTAATATGACCCGTTTCATGATGACACTTGAGGATGCGGTGGATCTTGTTTTGTACGCCTTTGAGCATGCCAACAACGGAGACCTGTTTGTTCAAAAGGCTCCGGCAGCAACATTGAGCGTTCTGGCTCAGGCCCTGATGGAACTATTGCATACTGATACAAAAATCAAAATAATTGGAACCAGACATGGTGAAAAGCTCTACGAAACACTTGTAACAAGGGAGGAGATGTCGCGTGCCGAGGATCTTGGAGATTACTTCAGGATAACATGTGATACCAGGGACCTTAATTATGATAAATTCTTTAACTCAGGGCAACAGGAAATTTCCTTAATTGAAGATTATCACTCTAATAACACACAGAGACTTGATATCGAGGGGATGAAGAAACTATTGCTCAAGCTTGATATTGTACGGGAAAACATCTGACAGAATGAGCAGCCTTGCTCTATCTCTCAATGATTTGTCATAAAGTATAACCGGCCGGAATGGCCATTTTAAAAGAAAGTGGAATTTTATCATGTTAAGAGTAGGAATTACCGGACAGGCAGGATTTGTAGGCTCTCACTTATTTAACACTTTGGGATTATTTCCGGACAAGTATACACGAATACCATTCGAAGATGGATTTTTCAGCAAGCAGGAGCTGCTGAATAATTTTGTCAGTCAATGCGATGTAATTGTCCATCTTGCCGCAATGAACCGGCATAACGACCCCAATGTGATTTACAGCACAAACATTGAACTGGTAAAAAAGCTTATATCAGCCTGTGAAACCACAGAGTCCAGGCCTCATATCCTGTTTTCCTCATCTACCCAGGAAGAGCGGGATAATCCCTATGGAAAATCCAAAAGAGAAGGGCGCGAAATGCTCGGGAACTGGGCATCGGCAAATAAAGCCAGATTCACAGGCCTTATTATTCCTAATGTATATGGCCCTTTTGGGAACCCATATTATAATTCTGTAGTTGCAACTTTTTGCCATCAGCTGACACATGGAGAGCAACCCAGAATTGATACAGACGGCGAACTAAAGCTCATTTATGTAGGCGAACTTGTTGCATTCATTCTGGGTATTATCGGGAAAGACCCTGAAAGGGAGTCCAGCGGAGCCCGGGTGGAACAGGTCAGGGTGCCACATACAGCCGAGATTAAAGTGTCGCAAATTCTTAACTTGCTGGAAGAGTTCAAACAGAAATACTTTGAGAAAGGTGAGATGCCCTCTCTGGATAATGAGTTTCAGAAAAACCTCTTCAATACATTTGTCTGTTATATTGACCATAGTAAATTTTATCCCTTTCATCTTGTAAAAAACACCGATAACCGCGGGTCGTTTATTGAAGTAATAAAACTGAGCAGCGGTGGCCAGGTCTCTTTCTCAACCACACACCCTGGAATTACCAGAGGTAATCATTTCCATACACGTAAGGCAGAAAGATTTGCTGTGATAAAGGGGAAAGCCACGATTGAAATCCGCCGTATAGGAACTGATAAAAAACTGAGCTTTGAACTGGATGGCGAAGAACCTTCGTTTGTTGATATGCCTGTCTGGTATACACATAATATCACAAATACAGGCAATGAAGATCTCTACACCTTTTTCTGGATAAATGAAAAGTACAATGCAGATGATCCTGATACATGGTTTGAGTCAGTATAGGATAGTCTGTTCACCCATAATGTAATTTTTCCCTTATTGTGTTTTATAAAAGTTAAAATGAATAAACTGAAAGTTATGACAGTGGTAGGCACCAGGCCAGAGATAATAAGGCTCTCCTGTGTCCTCCAGAAATTAGATTCAAGTCCTGCAATTGATCATGTGCTGGTACATACAGGTCAAAATTATGATTATGAGCTGAACGAGGTGTTTTTTGAGGATCTGAATCTTAGAAAGCCTGATTATTTTCTTAATGCTGCCGGTCAAAATGCGACTTCCACAGCAGGCCAGATATTAATAAATATTGATGCGGTTCTTGATGAGACAAAACCCGATGCATTTTTAGTGCTCGGAGATACAAATTCATGCCTGTGTGCCATTGCGGCAAAGAAAAGACATATCCCGATTTTTCATATGGAAGCGGGCAACAGGTGCTTTGACCAGCGGGTGCCTGAGGAGTCAAACAGAAAAATTGTTGATCATATCTCTGATATTAACCTTACATACAGCGATATAGCACGCGAATATCTTCTGGCTGAGGGGCTGAGTGCTGACAGGATAATTAAGACAGGAAGTCCGATGTATGAAGTCCTGAACAATTATATGCCCAAGGTCAGGAAATCGACTATTCTTGAAAAACTCAATCTTAGTAAGGGGAAATACTTTGTTATATCAGCTCATCGGGAAGAGAATATAGCCAGTGAGAAGAATTTCTTCAGCCTTGTAAGGATACTGAATGATCTGACTGATGTTTACAATTTGCCTGTTATCGTCAGTACTCATCCACGAACACGAAAAATGATTGAAGCAAGAGGCATTCAGTTCAATCAGAATGTACGGCTCCTGAAACCCATGGGGCTTAGCGACTACCTTGCCCTACAGATAAATTCAAAAGCCGTTCTGAGTGACAGTGGAACAATATCTGAAGAATCTTCGATATTGAACTTCAGGGCACTTAATATCAGAGAGGCTCATGAAAGACCTGAAGCAATGGAAGAGGCAAGTGTCATGATGGTTGGACTGAACCCTGAGCGGGTAATGCAGGGACTTGCACAACTGGAGTTGCAGAATTGCGGTGAGGACAGGAACTTCAGGATAGTCAGTGATTACTCAATGCCAAATGTGAGTGACAAAGTGGTAAGGATAATCATCTCTTATACTGATTATATCAGGAGAGTGGTCTGGCAGAATTTTTAGGACGGGGAATCCACAGCTATAAAATAAAAAGCGACTGTTTCTTTTATGAGACAGTCGCTTTTTATTTTATAGTTTATGGAGAACCACTAAAAAGGCCTCCTTATGATATTCAATGTTTCGAATTTATAATTGAATAGTGCTACCGGAAAGATTATGCTTTTTTATCCTTTGTATAATATTTTGAGTAGTACCCATAAGAGTTCTCTTTAATGTCTTTATTATTCAGTACTGTATCAAAATTGGAGATATTGTTGTTCTTCAGGTTATTGATGACATTTGTGAATAAATCTTTCAGTGTTGTGTTATTTCTTACAACAAGCAACATATAATCGGAATAACGTGTCATTACCAGGGCATCGGTCATAAGGCCTATAGGACTGGTATCCAGGATTATATATTCATATTTTTCTTTTGCGGATTCAATAAGCGGATCCATTCCTCCCGCCTCAATAATCTCAGTTGCGTTTGGCATGGCTGGTCCTGCAGGTATGAAAGAGAGGTTTTCAACGCCTGTTTCTCTTGTTATCTCTTCAATAGTAGCACCTCCGGTAATATAATTTGAAACTCCGGCGCCGTTTTTAAGATTGAATCTGTCGTGAAGAACAGGACGCTTAATATCAGCATCTATAATAAGGGTCTTCTTTCCAACTAGGGCAATAGATGTCGCCAGGTTAAGCGAGATAAAGCTCTTGCCATCCTGGGGCTGAGCCGATGTTACAAGAATTACTTTTGGGGTTTTTATGTCTGCAACCTTTCTGAAAAGGACACTTCGCAATCCACGGATTGATTCTGCACAGATAGAGGAAGGATTATCAATAATTACGTTTGGAGTCTTGTCAGGATTTGCATATATGAATGCAATAGGTTGACGGCCTATAAGACCATATATAAATTCAGGATTACTTATTTTAAAGTTAAGGAGATTCTTCATAATCATTATTCCTGTGGGTATAATTAATCCCAGAATAAGAGCTATTAAGTAATTGCGCTTTACATGAGGAGCTGTCTGATAAGAAGTTGCATTTCTTGCCGGTTCGAAAATGGTAAAATCAGGGAGGTTGGATGCCATGGTGACTGTGGCTTCTGACCTCTTCTGAAGGAAGAAAGTATAAATTGCTTCATCAATATTATATTTTCTTTGAATATTACCCATACTTAGTTCCTGTCTGGGCATAGATGATATTTCTTTAGACAGTTTTGTTGATTTGTAATCAAGATCACTTAATGCCTGTTTAACTGTATTTAAATTGCTTGATGCAATTTCAGTAATGTATTGCCTTTGAGACTGGATCTTGTTTTCTATTTCAGCAAGAAAAGGATTTTTCTCTCCGCGAAGACTTATGATGTTTGATCTTTGAGAGTTAAGGTCCATGAGCTGGGTAATAAGCTGAGTCATAACTGGATTATCAACTCTCATTGCTGAAGGAGGAGTAATACCGGCAATGTCATGCGTTGTTTTGAGGTATTCAAGTATGTAGGCATAATACCTTTCCTGCGCCTGTAAATCATTCCGTTGCTGGTCCAGCCCCTGCAGACTGTTATATGCTGTGGTCGCCTGGTAACTAAGATTCATCACCTGATTTGCAGATCGGAAATTTGTAATTTTTGACTCGGATCGTGACAAAGAGTCAGATATCCCGGATATTTGACTATCAATGAAATCTATAGTATTTCTGGCAATAGCATTCTTCTGCTTCAGGCTTTCATCAATATAGTAATTCAAATAGCTGTCAACAAAGAAAATTGATTTCTCCAGATTCTTTCCTGTAAAAGAGATGTTAATAATAGAGGAACCCGGATTGGCCCTGGTAACTGCAAAATTCTTCAGGTAATATTTTACCAGAAGGTCAGGATTATGCATTAAAAAATAGTAGTTGTAATTACGGGATGTCCCATTGTCTACAAAATCTTTGTTTTTATAGACTGTAAGACTGATAAAATTGAGGGTTATTGGTTCATTGAATTTATAAATCTTGTCGAGCTTAACAGGATATTTATTGAATGCTATCTTGCTGTCGATGAAATCATACAGGCTGGCGTCCGATTTATCTGCACTGATTCTGAATGTTGAATCACCTAAAATTGTAATGTAAAATTTTGTTTCTATTGCCTGAAGGTGAGACTTCTGAATAACTACATAAAATGGTGTGTTGTGGTACAGTTCGCTTTTCGTCTTGAAAATACTTTTCCTCTCGCTGAAGTATCCAATTTCAAAATTCAATTCATCCAAGGTTGCAGAGATCATGGAAAATGAGCGTAGCTTATTTATACCATCTTCTATACTGCTGAATGTTTCAAAAGAGTCCATCCCTCTGAATAATTGATTGGATCCCTGAAGAACTGATGACGCTTCATTTTTTGTTGCCATCATTGATGCGTAAACCTGGTATTCAGCGGCTGAATTCTTATTAAAAATATAAGCAGCAACAAGCAACAAGAACGTAAGTATTATATAGAAGTACTTAAATGATAATAGTTCTTTAATGAATAACTTATTGTTTGTGAAAATTGTTGGCTCAACTATTTTATTGTTATTTTCCATGGTAAAATTATCTATTTGCTAATGTTGAAATGGTAACAACGCTAACGACAAGCGAAATGACAGATGTAATTGTGGGAACGATAGTTGTCTGAACCGACCATGACTTTTGACGCAGTGGCTCAACAATAATAATATCGTCAGGCATAATATAATAAAGCGGACTTGAAGTAATTTTTGAATTGGAAAGATTTAACTTGTAGTAGACAAGCTTATTGGATTCTTTCCTTATAAGAACTACATTTTTCCTGTTGGAATATTGCGTGAATCCTCCAGCCATAGCCAAAGACTGATATATGGTGATATAGTCCTGGGTGAAAGGATAGGAGCCTTGATTATTTACTTCGCCCAGTACGGTTATGGTGTTGTTTTCATAAGACACCATTACTTCAGGGTTGGTAATTATACTGCTTATCGACTTCTTTATTGCTTCTCTTGCCTCAGAAAGTGTCAGACCACCAACTTTAATGTCTCCCACAAAAGGAAAAATAATACAGCCAGATTCATCAACAACATAACCTGGCAAAGTAGTGGTCATATTATTTGCAGATGCGTTTAACAGATCCGCAGTCTGTTGATCGGTACTTAATACCCTGATATAAAGTCTGTCATATACAGAGATCTTTTTCTGTTTAACAGGATTTACAACAGGTTCATCTAACTTATCAATATCATTAAAATATTTAAGCTTGGAATAGGGTACACAGGAAGATACCATCAGCAGAAGACTGGCAATGATTATTACATTCAGGGTTGACCATCCTTTTTTTTCCATATTTAGATTCTGTATAAATGATGATATAATTTGTCTACATAAAGGTAAAGAAAAAAACAATATTTCTACATCTGCAATCCTTTATTTAATGTCCTGTCTGTCAGTTTAGATTATTTGAATTATTGTAATTAATGGTGTGCCTGTATTAATATTGATTCCTGGTGATGATTATTTAGATTTCTCAAATCATGTGTCAGTAAAATTTTCACATTTATATTTACATATTGGCCGGTATCCGGCTTGTGATCTTTGGTTATACCTTTTAACACAATGATTCTTATAAATGTTTAATATGTCAATGATATTTATACTTTTAAAACTTTATATTTGATAGTTTATGGGACATGATATATAGGTAATTTTACTAGGATTTCTGTCATATCATCTCCTGTGATAAAGTGATACGTTAACAGCACACAGACACTGATTTATTTTATTTGTTATATGAGATTTCTTAACAAAATTTTTATCGGGAAGTACAAATTCATATGGCTGTGTTTTTCAGGTCTTATACTACTATACATATTGTTCAGACTCTTTTTATTTAATACTGATGCAATTGTCCCGTTTTTTTCATCACTGAATGATAAATACCTGCTTGTGGCAGAAGGCTTAGCCAGCAAAATTTTGCATTTTTTTGGATCTGATATCATTGTACAGAATCATCATGTCTTGAATAATTCAGTGCTGTTGGAAGGATTCAAAATTGAGATTAGGCTAAAAAAATGGATGCTTCTTTTCTTGTTCCTGATATTTATAACCAGAACCTCTTTTATAAAAAGAGTTCTCTATGCTGCAGTGCTCCTTGTGGTTCATTTCTTTATTATTGTCGTTTATACGGCTTGCGGAGCATATATTTCAGGCAGTGAGACTCCTGACTTCTCTTACCTTTCAATTCCGGTAACCATAGGTTTATTGATCTTGATTACCATAATGTTCTCCTTCTTTTCAAAAAACAAAGATGCCGTTTTCAGAACCCTGGAGAGGCTTAAGATAAATACATCTCTCTTTGACAATGGCTATGCTGTATACTTCACAATATGTTTTCTTATAATCTTAACCAATTTTCTGTTCGTATTTTTTGATTATCTCCCCTGGATTAATTTTTTGTTTAACTCGGCCAGAAGAATTCTTGCATTAATGGGTTATGAAGCAGTGGTTAAGCCATTTGTACTGGAGGGCTCGCAATGTTCCATTACAATGATTAAGGGATGCCTGGGGTTTCAGACCATGTTATTGTTTGCAGTGCTGGTTTTAATTACAGGTCATAAAAATAAATATCGCTGGGTATATGTGATTGGTGGAGTGATTTTTCTAAATGTTGTAAATATTTTCAGATTTGTCTTTCTGTTCATACACCTGTATAAGCATGGAGATTATACGATGGCCATGGAGCTGCATGACATGTATAACCTTATCACCTATTCATTTGTATTCATTTTATGGGTAATCTGGTTCGAAAAGTTTGCCGATACTTCCGGAGCCTGACAGCATCAATTTTACTGCCATATTTACACTCCTTAAGGGAGAAAGCCCTGAGAAATCTTAATACGTTGGTAACATTATGAAACAAAAAAGCTCCGGAAAAAGGAGCCTGTTTTATTATTCTCAATAAGCTGTTAAGATATCGGATTTGGATCTTGCCTGCGCCGGGAATTATTAAGTTTATACACCCTGTAAGAGTGATTATTTAACAGCATTTTTCTTCTTTCCAGCGTAATACGCTAATCCTGCAGCACCAAGCCCAAGCAGCAGCAGTCCATCAAGAGGAGCTCCAACAGATACGTGAGGATTACGGTAATGAGAAGCGTCGTCACCAGGAGTGATGGCTTTTAGAGAAGCCGGGGCAGCTATCATTAACATCAATGCCAGAAGAGCGACCTTTTTCATATATTTTGTACTTAATTTATAACTCATAAAATACTATATCAAAAATAGTTTATTTATCAGAAATCAGAGTTTTTTTTATCAAAAAAGGGGTCGCTCTTGTCAAACAAAAATTGTCATTTGTCAAAAATAAAAGATTGATTTAAAATCGGACATCAAATATCAGCCTGATACCAGAAAATTGTGACAATTTATTTCAATTAAATAGTATGAGATTATAATCCTGTTCTTTTAAATACTGTTAGCATAGTTTTAAAAAATATTATAAAATCAAGACGCAGAGACCAGTTGTCAATATATGCCAGATCCATCTCCATCCATTTGTCAAATTTAATGGCATTCCGGTCGGGTTCAATCTGCCAGAAGCATGAGAGCCCTGGTTTTATTGAAAGTCTTCTCAACTGCCACCTCTTATATTGTCTGGTCTCATCAGGCAGCGGCGGCCGGGGACCAATCAACGACATCTCTCCTCTGAGAATATTGAAAAGCTGAGGCATCTCATCAAGACCGGTCTTACGAAGTATCTTCCCGATTTTGGTTATCCTTGGGTCATCTTTAATTTTAAACGCCGGGCCATCCGCCTCATTCGCCTCTTTAAGGCTTTCCAGAAGCTGGTCAGCATTGATTACCATAGTCCGGAATTTAAGCAGCTCAAAAGGACGGCCACGCAGACCAACCCTGGTCTGTTTGTAAATAAGTGGCCCGGGCGATGTGAACTTTATTGCAAGTGAAATTACAATAAGTGCCGGAGAGAGTGTAATAATTAAAAACAGGGAGAGGCAAACATCCATGATTCTCTTAATACCTATAGCATAGACATTGTGAGGAATGTTGATGAAAGTAAGGAACTTCTCGTCAGCAATGACAGTCTTTATCGCATTGGTGAGGTTTAACTTCCTGTCCTTGTATTTAACCCTGAAAACCACACCGAGCTCTTCACATGACCTTACAACATCCCTTATCTCTGAAGCAATAATTTTCCCCTTTACATAAAAGACTTCATCAATTATATTCACCTCCATAAGATCGTTAAGAATCAGGATCTGATCTTCAGGCAGAATAATAATGTCTTTTTCATATTTGTCTTTTATGACTGTGGATTCAGTGAAGATAGCTATGATTTTAAACCCCCAGTCTTTGCTGTTGATGAGCTTCTCTATGAATACTAACGAAGTGTCATCGGCAATGAGCACAACGTTGATCAGGTTGTGCCCCTTTGCCCTATAGCCTTTGAACATCTTATATTCAAGAATCCTTGAAAGATAAAGGAACAGGAACCCGAAAACGGTAAGCTCAATCAGGAAGAGACGGGAAATATAATAAAGCTTAAATATAAAGTATATTATAAGTAATAGTATGAAGGTAATCGATGCTGATTCAAGGTACTCCCAGAACAGATCCCTGTAACGTTTTGTCCTTGGAATTTCTGAAATCTTTATCAGGTAAAGGACAACAAGCCAGAATGGCATTAATGCCATATAAAGAATAAGAAAGTTCGACTCTGTAAAGAAAAACAACCCACCCTGGTAATAATTCAGATAGTAGGCAACCTGATAAGCAAGAGTGATTGAGAAAATGTCAATTAACCCAAGAATGAGTCCAAGTATATTCCATTTTTTAATAAAAGGAATAACGTGAAGACGATTTAGGGTTTTGAAAATGTCCATTCGAAATTATTAAAACTTAATGCAGTACCGGTCGTTTGGATCAATAATCAAACAACGGCATTAAGGTAATAATTATTCTGCTGACTGACGGGATTTAATTGCGTAAAAATATGTCAGTCCGTTTATCTCTGTCATATCAAGAACTTTAAGCCCTGATTCTTCGAGCATAACAGTGACCATCCTGGGAGACAGGTAACGATTGGTTTTCTGATCAATGAAGTTCAGCATCTTGTTCAGAATTGGTATTCTTGACTCAATGGTATTCTCATATGATTCATTATTACCCTGAGACTTGTTATCCGAAAAGAAGCTTTGCTTTTTATTATTTACAAAACAGCCAACAAAATTACTTCTCTGAGGAAGAAGACAATATATGTTGTGAAGTAAACTTTTTATATTCTTGATATTGTTCAATGGTTTAAGATTTACCATTGTTTTAACATCCTTAAGTTCATCTTCTTCATAAAAGAAATGATGTGAAGACGAAAGGAAAACGATATCTGAAGCTTTTGCCAGTCCTACACAATCCAGGTATGGGAAAAAATGTTCACAACCTTCCTCTACCAGGTTATCAAATACCCGGGTGCGACCATTTTTATTGTATGTAAACTTCTTTGGAAGCACATTTGCCATAATCATCTGGTCCATTGATGTTTGTGAGTTAAAATTATTTGATATGGTGTTCATTACTATATCATTGAATTTCTGATGTAAAATTACTCATTCAATGAACACTTGTCAATCAATTTCAATGTGGCTCACCTATTATAAATGCTTATTTTACCATGTCATTTTATGCAGTAATCAATAGTAATCAGTCACTCATAAAATAAAAACAACCATTAATCAAAATTTACGCCGTTTGATGAAGGTTATTTTGAATAATTACCGGCTTTTATGGTTATTGGCATTGTAAATAACACATAAACAGCACCATATTGAATTAAAGGTGTTTTAAAATTGTCTAAACAACAGAAATTCCCGTTTTGACAAACGGTGCTTTTTATTTGATAAAAAACATGGGAAAAGTGGTGGTTACTTAAGTAATGACGGGTCGTTTACCCTTTCATTATTCCTGAAAACCACTACAAATGCATTTGGATAGGCAGTGTGGCACTCATTAAGAAGCTTCAGCGCCTGGGGGTAGGCGGAAAATTCTCCAATGGTTATGCGGTAAAGACCTTTATAGATGTACTCGTATGTCTTGTATGTCTTGTTATTCACTGTCACGTTATAGCTTGCTGACGATTTAGATGCTGAAAGTATCTGCACCCTGTAGGTTAGTGTTCCGGCGTTTGCCTCGGCCGGTTTTGCCTCTGTCTTATTCACGGTTGCCCTGGAAGAAGCAGTTGTGGTTCCGGATTGCGGTGTCTTTGACTGTGTCGAAGTCGTGGCCTGCTTTTTACTCTGATTACCTCCTGTGGTTGTTGCACCCTTCCCCTGTGTGTTTGAGGCAAGCTCAGTATCAACCTTGAAAGCAGGGACAGTTGCAGGCTCATCGTGCGCTCCTGTCATGTCATATAAAATGGCTGTGAGGTCTTTTGCGACATTCTTCCCCGCCTGATTGTTTATAGTCATCCTGTAAAGCTGCGGTTTGCCTGAACCGGGAGTCCCGACAGATGAGAAAAATGCAGACTGACCATCCTTTCGGTCAATGGTAAAAGCAACTTCATCACCCGGAGTATTTACACGATTGGTGAGTGGAACAGGCTTGTACCATCCCTTGCCATTATATTTGCAGACATAGATATCGTATCCTCCGCAACCCCCTTTTTTATCTGACGAGAAGTACAGATTGTTTTGATTATCAATGAAAGGATAAAAATCGTTCGAGGTAGAGTTAATAGTATTACCCAGATTGCTGAGCTCAGACCAGTTATTCCCTTCCTTTGATGAAAGATAAAGATCCATACCTCCATAAGAGTCTTTCCTGTTTGAGGCCACAATCATGAATTTCCCATCAGGAGAAAGTGCCGGATGAGAGTAAACATAATCTCCCTGACAAAAACTCAAAGGAAACCCATCAGCTGACCATCCTGTCTGGAAATTGTCGGCAGTCGTGAAAGTGGCCTTGTATATCTTCTCCTTCTTATCAAGGGGAGCAATTTTTGTAAAATACATTGTCCTGAAGTCATTGCTGAATGTGACACCATCACAAGGATATGGGAATGGCATGGTAGGAGAGAAATCGGCATATTTAAACAATGTCCCTTCATAAATATTTGAAAAATACGCCTTAGGCTTTCCAAAAGAGACATGATTGGGAAGCATATTGTCGTCATATCTTGAATATGATAAAAACAGGATGCCGTCCCGGTAGTACTGAACGCCCATCGAAGGAGGAATTATTTCAAGATTAAATGAGTCAATTGCTATTATACTGCTGGCTTGTAAATCTGCGTTTGATATTTTGTCAAAATTGAGAGATGAAATGCCCGAATCCGTCCTTGCTACTGAGCAGGATATGGATATCAGTGCAATCAATAAAAACCCGCCAATTTTCAAATATGTTTTCATCATCACCGTTTGCAGTGTTGGTACTTACCAATGTAAAGGATTTTTATTCCCTGATAATAATTTGGATACATTTAGTCCAATTGTCAGCTCGGCTATCAGTTCTTTTTTATAAAAAGCAGTCTTTTTGGGGTATTCAAAATATGTTCCCACACTTAGTGCAGGGAAATTGTATTGAAAGAAAAATGAAAAGTTGTCGTAATTGTGAAAATAGGTGCCGACACAGAAGCTCTGGATATAGACCTTTATAGCCGGGTTAAAGATGTCCCTGATGTCTTTTGACAATGTGTCGCCCGTATGGGCAATAATTGATGGCTCAACCGCTATTTGCTGTGCCCGGCTGAGGATAAATTTATAACCTGCAATCAGAAAGTACTGTGGTTTCACAGGTATCCCGAGTGTATCATCGCTGCCAAGAAGGTTTGTTGCCGAGATACCTGCATAAAACGCCGGACTGTAATAATATGCTCCCAGATCTATGTTTGGCAGATACTTCTCCTGCGGTTTGGATGATCCATCAGGCGGGAAAGCCGAATAAAGCCTGTTATAAATGCCTTTAACAGCAAAACCAACAGACAGAAAAGATGTTGCTTGCTTATTAAGCCTTATATGATAATCTGAACCTAAGCTGAAACCTATACTTTTTGAAGTGTCACATACATCATTGAAGATCGAGCCTCCTATGCCGAAATTTGTATAGGCTTTACTGGCTGGAGAAGAGAAGAATCCTTGTGACTTTTTATATATCCTGGAGTTGGCCGTTATCAGTTGCGATTTATTTGACCCCTGAAAAGAAGCAACCCCATCAACGAGGAAATAGTCTTTGCTTCCGGCAATGGCAGGGTTCAAAACATACATGTCATAAACCCTGTATGAAATCGGATTAATGGGTGTCTCCTGACCTGATAAGGTAAGTCCCCAAATTAATGTATTAAACACAACTGATATTAATCTGAAATGTCTCATGCCAGGCTGATAAATCATTCTAAAATATCGACAGGTTCTTTCGTAATAAAAAGCAAGTTAAGATTTAATTGAAGATTTATCAAAAAAAAGGTTGGATAATAGAATTAATTAAAAGCTTTACGGTACCATAGGAGTTGTTTTTTACATGTTTGCCTCAGAATCCTTCAAGCTTTAAATATACGGTAGGAATGAGGAGCAGGAATCCCAGTAGGGTTAGTATGATCATCAGCGGGAGTATCCAGCGGAACCACTTTTCATACGGTATTTTTGCCACACTGAGAACTCCAAGCAAAACACCTGATGTCGGGGTTATCATATTGGTAAACCCGTCACCAAACTGGTACGCCATAACAGTTGCCTGCCTTGAAATCCCTATAAGGTCAGAGAACTGAGACATCATTGGCATGGTGAGTGCTGCTTTTGCCGACCCCGATGGCATAAACAGATTGATTGTTGTCTGTACAACATACATCATACTTACCGATGCCATTTTACCCATGCCCTCTATTGATCCGGAAAGACCATGAAGAATGGTGTCAATCACCCTGCCATTATTTAGTATTATTATAATCCCACCAGCCAGACCAACAATAAGTGCTGCGGATTGTATATCCTTCACCCCGTCAAGGAACAGTTTCGTAATGCGGTTTGCGCTATAGCCCATGGCTATTCCGGTAGCAAGTCCCATCCCAAAAAAGAGGGTTGCTATTTCCATAATATACCAGCTGTAACCCATTACTCCGGTTATCAGCACCATTATTGTGAACAGGAGCAGATCAATGATAAAGAAGTGTACTGATTTGCGCAGAGATATATAGCCTGTAAGGATAAACAAGCCTGTCAGGACAGGGAGAACAGGTAATGACAGATGTCTCTCACCTACAGAAAGGCGGGTTATCGGGTAAAACCATGAAAACAGGCCCATTACCACCAGTACTAATATGTAAGCTACCCATGCTGATTTCGGAGTATGATAATCGATTTGAACTGTCTCACTGCTTTGTCTCTCTTTCCAGTATCTGTCATCCTCGCGGACAGCGGAGAGCATAGGATTCCTTTTAACCTTCCTGGCATATCGCAGTATGTAGATGAATCCTGTTGCAGTAATTATTACCCAGCAGAATAGCCGATATTGTATACCGGAGAAGAGAGGTAATCCTGAGAGACCCTGGGCGATGCCTATGGTAAAGGGGTTGAGAAGAGCCCCGGCAAAACCGAGCGCTGCTGCCACGAAACATAGGGATACTCCAACTATTGAATCATAACCCATTGAGATGGCAAGCGGAACGAAGATAATAATAAAGGCGATGGTCTCTTCGCTCATGCCAAACACGGCTCCGAAAATACTGAACATCGTCATGACAAGGATAAAGATGAGGTTGTCGGCACCAATCTTTCCGATCAATCTGTTATGTTCCACCCTGCGGCTTAGCCTCAGGAATGCCTGAATCGCCACATCAATTGCCTTACTCTCGTTCATTATCCAGAATGCCCCGCCAATTATCAGGATAAAGACAATAATATCTGCTTTATCCACAAATCCGTCGAACAGCGCAGAGAAGACCTGCCAGGTCTGAGGGTTTCTCTCTGTATAGTGGAAAGAGCCAGGTATTACAACATTCCTGTCAATACCGTTGACGTTTACAGTCTGCCTGTCAAAGACACCACCCGGAACTACCCAGGTGAGAATGGCCGACAATATCACTATTGAAAATACAATGACGTATGTGTGTGGGATCTTTTTCAGCATGATCTGTTATAATGTAAAAGGATTATCTTTTGAAAAATCAGGACGATAGTTAATGTGACTGCTATAATCCTGAAGCCATCCATGGCTGAAACCAAGAGAATGGAATGCATCTGCAACCTTTTCGTATTCATCTTTGGTCACCGTACGTGATAAAGGATTCTGCGGTACGCGTTCCGTGTTTCGTGTTCCGTTCTCAACAACCTTTCCTGCAGGGTAATACTGTGACATAAGTGAAATATGAAGGTTCGGAGACACTTCTTCAGCTATCATACGAAGCACCCCTATACTGTTGGCGGTGGCGCCTGGCAGTACCAGGTGTCTCACTATCACTCCTCGTATGGCAATACCTCGTTCATTTGTCTGAAGAGTGACGCCACACTGGTGCACCATCTCCTTAATCGATGACAGTGCGAAGGCACTATAACCCGCTGCAACAGAATAATCCCGGGCAAGAGCATCGTCTGAATATTTGAAATCAGGAAGCCATACATCAACAATGCCTTCAAGACTCCTTATTGTCTCTGCCCTGTCGAATCCATTGCTGTTATAAACGACAACCGGGTTTATCCCGCGCTGCCTGAGAGTCTCTATAATTGATAGCATCTGGGGCACACAGTGCGTTGGTGATACAAACCCCAGGTTACCCTCGCTGAGAGGCAAAAGTTTCGCAATAGTGTCACACACCTCCTCAACAGGCTGTCCTTCTTTCTGCGGAAAAGCATTGCATGAGATGTCATAGTTCTGGCAGAAGATGCATTGCATGTTACAGTGCTCAAAAAATACATTTACAATGCCCTTTTCACCGGACAGAGGTGGCTCCTCTCCATGATGCAGACATATACTTGCAATATGTATCCTGTCATCAATAGCGCACCATCCGTCAGGACCTGCTGAACGATCTGCATTACATTGCCGTGGACAGTTGTTGCATAACATGATTTTCTTCGTTC
>Ga0116170_10000442_pt1 | contig 43903 bp, 33 predicted proteins | sample AD_JPNHW1_MetaG_FD_89797 | JGI IMG/M metagenome (GOLD analysis project Ga0116170, IMG submission 89797) | Active sludge microbial communities of municipal wastewater-treating anaerobic digesters from Japan - AD_JPNHW1_MetaG | ecosystem: Engineered > Bioreactor > Anaerobic > Digestate | place... | reverse complement strand
TTGGGGGGGTGCCAAGTCTATCAGGGCAGAGTAGCCCCCGAAAGAAAGCCGGGTGGGATCCAGATTTATACTCTCGCTCCCACCTGACACCTTGCGCCGTGTACCCCCCGAAATAAAGCCGGGTGGGACCCAGATTTTGGGGGGTGTCAAGTCTATCAGGCCCTTGACGAACCACTCCGCGGCGATTGAAAAGGTACCGCCCTTGGCCTCTACAGGCATATCCCGCTATTTCCACATCGTGATCTCTACTTGAGCACGATGAGTTTTTGTGACCAGGCCAAGCCGGCTTGTTCCAGCTTGTAGAAGTAAACTCCGCTGGGTAGCTCCCCGGCATTGAGATGGAGTGAATGCTCACCCGGAGGTAATTCCTCGTCCAGAATCACGCCGATGCATCTTCCCTGGATATCAAAGAGCGAGATGTTGGTGCGGCCCTGTTTGCCCAGAGTGAATCCGATGGTCGTCCCGGCATTAAACGGGTTGGGGTAATTTTGCTCGAGCCGGAAGATCATGCCGACGGGCTCATGTGATTCCGCCTGGACTCCTGTCGCCAGGGGTTGGCTGAACCAGGAGGTATTGCCAAGGGGATCGGTCGCCGTCGCGGACACATAGGGCAGAGGCGGAAATCCTGCTGTGGCCAGGCTGAACACGCCATTGATGTCCGTCTGAGTGCTTCCCAGATACAGCCGGCCTTCCCTGGCGTGGTCATTGAATATCTCGATGCGGCATCGCGGTTTGGAATTTCCTGAAATGCTGTTGGCGGAAATAGAGGTAATGGTTGGCGCTTCTACCGCTTGATTGGCGCCGTCGGAAAGCCTGATGCCGAGATTTCCATTGTTGGAGATGATATTGGCGGATATCGTGTTATAATAGGAGGCCTGGTTTTCTATGGTTATACCATAATAGCTATGGTTGCCAATAATGTTGTTGAGGATACGATTGCCCGTAGACCGTGTCAGCGGCAAATCAGCGGCATCGCTTCTTATGGCAATGCCGCCGCCAAGGTTGGGAAATTTTGTTGTCCACTCGCGATCCGTGCCGATGCAATTGTCGGCAATGAGATTATCACTTGCAGAAAACAGGTAAACGCCATCCCATTTGTTTCCCCCGATGATATTGTTGATGACACTATTACTGTCACTGCGCGTACTGATGCGCACACCGCCGTAACTGCCATAATAGCTGTTGCCAATGGTATCACTCGCGGTGCGGTTGAGGCCGACAATGTTGCCAGAAACCTCATTATGATACGATGAGTCAGTGATGGTGATGCCGGCTACCGGATTGCCGGAGACGATGTTGGGGATCCCATGATCCGGCTGTATGCTGATATGGGAGGACTTGTAAATGGAAATGCCATAACCGTTGGATGCCGCCTTCATACCCGTGGGATCGACACCCACATAACATCCGGCGACACGCCCGCCATTTGATTCATCAAAAGAAATGCCGCTGCCTTCTTTGAATCTGTTGATCGTCAAGGATAAAACTTCGACGCCGTCGGCCTGAATGCGGATTCCTGAGTTACGATAGTCGGATAAGGATCCGTCGATTTCGATTTCCGGACCGAAGGGATTGGTGTCTCTGCCGATGAAGAGAGCCTGCGAGTTGCCGTCGATGATGATCGCCTGGCCATAGAGAACGGGCAGCTGCGCAACCGGCCTGATCGACCAGACGCCGATAGTCGCATCATAGTGTGGATCGCTCGCCGGAATATTGAAGATGATCAGATCGGATCCAATGTGCGCCTCGGCGTCGATCATGGCCTGACGCAGAGAGCCCGGACCCGAATCGGCTGTATGGATGACCTTGAAGGTGTCTCCGTAAAGTGATCTCCCGAAGCACAGGAAGCACAAGAACATTAATCTCAGCCGAGTCAATCGATTTCGGAACATGGGATCCTCCATCTGCAATGACAGCCATTGATTACTGCAGTCAGGATTATGGGATGTGCTGGAAACCAAATCTCTGAGGCTGTGCCACCTCCGTTTACTCCATGCTCTGATTGCAGATCAGTTTGGGCTCCTCAGGCTAAAGTGGTTTATTCCCTCTATCCTCGCTTACCCGTAAAATAATTAATCAAGCTCCAAAAATCAAGCATCATCCAGTTTTTCAAAGCGACTGCCGATTCCGCTTTCGGGATATCCTTCGCCTTCAGGCATTGAGCTTGCATATCCCGGGAGCCTGGTGTTGAGAAACCAGCCTAGCTCGGCCATACTATAACAAAGACCTGCTTTTAAATCTCCCCGGCTTCACGGATAGGGACAGCGGCGATTGATCGTTGATTGAGCCTGCAGGGATGCCGTCTACACTGCGGTCTTGTAGATCATGAAAGGATAAAATCACCCTGAAAACAAATTATTGAAGTTTTTATAGGAGGGGTTCCGGACGGTGCAGCACCAGGAAGCGCCATGTAAACCTGGCATAGAAGCCGAGTTCCTCCCAAATGGTGCTGCCAGACCTGAAAAAATCGTCGCGTGTCATCATATCAGGCTCATCCCTGCTTTCTGTCCGCCTCTATGATCTTCCAGCCTTCAGTCCAGTCTGCATAGACCTGCCATAATTTGACTCTGCCGTTCTCCACGACCGCTCTCCATGCCGCAGGCATTTTAATCTGGTTCTCCGGGACAAGCCCACGATTCCCGTTGTACGTACCGGTCGCCGTTCCAAAGACCGCAACCAGGTTCTCCTCCTGGATAATATTCTCGATCTCAATTCTATAGTCTGGAAACATGCGAAAATATTCACTCCATCCTCTGATCAAATCGGCTGAGTTGGGTGAGCGGGAACCACCCGAATCAACAAAGATGTGATCCTCAGTCATCAGATTGGAGAGCCGGGTAACATCGCCGCGGTTGATCGCATCGATGAAAGCTATAACCGTTGCAGTTGCAGTTGACTTCATTTAACCTTTCTCCAGGACAATGCATATGAGCGGCGATAGAATTTGCATAAAATCTTGTGCTGGTGAAGAGGGCGAGTCAGAATCAGCGGCAATCCGACCGAGCCGAAAAAAACATGAAGAATTGTTGCAGCATTGCAGCGGCGCTGATATTTGCGGCCGATTGCAGGTCACTCTGATCAAAGAACCGAAATCAGTTGTTCGTCAGGCAGAACATGCCTCAGCCTTTTGGTTTTTTTGGCAACAGCATTGGCGTTCTGGAGTTGTATTCCAGATATGATACCCCGAATCGAATCTCCAATTCCCGTTCTTCATAGGTTTTCACAAAGAAGAGCAAGGCAGGGGCAAACAGGATCAGAACCCAAAGCACAAACAACAGAGATCGAAACCAGAGCCCCAATGCGAGGCCCAAGGACAAGACTGCGAGCACCATGGGATTACGCGTCCAGGCATATAGCCAATCCACTGCCAATTTACGGCTTAACGCAACTGCAAAGGGTGCGCCAAGCCCTTTTACCGCAAGGGTAATCACAGTCAGCAGCGTTGCACCGCTCGTGACAATAACCAACAGCAAGCCGATTCCCAATGGCACAGGGAGTGACCAACCCGGCCAATCCTGATGCGTTGTCAGGGCTCGAACGACGGCCGCGCCCGCCAGAATGACGATCGCATAGTGGACCATTGTGTTTACCCACACGGCTCGGCCCGCAGTCGGCTTGTTATCAAGAATCCTTCTCCCAAGCCATGCGATTGGAAAAATCATCAAGATTCCGCCAATAATAATAGAGATATTGGCGCGGCTTGAAAGCCGTAGAGGGAGCATCCAAGACCAGAAATAAATGACAAGAATGAAAAAAGCAATGCGAGTCAATGCCGTAAGGATATTCTTCATGACCAATGCAGCCTCCTTTAAGATGCTGTTCCTCCCTCGCAGGAGTGAAGATGGCATGCGCCCGCAGGCGAGACTAGCTCAAGTCCTTTTCATCGAGATGAAACTTGTGCAAGATGCGATGGATAACGGGGGCCAGGACGATGCTCATGACGGCAATGAAGACCAGCCCGCTGAACAGCGCATAGCCGGAGGCAAACCATTTTGCCCCAACCTGAGCATCTGTAAGGGATTGAACCGGTCCCATTCCGCCGAGAATCATCGAGGCTTCGAGAAGAGAATCAAGCCAGCTGAATCCCGCGATCGCATGGTAGCCGAAAATTCCAATGCAGAGGGCTGCACCGATCAGGATCCCGGCCATACCTGCCGATGTGGCCATTCTTTTAATGAAGGTTGATAAGGGTGCCAGTTTCTCATTTTTCCGTTCGAACATTTTGGCCTCCAATCAAGACGGCAGCCGCGGCAGCCAGCGATGCACCCTCCCGGTGTACTCGACGTATGAGTTGCCAAACCTCTTCTTCAAGTCCGGCTCCTCATAATAGACCACCATGAGCTGTACGAATCCCCAGACCAGAACAGCAAGAATGAGAATGGCGCAGGAGGGGACGATCAAGCCCACGCCGGCCATGGCGGCTATTCCTCCGACATACATCGGATTGCGAACGTAGCGGTAGGGTCCGATGGCCACAAACACTTGAGGCGGATCAAAGGGCGCCGGTGTGCCCTTGCCGACGGTCAGGAATAGCCAGACACACGCCAACCCGAAGGCCGCTCCAGCGGCGAGCAGAATCCAGCCGAGAGGCCGCAGCCATCCCGGCAGTGCTACCCCGAGAACCGGATCGAGGCGGTGCACAAGCGCCGCAATCCAGACCCACAGGGCCACAAAGAGCGTGGCCACGATGGCGCCACGCCCTGCGACGAACAGAACTTTCTTGTCCATAGAGATCCTCTCAGGCGGGTGACGTATGGCCTGCCTGTCCATGGTTTGCCGATGGACATGACCGGCGTGTGAATCCTTCCTGCTATTCTACTGTATCAACCATTACGTCCGGGAAAGTATTTCACTTCCCCTCTGGATACGTCAACCAGACATCCTCAGCCTGAGCGGGGTTGCCCGTGCGCGGGAAGCGGATTTCTCCCCTGCCGAGATGCCAGGAATAAATACCATCAGGAGAGCCGGGCTGGCACTGAGTAGCGTGGTGAATTACCGAAGCTCCAGTTTTCGCTGGCATTTTGCGGAATTTATACCTATTATGCCACCAGCAGCCCCATTCCGTCGCCTGGGGACCTGGATGGTTTTGGCTGGCACATGAATGGCTCGGATGCAAGAGCCCGGGACAGGTATTGGATCAGAGTAAAGGAAGAACCCACGCGTGAAGAGGCAGAATCCGCCGGCTTTCGGCTACATTCCCCTGGCCTCGGCCATCAGCGATGCCAACGCCATGCAGGCGATCCGTCGGGATTTTGCGGCCAGCCTGGAGGCCATCAACGGTCATGAAGAAGAGGCAGAGCAGGCGGACGGGAGCACGCCCCTGATCCTGCTCGTATTATCCGGCGGAACTGAGGCCCTGATCGCCGGGCTGTTGGCCGGGCGGAATCACGAGTTCGCACGGGAGCTGGTGCTGCTCATCGCCCATCCGGGCAACAACTCCCTGGCAGCCGCACTGGAGGCCCTGGCCTTCATCCGCCAGCGCCATTTTAAGGGAGAGATCCTCTTTTTCAAGGATGGCGCGGACAGCCAGGCGAGAGAAAAGCTGAACATGCGGGTCTGCGACCTGTTCGTCCACCGGGCCCTGCAGCTCTCCACGATTGGCCTGATCGGCGAGCCTTCCGAATGGCTGGTGGCCAGCACCTTTGACGATGCGGTTTTCAAAACCCGCTGGGGGATTACCATAGCCCGCTTTGCCCTGGATGCGGTCTTTAGCGGGCTCAAAGACGCTCAGCCCGAAGCGGCATTTCACGGAATCAGCGGATTTGACACCTCCACCCTGCCGTTTCGATCGGCTTACAGGGTGTTTGAGGTGCTGCGGCGTCTGGCGGTCCGCGAACAGCTGGACGGCCTGAGCGTTGAATGCTTCACCCTTTTCCAACGCTACAACACCCATGGTTGTTTTGCCTTGTCCAGGTTGAACGATATGGGGATCATCGCCGGCTGCGAAGGCGACCTGGTCAGCACCACCACCATGCTCTGGCTGAAATTCCTGCTGGGCGAGGCCGTCTGGATGGCTAATCCCGTGGAGGTCGACGCCGTGGAAAAGAGGCTGTGGCTGGCGCACTGCACGGTCCCGACCACGCTGGTCACCCGATATACAGAAGCCACCCATTTTGAGACCGGCTGCGGAGTGGCCATCGCCGGCGAGTTTGCACACGGGCCGGTTACCCTGGTCAGGGTCGGCGGCGCGGATCTCGACCTGCTTTGGGTCGCCGATGCGGAGATCATCGACACCGGCAGCAGTCCCCACCGCTGCCGCACCCAGGCGTTGATCCAGTTCGAGGAGGCTGCTCCTCTCGACGAGCTGCTCCAGAATCCGCTCGGCAACCACATGGTGCTGGTCCGCGGCCAGCACGCCGCCAGGATAGAGGGATGGTGGAAGATGTTCATTGCGCCGTAACATCGATGGTCATGCTGGTGATCGCCGGAGCCGGCGGGCTGAAACAGATCCTTGTTGACAGCGGAGTCAGTACCTATGCCGGAGAGGTGCTGAGCATTATAAAAATATCGCCGCTGCTGCTGGGCTGGCTTATCGCGACGCTGCTTCGGATCACCCTGGGTTCCGCTACCGTAGCAGGGATTACCGCTGCCGGCATCGTCTTTCCGCTGGTCCACACCTCCGGGACGAGTCCGGAGCTGATGACACTGGCCATCGGATCGGGCAGCCTGATGACCGCGCATGTCAACGACGGTGGATTCTGGCTTGTGAAGGAGTATTTCAACCTGAGTATAAAAGATACGCTGAGAACCTGGACCGTTATGGAGACCTGCATCGGGGTGAGCGGACTGGCCGGCGTGTTGATACTCAATGCACTCCTGTTCTGATTAGACTAAAGCTCTCCCTCGCATCGAAGTCACCTTTCCGTCAAATGGCAGCCAAGGCTCTGGTGATTGAAATGGCGGAACGCGGGGAGTACTGGTCCACGACCGGCCATGAATTCCTGCTCGAACGGACGGACGGTTCCACGATGCCCTCCGGCGTCTATTTTTGCCAGCTGAAGGCCGGAGCGTATTTCATTTCGCAGCGGATCGTACTGGTCAAATAGGCGGCCGGTACCGTAGTCGCCAGCCTTGGCTGCGGCGCAGACCGCAGAGCGCGGTAACCGGCCTCGAGACGCGAGTGGACGACTGTTTGGTCGCCACCTTGGCTGCGGCTCAGGCGGCAAGGCGATGGGCCTGACTAAGTGACATAGGCGGCCGATCCCATTGTCGCCATCGTTGCGTCGGCTCAGTCGGCAAAATGAGGCCACCGCTTCGACGACGGCGGGGACGGAGAGCTTTAATCCAGCCAGCCCTCAAAGTAGATCCGGTGCGCATCACATCGGCAGGTCTTGTCCCAGGGCACGGCGCATTTCCGGATCAGGGCGATGCGCTCCTCCACGTCGGTGAGGATGAACGGGCCCTCCATTCTTGCGGTGGCATCGCCGCAAAAGCGGTCATGGCAAAGCTCGAGGGTATAGCTGTCGCACGCCGGACAGTGGAAAAAGGTCTCGATCGTCTCATCGCCCATGATACTGCCGGAGATGGAGGCGATGACATTTTTGCCCGCTTTATCCTCCAGATCCATCCCGCATTTGCTGCACCGTATCATCTCACCGATCCGTTTCCTTTGATTCACCGCCCGCCTCTGGGTGCCATCAGGCCGGCCTGCTCCTCTTCACTCCCCGTCGCATACTCATCGAGAACACCCTATGCCATTCCCCTTCCCGGGCTTTGTCCACGTCCTCTTTCCCCGGTATGGACGGGATCACAATGCCCTCAACACCAGTCCTGCAATTGCGAAGACAAGCGCTGCATTCATGGCGATCAGGTAAGCTGTAAAGAGCGGACCAGTGCGACCGGTCTCCTGGCGGGTGATCTCCCTGTACTGGTTGAAATACTTGCTGATGATGAAGAGCCGCAGCCAGATCCACTTGATTTTGACGCCATGCTTCTGCAGCACGCCCACCATCATCATGGCAACGACCACACCCCCCAGCGCACACAAAATGGCCAGGGTCAGAAAAAAATTGCTCACTGTGATCATGTCATTCCCCATGGTTCAATCCCGCAGTGGTAAGGCCGGTCGGCCGCGCCCCAAGGTGCCGGCGGCTATCCTCGAGGGATCACGGCTGATCGAGCGCCCTCAAATCGGCCACGACCTTCTGGAGATCGATATCCATGATGTAGATATCCCCGTTTCCGGATCGACCGCTGGCAAATGCGATTTGCCTGCCGTCCGGAGACCAAGCCGGTGACTCGATATGGTACTCTTTCGCAACCGCAAGCGGTAGCGATTTCCCGCCCCCGGCAGGCATGATCCAGAGCCCTACCTTATTATTCTCCATCGCTCCGTAGACAAGCAGGGAACCGTCGGGCGAGAGGGCGATATAGCGGTAAAATCCTGCATGATGGCCCGGGATTTTTTGCCGCGATTTGCCATCAGCGGAGATTTTCCACAGCGTGGAGATCCGGGAGGTTCTGTCCATGAGGGCGAAGAGGATGGTTTTGCCGGTGTCCGCCCAGCATCCAGGGAGGGACATCATTCCTTCCTGCTGAAAAATCCGGGTGATTTTCCCGGTTTTAATTTCACAGACGCACAACGCATAGGAGCCGCCCTCCTTGAACGCAATCCGGGAGCCATCGGGCGACCAGCAAGGTAATCCGCCGCTGCGAATAAAAACCGAATCGGAAAAGAAACCAAATGGTGCGCCCCCCTCCTGTTGGATCATCTGGATGCTGGCACCTGTATCTGCATCAAAGACGATAAAGCGGCCGTCAGACGACCATTGCGGGTGCTCTGTGGGAAAGTCCGTGAATTGAACCGGATCCCCGCCGCCGGAAGGTATCTTGCGCGATCCCAGCACGTAGTGCTCATTGATCCGGGTAATGTAAGAATAGACAATGGTTTTGCCATCAGGTGACCATGAGGGGAAGCCTTCGCGTGCGGAATCGGTGGTAAGCTGTCTGGAGGGGAACATCTCTTGCGAAAACAACGCACCAGCATTGACGACAATGGTCATCAGCATGATGGAACATAACTCCCGGTATTTCATACAGCCTCCCGGATCATGCAAGCCAGATGCCTTATAGTGGCCCGTGGCCCCACCTCCGACCCACCCCTGTATACGAGGGAATTTCGCGCAAGTGACAGGCTAATCAAAAACCTGAATTACCGGGAAGGAGACCTGCCGCTCGGAAGATCTCACCATGGGTAAACCGCTGCGGAGGGTCCGTTACGGGCATTCAACCCGGATAATGCATGGTCCGATGATGCGAGCCTTCCATCGCATCGCGGGATGGGCCGGTTTTCATTGACTAAAATTCTTCCAGCGCCAGAGGCTGCGGCCCGGTCAGGCGCCAGATGGGTTGACCTGCCATCCTAACGAATCTCTTCCAGCGCCAGAGGCTGCGGCCCGTTCAGACGCCAGACGGGATACCGGTTCTTCTCCTGATCATACCAGGGAGAACGCTGATAGAAAAAAGCGAGCCGCGCCCGCGGATTGGCGGCGAAGGCGCTGTCGCTTTGCAGTTTGCGGGAAAAGGCCTCCGCCAGATCGTGGTCCTGTTCCATCATTTTTTGCGCCAGGGGCTCCATGATATAGGATTCAAAGTACTCCCGGTCCTCGAAAATGGTGTTCATCAATCCCCACGCCACCAGGGCGTCCGGGGCCTGGGGCTCGAGCAGATGCATGATCAGCTTGCCGAGGGGATTGCCCATGGGCACGCAGACGGTGCCCGCGGGGAAGCGGCACTTTTCGGTCACGGTGACAGTCCGGTAGGCGGGCAGCAGACGGCCCTCGTACGAGCGCGGCGGGAACTTGACCTCCTGAAACCGGTACCCTTCCGCCGGGCCCTCATACCCCTGAGTCAAGCGGTACATTTTGATGCCATGAACGCGCAGGACGTCGATGACAGCGCGCCAGCCGGCCGGGATCAGGTAGGCGTACGGCGGAGTCACCGCGGCAGTCGCCGCGATCTCGTCAAAAAATACCGCCGGCGTGTCCAGTTTTTCCGAGGTATAGACCGGATAGGAGCGGCCGGAGATCACGCCGGGCTTCCACTCGATGCGGTAGCCGTGGAAAAGCAGCGTGTCGCCGCGGTCGGTCCGGGTCTCGAACTGCAGCGGCACCTGGACCTCCGCATCCGGGCGGGTGCCCCATGCGGCGACGCGCTGGTCCTCCGCCGCGATGGCCTGAAGAAAGGAGGCCGGATCCTTGCGGATCTCCTCGAGGCCGATGAGGATGAAATCGAGGGTTGCCTGGACACGGAGCGCATAGGGCTTGAGGGAGTGGGTCTCGATGAGAAATCCGGCGCGATTGCAGACGGTGGCGTAGACATTGGAGAGCATGGGCCGCCAGACGCCGATGACATAGCCCTTCTCGGGATGGTCATAATCGAGCGGATCCGCATAGGGTCCGATGAGCATATTCTGCGCCGCGCACCGGGCCTTGACGCCGGGCAGAAAGGTGTCCCGTGTCCAACGGGCGACGGCTCCGCCGAAGGCCTCGTGTTCATCGATGTTCCAGGTGAGGAGATATTGATGGTCCATGCCGTCGGTGGTGTGGCAATCATAAAAGAGGTGCGGCATCCAGCGGTGGTAGAGCTGCAGCCAGCAGCGCATCTCCGGTGCATCGGCCTTCATGAAATCGCGGTTCAGATTGAGTCGCGTGGCGGTGGCCCGCCAGCCCATCTCCTTCGGGCCGTTCTGATTGATGCGGTTATAGGGCGAGAACCGCTCGTGCCCGTCCACATTAAAAATCGGGATGATGAGAAAGATGAAATTTTTCAGGAGCTCCTGGTGCTTGTTATGGATCAGCATGTCCCGCGCCAGGATCAGCACCGCGTCCTTGCCCTCGCTTTCGCCGCTGTGGATGGCGCCCTGGATGAGCACGATGGGCTTGCCGGTCCGGCGCGCCTTTTCCGCAGTGAAGGCCTTGTCCGAGGAGATGATCAGCAGGGGGAGGGCGCGCCCCTCCGGACTGGTGCCGAAGGATTCCAGGCGGGCCAACGGCGAAGCCTGGTCCAGGCGCTGGAGGAAGGCCATGGTTGCGGCATAGCGCGGGGTTTCCAGGCCCTGCGACGCTTCAAAATCGGTGCGCCAGTCCCGGGGTTTTGCAGATATGGAGATGGCCGCGACGAATAGCGACAGGGCCAGGACCGACCAGCGGATGTAGTTGCGGGACACCATCGTTCTCCGGAAAGGGTAAAAAGATGCACTGCGGCTGCGGGCCGGAACGGCCCTCTTGCCAGCTGCCAGACCGAGCAGGGCGGTCAACGGTATCTCGAGGTACAAGCTTGCGGCGCGTCGGCGCGCACTCTGTTATTCTGCAAATCCTCCCGCCCAGCGGACGGCGTTACTGACGAGTCTCCGGAAATTCGCATTGCCATGCGCCTCCGGGCCATGGCCGAGCATGAGGTAGACGATCCTGGCGCGGCCGTACCTGTGCGTCCAGGCGACGGTCGCTGCGCAATCCGGATGCGAGGTGGAGAGCAGTGGATGGACATCGGGATTGATCGTGATATCCTGATAGCCTTCATCCAGGATGGAAAAATCGGCGACATTTCTGGTCACCGGGTGCGCCCTGTCGACGACCTTGATCTCGAGGGTAATGTCTTCGGCATAGCGCGACCCCGGCAGCGCCGGATCCGTATAGAACTCTTTTTCAATATACTTGCCGCCGACGATCCCGGCAAAGTCCTCCCAGTGCTGGTAGGAAACCAGGCTGTGATGCAGGAAGACCATTCCCTTGCCTTTTCCAAGCAGGGCCCGGAACGCCGCCTGCTGCGCCGCAGTGATGTCCTGCCACATGTCGTAAAAGACCAGGGCATCGTAGGGCTCCGCCACGCCGCTGCACAGCCTGGTATTAAACTCCGGCTGCGAGATGGTGTCATACTGGACGTGTTTCAGGCTCTCAAATACCTGAAAAAAGGAGGGCGAAAAATCGTGCCCGCCGGTGATGACCAGGATCTTCTCCATGTGCGTACCCTGACGGCAATTCTGCACCATCAAGAGGGACAGGGCGACTATCGCACCTTGCAGCCATCGGGATCTGGACATTTCAACCACCTGGAAAATAGTTGTTCAACCGTACTGCTATTGGCCCACCCTGCGGTACCAGGGCAGGCGCTCCAGAGGCACAGCGATCTTGAGGGTCGCAGGACCGGCGACCAGGGTGCCGTCGTCGCCGCGCCATTTTCCCCTGGGGAAAACGACCGTGCGCGAACGCTGGCCCTTGTGCACCACCGGCGCCACCAAGATCCGGCCGCCGAGGAGGAACTGATCCTTGATGCCGGCATAGCCCTGCCCGGGAAACTCGTATTCGAGGTTGCGGACCATCGGCTCGCCGGAAAGCGCCACCTCGCGGGCGAGCGCCAGAATCTCCGTCCCCATGCGGTAATGGAGCAGGGCCATGTTCCTGCAGATGGCGAGGTTGGCCTGGCTCAGCACCCGCCAGGGTGCGACCGAGAACTGCATCATCGGCATCAGCGCGCTGACCTGCGCCGAGCGCACGATCAGCTCCTCGTCCAGCACGGAGGTATCCTGAAAGGAGGTCCACTCGCCGCCGCCGATCATGTCCGGGCAGCCGAACTGGTGGCCGATCAGGCCGAGGCCGATCATGTCCGGGATAAGGACGCGGACATCCTCCCAGGTGTGGCTCTTGTCGCGCAGCCGCTGCGCCAGCGGCTGGCCGGCCATTTTCCAGCAGGCGCGCAGTTCATTGAGGGGGAAATCAAGCCCGAGCCGGGCATAGGCCTCACACTGCTGATTAGGATCGAAATCCCGCCAGGAATAGGTGCCGAGATAGCTCTCGGGATCGCCGGCATCGAACTTGAAACCATCCACCCCATACTCCTGCACCAGCCCGCGCAGCTGCCCCTGGAACCACTGCAGACCCTGCGGATTGGAGAGATCGACCAGGGCGCTGACGCCGTTCCACCAGGAGACGCTGGCGGGCCGGCGCTTTTCCGGGTCGGCAAAAATCAGCAGTCGCTTCTCCGCCAGCTCCCGGTAGACGGGCGAATCGGAGCTGACGAAGGGGACGACCCAGAGCATCACCTTGAAGCCCATGGCATGGAGCCTGGCGATCATATCCTTGGGGTCGGAGAATTTCTTGCAGTCGAACCGCCAGGTGCCATAGCGTTCCTGCCAGTTGTCATCGATCATGAGGACGCCGGCGGGGAAGCCGTTGGCGATGATGCCCTCGGCATATTTGAGAATATCCTGTTCGTTCTGATCGTACTGCAGTTCGATCCAGGTATTGTACTGGGGGCTGGTGAAGAGGAGTGGCTCGGGGATTTTACCCGAAGGCGGAAAGAATTCCCGGCTGGCGTAGCGAAACGCATCCTTCAGGGTGGTGCCGGCGTGGCCGGTAAAGATTCGACCTCTGGTGGAATCGAGCATGATCCTCTCCCGGGTCATCTCGATCCTGAGCGGCTGCTCGCTCCAGATGTAGCGGCCCTTGCTGGAGAGATAGAGCGGCGCCGCCTGATTGGCCTTGCAGTCCCCGAGCTGATCGTAGGCCAGTGGCGCGTCATTCAGGGGTGAATTCCGGCCGTCGAGCACAGCTCCCCCCCACCACTTTTCATTTTCCAGAATCGGGATCACCCGCATAGCTGGTTCTGCCGTGATCTGCGCAGCGGCAGGGCCAACGGCCGCGGCCAGCAGGAGGAAGGCGATAGAGCGAAAAAGAGCTGTATTCTGCATAGCGGTTTCCTGGATTAGGGAGCGGTTGCGCAAATCGGCACGCCACGTGATCTGAGCGGCCAGGCGTGACGGAATCCTTACTTCGCTGCGACCTTGCGGGTCTCCCAGACGAGATAGAGTTTGAAATCCGCCGGAGCGTCAGGAGCGGCGACCGCGAATTCTCCCTTGAGAATTTCCGGGCTTGCCAGCTTGTAGGTGAGTCTGAAGACCGGCTCGCCGGGCTGGGCCGCGCTGAGAAACACCACTTCTCCCGCCGCCGGAGTATGCACGGCATAGCGTATGACATGTCCCTCGTTATCGTAATAGTCCGCCTTGACGCCGTCGCGGCCCGCATAGATGATCATCAGATCATCATGCCGTGAGCCGGGCTTATCAGCAGCGGCGGGGAATTCGGCATAGCTGGTGCGGGTGATGATCCGGTCCTGCAAACTGCGCGCGAAGAGGGCGCTGCCGGTGCCTGCTCCAGGCTGTGCCGCATCCAGATTGCGCCACTCGCCCAGCAGAAAATCGAGCGGCTGCAGCGCGGCAGGTTCCTGGGCCAAGGCCGCGGCGGCAGTCAGCCACAAGGCCGCTGCGGCAAAGATCATTGTGGAACGCTTCATTTCCTTCTCCTGTATAGGGTGTGATTACCTGATCTGCACCTGGCGCTTCAGCCGGATATCGCGTGATGAAGCGCCGACCAGCAGCTCGATCCGGCCATGCTCAAGGCGCCATGACCGGGAGGTCTCGTCCCAGTAGCGCAACTCGCGCACCGGCACCGCGAGCGTCACCTTCCGGCTCTCTCCCGCTTCCAGCGCAACCCGTGTAAAGGCTTTCAGTTCCTTATAGGGCCACTTCACCCGGGCATCCCGGCGGTGGACATAGATCTGAGCGACCTCCTCAGCGGGTCTCTGGCCCTTGTTGGTCAGGGTAAACATGATCTGGAGGGTGTCCTCCTCGCCGTAGCGGGATTTGTCCGTGCGCAGGCTCGCATAACCGAACTCGACATAGGAGAGGCCGTGGCCGAAGGGATACATCACCGGAAGGTTTTTGGTGTCGTACCAGCGGTAGCCCACCAGGGATTCCTCCGCATACGGAGCGTCAGGCCCCGGCACCGGGTGTCCGAAACCGGCGCCCTTCGGCGCCTTTTGCGGATAGGTGCCGAGCGCGAAGGCGGGCGAATCCTCCAGCCGGAGCGGCCAGGTCATGGGCAGCCTGCCGGAAGGCGCGATCTTGCCGAGGAGGATATCCGCCAGAGCGTGTCCGCCCTCGCTGCCGTTCCACCAGGCCTGGACGATCGCCGGCGAAACAGCGTCGATCGTGCGCAGATCGACCGGTCCGCCCGAGACGATGATCGTGACCAGCCGGGGATTGGCCGCCGCCAGGGCGCGGGCGATTTCATCCTGGCCGGAGGGCAACCGCAGTGAGACGCGGTCGGCGCTTTCGGTCTCGATCCATTTATTGGTGCCGGCGAAGAAGAGGACGAGATCGCAGCGGCGCGCCAGCGCGACCGCCTCCGCCAGCCGCTCCGGATCAGGTCCCTGGTTGACGCTGTCGGGCGTATCCTCGGTGAGCTTTTTGCCCATGAGGGTGATGGCGTAGCTGCGGTAGCCGCGGGCATAATGGACGCCGGCGCGGCTGCCGATGCGCTCCTGCAGCCCCTGCAGCGGCGTGATCTCGTAGAGCGCCTTGACGCCGGCGCCCCAGCCGCCCATGGCGGTCTTGAGCACGGCATTCTCACCGATGATCGCGATGTTCTTGACCGTGGTCAGATCGATCGGCAGCACTCCGCCGCTGTTCTTGAGCAGCACGACCGAACTCGCTGCCACTGCATAGGCCGTCTTTTGTCCCTCCGGCTGCGAGGTCATGACGAGATTGGCCTCGGCCGCCGGGACCGGGGCGACCGCCAGCCGGACACGCAGCACATGCCGGACCATGGTGTCAATGACCGCCATCGGCACCGCGCCGGAGCGTACCGAGTCGATCAGGGCCTGGTCGAGGAATCCGCGCCCCCAGCCACCGCCGCTTCCCGGCATCTCGATGTCGAGACCATTCAGGGCGGAGTGCACCGTGCTGTGCGTGCCGCCCCAGTCGGAGATGACGACACCCTGGAAATCCCATTCCTTGCGCAGCAGCTGCTGCAGCAGCATGGCGTTTTCCGCGCACCACCAGCCGTTGACCTTGTTGTAGGCCGCCATGACGCCGAGGGCGCCGCCCTCGCGGACGGCCGCTGCGAAGGGCTTGAGGTAGATCTCGCGCATCGCCCGCTCGCCGATGATCACATTCACGCTGCCGCGCAAGAGCTCCTGGTTGTTGAGGGCATAGTGCTTGAGGCAGACGGCCACACCGGCCGACTGGGCACCCCGGGTATAGCCGGCCGCGAGGGCAGCGCTGAGACGGGGATCCTCGCTGAGGTACTCATAGGTGCGGCCGCCGACCGGCAGTCGCTGGATGTTGATGGCCGGTCCGAGCAGCATGTCCTTGCCGCGCCGGCGGGCCTCGCGGCCGATCGCGGCGCCATACTGATACGCGAGTTCCGGCGACCAGGTCGCGGCCAGGGCCGAGCCGGTCGGAAAGCAGGTGGCTGAATCGAGCGACCAGCCGGCCGGCTCGAAGGCACGGGGCTTGAGTTCCTGGGTGACGCCGAAGGGACAGTCGGAGTATTTCATCTCCGCGATGCCGAGGCGCGGGACGCCCGCTGAGGACATCAGGGTGTTGCCGTGCAGCATCGCGACCTTTTCCTCCAGGGTCATGGCGGCGAGGAGGGTGTCGATGCGGGCATCAAATCGGCGCAGCGGCGCCTGGGCGGCGGCCGCGGACGCCAGCAGCCAGGCGGCTGCAGCGATGCGGATCGTGTTTTTCCACAGAAGGTTCATGCGCAGTTCCGATCAGGAATGAATTGTTTCAGGTACAGGGGCCTGCCGGGTCTCCGGACAGGGCGCCCATAGTATTCGATTGGCCAGGTGCAGGGGCCTGCCGGATCCAGGGGCCCGCGAAGAACACGTGTTGGCACGGTGCACAGGCCTGCCGGATGCAGGGTACGCCGGGTGTCCGGAAAGAGCGCCAGGAGAGTCCGCCGCAACGGGTGCAGGCCGGGTCATTTTTTTATCTGCTTCAGGGCTTTGTTGATAAAGCGTCCGAACTCCTTGTCTTTTTTGCGTTTCTCCGCATAGGACATTCCGTAAAAGTCCGATTCCTTTTTCAGCTTGAGGTAGCTGTCGTAGCGCTCCTGGCTGAGGCTGCCCGCGGCGACAGCCGCGCGCACCGCGCAGCCGGGCTCGCGGAGATGTGTGCAATCGCTGTAGCGGCAGCCGGCGCCCAGGGATTGAATATCATCGAAGCCGAGTTCCAGACCCTCGCCGGAGGCAAGGAGACCGAGTTCGCGCATCCCTGGGGTATCGATCACCATGGCGCCGTTTTCGAGAAGAGTGAGCTGGCGGCGGGAAGTGGCATGGGTGCCCTCGCCGGTTGCACTGACCTCCTTGGTGTTAAAGGCCTCGCGCTCGAGCAAGCGATTGATCAGGGTGGTTTTGCCGACGCCCGAAGAGCCGAGCAGGCAGCAGCTCCGCCCGGGCGTCAGCAGCGACCTGAACTCTTCCAGCCCGGCGCCGGTATGGTTGCTGAGGGGGATGATCCGGGCGGTGATGCCGGCCGCACGGATGGCGGCGATCATCTCCGCCAGGGCTTCCGGCGTGACCAGGTCGATTTTAGTGAGGAGGAGGATGGGCTCGACCCCGCCGTCGGCGGCCATCACCAGGTAGCGGTCCATGCGGCGGATATTGAAATCGAAATGGCAGGACTGCACGATGAAGGCCATGTCAATGTTGGCGGCGATCATCTGGTATTCCACCTTGTCGCCGGCACGGCGGCGGCGCAGAACGCTTTGCCGCGGCAGCAGGCTGTGGATGATGGCAGCGGCGCCACCGTCATGATACTGCACCGCGACGCGGTCGCCGACACAGGGGAGTTCCTCCGGCGTATCGGCGAGGAAATAGAATTTCCCGGCGAGTTCGGCGGGCACTTCGCGTGTGCCATCGAGAATCCGGAAGGCGCCGCGATCGACGGCGGCCACGCAGGCGAGGGCAAGTCCTTCCGGCAGTTGGGGCTGTTGTGGATCGGTCATAGGTTCTATCCCAGGTTAGTCCAGTCCTATCTTACAAAGAACTCGGCACAAATGCAAGCACCTATTCACGCCCCGGGCATGGAGCGCCTGGTGCGCTGCTGCCTGCTGCCGGGTAATTCGGGCTGGCCGCGCCGGGCATGCCCCGCGGCAGCAGAGCGGGCCGCACTATGCTCGGGATGCCGGGCACACCGCGGCCGGCGCCGGGGGATTCCGGCGGTTTTCCGCAAAAGGATGACGCGGATCACAGAACACAGGAGACTTGTCCGCAAAACAGCGCATCCATGCCTATATTACAGTGGAGAGCAGCCGGAACAGTCAGCAGGGCGGGCAGGAGAAGGGTGGTCGATGATGAAGTGGAGCAGCGGGTGGATGGTGGCCATTTGGGCGGGGATTGTGCCTGCCCTGCTGGCACAATCCGGGTCCTGGTATTCGGAAGAGGAGGCGGCGCGGCGTCTGGCGCACATTCAGGAGGTGGCGGCCTCGAGCGGCGGCAAGATCGAAATCACCGTCATCCGCCTCACAGCTGCAGGCGACGCCCGGGCACACGGTCCCCTGGCCGATCTGATCCCGGCCGAGCTTCCGGCCGCTCCCGGGCTTGAAGGGAGTTATTTAGCGGCTCCCTCCAGCCTGGTCCTCGATGCCGCGGCGGTGGCTGCCGATACCCTCGGCCACGGCAGCGCAGCCTGGGTGCCCTGGGGCGGCGAGTTCACACCCCGGAAAAATCCCGACCTGGTTTGGCAGCAGCAGTTCGATTGCGCCCGCAAACTCGAGCAAAAAGGCTCTTTACACCATGCCCTGAGGATACTGCTGGAGCTCACCTATTCCCATCCCGACCATCCCCGCTGCGCAGAGTGCTATTTTCAAATGGGCGAGTGCCTTACCGCCCTCGGCAAACCGGCACTGGCGCAAAGGGCCTTCCGCCAGGTGCTGCAGTTTAGGGAAAGTGCGCTCTATGACGACGCCCTGCTAAGGATCGCTGCAGGGCTTGGCCGGCATTAATCGTCGGGACCGACTCCCGCATAAATAAGAAATCCTAGCGCGAAGTCTTGAAAGCCCTTCTGCGCCTCTTCAACACATATCCCGATCATCCCTGCCTCGAGTGTCTGCTCTCCACCCTGCCTGACATCGAATTCGCCCCCCTTGCACAGGCGCTGCTCACAACGATCTAGTCCTCCCGCAAAAAAGGCTTGAATCCCAGAGAAAAAGGATGTATTCTATGCGGCGGTGCACCTCATGATGCCGCCGTCGCCGCTGGCGTGTCCTGCTGCGACGCTGATGAAGCATGACCAACCGGGAGACCGCTGTGAAAAAGGCCGTTGTTCTCTTCTGCCTCCTCCTCGCCCTGTTCTCGCTGGCGGGAAGCCGTAAATTCACCCTCAAGAAGGTCATCACCCTCGACAGCGGCAAAATCTCGGGCGCCGCCTGCAAGGGATCCTCGATCACCTGCTACAAAGGCATCCCCTATGCCCAGCCGCCTATCGGTGCGTTGCGTTGGAAGGCCCCGCAGCCGGTGCAGCCCTGGCAAGGTGTGCGGGTCTGCGACCGCTTCGGGCCCAGCGCCATCCAGGCCCCGCAGGCGCCGTTGCGGATGTGGAGCGCGGAGTTCATCGTCGACACGAGCCTCGGCTACAGCGAGGATTGCCTGACCCTCAACGTCTGGACCGACCGGAAATCCCGCGACAGCCGGCGGCCGGTGCTGGTCTTTATCCACGGCGGCGCCTTCACCTCGGGCGGTTCCTCCTGTGAAGTCTATGACGGCGAAGGTCTGGCCCAAAAAGGGCTAGTGGTTGTGACCATCAACTATCGGGTCGGCATCCTCGGTTTCCTCGCTCACCCGGCCCTCTCGGCGGAGTCCGGGCATGGGGTATCGGGCAATTATGCCCTCCTCGACATGATCGCCGCCCTGCAGTGGGTCCGGCGCAACATCGCGGCCTTCGGCGGCGACCCGGACAATGTCACGATCGAGGGGCAGTCCGCCGGCGCCGCAGCGGTCCATGCCCTGATCCTCTCCCCCCTGGCCAAAGGCCTCTTCCACAAGGCGATCGCCCAGAGCATCAGTCTGCTCGCCGCTCAAGCGCAAACTCTGGCTGAGGCGGAGAAAGCGGGAGCGGCGGCCTCCGTCACCGACAACGGCGGCACGCCCTGGGACCCGCGGGATGACCGCGTCATCGGGCCGTTCGGCAGCCAATCCCTCGCAGAGATGCGCGAGATGCCGCCGGCGGAGCTGCTCAAGGTAGCCTGGCGCGGCGGACCGGTGATCGACGGCTATGTGCTGCCGGGCGGCATCCTTGAGGTGCTCAAGGCGGGGAGGCAGAACGATGTCCCGCTCCTGACCGGGATGGTCGAGGGCGATGCCGATCTTTTCGGCGGCTATCCGGTCACCCTGACGCAGTACCGGGAAAATGCGGAGAGACGATTCGGCGCGCTGGCCGATGAATTCCTGGCCCTCTACCCGGCGGTGAACGATCAGGAGGCCGCGGCGCAAAACCGGCGCAGCGCGGTCGATGACAACAACGCGCAGATCTATGCCCTCGCCCTGGCCCGGGCGCAGCACGGGAAAGCACCCTCCTGGCTCTACTTTTTCACCCATATCCTGCCGGGTCCGGAGAGCGCCAAGTACGGCGCCTTTCATTCGGCCGATCTGGCCTATGGATTCAACACCTTCACCCCGCAGCGGCGCGGCTACTGGACCGCGGCGGATTCGGCGCTTGGTGAGACCGTCTCCTCCTGTTTCGCCCGTTTCGCCCGCAGCGGCGATCCCAATGGTCCCGGTCTTGCGGCGTGGCCGCCCTTTGCCGCGGGCCGGATCGGCTTCATGGAGTTGGGGGAGCATCCGGGGCCATATGAGATGGCGGCCGACCGCGCCGCGTTCTGGAGGCGGGTTGTGGCGGGCTGGCTCGGGCTCTAGAGCGGGCCCTGGGGGCCCAGCGGGCGCCGGATTTCGGGGGTTGCCCGTGTTGATTTCCCCCTTGAAAAAAATTAAATAATAGTCTTTTTTCACTTGACATCGGTGATAAAATAGGCTATCTTACAGAGTCGAAACGTTTCGACAATTTTACCAGGAATGAGGCGCCAAAACCATGTAATTTATTATTTTTTGACGAATTTTAAAAGAAAATCGTTTCGATGAATGTGACCATTCGCGAAGTCGCCCGTGAAGCGGGCGTGGCGGTTTCCACGGTCTCCCTCGTCCTCAATCGCAAGGGACGCGTCAGCCGCGAAACCGAACGCAAGGTGCTCGAAGCCATCGAAAAACTCCACTACCACCCGCAACGCTCCGCCCGCGGCCTCGTCACCCGGCACAGCGGTAACCTCGGTTTCATCCTCAGCAGCGATCACTTTTCCAACGCAGAACCCTTTTATACCAAGATCTTCCTCGGCACGGAATTCGAAGCCCGGTCGCACGACTATTATGTGCTCCTGACCACCATCGGCGAGCAGTTTCAGGAAAAGGAGATCCCCCGCTTCCTCCTGGAAAAGAATGTCGACGGCGTCATCCTGGCAGGCACCGTGCCCGCCCGGATCATCGAATACATCAAGGAACGCGGCCTGCCCTGCGTCCTGATCGACTATCTCCCGCCCTCGGGCAACTATTCGGCCATTCTCATCGACAACGCCGACGGCATCCGCCAGGCAGTGACCCATCTCATCGAAAAGGGCCACCGCGATCTGGTCTTTGTCGGCGGCGACAGCCAGCATCCCGGCATGCGCGAGCGCCGGGATGCCTTTTGCCGGACCATGGCCGAGCACGGCCTCGCCGCCGATGCCGGGAGGATCTGCGCCGAGGCCCTGCTGAGCGGCGCCCAGGAGGGCTTTGATGCGGCCCTCCAGGTGATCACCAACAAGGTCAAGGTGACCGCTTTTGTCGCGGCCAACGATGCCCTGGCCAGCGGGATCCTCCGCGCCTGCCGCGACCACAAGCTGCGCATTCCGGAGGATGTTGCCATCACCGGTTTTGACGATGTCGAGACCGCCATCACCGCCCGGCCGACGCTGACCACCCTGCACGTGCCCAAAGAGGAGATGGGGGCCCTGGCGGTCCGGCTGCTGTCGCAGATCATCGCCGGTACGGCCAGTGCCGGCACCAAAATTCTAGTTCCTGTCCGGCTCGTCTGCCGGGAGTCCACCTAATGATCGCCACCTAACCTGGAGGAGTAACCATGACACGTTGCAAACAAGTCCTGTGGGGCGCCTTGATCCTTTTTCTGGGTATGGCCCTGCAGCCTGCTCTGGCCCAGATCAATACGATCAGCAACGGCGATTTTGAAAACGCCGAGCTCCCCGCCAACTGGTACAAGGTCGATGCCAACGATGCCGAGGTCGCCTGGGCGACGGATCAATACCGTTCACCGCAGCGCTCGCTCAAGATCTCCGAGATCAGCGGCGCCGACGCACCGGCCTGGCAATCGGCCAACATGGCCAAGCTGGAGTGGAATCCGACCACCGGCGTTCCCGCCAACATCGAGATGGTGATCGGCGGCTGGGTTAAAACCGAAAATATCAACACCTCCCCCGCCGCTGCAGCTTCCGAGATCACCCTCAGCTTCACCTTTTATGACAAGTCCAAAAACATGATCTTCGGCCAGCCCGTCACGATCCCGATTCCCCAGAGTCAGGCCAGCATCGGTTGGACGGAGATCAAGAACAGCGCTCCGGTCATTCTGCCGGTAGATGCCGACTCGATGATCATCACCTTTGCTTTTGGGGCCAATGCCACCGGCACCGTCTGGCTGGATGACCTCTTTATGAAGGTGGCGCCCGGCGCCAGCGGCTGGCTCGGCGATCTCTACAATGCCAATTTCGGCGTCCCGGCGGGCTGGTTCTTCTGGAAGGACCGGATGAGCGAAGGGGAGCAGGATTATGGCACCGTCACCATCACCGACAAGTACGCCCATCGTGGAAGTTATTCGCTGCTGGTTGCCGATGATGCCGCCAATCCCGCCGAGGTGGTCGCCATCTCCGACCGCAATGCAGTCGAGCCCGGCCGCTCCTACGGCTTCTCCGCGTGGGTCAAGCTGGAGAATACCACCGTCAATCCCAAACGGGATATCGAGCAGGCGATCTTTTTCACCATCACCTACCATTCCGGCGAGGCAGGTTGGGCCGAAGTGGGGGGCGAGGATTTTGTGGTGATCGACCAGTCCAGGGACAATTCGGACTGGCGGCTCTACTCCTTCACCTTCAAGGTGCCGGACAATGCCTCGCGGATCTCGGTGCGCGCCCGCATGCAGCATCAGGCCACGGGCAACACCTACTGGGATGATATCCGCATCTATCCGCTCGGCATCGCCAAGGCGAACCTGAACTTTGACGAATCCCAGCAGCCCGCCAACTGGTCCGGCTATGCCCACGGCGATGCGACGGTGGAATGGGCCACAGATGTCTGGCGTTCGGCCGAGCGTTCCCTGAAGATCAGCAAAACAGCCGGCAGTGCCGATCCCTTGTGGATCTCCGGCAACATGGCCAAGCTGCAGTGGAATCCGACCACAGGCATACCGCCCAACATCGAGATGGTGATCGGCGGCTTTGTCAAGACGCAAAACGTCAATGTCAATCCGACGAGTGCGGCGCAGGAGATTCAGCTTGCTTTCTCCTTCTATGACAAGGACAAGAACCTGATCTTCGGCCAGCCGGTGGTGCTCAAGGCGCCGCAAGCGCAGGCGAGCAGCGACTGGACCGAGATCAAGAATGAGGCGCCGATCGTGTTGCCGATCGATGCCGATTCGCTGGTCATCAGTTTCGGTTTTGGCGCGCAGGCCACCGGCACCGCCTGGCTGGACGATATCTTTATGAAGGTGGCGCCCGGTGCCAGCGGCTGGCTCGGGGATCTCTACAACGCCAATTTCGGCGTGCCCGAGGGCTGGTTCTTCTGGAAGGGCGGCATGTCAGAGGGCATCGGCGATGAAAAGGGCATCGTCACCCTCACCAGCAAATACGCCCACAGCGGCCTCTATTCCCTGCTCATCTCCGACAATGCGGCGAACGGGGATGAGGTGGTGGCCATTTCCAACCGCGATCCCGTGCAGCCCGATACCGAGTATCTCGTCTCGGCCTGGGTCAAGCTCGAAGGGGCCACGGTCAACACCACCAAGGACGTCGAAAAGTCGATCTTTTTCACCGTCACCTACCACTCGGACGAGGCCGGCTGGGCCGAGCGCCATGGTTCGGACTTTTTCGTCGTCGATCAGAGCGCAGCCGACCGCGACTGGGCGCTCTACACCTTCCGCATCAAAACCGAGCCGCTCGACCGGCGCATCTCGATCCGTGCCCGGCTGCAGCACCAGGCGACCGGGAATGTCTACTGGGATGATTTCCAGGTAATGCCGATCGCCCAGGTGGCCAATGGCATGGGCTTTGAAGCCGACCTGCCCGCCTACTGGACCAAGGTCAATGAGAGCGGCGCGACCCTGGCCTGGACCAGCGACGTGGCACGCTCGCCGCAGCGCAGCCTGATGATCCAGAAGGGCTCGGGCAACGAGACCCCCGCCTGGCAGACCAGCGCCAACATGGCCAAGCTGCAGTGGAATCCGACGACGGGTATACCGCCCAACGTCGAGATGGTGATCGGCGGCTGGGTCAAGACAGAGAATGTCACCGTCAATCCGGCGACCGCCGACGGCGAGATCCACCTCGTTTACACCTTCTTCGACAAGAGCAAGGCGGTCATTTTCGGCCAGCCGGTCGTCCTCAAGGTCCCTCAGGCTCAGGCGACCAGCGACTGGACCGAGATCAAGAACGATGCCCCCATCGTTCTTCCGACCGATGCCGACTCGATGAGCATCCAGTTCGCTTTCGGCCCTGCCGCCACCGGCACGGTCTGGCTGGATGATATCTTCATGAAGGTGGCTCCCGGGGCCAGCGGTTGGCTGGGCGATCTCTACAATGCCAACTTTGGCGTACCGGCAGGCTGGTTCTTCTGGAAGGACCGGATGAGTGAGGGCGAGCAGGATTACGGCACGGTCAGCATCACCCGTGATGCCGCCCATACCGGCGATTACTCCCTGCTCCTTTCGGATGAGGCCGCTAATCCGGCCGAAGTGGTGGCGATCAGCGACCGCAATCCGATCCTGCCCGGACGTCTTTACACCGTGCAGGCCTGGGTGAAAACCGAGGGCGTGACCATCAATACGACCCAGGATGTCGAAAAGTCGGTCTTTTTCACCCTGACCTATCACACCAACGAGGCGGGATGGGCGGAGGTTGGCGGCACCGATTTCTTTATCGTCGACCAGAGCGTGGCGGACAAGGACTGGACCCTCTACACCTTCACCGTCGCGCCGCCGGCCAACGCAACCCGCATGTCCATCCGCGCGCGGATGCAGCATCAGGCCACCGGCAAGGTCTACTGGGATGATTTCGCGGTGGTCGAGGGCAATGTGACCCGGGTTCCTGGCCAGGAAGCAGCCGTGCAGCCGGCGATTTACCGCCTTGCCCAGAACTATCCCAATCCCTTCAATCCCGAGACGCGGATCAGCTTCTCCCTGCCGAAGGAAGGCCGGGTCAAGCTGGCGGTCTACGATCTCCTCGGCAATCCCGTCCGCACCCTGATCTCCGCCAAAATGGCGGCGGGTGAACACCAGATCCTCTGGGATGGGCGCGATGAGAACGACCGGATGGCCGCTTCCGGGATCTATTTTTACATTCTCGAGACCAAAGACGCACGCATGATGCGCAAGATGACCCTGGTCAAGTAAAACCGCATGTGCCACGCACCCGGTTGGGTGCGTGGCACACTGCTTTTATGGGAGCCACCCATGCGACTTAAACCCGTTTTATGGCTGCTGGCCGCGACTGCTGCGCTGGCGGCGCCGCTGCTGGCCGGGACGACCGGAAAAATTGTCGGCCGCGTTGCGGATGCCGGATCCCGGGAGGGTTTGCCCGGCGCCAATGTCATCGTGGAGGGGACAAACCTCGGCGCCGTCTCCGATCTCGAGGGGCAGTACCTGATCCTGCGGGTGCCTCCGGGGATCTATACCCTGCGCGCCAAAATGCTCGGCTATACCGAGATGAGCTACGACCGGGTGCAGGTCTCGATCGACAAGACCACCACGGTCGATTTCAGTCTCTCCCAAACCGTCCTGCAGACCGGCCAGACCATCACGGTCACGGCCACCAAACCGCTGGTTGAACGCGACCTCACCTCCACGGTCGCCACGGTCAATTCCGAGATCATTGGCCGCCTGCCGGTCGATAACATGCAGGATGTTATCAATCTGCAGGCCGGCGTGGTCGACGGACACTTTCGCGGCGGCCGCAGCGGCGAGGTGGGCTACCTCATCGACGGCATCTCGATCAACGATGTCTATTCCGGCAGCTCCGCGGTGCAGGTGGAGAATACCGCTGTGCAGGAACTGCAGGTGATCAGCGGCACCTTCAATGCCGAATACGGCCAGGCCATGTCCGGCATCGTCAATGTGGTCACCAAGGAAGGCGGCGAATCGTATCACGGTTCGCTCACCAGCTATGTCGGGGATTATGTCAGCAATCACACCGACATCTTCTGGAATGTCGACGCCTTTAATCCGATCTCCAACCTCGAAGGCACCCTGAGCGGACCGGTCCCCGCCCTGCACAACCGGCTGACCTTTTTCGCCTCGGGCCGCTATTATGACAACGAGGGGGCACTCTACGGGCGCCGGGTCTTCCTCCCCTCCGACTCGGCCAACTTTCCCAGCAGTGATGCGCGCGACTGGTACATCGAGTCGCATGGCAAGGGCCGGCGTTTCACCTCGCAGCAGGATTTCGCGCACTATGCCGACAGCCTGAAAAATTCGGGCGATTACGTCGCCATGCGCCCGAGCCGGCGCTATACCGGCCAGATCAAGCTGGCCTACAAGCTCTCGGATGCCAACAAGCTCGAATATGAGGGGCTGGTGCAGCGGCAGAAATACCGCGAGTACGACCACCAGTTCCGCCTCAATCCGGATGGCGATTTCTGGCGCCATCAGCTCGGCTGGAACAACAACCTGACCTGGACCTCGGTGCTCAATCAGCGCAATTTCTTCACCGTCAAGGTGGCGCGGTTTTACACCGACTACAAGCAGTATGTCTTTGCGGATCCCTACGATGCGCGTTATGTCAATCCCAAGCTGCTCGATGCGGCCAGCGGCAATGCCTTCCTCACCGGCGGCGAGCAGATGTGGCACTTTTTGCGCAACACCACCACCAGCGTCGGTAAAGTCGATTTCACCTCGCAGGCGACCAACGAGCACCAGCTCAAGATGGGGCTGGAATACCGTCAGCATCGCATGTGGCTGCGCTCCTTCGAGATCCGCCTCAACCGCGATACCCAGTGGAAGCCTTATGTCCCGGCGGTGACGAAGAACATCCAGAACAACGACGAATACCTCCTCCATCCGCTCGAGGTATCGGCCTATGTGCAGGACAAGATCGAGCTGGCCTACATGGTCGTCAATGCGGGGGTGCGTTACGATTATTTCAAGTCGGCCGGGGTTGTGCCCGTCGATTTTCTCCAGCCCGCGGCCTCACCGCTGCGCACGCCTAAAACCAGCCAGCAGATCAGTCCGCGCTTCGGTCTCTCCTATCCCATCACCGACCGCGGCGCGATTCACATCTCCTACGGCCATTTCTTCCAGATCCCCAATTTTGAGTTTCTCTTCTCCAATCCCGATTTCGAGCTCTACGCCACCTCCGATTACGGCAGCACCTCGCCGCCCGAGCGGGTGCCCAACACCATCGGCAATGCCGAGCTCAAGCCGCAAAAGACCACGATCTACGAGATCGGTCTGCAGCAGCAGCTGGGCGCGGATCTCTCTCTGGAGGTGACCGCCTATTTCAAGGATATCCGCAATCTCCTCGGCACGGAGATCCTCCACACCACCACCGGCATCCGCTACGCGCGTTTCATCAACCGGGATTACGGCGGGGTCAAGGGATTGACCTTCGCCTTCGAGAAGCGGCTGACGGGGGGATTCGGCGCGACGGTCGATTACACCTATCAGATCGCGCGCGGGGATGCCTCCGACCCGGCCTCCGCCTTTCTCGATGCGGAAGCCGGACGCGAGCCGCAGAAGCAACTGGTGCCGCTCAACTGGGACCGCACCCACAGTCTCAATCTCTCGCTCACGGCCGGGGACGCCCGGGTCTGGTCCGCCAGCCTGATCGGCCGTCTTGGCAGCGGCCTGCCCTACACGCCGACCCAGCAGAATGTGCGCACGGCGGTCGAGAATAGCGAGCGCAAGCCCGCCTTTTCAAACTTTGATTTCTATGCCTACCGTAATTTCAAGGTGGGGGGGCAGAATCTCAATCTCTTTGTGCGCATCTACAATCTCCTGGATCAGAAAAACGAGCTGGATGTTTACAGCGATACCGGACGCGCCAACTACACCCTCTCGGCGCAGACTTCGGGGACGATCTTCGGCGTCAACAGCCTCTCCGAATATCTCGCCCGTCCCAATTTTTATTCCGATCCGCGGCAGATCCTGGCGGGTATCGGGCTTGAATTCTGAATCAAAACGAGAAAGTGATGAGTATGAATCGCCTGAAACTGCTCTGCTGCCTGCTTTTGGCCCTCTCGCTGCAGCCGCTCTGGGCCCAACGCAAACCGGATCCGCATGTCGGCGCCCTGGCCAATACGCGCTGGGGCACGATGGACGGCAACGTGGTGCGCACGGTCTTCGCCAACCACGGTGAAATCGCCAACTGGGATGAGCCCGCCTGGCCTTCCGGCGAATGGCCCAAGGGGAGCGGCCATACCTATGTCGACGGTGTGGCCCTCATCGTCGCGACCCCCATCGTCGATATCCGCGGCAAGCGGTATCACGACGTGGTCACCCGCTATCGTGAGGATATGTCGACCTCGCCCGATGGCATCCCCTGGGGCTTTGCCCCGCTGCCGGGCTATTTCAATGCGGATGTCAAGACCAACATCCATAATTATCCGGCGATGAGCAACGACCCGACCACCTGGCCGGCGACCTGGCCGGATCAGAATTCCGAGTGGGATGGCCAGTGGAACGGCTTTTTCGGCCGCGGCAAGACCAACGCGGATCTCGAGACCTATTTCGTATTCGACGACGATCCCGATGAAAAATATCTCTATTACCCCGATCCGGCGGATTCGTCGCGCCGCGGCCTCGGCATCGAGGTGGCCTCCCGCCTCTTCCAGTGGAACCAGGTGCTCGCCCAGGACTGCATCTTCTCGATCTATTTTATCACCAACGAGGGCAAAAAGGATTATGACAGCACCTATTTCGCCTTCCACATCGATTGGGGCATCGGCGGCCACGATGATTCCGCCGACGATGCCGGCAGTTATGACCTTGACCTCGATATCGCCTGGGCCTTCGACGGCAACGGCTACGGCAGTCCCAACAACTGGGCGCCGGTCGGCGTCGCCGGCTTCGCCTTCCTCGAGAGCCCCGGCATCTTTCGTGACAGCCGCGACAACGACCATGACGGCCTGATCAACGAGCGGCGCGACAGCGGGCCCGGGGTCTTCCTCTCCACCTATCCCTACGGGGTCGATGACCTCAAGGCCTTTCAGGACTTTTATCCCGACCGCGAGATCCGGCCGCATTGGTCCGGTGACGAGAACATCAACTGGGATCCCTATTCGGATCTCAACGGCAACGGCCAGTGGGATGCCGGCGAGCCGCTCAACGACGATCTCGGCGCCGACGGCCTCGATCCCAATGACAACAACTATACGGGCCCCGATGCGGGCGAGGGCGACGGCATCCCCACCGCCGGCGAACCCGATTTCGATTTTCTCGACAAGGATGAATCCGACCAGATCGGTCTGACCGGCTTTCAGGTTTTCGTGCTGCACGAGTACAAAATGGAGAACGATGAAGCCTACTGGAATGGCCTGAAATCAGCGCCGCCGCCGCGCGAAAAGCTGGTGCAGAACACCAATCTGGGCATGTTCTTCAGCTCCGGTCCCTTTGAGCTGAAGGCGGGCGACACCCAGTTCTACTCCATGTCGCTCCTCTTCGGCGAAGACCAGGCCCAGCTGGCCCGCGAGAAAAAAACGGTGCAGCAGATCTACAACGCCACCTATCAGTTCGCCCGTCCCCCCGACAAGTCGCGGCTGACCGCGGTGCCCGGCGACCACAAGGTCGTGCTCTACTGGGATGACACGGCGGAAAAATCCTGGGATCCCTTCCTGCAGGCGCATGATTTTGAGGGCTACCGCATCTACCGCACCACCGATGCGGAATTCTCCGAGGCCCAGGTCATCACCGATTCCTACGGCAAGGCGCGCTTCCGCAAGTACATCGCCGAGTTCGACCTCAAGGACGGCATCAAGGGACTGCACCCGATCGACATCGAGGGCATCAAATTCGACCTCGGCGAGGATACCGGTCTGCGCCACTATTATGTCGATACCGATGTCGAAAACGGCCAGACCTATTATTACGCCGTGGTCCCCTATGACCGCGGCCTGGTGACCGTCACCTCGACCGGCGTGACCTCCGGTATATCCCCCTCCGAGGCTTCCAGCGTCATCCGCGTCAGCGCCGCCGGGGTGGTGGAGTACGTCGACATCAACTGCGCCGTGATCACCCCACGCGCGCCCGCGGCGGGGTACCAGGCGCCGCAGCTGGCGGGCGGGCTGCAGCACGATGGTCCCGGCACCGGCCAGCTCGAGGTGGAGCTGCTCGACGCTAATGCCCTGCAGGACAATGCCTCCTATGCAGTGATCTTTCATGACACCTCCGCCTTCGCGCTCAACCGCGGGGCGACCTTCGACTGCAGCAATATCACCTCGCAGACCGCACTGCTCGAAGGGGCACAGCTGGAGGAGGGCCTCGGCATCACCCCGGTGCTGGAAGGCATGGTGATCCACGTCAACGGCGACACCGCTTGTCAGGTCATCGAAACCGAGACCGGATGGGTCAAGGGCCAGCATGGCTGGAGCTTCCGCGTCGGCAAGAATCCCAGTCTGAGCGGGCGCTTCGTCCCCTATCCCGCCGATTTCGAAATGACCTTTTATGATCACATCGTCGACACCTCGCAGGCCCTCCTCTTCGGCCAGCAGGCGATCGCCGTGCCCTTTATGATCTATAATACCACCGAAGCGCGCGTGATGGATTTTCTCTTTGGCGACAAGGACAAGGATGGCCAGTTTTCGCCCGGGGATTCGGTCACCATCGTCACCGGTGTGCGTCTGGGTGAGCCGCTGCCCACCCCCAAATCCCGCTTCAAGGTGGCCTGGACCTTCTTTTACGATCCGGCGGCGGGAAGCAGCGACCGGCCGGCCGCCGGAGATATCTTCCGCATCCGCACCACCAAGCCCTTCCGCGACGGCGAAAGCTTCCGCTTCACGGTCCAGGGCGTGCGCGCAAGTGCCAGCCTGGCCAAGGATGGCCTGGCCGCCATCACGGTGGTGCCCAATCCCTATTGTGCCGCTGCCAGCTGGGAGCCGCGCAATCCCTTCCGCTTCGGCCGGGGTGAGCGCCGCATCTTTTTCAATCACCTGCCCGCCCGCTGCACCATCCGCATCTATACGGTGCGCGGCTATCTGGTCAACAGCATCGAGCACGACAGCAGCATCGACGACGGTTCCGAGAGCTGGGACCTGGTCTCCAAGGACGGGATGGATATCGCCTTCGGCGTCTACCTCTTCCAGGTCGACGCCCCCGGCATTGGCACCCATATCGACAAATTCGCGGTCATCAAGTGACATGCCATTGAACATTTTACGGAATCGCTTATGAAAAAGATCGTCATGATAGCTTGCCTGCTGCTGACAGCTGCGGCGCTCGTCGCCGGGGATGTCGCCAAGGTCGGCGTCACCGCCGCCCCCTTCCTCTCCATCGGCGTCGGCGCGCGGGCGACCGGAATGGGCGGGGCCTTTGTCGGCACCGCCGACGATGCCAGCGCGCTTTACTGGAACCCCGCCGGCATCGCCCGCAGCCGCGATATCCAGGTGCTGTTGATGCATACCCGCTGGCTCGCTGACCTGAGGTTCAATTTCGCCGGATTCACCCTCCCCCTGGGGGCCTTCGGCAGCCTCGGGGCCTCGCTGACCTCCCTCGATTATGGCGACATGGCGGTGCGCACCACCGACCAGCCGGATGGGACCGGCGAGATCTTTTCCTCCAGCGATCTCGCCATCGGCCTCAGCTATGCGCGCAGCCTGACCGACCGCTTCTCTGTCGGTTTCAATCTCAAGTATATCACCCAGAGCATCTGGCATGAGAATGCGGATGGTTTTGCCATCGATTTCGGCACCCTCTTCGTCACCGGACTGCACGGGCTGCGCATCGGCGCCTCCTTGAGCAACTTCGGCACCGACATGCGCATGGAGGGCAAGGATCTCCTGGTCTATCACGACATCGATCCCAACATCCTGGGCAACAACAACCAGATCCCGGCCGATCTCCAGACCGGGGAGTGGTCGCTGCCGCTGACCTTCCAGTTCGGTCTGGCCATGGAGCCCTGGAAATCGCCCCTGCACCGGCTGACGGTCGCGGCCGACGCCATCCACCCCAGTGATAATACCGAATCGATCAATCTCGGCATGGAGTACGGATTCCGGGAGATGCTCTTTCTCCGCGCCGGCTATCGCGATCTCTTTTTGCGCGACCGCGAGCAGGGTCTCACCCTGGGGGCCGGCCTCGCCACCCGGAATCTCGGCAATGTGCTGATCCAGCTGGACTATGCCTATGCCGATTTCGGCCGTCTCGAGAACGCCCAGCGCTTCTCATTCAGCATGGCCTTTTGAGGAGCGGCATGGAGGCCATCGTCATTGACAAACCGGGGGCGGCGCAGATGATCGCCACGGCGGCGATCGATACGGCCAGCCTGATCGCCCGGCGCATCCCGCTGGCGGAGGTGCCCGGAATCCTGGCGCTGATGGCCGCGGGCGAGGCCCTGGGCAAGGTGCAGGTGCTGCCATGATGGCACGGAGCTCCCTCCCCATGGCCGCCGCCTGGCTGCTGCTTCTGGGCACGGCTGCGGCTACTGCGGGCGGAAAGCCAACCGATCCATGGGAAACGTTGGCGGCTTCCTTCAGCGGCATGCGCGGCCAGGTGGAGGTGGGCGGACCCTGCGCCGGCGCGGAATTCCATGGCAGCCGGCCGCTGCCCGCCCGGATCAGCTTTTATTATCCCGTGGCTAACAGCATCGATCTCAGCACCGATTACTGGCGGCGCGGCGAGTCGCGGCCGCTGCGCTTTGAGCTCACCCATGACGGCCGGACCGACTCGCTCGGCGCCGCGCCATGGGCTTACCGTTATACCCCCTATGCGATCGAGTTTCAGCAGCGCAATCCGGAGTACCTCTGCTCCATCCGCTACCGCTTTTGCCGGACGCTGCCGGTGCTGGTGCTGCAGCTCGAGCTTACCAATGGCATGGACCGGGCGCGTTCCTTCGCGTTGGAGGGCACGCTGCAGTGGATCCTCCGCACCTGCCAGACCTATGCCTGGATGCGGCCGGTGCGCGTCGCCTGCACTCTGCAGAATCCCGCCGATTCCGGGTCCGGCTGCCTTCTGGCCACGGCCGCCTTTGATGCCCCCGAGACCGATTCGGCTCTGGTTTTCATCGCCAACGCCGGGGCGCTGCCCCAAGCGGCGGCCGATTCCGGCGCCCTTCACCTGAGCTACGGGAGAAAGCTGCAGCCGGGAGAAACGTGGTCCATAATCCTGCTGCTCGGCTCCTGCCGGCAAGGCGAGGCGGCGGCGGTCGCGGTCCGGGCCGCGCGGGACTGGCAGAGCGAGGTAACGGCCTATGAAGCGGAGGCGGGACGCTATGCGGCCGCTGGCCCGCTCCTCGAGGTGCCCGATGCCGGCCTGACGCAGACCGCCCGCTGGTCACGGGCGGTGATGGCGGCCAACCGCCACTATCTCGACGGCCGCGTCGTCCCCATGCCTTGTCCGGCGGAGTACAATTTCTTCTTCACCCACGATCTTTTGCTGACCGACCTGGGCGCCGTCTTTTTCGACTGCGGGCGCGTGCGCAGCGACCTGCTTTATGTGCAGAGCCTGGCCAAAGCCGATTCCATCCTGCCGCATGCCTTTTACTGGCGCGACTCCGGCTTCCAGACCGAGTTCTGTTCCACCGACAACTGGAACCACCTCTGGTTCATCCTCCTGACCGCCTCGTACCTGCGCCACAGCGGCGATGCCGGCACGGTGCAGCAGCTGGCGCCGATGCTGGCGAAAAGCCTGCACATGATGCTCGAAAACCGCGGCGCCGACGATCTCATGTACGCCTGGCAGCCCGACTGGTGGGACATCGGCCACTCATGGGGCGCCCGCGCTTATATCACCATCCTCACCATCCGCGCCCTGCGCGAGTACGCCTTCATGGGCGGGGAACTGGGCTGGCCTGATGCGGGGCTGGCGCGCGGCCTCGAGCTGGCGGACCGGCTCCAGCAGAACCTCGGCGAGCGGCTCTGGGATGAACCGGCCGGATTTCTCTTCAACGGGCTTGCGAACGGCACCACCGACCGCCACTATTACGCCGGCTCGCTCCTCGCCGCCGCCTGGAGGCTTCTGGACGAGCAGCGCTCCGCCCGGCTGATGAAAACCGCCGCCGCGGAGCTGCTCGACCGCCGCATCGGTATCCGCATCGCCGCGCCGATGGATTTTGACCAGCATAACCAGCTGTATGAATTCCTGCCCGGCGAGGTCGGCGCCCGCGGCCTCTACCTCAACGGCGGCGTCTGGCCGCACGGCATTGTCTGGTACGCCCTCGGCTGGCTGGCTGCAGCCCAGCCCGATTCGGCCCGGGAGGTCCTGCAGCGCTACCTGACCCTCGCGGGCATCAACCGCTCACCCCTGGGCCAGCCGGCCTTTTTCGAGTACCGCAATGCAGACCCCGCCTCGCCGCGCTATGGCGAGATCGACAAGCCCACCTTTCTCTGGACCGGCGGCTGGTTCCTGCATGCCCTCTATCAGCTGGCCGGGATGCGGGAGAACGAATGGAATCTCGCTTTCGATCCTCGGCTGCCGCAAGGGTGGCAAAAGATCCGCTATGAGGCGATGCTCAACGGGCGCAAGGTCGAGGTGACCTGGCGCGGCAAGGGGCGGTGGTTCAGACGCATCCTGGCCGACGGGCGGCCGCTCTGTACCGCGGTCATGCTCTCCGCCGCAGCTGTTTCGCCTCAGCATCAGCTCCTGCTCGAGCGCGGCGAACCGTGCACCCCCTATCTGGCTGCCGCCACCTGCGGGGTAACCGCGGCTCGACTCGATTCCCGGGAAAGGCGTCTGCGGATTGGCGTCCGAGGGCAGGCCGGACAAACGGCCGGGTTGTCCGTCGTATCCCCCTGGGAGCCGCTACGGGAGGCGGTTGCCGGGTGGGATATTTCCGTGACCCGCTTCATCCGTGTGCGGGAGATCCACCTCCAGAAAAAGCTGACACAAGGCCACGAAGAGGTCGAGATCCGCTTCGCGCAGGGAGAGGAGTAGCCGCCGTATGCATCGGATCACCGCGAATAACCTGCTTCGATCCTGGCTGGTGTGGGCCATGCTGGCCCTGGCTGCGGCGGCCCAGCTCTGCGGCTGCCGCAGCGGTCCGCACGGCAAGGCCGGGCATGAGGGGCTGGTCTACTGGCCGGCGGCCAATGCCCAGGAGATCGAACTGGCCGGACTCGCCGCAGCGGAATGGAACGCGGCCCATCCCGACGTGCCGGTGACAGTGCAGCCGATTCCCGAGAGCCAGTCGACCGAGGAGGTGCTGCTGGCGGCGGTCGTCGGCAAGACCACCCCGGATGTCTGTTCGAACATCTGGCCGGGCGTGGTCGGCCAGTTCGTACGCGCCGGGGCCCTGGTGGCGCTGGATTCCTTTACCGATTTCGACTCCGTCGCCGTGGCCCGGCTGCCGGAGGGGCAGCGGGAGGCCTTTCAGTATGACGACGGCCGTCTCTACCAGATGCCCTGGAAGAGCAATCCGATCATGATGGAATACAACGTCCGGCTCCTGCAGGAGGCCGGATTCACGCACCCGCCCGCCACCTACTCCGAGTTCATCCGTGCCGGCCAGGCCCTGACCCGGGATGTGACCGGCGACGGCCAGCCCGATCAATGGATGCTCTATGTCGACATCAACGTCAAATGGTGGCTGCGCTACTTCGATTTTTACACCTTTTATCTGGCGGCCTCGGGCGGTCAGACCCTGATCAAAAACCGGCAGGTGGTTTTTGATAATGCGGCCGCGGTGGAGGTCTTGCGCTTCTTCCGCCGCTGTTTTGAGCTGGGCATCTTCCCCAAGGCAACCTTTCAGGGCGATACCTTTCTCGCGGGGCAGGTGGCCACGCACATCACCGGGCCCTGGAACATCGCCCATGTCGACAAGTTCAAGCCGGCGGGATTTGAATTCGATTATGCGCCGGTCCCGCTGCCGGACAGCAGCGCGGGACCGGTGGTGACCTATGGCGACCCGAAAAATATCGCCATCTTTACCACCTGCAGGAATCCGCGCGCGGCCTGGGCCTTTGTCAAGTTTCTGGTTTCGCGTCGGCAGGATCTGGCGCTGCTGCGGATCGCCAGCCAGCTGCCCATCCGCCGCGGTCTGCTGACGGATTCGCTCTACATGCCGTACTTTAAGGACAATCCCAAGATGGTGCGCTTCGCCGAACAAGCCCCGCGAACCCGGGGCGTGGACTCCGCTCCAGAGCTGCGCGAGGTTTTTGATGCCATCTCGCAAGAGTTCGAGGCCTGCTGTGTGCTGGGCCGGCGCACCCCCGAAGAGGCGGTGCGCCGCGCGGCTGAACGGGCGCGGCAGGTCCTGCAGTGAACATAGTCCAGCTGCAAGCGCATGCCAACCCCGGTCAACCGGGGCGAGTGATCTGTTCAAAGTCAGGTTTTTTACTCTCGCAGAACGCGGCCAAGCCGTATTCTTTTCCGATGAACCATGGGGAGAAGTCTGTTGAGAATCAAACAAAGCCGTCATAAAGCCGGGGAGAGTCGGACCGGGCTCCTCTTCTCCCTGCCCTACTGGGTCTGGTTCGCCCTTTTCATGGCCTATCCCCTGCTCTTTTCCCTGGTCCTCGTTTTCCACGAATGGGACATTTATACGCCGATGCGCTGGGTCGGCCTGGGCAATTTCGCCCGTCTTTTCCAGGATGACCTCTTCTGGCAGGCGATCCTCAACACCCTCTTTTTTCTGGTCATCCACATCCCCCTGCAGATTGGGCTGGCGCTCCTCTTCGCGGTGCTGCTGAACGAAAAAATCCGTGGCCGCGGTTTCTTTCGCGCCGCCTATTTCATGCCGGTTGTGATCTCCGGCATCGTCATCTCGCTGTTGTGGCAGCAGCTCTTCTCCTACGAAAACGGCATTCTCAACCTCCTGCTCGCCCGGCTCGGCCTGGGGAAAATCCCGTGGCTGACCAGCCCGGAATGGGCGATGCCCTCGGTGGCGTTGATGGCGACCTGGAAAAACGTCGGGCTCTATATCATCCTTTTCCTCGCCGGTCTGCAGAACATTCCGGCATGGCTCTATGAGGCCGCCGGCCTCGACGGCGCCTCCGCCTGGCAAAAATTCCGCCACATCACCCTGCCGATGCTCAATCCGGCAGTGATCATGGTCCTGGTGCTCTCGACCATCGGCGGCTTCAGCCTCTTCATCGAGCCCTACGTACTGACCGGGGGCGGCCCGATGAACCGCACCCTCTCGGCGATGCTCTACATTTACAAGCAGGCTTTTTATTTCAACCGCATGGGCTATGCCGCCACCCTCGGTTTCTTCTTCGCCTTTATCATTCTGGCGGTGGTGCTGGTGCAGCGCAAGGTGGTCGAGCAGGAGGCCCTGGAATGAAACGCGCACTCACCTGGCTCATTCTGATTCTGGGAGCGGTCGTCTTCCTCTATCCCTTTCTCTGGATGGTGGCGGCGACCCTCAAACCGGAGATGGAGATCCCCAGCTTTGGGCTCCTGCCCTCGCGCGTCAGCCTGGCCAGCTATGAACAGGTCTTCGCCAAAATCCCCCTCCTGCGCGCCCTGATCAACAGCCTGGTGGTTTCTTTCTCCATCACCGCTTCGGTGCTCTTTTTCGGCTCCATGGTGGGCTATGCCCTCTCGCGCCTGCGCTTCCGCGGCCGCGAGTTGATGGTGATGGCGATTCTCTTCACCATGATGATCCCCTTTCAGCTCACCATGATCCCCCTCTACATTCTCATGGTCAAGCTCCATTGGACCGACACCTATCTCGCCCTGATCGTACCCGGGATGATGAGCGGCTTTGGCATCCTCCTCTTCCGCCAGTTCTTTCAGTCCGTGCCGCAGTCGCTCATCGATGCGGCGCGGGTGGATGGTCTCAGTGATATGCAGATCCTCTTCCGCATCATCTGGCCGCTCTCCCGGCCCATCCTGATCACGGTCGGGATCATCACCTTCATGAACACCTGGAACGACGTCCTCTGGCCGCTGATCGTCATCCGCGACCAGTCGATCATGACCATGCCGCAGATGGTGACCATCTTTGCGGTGAGCGGAATGGCGGAAGCACAGCTGGGCGTCAAGCTGGCGGCCGCGACTCTGCTCGCCCTGCCGGTCATCATCGCCTATGCCTTTTTCCAGCGCTACTTTATCGAGAGCCTGGCGAGCACGGGGCTGAAGGGATGAGCGCCTCCATCTGCAAATGGGCCCGGCGGACGAACGCCTCCGGCACATGGGCCCGGCGAACGATCACATCCGCGTACAATCAAGCCCGGCGGACGAACCCCTCCGGCATAGGGGCCCGGCGGATGCTTATACTCGCCCTGCTGTGGAGCAGCTGCACCACGGCTCCGCGCAGCCTGGTCAATCTCGCCCATCTCGACCGCCTCTGCGAGGAGGTGACCATCGCCGGCCAGCCCTGCACCATCGTCCACATTTACAGCGATGCCCCGGACTATGGCTGGACCGATGCCGCCGGCGAGGGCATCGCCTGCGTCGACGATGTCGCCCGCGCCGCGGTGGTCTATATGCGCGCCGGCGATACGCGCCATCTCGCGCGCATCCGCGGCCTGCTCCGCTTCGTCCTGCTGCTCCAGAACAACGACGGTACGTTTTATAATTTCGTCCACCGGGACCTGACCATCAACCGGGAAGGGCCGACCAGTGTGGCCTCCTTCGGTTTCTGGGCGGCGCGCGGCTACTGGTCGCTGGGGGAGGGCTATGCCTTTTTCAGGGAGAGGGATCCCGCCTTTGCGGCGGAGCTGCGCAGCGCCTTCCGGCGCTGCCTGCCCCAGCTCGAGGCACTCGCCCCGGCCTACGGAAGTTTCGAAACCGTCGGCGGCCGGGCGTGGCCCAGCTGGCTGCTCAACCATCATGCAGCCGATGCCACCTCCGAGTTTCTCCTTGGCGCCGCCGCTGTTCTCGCGGTCGAGCCAGATCCGGCCCTGCAGCGTCATGCCGCCCGGCTGGCCGAAGGGCTCTGCGCCATGCAGGCGGGCCGGGAGCCCCATCCGGCCACCGCATCAGGGGCAGTCTTTCCGCCTGAGGTTCGGCCTTCATCACAGCGTCCGGAAGAGGCCGGGATGGCGGGCGCCTTTTACTCCTGGCCGGGCATCTGGCATGGATGGGGCAATGCCCAGCTCCAGGCCCTGGCCCCCCTCTCGGCCCTGCTCGCCGATCCCGAGCTGCTGCGGCGGGCGGAGTACAGCGGCCGCGTCTTTCTCGGCCGGATGCTGGCCGGCGGCTGGCTGCATGAATTCGATTTCAATTCCGGCAAAACCGCCATATATTCACAGATCGCCTATGACGTGCGCGCGGCCGCCCTCGGCCTGCTCGCGCTGCATCGGGCGACGGGCCAACCCGATTATGCCCGGCTGGCGGGGATCGCCGCTTCCTGGCTGACCGGCAACAATCTCGCCGGCGCGCCCCTCTATGACGCCGCCACCGGACGCGGCTATGACGGCATCGACCGCGAGGGCGTCAACCGCAATGCCGGAGCCGAGTCGACCATCGAGGCGCTCTTCACCTTGATCGAGATCGAGAAGGTCCCGGCCGCCGCGGCCTGGCTGCAGGCCAGATCGGCTGAAAAGTGGGATGAGGCGGCGTGGCCGGACAGGCCGGAGCTGCGCCGCACCTTTCGCACCGCACAGGAAGCCCGCCTGCTCACCGCGGGGCGCGGGGGATTCACCCTGCAGCGGTTGAACCCTTAATCCAGACGGGATGCCTTTCATGCTGATCCCAGCCAAATACAAATTTCTCCTGCTGACCGTGCTCATCGGCGGGCCGCTCCTCGCCCAGGAGGAGATGATCCTGCAGCAGGGGCGTGACGGCTATGCCGGCTGCCAGGATGCCCACCTGCTTGCCAACAAACCCGGCTGGAATACCGGCGGCGAGGAGGGGCTGGAGGCCACCGGCAACGGCGGCGAGGCAGACGCCAAACATCTTGTGCTCCGCTTTGATCTGAGCAGTCTCCCGGCGGAGAGCCGGATCGACTCGGCCTGGATCGAGCTCTATCTGGTCAAACGGCGGACGCTGCAGAGCGTGCCCAAAATCCTGGCGGCGTACCGCCTCAACCGCTCCTGGAGCGAGGGCAGCGGCGACGATGCCGGCGGCTATGACGGCCGTCCCGCCGCTGCCGGCGAGGTCTGCTGGTCCCATGCCGCTTTCTCCGATGTGCCCTGGTCACTTCCCGGCGCCAACGGCGTGCCACAGGACCATGCGGCCCTTGCTGATGGTGAGCGGCTGATCGATCCCGCCGATCCGGCCGGGCGCTGGTACACCTGGCAGGTGACCGGCATGGTGCAGGAGTGGCTGAGCCGTCCGGACAGCAACTTCGGGCTGGTGCTGCGCGAGCCTGCGGTTGCGGCCGGCACCGGTATCCTCAACTTTGCCTCCTCCCAATTCGCGGCCGATTCCCTGCGGCCCCGCCTCCGCCTGCTTTTGGCGAGTCAGAGTCCGCAGTCCATCGCGCTGGCGCTGACAGCGTCGGCTGCCTCCGGCGCCATTGCGGTCCGCTGGCCCTGCCGCGGCGACGCGAACAGCAACGGCTATGCCGAGATCGCCCTGGCCCGCGCCGGCGACGCCCAGTGGGGCGCCCGGCAGCGGATGGACAAGGGCGCCGGCGGTTACAGCTTTACCTTTGCGAATCTGACCTTCGGCCGCTACCACCTCCGCGGCTGGCTCAGTGATCCCGACGGCGTCCAGGGGGAGGCCATTCAGACCCTTTTCAATCTCGAGCTCGCCCCCACTGCAAGCCGCGGCGGCGCGCTCTACACCACCCTGCAGAGTGATAACAGCGTGCAGGTGGAGCTGACCTTCAGCGACGACGGCGACGGGGACAATGCGGCGCTGCTGGCCCACAAGCCCGCATCCGCTCTGCTCTGGCAGGAGGACGGTCCCATGGCGCGCGCAGCGGGACGGTTCAGCAAACTCCTCACCGGCTTGACGGGCGGCGAAACCTGGGATCTGCGCGTCACCCTCCGCGACCCCGACGGCATCAGCGGCGACTCGGTTTTCACGGCGCAGCTGTACATCCCGCCGGCGACCGGCCCGGTGCGTCTGCTCAGCCAGGGTCATAAGCGGTTTGAAATCCAGTCCGGCGCCTTCACCGCCCTCTATGACAGCGCCCGCACCGGCGCCAGTCTGTGGCTCTCCTCCGCCCAGGGCCGGCAATACGTGGTCCGCAACACCATCACCAACGGCCTGCCCTTCGCCGTGCTCGATCCGGCACTCCTCGACAGCATCCGGATCGCAGGGGATGGGGAATGCGAATGCATCGAGGTGCGGATGCAGGGCCACTGGGGCAGCGTGCGTCACGAGGTCATTCTGACCGTCTACCCCGGGTATCCCGGCCTGTTCCACTGGAAGTGCCTCCTCACCGGCGCAACCGGGATCAACATCCCCTATGGTGCGGCCGAATGCACCTTTTTCGACCGCGAGCGCAATTATGCGGTCAGTTCCAGCATCGTCTCCTGGGTCGAGCAGGCGCCCTTCGCTGCCGGGCTGACCAGCGGCTACGATCCCCTCGCCCTCCAGGGCACGCTGTTCTATTTCCAGAACTTTACCGAGCTGAACGATTACTTTGGCCTGCAGCGGACCTCCCCGCGGGAGTGTGTGCAGCTCACCTCGACGGGATTCGGCTTCGAGCGCCCGGGCGGCAACCAGCCGCTGCGCAGCGAGCCGGTCGTCCTCACCGACGCCTGGCTCTTTCTGGCGCCCGGCAAGCCGGCGACAGAGAGCGCGGTGGCGGAAGGTTTCCTTACGGCGCTGGCCGATATCTATGCCTCGATCTATAAACCCGGCCTCGAGGAGATCGACTGGCAGGAGATCGCCGGCAAGCTGCTGGCCGATCTCGGCGACGAGCGCTGTCAATCCACCGTCAACGGCCAAAAGTTACTCCGCTCCTATGTCGGGGTGCCGCGCCTCAACAATGCCGAGGCGATCAGCCAGCTCGACGTGCTCGTCGCGCTGCGCCGTTACGAAGCCGTGCACGGCGAGGTGAGCACCCTCGACGACCATCTCGCGGATAATCTCTGGCAGTTCTACAACCTGCGGCTCAACACCATGGTCAATGATGCGCCCAATGAAGGCGTGCAGGAAGGGGACAGCTGGTACGCGCTGCACATCCATCTCGGGCTGGCGCGGCTGGCGCGGCTGGGCGATGGCCAGGCGCGCACGCTGCTCTTCCTCTCGCTGCCCAAGCTGATGCGCTTCGCCCGGGCCGTGAACTATGAATTCCCGGTCTTCTTCCGCTACACCGATGATACGGCCATCTCCGGTCATGAATACGATGTCACCGGTGGTTATCTCTACCTCATGCTCGACGCCTGGCAGCTCAGCGGCAGCGAGGTGTACCTTCAGGAGGCCAAACTGGCGGCTGAGCACATTGCCGGCCACGGTTTCGGCTATGCCTATGAAGCGCACATGACCGCCGCCACCTGCGCCGCGCTGGCCCGGCTCTACCAGATCACCGGCGAGCATCGCTACCTCGAGTTGAGCTACATGCCCTTCGCCAACCTGATGGCAATCTCCTGGCTCTGGGAGTGCGATTACGGCTATGCCGCGGAGTACCGCACCTTTTTCGGATTGAGTCCCATGGCGGGAGCGGCCGTGATCACGCCCATGGAGCAGCATCAGAGCTGGAGCTATCTGCGCGAATACCGCGAGAGTGCAGCCGGCAACCTGCCCGCCAGCCTGGCGCGGCTGCTCGACGGATATATTGCCTATACCCCCACGGTGATGAAATACACCCTGCCGCCCTTCCTGCCTGCTGCGGCGCTGGTCATCGGGCCGACGGTCTATGATTCCTGGAATGTGCCCTCTTTTGACATTCCGGTGGAAGATCTGCGCGAGGGCTGGCAGAAATCGGGTTCGCTCGGCCAGCAGATCTATGGCGCCGGCGCGCCCCTGGTCTTTGCGGCCGATCTGGCTACCGGCATCGGAAGTGCTGAAGCCGCGCTGCCGCAACCGCAGCTGACGCTGCTGGAGAACTATCCCAATCCCTTCAATGCCGGCACGCGGATCAGCTGGCAGTTGCCCGAGGCGGGCCGCGGCAAAAAGGCGGGATACAGCTTGAGCATCTATGATATACTCGGCCGCAAAGTCCGGTTCTTGCCGGTAGATACAAAATCAGGCCGCGGCGAGACCTTCTGGGATGGCCGCGACGATGCCGCAGCGGCCGTCAGCGGCGGTGTCTACCTGCTCGTTCTGGAAGGTGGCGGCCGGCGGCTGGTGCGCAAGGTGCTGCTGCTGCGCTAGGAATCCGGAAAAAGGAAGGTCAAGCTGAAGATGCGCCAGGTCAAGCCGACGATGCGCCATGTCAAGCTGAAGATGCGCCAGGTCAAGCCGACGATGCGCCATGTCAAGCTGAAGATGCGCCAGGTCAAGCCGACGCTGCGCCAGGTTATTCTGCTGCCCCTGCTGGTGCTGGCGTGTGCGAGAACGCCGGAGGAGCCGGTCCTCGCCCGCGCCGGCGGCCGGGTCATCACCCGCGCCGAATTTATCGAGCGCGCCGAGTTCAGTCCAGCGCTGCAGTTCCAGGGGGTTGAATCGGCGCGGCCGGGTTATCTGCTGGGTCTGCTGATCGATGAAAAACTGGCCGCCCAGGCCGCGGAGACGGCGGGAACAGATACTACAGCCCTCCTCCGGCAGCTCACCGGATACATCGAGGAGATGGCCATGGCACGGGAGCTCTTCCGGGCGGAGGTCCGTGACAAGGTGACGCTGGACCCGGCCGAGATCGACCGCGCTGTCCAGCGGCAGGCGCAGATC
>Ga0116170_10000440_pt1 | contig 43939 bp, 40 predicted proteins | sample AD_JPNHW1_MetaG_FD_89797 | JGI IMG/M metagenome (GOLD analysis project Ga0116170, IMG submission 89797) | Active sludge microbial communities of municipal wastewater-treating anaerobic digesters from Japan - AD_JPNHW1_MetaG | ecosystem: Engineered > Bioreactor > Anaerobic > Digestate | place... | reverse complement strand
GAAATTCTTCAAATATAAAGGAATGACATGAATGAATCAAATGAAAATAATGCTCTGATAAACATTATTATAGCTATATAATGACGACAAATTGCGAGAACAATCAATTATTATTTATTTTCATAAAAATCAACCATTGCTAATAATTCTGTTGAGAAATTATAGATGTCATCAAGAGAAGAAATCTCATGTTTTGTTTCTTTCTTTTCAAAATCAAAGGTCCCGAGGTATTTTTTCTTTTGCGAATTGAGCCACAAACGGCAAATTGGTTTTTTATTATTGTCGTCCAGTATAATACTTAAATAGTTAATAGAATCTCTGTTGAAAATCCTTGAGGCTTCAATTTTTGTTCTTAGGATGCTTTTTACAATATAGTAGCCATTTAACTCTTCAACCGTTGTAACAATTTTATTTTCTTCTTCTTGATTTACAGAAGGTTCTTCTTGTTTAACTTCTTCGGTTTGTTGTTTGGCCTGATTAATAGCTTTCATTAAACGGTCACTGACAATATCCTGGAAGGTTTGATCAACCGTTTTCTTAACTAACTCTGTAAATTGAAGGATTACCTTTTCGGTTGCCCGGCCTTCGTGCACCCTGCTAACAAAGAATTTGACAAATTCAGGAGAAGGATTAATCAGTTCATTTGCCAAAACAGTCTTGATCGCATTGGAATATTTCAATTCACTTGCTGTAGTTAAAATTTGGGTTACATCAAATCCACTCTTGTGAAATTTTGCTAATTCTTTTATTTGTTGATCTTTGATGTTTGTAATGTCAAAACTCAAGAATGGTTTTTCATCCATTTTATTGGCATTGTCAAGATCCGTATAAAAGTTATATTGGATGCCATTTGTTAAGACCGCAAAACGGGCTTTTGTCAGATGGAAATACTTGTGAATTTGGGTATAATGCTTTTCCAGATTCTCCTGATGATATTTACATTCGATGATCAAAACAGGTTGCTGATCTTTAAAAATGGCATAATCGACCTTTTCCGCATTTTTAACTCCATAATCCGTCACAAATTCAGGAACCACTTCAAGAGGGTTAAATAAGTCATATCCCAAAATTTGAATGAATGGCATAATAAATGCACTTTTCGTTGCTTCTTCCGTAAGTGTCTGATCTTTAAACCTCAGTACTCTATCTCCGAGTTGTTTAATTTGTTCTTTAAAATCCATGGTAGAAATGATTTATAAGTGATTTTTATAAATATTATGTGTCCTTCAAATTTAATTAAATAAATCAAATTATCAAGACACCTAATTACTTATAATTTGTGTATCCCTTGGATGATTCTATTTTTCTCCCCAGTTTTCCCGGTCTAAGCTCCGGTATTGGATGGCCTCCGAAAGGTGGTGCGAAAGAACCTCTTCGCTTTCTTCCAAATCGGCAATGGTACGTGCCACTTTCAGAATGCGGTCGTAGGCCCGTGCCGAAAGGCCCAGCTTTTCCATGGCTGTTTTCAATATTTGCGTACCGGCCTCATCGGGTTTGGAGTATATCCGAAGTTGTTTGGAACTCATCTGGGCATTGCAATAAATTCCCCCATCCTCGCTAAACCTATTCGCTTGAATTTGGCGGGCATTAATGACCCGTTGCCTGATTTCGGCGCTGGTTTCCGACTTGGGCTGGTTTTGAAGTTTATCAAATGGCACAGGAATTACTTCCAGATGAATATCAATCCGATCGAGTAGTGGACCGGAAATGCGGTTCAGGTATTTGCTGACCATTCCGGGGCCGCACACACATTCGCGGGTTGGGTGGTTGTAATAACCACAGGGACAGGGGTTCATGCTGGCAACTAACATTACGCTCGAAGGATATTCCACCGAAAACCGGGCACGCGAGATGGTAATCTTCCGGTCTTCGAGTGGCTGGCGCATCACTTCGAGTACCGCCCTTTTAAATTCAGGCAGTTCATCAAGAAAGAGTACCCCATTGTGGGCCAGCGAAATCTCACCTGGCTGGGGATAACTTCCTCCGCCAACCAAGGCAACATCCGAAATTGTATGGTGTGGACTGCGGAAAGGGCGTTCCGTCATTAGAGAGGTGCTGCTGCCAATTTGACCGGCAACCGAATGGATTTTAGTTGTTTCAAGCGCTTCGTGCAGGGTGAAGGGTGGCAAAATAGTGGGTATCCGCTTGGCCAGCATGGTTTTCCCCGATCCGGGAGGGCCAATCATGATAATGTTGTGTCCTCCGGCAGCAGCTACTTCCAGCGCACGTTTCACATTCTCCTGACCTTTCACATCGGAGAAGTCGATTTCGGAATGCATCACATTTTCAAAAAACTCTTTCCGGGTATCAACAATGGTCTGCTCCAATTCCTGCTTTCCATCGAAAAAGTCGATTACCTCGCGAATGGTTTCGACACCAAATATTTTCAACCGATCGACCACCGCTGCTTCGCGGGCATTTGCTTTTGGCAGAATAAAACCATCGAAACCTTCTTCGCGGGCTTTGATGGCAATGGGCAACACCCCTTTGACCGGCTGAAGGCTTCCATCGAGCGAAAGTTCACCCATCACCACAAAATGCTCTAGCTTGTTGGATTTTATCTGTTCCGAAGCTGCCAGAATCCCAATGGCAATGGGCAGGTCGTAAGCCGAACCCTCTTTGTGGATGTCGGCCGGAGCCATGTTGATGATCACTTTTTGTTTCGGCCATTTATAACCGGTTTCGTGCAACGCCGATTCAATGCGCTGCTGGCTTTCGCGTATGGCATTATCGGGCAACCCAACAATGTGAAATTTGATCCCCTGTGTTGAGGTGACTTCGATGGTGATCGTGATTGCGTCGATACCCTGGACTGCGCTTCCAAATGTTTTTACTAACATCGCGAGGAGGTTTGCTGTTAAGTTACAAAAAAAATTGAAATTCAGGCATCAATTTCGAAATTAACTCATTCGTATTTCGAGGCTGCAACCCACCAATATAAAATTTCCGCCTGTTTCCGAACCCCGAAAAACCGTTATCTTTGTTCCTTAATTAGGATGTGATACCTTATTCAAATTTTGAACGACCGTGTCTGATATCATTCATCTTTTATCCGATGCCGTAGCCAACCAGATTGCAGCCGGTGAAGTTATTCAGCGTCCGGCTTCTGTAATCAAGGAATTGGTTGAAAATGCGATCGATGCCGGAGCTACCAGGGTTATCGTACAAACCAAAGATGCCGGGCGAACCCTGATACAGGTTACCGACAACGGGAAAGGCATGTCGCCTATCGACGCACGGATGTCGTTCGAACGCCATGCTACTTCAAAAATCAGGGAGGCAACCGATTTGTTTGCCATCCGCACCATGGGTTTCAGGGGCGAAGCGCTGGCTTCTATCGCCTCGGTTGCCGATGTGGAACTGAAAACCAAACGGGCGGACGATGAAATCGGAACTTATATCCATATTGCCGGTTCGGAGATTCTTTCACAGGAGAGTATTTCCTGCCCCGATGGGACGACGTTTATGGTGAAAAACCTTTTTTACAACGTGCCGGCACGCAGGAAATTCTTGAAAACCAATGCAACCGAATTACGGAATATTATCAGCGAAATACAGCGGGTTGCGCTGGCTTCACCCGAAATAGCTTTTTCGCTTTATCATAACGGGACTGTCATTTATGATCTTCCGGCTGCAAATTTCCGCAAACGGATTGTGAACATCTTTGGCAACAACATGAACCAAAGCCTTGTTCCCATTCAAACCGAAACCACACTGGTCAAAATCTCCGGGTTTATCGGGCAGCCCAAATTTGCCAAACGTACATTTGGTGAACAGTATTTTTTCGTGAACGGACGTTACATGAAACATCCGTTCTTCCATAAAGGGGTAATCCAGGCTTACGACCGCATTTTGCCCGGCGATATGGTGCCTGCCTATTTTATCTGTTTTGAACTGGATCCGGGAGCAATCGACATCAACATTCACCCGACCAAAACGGAAATCAAATTTGAAAACGAAACGGCAATCTGGCAAATGCTCCACGCCTCAATCCGCGAAGCGCTTGGAAAATTTAACGTAATCCCCAGCATCGATTTTGATCAGGATGGAAGCATCGAAATTCCGATCGCGCCCCGTTCGTGCGAAGGAATTGTTCGTCCCGAGATTCAGTATGACCCTACTTTCAACCCGTTTGAAGAACGGAGCGTCTCGATTCCTTCAAGAGGTTTTTCTGAAAACAAAGAGAAAACCGACTTCGAAAACTGGCAGAAACTGTATGGAGAACCAGATTTTCAGTTTGCAGGAAATTTCGAAATTCAGCAAAATGAAGAGGCCGTTCAAACCAGTTTCATCGAAAAAAATGATTTCAAACCGGTTGAACGGAGCAAGAATTTCATCATCCTCAAAAACCGGTATATCCTTACTCCGGTCAAATCGGGGTTGATGATTATTGACCAGCGGCGGGCGCACCAGCGAATCATGTACGAACAGTTCATGGATACGATTGTGAACCACGAAGGGGTAACCCAGCAACTGTTATTTCCACAGACGCTGGAGATGAACAGTGCCGATTCAGCGCTCTTGAGGTCGATTCTTGAAGATTTGAATTATATTGGGTTCGATATCCGGGAATTCGGGCCCGATACGTTTATTGTGAACGGGGTACCCGGGATTTTGGGGAACTCCGATGCCAAAGGTGTGATTGAGATGTTCCTTGAGGAATTTAAAACCTGTGCACCCGATCTGAGAGAAAAAGAGCGGGAACGGTTTGCCCTTTCGCTGGCTATGGCTTCGTCCATCGATCATGGGTATTCTTTATCCGATGAAGAAGCGTCTCATTTGATTGACGCACTTTTTGCCTGCGAAACGCCCAACTATTCACCACTGGGAAAACCGGTGGTTGAGATTATCCAAATGGAAGAAATTGAAAAAAAAATGAAATAATTGACAGGATGGCAGTTTTTGTGCCGTCATTTCTGTTTCGAACCAAATGGTTCGATTGTTGTTATGGAAAAAACAAAAAATAAAGATTTATGAGCTCTACTTTTCGGTCGTCGGCGTCGCAAATTCCGCCGGTAACCAAGAACCTGATCATTATCAACTGCATCATGCTTTTTGCAACGTATGTGCTGGAATCGAGGGGGATCAACCTGACCCGTTATTTGGCGTTGTATTATCCCCAGTCGGAGAATTTCCATTTTTACCAGCTCATTACCCACATGTTTATGCATGGTAATATCGGGCACCTTTTTTTTAACATGTTTGCGTTATGGATGTTTGGCCGGGTACTGGAGAATGTTTGGGGGCCTAAACGTTTTTTGATTTTCTATTTTGTCACCGGATTGGGAGCTGCCGCCCTGCACACCTTTGTTAATTATCTTGAAATTCACCCGATTGTAAATGCCGTCACCGCATTTTCGAATACCCCTTCACCCGAACTTTTTTCTTCTTTTGTAAATAAATACCAGGGAATGATTAAAGATCTGGGGTTTAATTTACCGGCAATTGTCGATTTCTCTACGTCGTGGCTCGATAAACCGACATCTACCTCGTTTGAACCCGAAGCGGTCTCTTTCATGCAACAGTTTCTTAGCGTGAAAATGAATATCCCGACCATTGGTGCATCGGGTGCCGTTTACGGAGTATTGCTCGGCTTCGGAATGCTTTTCCCCAATACCCAGCTCATGTTGTTGTTCCCTCCTATCCCAATAAAAGCCAAATGGATGGTGATTGCGTACGGTGTGTTGGAACTTTCGCTGGGACTGACGATGCCGGGAAGTAACGTGGCCCATTTCGCCCACCTCGGAGGCATGATCTTTGGATTTTTTATGATTAAGTTTTGGAACAAAACAACCAATACGTTTTATTAACGGGATGAATTACAACGACAAAAGAATCGATATAAATGATTGTTGGAAAAATGGGAATGAATTAAGTAGATTATATCAGATTTTTAAACTCTGCGTTCTTTGGGGCTTTGCGTGAGATCTTAGCAAGAAATTTTCACTTAGGAACTTAGAAACTCAGGAACTTTTATAATATATGGATATTTGGAGTGAGATTAAAAATACATTCAAACAAGGCTCGGTACTTTCGAAACTGATTTATATCAACCTTGCTGTTTTCTTGATCATACGGATTACCTATGTTTTCTTCTATCTCTTCCGGGTTGATTTCAACCTGCTGGAATGGCTGGCACTTCCTTCCGATGTGCACCAGCTGGCTACACGCCCCTGGACCATTATCACCTACATGTTCCTTCATTTCGACTTTTTGCATATCTTTCTTAACCTGCTTTGGCTCTATTGGTTTGGGAAGATTTTCCTGATGTATTTTGACGAGAGGAAGCTGCTGGGAACCTACCTTTTTGGCGGGCTTTTTGGCGGGCTTTTCTACATGCTGGCTTATAATCTTTTCCCGGCATTCGCTGCTGTTGCACAACAGGGGATGTTGCTCGGGGCTTCGGCATCGATTATTGCCATTGTCATTGCAGCGGCCATTTATGCTCCCAACCTCTCAGTAAACCTGTTGCTGATCAGCTCCATTTTTGGCCCGATAAAGATCATCTGGATTGCTCTGTTTTCGCTTCTGATTTATTTCATCAGCATCACCGGAACCAACCCCGGTGGAAACATTGCTCATCTGGGCGGTGCATTCTGGGGTTTCGTTTATATGCTGCAACTCAAGAAAAACCGCGATATACTGGGTTGGTTCAACAATTTCCTTTTCAAAGCAGGATCTATTTTTCACCGGAAACAGAAGATGCGGGTTTCGTACCGCAACAACCCAACCCACAGAATGACCGACTGGGAATACAACAAAACCAAGAAAGCCGAAAAGGAAAACATCAACGAAATCCTCGACAAAATTGGAAAATCGGGTTACGACAGTTTGAGTAAACACGAAAAAGAGGTTCTCTTCAAGATGGGAAGCAAAAAGGGAAAGCCTAATTGAATGATCTTATTCAATGGTTTAATCTGATTTTGTAAATCAGGAGAGCCGAATATCTATTTTTTCGATGATTTCTTTTTCTTACTTAACCATAGTTCAATGTGGTCAAGAAATTCTGGGATTGGCATTTTCTGGATATCTTTATCTTTAAATCCTTTCTTTACCATTTCATCGTAGAAATCAGTATAGAAAAAGTTGTAATCGTCCCAAATCGAAGAACCACTATCTAAATTTTTAAAGCCTAGTTCTGAAAACCAATTTCTAACCTCGATGATCAAATCTTCAGGTTCTCCTTTATGGCATTTAACATCGGAATTTGAAATATCCGAAAGAGCTTTTTGATAGGCATAGCGCTCTTTTTCAATGATTAAGCTCTTTTTATTTTTGTATTTTTTATCAGGATTATATAATTTGCAACCGAGATCCAGCCCAAATTCGAAAGGCATATTTAACCTATAATATTCGTTTTTCTTTGAAGATTTTACTTTTGAAAGATCATGTATGCTAAAGACGGATTCTTCAATTAATTGTCTTATTTTTTCAATCCGTACTTCAGCCGAATCAAAGCGTTCAAGTGCGATACGAGGCGTAAAACCACAATACAGGACAGTGAAAAGCAAAGGACATAATAATTCACGGTATTCATCATCGAAAGGACAATTTATGAAGACGTTATGAGAGAATTGATCTTCCATCAAATTGCTTTCTTATCTGCCCTTTCCCACCTTTCAATGGATCCATCTTTTTTGTGGATAATAATATCATGTCCTTTTAGCTTATAAACCTGAGAATGTTGTTTGGCATCTTCCTTGTTGTCAAAAATTTTCGAAGCTTTTAAATTCCCCTCTTTTTTTACAGCCCAACCGGACTCTCGTTTTATAATATGTACTCTCGTTTTTTCCATAATCATCATTTTCAACAAATTTAAAGAATTAAAAATACAACTCCAAGATTAGGTTTCTTTTGAAACTGATTTTCAGATATAACTTAAAACAAATATTTTGCCACCTTTGTAACAGCCGTAATTAACTTTCTTAAAATAATTTGTAATTTTGGGTAAAACAGAATAATATGAAACAATTTTCCTATAGAATTCTCTTAAACAAAGAGCCGGAAGGTGGTTATACAGTAACTGTTCCTTCGTTACCGGGTTGTATCACTTATGGGGAAACCATTGAGGATTCAATTGATATGGCTAAAGAAGCCATAGAGCTTTACATTGAAAGCCTGAAAGCGCACGGAGATTACAATACTTTAATGTTTGAGAGATAGTTATTACATCAAAAAAATTGTTTTTATGGAACAGAAATATTTCCGTGTGGTTAAAAATTACCCAAATGGCAGGAAAGATATCCTAATGTGTTCTTTTGGGCCAACGGATGATAATGGTGTTTTTGAAGAAATTACTAAATGGAATGTAATTGAAGCTGTTAAAAAATCAGGAATAACATATATTTTCCAGCAATTTTTGGATGAGAAAGAATACGATAAACTAAAATAATTGCAAACAGATATCTGATTATGAACGAGAAGAAGTTTCTCAGAATGTTAGTCAAAGCAAGCATTGCAATTATAATATTGTTATTAATTCCAGTCTTTGTATTTATTTTCTATTTCAGAAATCAGCAAATTTCAACCGATGTAGCAAACTGGGGTGCTTTTGGTTCATATATAGGAGGTGTTATTGGGGTTATTGTTGCATTAGCAAATTTGGTTGTTTTGATTATGATCACAATTCAGGTACAAAAGCTAAACAATGAGGGGAATAAGAATTTTTTCCTTTACAAGAAGAGAGTTGAAGCTTATGATGAATTAGCCAAATTTTTCCCATTTATTGAATATTACACAAATGAATTAAAGTTAATTCTTAAGGACTCTGTTCTGAAGAATAGAGAGGATTTTTCTGTCGACGATCTAGATACTAAATTAAATGATTTGAGATGTTCATATAGAGATTTTTATTACTTCATTAATTCTTTTAACGAAAGGTTTGAGCACTTATTCAAATATAACTTTTACTCCAAGGATCATAAGGAACTGGAAAAAAGTCTTACTGAACTAAAGAAATCGATTGATACCTTCATGAGTTATGAAAGTATAAAAAAACTTGATTTTGAGTATTTTAATAAAACCAATCAATTAATGAAGATCCAGTTTAGTGTCTTTATTCACGAAATTCAAAAAGAACTTATCTTTTAATTTTCTCTCTTTTTTGCAACTTTTCATTATTGCATTCTTACATTATCTTTGCCTTATTAAAATATTGAGGCAATCAACCTTCGTGGCCTTTGTGAACAGCCGTTGTGCCCTTTGTGTTTAAGCCTCTTCCTTTATAGAATGAAGATGACAAAAGATATTCGAAAAGAACTTGAAAAGCGCGTATTGGTGCTCGATGGCGCCATGGGCTCGCTTATTCAAACCTATAAACTTACCGAGGCGGATTACCGTGGTGAGCAGTTCAAAAATGCCCCGAAGGATCAGAAGGGGAACAACGACCTGCTTTCCATCACCCGTCCCGATGTGATTAAGGAAATCCATGCCAAATACCTTGAAGCCGGTGCCGACATCATTGAAACTAACACGTTCAATGCCACATCGGTTTCGCAGGCCGACTATGGTTTGGAAGATCACGTATACGATATCAATGCTGCTGCCGCCTGTATTGCCAAAGAGGTGGCTGAACAATATTCCACTTCCGGACAACCTCGCTTTGTGGCCGGTTCCATTGGCCCAACCAATAAGACCTGCTCGATGAGCCCCGATGTGAACGATCCTGGCTTTCGTGCCATTTCGTTCAACGAACTGAAGGATGCTTACAAAACGCAGGTTCAGGGTTTGATCGATGGTGGTGCTGACCTGCTGATTGTCGAAACCATTTTCGATACGCTGAACGGTAAAGCGGCTCTGATGGCCATTGAAGAGATTTGCGAAACCCGCCATCTCGAAATGCCGGTGATGATCTCGGGGACCATTGTCGACGCCAGCGGACGAACCCTTTCGGGACAAACGGTTGAGGCTTTCCTTAACTCACTTTCACATGTAAAACCGCTATCCATTGGGCTGAACTGCTCTCTGGGAGCCAAAGATATGCTGCCACACATTGAAACGCTGGCAGCCAATGCGCCTTTTTATATCAGCGCGCACCCCAATGCCGGTCTGCCCAATCAGTTTGGGGAATATGATGAAACGCCAGAAATAATGGCTCCTCAAATTAGCCACTTTCTCGAGCACCGTTCGGTAAACATCATTGGTGGATGTTGCGGGACCACTCCGGATCATATCCGGGCTTTTGCCAAACTGGCAAAGGAGGCAAAACCACACATTTGCAAGCACGAGAAGCATGAAACAAAGCTCAGTGGGCTGGAACCTCTTTCCATTTCGAAAGAAACAAATTTTGTGAACATTGGTGAGCGCTGCAATGTGGCCGGTTCCCGTAAGTTTTTGCGGTTGATCAACGATGGGAAATACGAAGAAGCACTCTCGATTGCCCGCGACCAGGTTGAAGGTGGCGCACAGGTTCTCGACATCAATATGGATGATGCCATGCTCGACGCCAAAAAAGAGATGGTCACTTTCCTGAACCTGATCATGAGCGAACCCGATATTTCACGCCTGCCCATTATGATCGATTCTTCCAAATTCGAGGTGATCGAAGCCGGGCTACAATGTCTGCAGGGAAAGTCGATTGTGAACTCCATCAGTTTGAAAGAGGGCGAAGAGATTTTTAAGGAACATGCCCACAAAATCATGCAATATGGAGCGGCTGTTGTGGTGATGGCTTTCGACGAAAAAGGCCAGGCTACTACCTATCAGCAACGCATCGACATTTGTAAAAGGGCTTACGATATACTAACACGGGAAGTTTGTTTTTCACCCGAAGATATCATCTTCGATCCGAATGTGCTGACCATTGGTACCGGCATTGATGAACACAATAATTATGCGGTCGATTTTATTGCGGCCACCAAATGGATCAAGGAAAATCTGCCTTATGCCAAGGTGAGCGGTGGTATCAGCAATGTGTCGTTTGCTTTCCGCGGCAACGATGTGGTACGCGAGGCCATGCACTCGGTGTTCCTGTTCCATGCCATCAAAGCGGGTCTCGACATGGGTATTGTAAATCCCGGCATGTTGCAGATTTATGATGAAATTCCAACTGATCTGCTCGAATTGGTCGAAGATGTGGTGCTGAACCGCCGTCCTGATGCTACGGAGCGATTAGTCGATTTTGCTGAAACGGTAAAAAGTCAGGGCTTAGCCGTTCAGAAGGTTGATGAATGGCGTTCGTTGCCAGCAGTAAAACGCATTCAACATGCTTTGGTAAAAGGGATCACCGATTATATTGATGCCGATCTGGAAGAGATTCTTCCCGGTTATTCGCCTAAGCTGAGCATTATTGAAGGGCCGCTCATGGACGGCATGAATGTGGTGGGCGAGCTGTTTGGCACCGGAAAAATGTTTCTTCCACAGGTAATTAAATCGGCACGGGTGATGAAGAAAGCTGTGGCTTTCCTACTTCCTTATATAGAAGCCGAAAAAGATAAAGACGACGGTGGAACCCGTCAGAAAAAAGTGCTGATGGCCACGGTGAAAGGCGATGTACATGACATCGGTAAGAACATTGTGGGCGTGGTGCTGGCCTGCAACAATTTTGAAGTAATCGACCTTGGGGTAATGGTTCCAACCGAAAAGATCATTGAAACAGCGCTTAACGAAAAAGTAGATGTGATTGGCCTTAGCGGATTGATCACCCCTTCGTTGGAAGAGATGGTGAACTTTGCCCGGATCATGAAGGAACGGGGCCTTAACCTGCCGGTAATGGTTGGCGGGGCTACGACTTCGAAATTGCACACGGCTGTAAAAATTGCACCGGAGTACGATTCTCCGATTGTCCATGTGAAAGATGCATCATTAAGCGCCGGTGTTGCGACGCAACTGGTAAACCGGAATGAAGAATTTTTTGAATCCTTAAAACAGGAGTATGCTCATTTGCGGGAGGTAAATGCCGGACGGAAACAGAAGAAATACCTGTCACTGGAGGAGGCTCGGGCCAACAAATTCACCAGCGACTGGAAAAATATACCCATAACAAAGCCGAAATTTCTGGGAGTACGAACGTATGCAGGTCATTCTCTTGAAGAAATAAGGGAATATATCGACTGGACCTTTTTCTTTATGGCCTGGGAACTAAAAGGAACTTTTCCCAAAATCCTCACCGATGAAAAGCAGGGAGCCGAAGCTCGTAAGTTATTCATGGAGGCCAATACCCTGCTGGACGAAATTGTCGAAAGAAAGCTCTTTCGGGCCAATGGCGTGGTGGGTTTCTGGCCGGCCAATTCAACGGGCGACGATGTCGAAATTTACGAAGATGAAACCCGAGCAAAGATTATTGGTAAATTTCATCACCTGCGCCAACAACTAAAACAGAAGGATGGTCAGTCCAACTTATGCCTTGCCGACTATGTGGCGCCCAAAGAATCGGGTGTTGCCGACTACATGGGAGGTTTTGCAGTAACTGCTGGAATTGGCATGGAGCGATGGGTTTCGGAAGCCAAAGAAGAAGGAAATGACTACCGGGCTATTTTGCTGCAAACCCTTTCCGACCGGTTGGCTGAAGCCTTTGCCGAATGGATGCATACAAAAGTACGGAAGGAACTTTGGGAATATGCACCGGATGAAAATTTGAGCAGGGAGGAGATTCTTAATGCAGAATATACCGGAATCCGGCCTGCATTGGGTTATCCGGCCTGTCCCGAGCACAGCGAAAAGAGAGAGCTTTTCCGCCTGCTGGAAGCAACCGAACGGACAGGAATCTGCCTGACCGAAAATTTCGCCATGTACCCCACGGCTTCGGTAAGTGGTCAGTACTTTGCGCACCCCAATTCCTGTTATTTTGGCATTGACAAAATTAGCCGCGATCAGGTTGAAGATTATGCTCGTCGCAAAGGAATGCCTGTTGAAGAGGTCGAACGGTTCTTGAATGCTGATTTGAATTACAAATAATGACTAAACTATGCAACGATTTCGTTGGATAATCCTTTTTCTGTTGTCAGCTCTCTTCTTTGGAATGCCAAATTCTGTATGGGCCCAAAGCGGGGAAAAAGGTTCGGCGAAAATCCGTTTTGTCGATTCCAGGGAAAAATATTCCCGAACCTATCTGGGAACGCTCAAGAAAGGAGATATTCAAAGCCTGAAGTACGATTTGCAAAATGGTTATTCCGAACCGGTTGTTAGGGTAGGTGGTCCAAAAAGTCAGACAGAATCTGAAAAATATGTTGAAAAGATTACTTCTGGTTCAGCCCAAAAAAACGGAAAGGAACGACATAAAAGAGCAAATAAAGATTTGGTTGGAAGTTATGAAGTAGAAAGCAGCAAATCGCTGAAGAAGATCAAAGAACAAAAACTGCACGATCGATCGGAAAGGGATTTAATTCAAAGTATCAATCAGGAAGAATCTCAAAAAGCATCGAGAACTCTCTCCAAACATTACCGGATCAAAGGGAAACGAATTAGGAACGGACATTCGTTCAGGAAGTCGGCGGGACCAGTTTGCCTGATCATCAAATATACGGTCAGGGATGGTAACTACCTTAACTCGTATGTCAATGTGGTTGAGGATTATTTGAAAGCAGGATCAACCTATAACCTGAAATACCACGGGAGCGGTTCAAAACGGAAGTACTATCTCGAATTTGCCTCTTCATCAAAATAAAATCGTCGAACAGATTTTTTCTGGTCATTAATTTTTTTTCCTCATCTGTGTACGCGATCATCGGTCATAAGACGGATGTGTTTTTCCTGTGCAATCTTATTTTAATTCATTTTTCGATAATTTAGACAACACCCCTTCTTAAAGTGGGGTTTAATCGGAAAATGTATTTTTTCAAAAAATAGTACAACTTTTGTTCTTTCTTTTCATTATTTTATATTTTTGCCGAAAAAATGAATAAAAAATTACCAAAATTCATTTTTGGATAGCAAAAAGTAAAAAATAGATTAAAATGTACGACAAAGGTCTTACCGCATTTATGGTTATAGCCACGAGTTTGGTTATGCTTATGACTCCAGGATTGTCCTTTTTTTATGGGGGGTTAGGCAATAAGAAGAATATTCTGAGTATAATGATGCAAAGCTTCGTTTCACTGGCATTAACCACCGTGATTTGGATTTCATTTGGTTATTCGATGTGTTTTAGTGGGAACATGGCCGACGGAAAAGACTTTTTTGGCATTATTGGCAATTTCGACAAAGCATTTTTGCACGGGGTAACGGCTTATACCCCGTTCTCTGCCGAAAAGAATTTCCCCGAGTTTATTTTTATTGCATATCAGATGATGTTTGCCATCATCACACCCGCCCTGATTACCGGTGCTTTTATTAACAGGGTAACCTTCAAAGCCTATGTAATTTTTCTCATTTTGTGGCAGGTGTTTGTTTATTATCCCTTTGTTCACATGGTTTGGGGCGGTGGATTATTGGCAAACTGGGGGGTTCTCGATTTTGCCGGGGGTATTCCGGTACATGCCACGGCAGGGTTTGCAGCTCTTGCTTCTGTCTATTTTGTTGGAAAACGAATTGAAAAGGGGGAAGGGCCCAATAATATACCATTGGTTGCTATTGGCACCGCTTTGCTCTGGTTTGGCTGGTATGGCTTCAATGCCGGCAGTGAGCTCGATGTGGACGCGATTACTGCCCAGTCATTTTTAAATACCGACGTAGCTGCTTCGTTTGCTTCGGTTACCTGGTTGCTGATTGAATGGAACACCGGAAAGAAAAAACCAACATTCATTGGACTTATGACCGGTTCGGTTGCCGGGTTGGCAACCATAACCCCTGCGGCAGGATATGTCTCGCTGGGAAGCGCTATCATCATTGGTATCATGGCTGGTATTGTCTGCTATCTGGCCGTAAAATTTGTGACCCGCAAAGAATGGGACGATGCTCTCGATGTTTGGGGCGTTCACGGTGTTGGAGGTGTTTTGGGAACCATTTTGCTCGGCTTTTTTGCTTCCAAAAATGTGAATCCTCATGGTGCCGATGGGTTGCTTTATGGCGGAGGTTTTTCCTTCCTGCTAAAGCAATTGGTTGCCATTGTTTTTGCGGCATCCTGGGCATTCATCTTTACGGTCTTGATGTTGAAAGGCATCAATAAATTTGTTCCTGTAAAGGTTCGCCGGATCGATGAACGAAAAGGGCTGGATATTTCTTTTCACGGAGAAGTTGCCCGCAGATAAGGCGTTCCCATCGAAATTGGCTGTCAGAAAAGGAAATTATTATTGAAGAAAAGGGTTTCGTGCTTTTTCATCACCTATGGTAGTGGCGGGTCCGTGTCCGGGATATACATCCACTTCAGCAGGTAAAACCAATAATTTTGCTTTTATCCCGGAGATCAGTGTTTCATAGTCTCCACCCGGGAGGTCGGTACGGCCAATACTTCCATCGAATAACACATCTCCGGTAAGAAGTATCCGGGATTCTTCTTCATAAAAGCAGATACTCCCGGGTGAATGGCCTGGTACATGAAGTACTTTCAATAGGCTTTTCCCAAAACAAACCGTTTGGTTATCATCAAGTTTTATCTCGGGAGAGGCAACAGGAGGGATCGAAAAACCAAACATGGAAGCTTGAGATTCAGCGCCTTCAGTTAAAAAGAAATCGTAGAAGTGGGCACCCCACTCCAAATTGTATTTTTCCCTGCATCTTTCAATGCCAAAAATGTGATCGAAATGGCAATGGGTATTGATGAGTTTAACCGGACGGAGATTTTTTGACTGGATAAAATTGTCGAGTTTATCGAATTCCCGTTGATTGTAGCAACCTGCATCTACGATAACACACTCACCGGTTTCATCCCACAATACGTACGTGTTTTCCTGAATGGGGTTAAAGACAAATAGTTGAATTTCCATTTTTTGTTTTTTTTATTATCAATTGGTTCCTTTCAGCATGGGGACAAAAGCAAAGTCGCCCAGTTCATGTCGTTCGAATGTGTTTTCGTCCTGTCGGATAATGAGTGTCATTGTTTGGCATTTTCCGGAACCAACAGGGATGACAAGGCGTCCGCCTATTTTAAGCTGCGATTTCAGCTCTTCGGGGATAAATGGGGCGCCGGCTGTAACAACGATCCCGTCAAAGGGGCCGTAAGTTGGAAGTCCTTTATAGCCGTCGCCATAAAAGAAGCGAGGGAAATAGCCCAATGAAGAGAGGAGTTGCTGTGTTTTCACATAAAGTTCCTGTTGACGTTCGATGGTGAAAACCTGGGCACCCAATTCGAGCAAAACGGCAGCCTGGTAACCCGATCCGGTTCCGACTTCCATGATTTTTGCATTGGGTTCAACCTGTAGTAGTTGTGTTTGGTAAGCAACAGTCGATGGCTGTGAAATGGTTTGTCCGGCTGCAATGGGAAAGGCCTGGTCTTTATAGGCAAACTGAACAAAACCGCTCTCCATAAAAAGGTGACGGGGAATTCTTTTGATTGCAGCGATGATCCGGCTATCAACCGTTATTTTCTTCTCGATTGCTGCGGCTAGTTTATCTCGTTGGGTTTGATATTGAGGCGAATCTTTAATCATCATCTTTTAAAAAAAATTAAATCCAAATATAGCCCAAAGGGCCGGAAAAGCATGGCTAAAAAACTAAATTGTACTTTTTTGAAAAAAGTGTCAATAATTTTAGAAATAACCATCGTTTTTTACGAATTTGTAAAACATGATTCATGGACTGATCATAGGGAAAGAACCTGATGTAGAGAAATATGCTACGATTGTCTCAAAATCTGGTTTTTATAGCACGATGGATAAACTCTTTGTTGATGAAGGGTTTGATATTCAATGTGTGACAGCCGATTTTTTGATGTTTGATGCAATTTTTCTGGTAAGTCCGTTATCGAATCTGTTTCAATTGTTTTCTGTTCTGATCCGGTTGAGATGCAATATCTATTTTGTGAATCAGCCATCCCTTGGCCCCAAAGATTTAGAGCGGCTTAACCATCTTTACAACGAATCGGGGAATTTGATCTTTCCTGAATTTAGAGAGATCAATCATCCGGTGGTACAGGAATTCATTACGGTACAATCCAGTCAATTGCTTTTCCGGTACAATAAATCCATATCCGGGAAGAAGGATATTTTGCCAACCATTTTTACCGGCTTAAATTTTCTTTCGGTACTTTCACCGATGCCGGTCAAGAAAATCAATGTGAATTCGATTGAAACCTCTGTTTCAGGGAAACCATCCATTAAAATCAGGCTGAAAATGTGGAACAGTTCGATTAGTTATATCATCCTGAAGATTGATCACACCAACGAACATAGTATTTTGCTTGAATCGCAGAACGGAAACTTTATTTTCAACCTTACCGAAAGTTATTTGGAGAATATTCATGGAATACGCTTTAAATCAGAACAATTAACTGACGAGGATCTGCTTCTGAAAACGCTGGAGACCTTTGCGATGAGTATTATCCTGAATAAAAAGCCCGTTTTTTCTTTTGATCATTATCTGTTGTCAGTCAGCATCTTATCCAAGATTGAGAATATTTTAAATAATAGCATCTAAATTTCTTTTCAAAAAAAGTAGTTTTGCGCACAATATTTCAAAACAGTCGTGCGTTCGTATTATTGCAATAGTGAAATTACCTAACGACTGAAGATAAACCTGCAATGAATAAACGCAAGCAAGTTGCTAAATATATGTTTTTTGATGCCGTTGCAGCAGCAATGGCATGGTCGTTGTTTTATCTGTACCGGAAGTATTACATCGAAGGGTTCCATTCGTATGCCGGTATCAAACTGGATACAAATTTCTGGATTGCCCTTTTTGTGATTCCTGCATTCTGGCTTTCATTCTATTTTATTACCGGTTTTTATAACGACATATTTCGCCGCTCGAGGTTGATCGATTTGGGGCGTACCTTTTTAACCGGCATTATTGGTGTTGTCATTATCTTTTTCACCCTGATGCTCGATGACACCATTACGAATTACAAAAATTACTATCTGCTCTTCTTTACTTTATTGGTTCTTCACGTAGTTCTTACACTGATACCCCGTATGGTTCTTACCACGCGAACGATTCGTAAAGTCCATGCACGGGAAATAGGATTTCATACGGTGATTATCGGAGGTAACGAACGGGCGCTGAAATTGTACAACGAAATGTTACACGATGATAAAACGTCGGGGAACATTTTTGTCGGTTTTGTGAAGGTGAATAACCGGAATGATGTTTTGTTGGAGAAGCATTTGCCGTTGCTGGGCAGAATTGACGATTTGCCTAAAATTATTGACGAAAATAAAGTGGAAGAGATCATTATTGCTATCGAAACTTCGGAACACAGCAAAATCCAGGAAATTCTTGGAACGCTTGATTACCGGCAGGTAACGGTAAAAGCAATTCCCGATATGTTCGACATCCTAGCTGGTACCGTTAAAACCAGCACCATTTATTCAAGTCCGCTCGTGAAAATTTCGAACGGAATTATGCCTGCTTGGCAAGAAAACATGAAAAGAGTAATTGATGTGGTTGGATCTGTTTTTGCCCTGATCGTTTTTATCCCGTTTTTTCCTTTGGTTGTGATTGGGATTAAGTCTTCGTCAGCAGGCCCTATTTTCTATGCTCAGAAGCGGGTTGGCCGTTATGGGAAAGAATTTACCATTTATAAATTCCGAAGCATGGTTTCGAATGCCGAACCCGATGGTCCCTCACTCTCTTCGAGCGATGACCACAGGATTACCAAGTTTGGTCACTTCATGCGTCGTACCCATATTGATGAGATTCCCCAGTTTTATAATGTAATTAAAGGTGATATGTCGCTGGTCGGTCCCCGTCCCGAAAGGCAGTATTACATTAATGAAATCAAAAAGATTGCTCCGCATTATATTCAGTTGCAACGGATCAGACCCGGAATTACCTCCTGGGGCCAGGTGAAATATGGGTATGCTTCGAATATTGAACAGATGGTTGAACGAATTCCGTATGACATTATCTATCTGAAAAATATCTCGCTTTACCTCGATTTCAAAATTCTGATATATACCCTGCTGAATTGTTTCCAGGGGAAAGGAAATAAATCTTTATAGTTTGTAGGTTTTCAATACTTTGTAGATTGGTCCCGAAGGGGTGAGCGTGCTTTTGTACAAATAAAACTCATTGCATTCGGCTTGTTGAAAGTATACATTCTTCAGATCGTTTAAGATTGATCCCAGCAGATCTTTTCGTTTCAGAAATTTGATTCTTCCAAGTGTTAAGTGGGGAAGAAATTTTTTATCACGCTCAAAACCTAGCTTCGATAACCGCAGGTCAATCTCTTCGGCAAGCTGAAAAAGATTGTTTTCGGCTTTAATCTCCGAATAAATTACTCTGGGGTTTTTTAGGTCTTTGATCAGCTGAATGCCTCCAACGTGAAATTTGAATGGTTTCACCAATTTTACTTTAGCTAATTCGTTCTGAATGTTGTTCAACTCTTGCTCTGTAATATTTCCTAGGAATTTCAGGGTCAAATGAAGATTTTTGGTGTCTACCCAATTAATCTTTTCGTCAGAAAGTTGATCTTTCAACAGACGGAAGGCATCGATAAATTCTTCATCGGGGGTAATTTTAATGGCTATAAAGGATCTGATCATGAGTTTTCTTTTTCTATTTTCAAGACAATTTGTTCGATATCACGATGTTTATTGACCGGGTCATATTCTTCTTTCATGTTATTTTTGAAGATTTTGGCAATTCCCTGCCAGAAAGCGGCCGAAAAAGAGCCTTTGAGTTCTTTTACCAATTCGAACGAGGTGTTGCCGGTTTCCCGGTCGATCAGTAGCAGTAAATAACGCCCTTCGGAGATCGTCAGGTGCTTCATATCTTCTTCGTGCCGGGCAAACAACTCTTTCTCTACTCTTTTCACATATTGCTTCTTCTGTCGGGGGTCATCGATGGTTTTAAATTTCTCGTTGTAAAGTTCCAGTTCGTGTACCGCTTCCCTTGCAAAAGGATATACCTTCCGTATTTTCTTCTCCATACGGGAATATTGCCTTTCGCTTAGCTTTCGATGATTTTGTGGTAATACTTTAATTTCCTGGAGTTCGCGGTAAATAATGGTGTCGGTAGTGTCGGCCTGAATTGGGTTTCCTTTTTCTGAGTTGCATGGTACATTGGAGGTGCCGTACAGTGGCATCTCCAGCAGTAAGAATAAAGATGATAGCAACAACAACTGTTTCATTCCGCAATTGCAAAGTGAGTTCACAAAATTATAACAAATCATATACCATAGGAACGTGATAACATTCAGTTTTTATCTTTTAACTCTTCCGAAAGATTTACCTAATTTTGGCAAAATAACAAAATGAATATGGGTTTTGTAAATGTTTGCTCCGAAATCGGGACTCTTGAAGGGGTTATTATTCATACTCCGGGTCAGGAAGTTGAAAAAATGACTCCCGAAAATGCCGAAAGGGCTCTTTATAGTGATATCCTGAATTTATCGGTTGCCCGGGAAGAGTACAAACAATTCGAAGGGGTTCTGGCTCGTTTCTGTACCACATACGATGTGAAAAACCTCCTTACCGAAATACTGCGACAGCCCGATGTAAAACGGCAGTTGCTTTCTGTGATTTGTGAGTCGGAAGGGGTTCCCGAGCTGTTTGATTATATGTTTTCCCTGAGTGACGAAGAGACTTCCCGTCAATTGATGGAAGGGGTGGATATAAAACGGGACAACCTTACCAAATATCTCAGCAACGAAAGGTATAGCCTGGCTCCGTTGCATAACTTCTTTTTTACCCGCGATGCCTCGATTACCCTGTTCGATAAAGTTCTGATCGGGAAAATGGCCAGTATTGTCCGGCATAGGGAATCGGTTATTATGGATTTCATTTTCCGGTTTCATCCCGAATTTGGTGTCAAAACATACAATCCTGCCCGGAACCTGCCCAAAACGGCTCTTTCTCCGGTACGGATAGAAGGCGGTGATGTGCTGGTTTTGAGCGATCAGGTGCTGATTATAGGAACCGGCATCCGTACTTCAACCCAGGGAATCGATTACATCATTGAGGCCATCAAAAGTGAAAAAAGGGAACTGTTTCATCTCATTGTCCAGGAGCTACCCGAATCGCCTGAATCGTTTATTCATCTCGACATGGTTTTTACCATTCTCGACAAAGCATATTGCATGGTGTACGAACCGGTGATTTTGGCTCATAACCGTTTTCGCACCATCCATATAACCATTTCAGGAGGAAATGTTTTATCGATCGAAACGGTGCCCGATCTTCTTTCGGTGTTGAAAAAACTGGGTTATGCTTTTAAGCCAATCTGCTGTGGAGGATCGGACAGTTGGAATCAGGAACGGGAACAATGGCATAGCGGAGCCAATTTTTTTGCCGTTTCACCGGGAATTGTTTTAGGATACGACCGGAATGTCCATACGATTGAAGAGTTGAACAAAAACGGATTTGAGGTCATTCCTGCAAAAGATCTGATCAGCGGGACCTGCTCGTTGCCTCAGAATAGAGCTGTAATTACCATTGCGGGTGCCGAACTGGCAAGAGGTGGAGGAGGAGCCCGTTGCATGAGCATGCCTGTCAGAAGAAAAAAAGTTGATTGGTAACAACATGAGAAAGTTAACAAGTAGCGAATTAAACCGGATCGATGTTGAAAAATACAAGGAGATTCCAAAGAATCCGATTGTTGTTGTCCTCGATAATATCCGGAGTGGCAATAATATTGGATCGTTTTTCCGCACATCCGATGCCTTGTTGGTCGAAGCCATTTATTTGTGTGGTTATACGGCAACTCCACCTAATAAGGAAATCCATAAAACCGCTCTTGATGCCGAAAATTCGGTTGCGTGGGCCTATTTTGAAAACCCGCTTGATGCCATCAACGATTTACATCAGAAAGGATTTACGGTATTTGCTGTTGAACAGGTTGAAGGCAGTATTTCCCTTTCAGATTTTGAACCCTCGAAGGATGAAAAAATTGCACTGGTGTTTGGCAATGAAGTCATGGGGGTTCAGCAAGCAGTGGTCGATTGTTGCGACGGAGCCATTGAGATCCCTCAGTTTGGGATTAAGCATTCCTTCAATGTCTCGGTCAGTGCGGGCATTGTTTTATGGGACATTGTAAACAAGATGAGAAAATTGCATTAGCAGCTGTTTCCAGTCTTTATTATTCTAAAAATGGGTTTATAAAAAATAAAAAAGGGTGTTCCGAACAGAACACCCTTTTTCAATATTTTTTCAATACTATTCAACAATAGCTTTGAATTTTGGATTGTCGAAATATTTTGCAAATTCTAAGTCAGTTTTTGCGAGACCTTTGAATTTAGCATCTTTCTGGCAAGCTTTGTCTAAGCTTTCGAGCAATAAGTTTTCTTTTCCGGTACGGGCACCAATAACTGCTTTCAGATATTCGCACAATGGGCAACCAGCTTGGTTGGCTTCCAATGTTTTTAAAGCGCCATTGTTGTCGCCGGCTAAGATTTTAGCCAGACCAGCATTCGCTGATGTTGATTCGCCAAAGTATTTAACGGCTTTGTCGTATTCGGCACGTATAATGCTTACAATACCCATGTTGCAGTCAACTTCTTTTCCAGCGCCTTTCGCAGCATTGAAATAATCCATTGCTTTGTTGGCATTTCCACTTGCCAAAGCAGCAACTCCAAGGTTGTTTTGGATGATTGGGTTGCCCTGGCTCAGTTTGTCCGCTTTTTCGAAGTTTTGGCCGGCAGCTTCTACATCGCCAGTCCATACCTGAACCATACCCAGGTTGTTGTAACCTCTCCAGTCGTCGCTGAATTGTTTGATGAACGATTTGTAGAATTGAGCTTTCTTTGCGTTGTCATCGGTTAACCGGGCAGCTTCGAGTAATTCGGCCTGATTTAATTTTTCAGGGCTGTTTTCGGCGAACGATAATAATTCAGCGTCGGTTTTTCCAATTAAATCGATGTTTGCAGAGAATTTAGCTCTACGAAGTTTTGGCAAAATCTGTTCAGCAACAGCGGTGAAAGCTTGTGATAAGTTGCGGATTTCTTTTTCGCGAACTTCCGGATCGTTGTACATAGAGAGTACGCGAAGAATCAATTCCTTGTCCTGAATGGATGATGTTTCCATCAATTTCTGGAAACCTTCCCAGTCTTCAGCTGTGAACTTGGTTTTGATATCAGCAGCTAATTTTTTATTTTTCAATTCTTTATTGAAGAATTCAGTAGCTGATTTTTCACGTTTTTCTGAAAGGTTTGCATTGAAATCTTCTTTTCCATCGGGTGAAGCATAAGCTGAAATTTCGAGGCTTTTCATTTTCTTGCGGTCATTGGAAAGAGCATCGGTTGCATAGCTTTCGAAATCGGTCATCCCTTTTGATTTCACTTCGTCTTTACGGACATCTGATTTGTTAATCAGGTAGTAAAGATCGGCCATGAATTCATCGGGTACGATTCTCTGGAATGGGTCAATTGCCGGGTTGTATTTGCCCGTAGTGTTTTTCTCGCGTTGAACTCCAATGATTGGATCGCCTACTTTATTAACCATTTCAGAAGTGGAAATGACCCCGTCAGCAATTTTGATTGGTTCAAAATCGAGGGCTGAAGCTCCTTTTGAAGCAACACATTTAATCTGCAACTGAGAGATTCTCATGGCTGCATTGTAAGGTACAGCACCTTTAAAAGAGAAGTTTCCGCCTTTTTTGTAAGCAATTACTGCATTGTTGGCTTTCACTTTTTCACCCTGGAGTTTTACTTCGGGATATGCAACTTCACCGCCTTCGTATTTAATAACTGGAGTAACAACTAAAGAAGCTTTTTTGACAAAATACTTTTCGGGTATTTGCCCTTCAATTGCAACTTTTACTTGGCCGGCATGTGTTTCAAGTACAGCAGGAGTTACATCCCACTTAATCTGGTCTGCATTTTTTTTCATCTTTTTGATGCTGGCACAACCACTAAGAAGCAGTGCTACAAGTGCCAGAGAGACGAGAATTTTAAAATTGAATTTCTTCATGATGGACACATTATTATTATTTTAAACTTTATTTCACTAATTATTACAAAAATAAGAATGTTTTTCATACCTGAAAGGCAATTTTCAAAAATTTTATCATAATATAACCCTTGTTATTCCTGAATGATAGCTGTTTTGGAAGATTGTTTCGCAAATTTTCAGATAGTCTCTGCTGTTCTCAACAAAATCGATGTTATTGGTGTCGACAATTACGACAGGGAATTCAGCCTGTTGTTTGAAATAGTTAAAATAGGCCTGTTGTACCTTGTTGAGATAATTGTCTTCAATGGATTGTTCATATTCCCGTCCTCTTTTCTTGATGTTTTTCTGAAGGTTAGGGGTGTCCTTATAAAGAAAGACATAGAGGTCGGGCCGGGGTAGCCGGGAATAGATGATGTTGAAAAATTTCCGGTAAAGGGTAAATTCATCGTCAGATAAAGTGACGCTGGCAAAAATCAGCGACTTCATGAAATAGTAATCGGCAACCGCAAAATCCTTGAAAAGGTCGCGGTTTTGCAATTCATTCATCAGTTGGGAATAACGTTCGGCCATGAACGACATTTCCAGCGTAAAAGCATAATCGGCCGGGTTTGCATAAAATTTCTCAAGAAAAGGGTTTCCTTCGAATTTTTCGACTACCAGCTGTGCATTATAATCACGGCTGATCATTTCAGCAAGAGTGGTTTTCCCAGCCCCAATATTTCCTTCAATGACTAGAAAATTCATCGCGCTTTTATTTTTTTATATCCATGCCCAGGTGATAGAAAACAAACGCATAGATATCGGTGTATTCATCGATGACTTTGGCTGTGGGTTTCCCGCTTCCGTGTCCCGCTTTTACGTCAATGCGCACAAGAGTAGGGAGTTTCCCTGTGTTCAGCTCCTGGATGCGTGAAATGTATTTGAAGGTATGTGCCGGAACAACCCGGTCGTCATGGTCGGCCGTTGTGGCCAGAATTGCCGGATACTCTTTTTTGCCCACATTGTGGTATGGCGAGTACGTTTTCAGGTAGTTGAACATCTCCTCGCTGTCGTCAACGGTGCCGTAATCGCCGGCCCAGGCATATCCTATAGTGAATTTTTGGTAACGGAGCATATCCATTACTCCAACTGCAGGTAACGACACTTTGAACAGGTCGGGTCGTTGGTTGGTTACTGCGCCAATGAGCAAACCTCCGTTTGATCCGCCCCTGACCGCTAACTTTCCGGAGTTGGTATAACCGGCTTTGATCAGGTGTTCGGCAGCCGAAATAAAGTCGTCGAAAACCTGTTGTTTTTTCAGCTTGGTGCCGGCCTTATGCCATTCTTCACCGTATTCCCCTCCACCCCGGAGGTTTACAACCGCATAGACTCCACCATTTTCAACAAAGAGAATGGAAGAGGTTGAAAACGATGGGGTAAGACTGATGTTGAAACCACCGTAGCCATAGAGCATTGCCGGATTTTTGCCGCTCAGTTCAATCCCTTTTTTGTAAAAAATAAACAGTGGGACTTTGGCTCCGTCGGTGCTTTCAAAAAATTCCTGTTTGATCACAAAATCATTGGGCTTGAATTTAACTTCGGGCGAAAAATAGAGTTCCGATTTTTTGGCAGGAAAATCATATCGGAAAATTGTACCCGGCGAGTTAAATGAACTGCACGAATAAAAGGCAAAATCTCCGTTGGTTGTGCCATTGAAATCATCGACCGAACAAATTCCGGGAAGATCAACGACCCCTTTGGAAATTCCTTCGGGTGAAAAAATTTCGAGTTTGCTTTTCGCATCCTCCATGTAGCTGGCGACCAGATTTCCACCACAAAACCGGCATTCCTGCAGCGTGTTTTTGTTTTCGGGAATGATCTCTTTCCAGTTCTTTTTTTCAGGGTGCGCCGGATCGATTGCAATCACCCGGTATTTCGGAGCGGAGTCGTTGGTCAAAACGAGAATGGAATTGTTGTATGTCTCGATGGGTATATATTCGAAGTCGAAGCCATCGGCCAGTTTGTTGATTTTTGAACCCGGTTTGTTGAGTTGTTTCAAATACAACCCGTTGCCGTTGGTCGATTCTGTTTCAAAGATGAAAAGGTTTTGGCGTTGTTCGTCAATCCTGGCAGCATACATCCGCTTGGGCATTCCGGGGTTTGAAAAGATCAACGGGTCTTTGTCCTGTGTAGTTCCAATGAGATGAAAAAAGATTTTTTGGCCGCTGTTTTGTTCCGAAAGTTCGGTCCCTTTTTGTGGTTTGTCGTAAGCGCTGTAAAAGAAACCATTTTGGTAACAGGCAAGGTCTGAAAACTTCACCCATTCAATGTGATCAGGCATCATTTCGCCGGTTTCAATATTTTTTACGAAAATCTCGTTCCAGTCGGAACCCGACCGGGCAATTTGGTAAACCAGGTATTTGCCGTCGGGCGACACATCCATCTGGTTAAAAGCAACGGTTCCATCGTTGCTCAGCAAATTTGGATCGAGCAATAAACGGGGCTCTTTTTTGAAATCATCAATCAGGTAGAGTACGTCCTGATTCTGAAGTCCGTTGTTTTTAAAGACAAACCAGTGTCCCGAAACTTCGAAAGGAGCTTTGGTTTTGGGGTAATCCCAGAGCTCGGTTAACCTTTTTTTGATTTGATCGCGATAGGGAAGTTTTTCAAGGTAGTTGAAAGTTACTTCGTTTTGATTTTTGACCCATTCGGCTGTTTCTGCGGAATGGTCGTCTTCGAGCCAGCGATAGGGATCTTCAACGGCTGTACGATAGAAGGTGTCGACTACCGATATTTTTTTTGTCTCAGGATAATTCATAACCTGTTTGGTACAACTGAATGAAAACATGATGATAAGCAAGAGAAAATAGTTCCTCATAAACGAGATTTTTATTTTTGATAGGTAAAAATACAACATTTGAGAGAGATTTTACGATCCGTGTGGTTTAAATCTAAATCTTCTTTATCCGTCGTTTTTTTCTGTTTTGATGAAAAACTAAAGGAGGTGGCAATTGGGCACTTATTGTTCTGTTTAAAATGAAAAAGGTGGCCTTTTGAGCCACCTTATATTATCATTTGAATTGGTTTTATTCGTATCTGCGAGGAGGACGACGGTCTCCGCCCCGGTCGTTCCGGTCGTTGCGGTTACCCCGGTCATTCCGATCGTTCCGGTTTCTGTTTCCTCCGTCGTGATGAGGGCGATCGCCGCCTTCCCGTTTGGGAGGTTCAACATAACCTTCCGGTTTTGGCAAAAGAACCCTGCGTGAAAGTTTGAGCTTTCCGGTTTTTTCTTCAACACCAATGAGCTGAACATCCACTTTATCGCCTTCTTTGAGAACTTCTTCCACTTTTTCGTGGCGCTGCCAGTCGATTTCTGAAACATGGAGCAGTCCATCTTTTCCGGGCAGGATTTCAATAAAGGCTCCAAAAGCCACAATTGATTTAACCGTCCCGTTGTAAACTTTTCCCACTTCGGGTATGGCAACAATATTGCGTACTTTTTGCAGTGCAGCTTCAATACCTTCTTTGTTGAGGGAAGAGATTTGTACAACACCGGTATCGCCAACTTCTTCAATGGCAATAACGGTTCCGGTTTCTTCCTGAATTTTCTGGATGATTTTTCCACCGGGTCCAATCACAGCCCCAATGAATTCTTTCGGAATGATGATGGTTTCAAGGCGTGGAACATTCTCTTTGTAGTCGGCACGGGGTTCCGGAATGACTTCAAGAATTTTTCCCAGAATGTGCATTCTTCCCTGACGGGCTTGTTCAAGCGCTTGTGCCATTACTTCGTACGAAAGCCCATCTACTTTGATGTCCATCTGGGTAGCGGTAATTCCATCGCGGGTACCGGTTACTTTGAAGTCCATGTCTCCGAGGTGGTCTTCGTCGCCAAGAATATCGGAAAGTATTGCGTATTTTCCATTTTCATCGGTAATCAAGCCCATTGCAATACCAGAAACCGGTTTTTTGATTTTCACACCGGTGTCCATCAGGGCCATTGTTCCGGCACAAACCGTTGCCATGGAAGATGAACCGTTCGATTCGAGAATGTCGGATACTAAACGGGTGATGTATGGAAAATCGTCGGGAAACATTCTTTTCAATGCACGGTGTGCGAGATTGCCATGGCCAATTTCCCTGCGGCTTAAGCCTCTGGGTACTTTTGCCTCGCCGGTGCTGAATGATGGGAAATTGTAATGGAGCAGGAATTTTTCGGTTCCTTGTAGGGTTACACCATCAATGATTTTCTCGTCCATTTTGGTACCAAGGGTACATGAAGTTAACGACTGTGTTTCGCCACGGGTGAAAATTGCAGAACCGTGAGATCCGGGCAGATAGCCGACTTCGCCCCAAATAGGACGGATTTCGGTTGTTTTCCTTCCATCCAAACGGTGGCCTTCGTCGAGGATCATGCGACGCATGGCCTCTTTTTCCACGTCGTGGTAATACTTCTTGATGAGCTTGATGTTGGTTTCCACATCGATCTCGGCATTTTCGGCATTTTCTGCTTTATACGCTTCAAGGTATTCGTTGAGAATTGCTTCAAATCCGGTTGCGCGCAAGCTTTTGTCGGCCTGCTGTTTGTTGGCATGATCGTAGCATTTCTGGTACAAATCGGCCTTCACTTTTTCGCGGATCGCTTCATCGTTTATTTCGTGGCAATAGATGCGTTTGGTTTTGCCTACCGCAGCGGTTAATTCTTCCTGGATTTTGCAGTGTTTTTTGATTTCCTGATGGGCAAATTTGATTGCTTCGAGCATTTCGGCTTCGGAAACTTCGTTCATTTCGCCTTCTACCATCATGATGTTGTCGTACGAAGCGCCAACCATGATCTCCAGGTCTGCTTTAGCCAGAAGGGAGTAGGGAGGGTTGATCATCAGCTGGCCATCGACGCGGGCTACTCTTACTTCTGAAATCGGACATTCAAATGGAATATCGGAAACGGCAATGGCAGCCGAAGCGGCTAAACCGGCCAGCGAGTCGGCAGTGGTTTCGATGTCGGAAGAAATCAAGGTGATCATCACAACGGTTTCGGCATGAAAATCACTAGGGAAAAGTGGGCGAAGTGCCCTGTCGACCAAGCGGGCAATCAATATTTCTTCATCAGAAGGACGACCTTCACGTTTTAAAAACCCACCGGGGAAGCGGCCTGCGGCAGAAAATTTTTCTCTGTAATCGACAGAAAGGGGCATGAAGTCAACATTTTCGCCGGCTTCTTGAGCAGCAACAACGGTTGCTAGTAACATGGTTCCTCCCATCTTTACCACAACAGAACCATCGGCTTGTTTGGCCAATTTCCCTGTTTCGATGCTAATGGTTCTACCATCGCCCAGGTCGATAATTTTTTCAATTACATTCATCATATTATATCTTCAATTTTGTCTCTGAAATTCTAAAAATTGGGCGGGTAAAATGTTGAAAAGGCAATTTTATAAAAATTGCCTTTTCAAGATTATTTACGTAAGTTCAATTCCTTAATAATTGCGCGGTATCTTTCGATGTCACGATCTTTCAGGTAATCGAGTAACCGGCGGCGTTTCCCAACCAAACCGATCAACGCACGCTGGGTGTTGAAATCGTTGTGGTTTTTTTTCAGGTGATCGGTAAGGTGACTGATTCTTACTGAAAAGAGTGCGATCTGAGCTTCTGCGCTGCCAGTATCGGCTACATTTTTGCCATGTTTTGCAAAAATTTCTTTTTTTGTTTCTGATGATAAATACATAAAAAGTTCATTATTAAAAGTTAAACTATTCGATTATTGCCCTGTAATATTCGCGTTCGATAATTACAGCGCAACATTAAAGTTTGACTTCTCGCCAAATTTTCGCAAAAGTAAACAAATTTCTCAATTGCAACACATAAATGACTTGATATTTAATATTTTCAATTTTCGTCAATGTGACCGGCCATTTGATCGAGTTCGGCAATGCGTTGTTGGTTTTCAATGGAATAATCGCCACTTGTGGTGTCAATTTTTTTGTAGATGGTTAAAGAAATTCGGGCGAACCTTGTTGCTTCTTCCTGATTTCCCATCTGCCGCAAAGTTTCAGCTTTCTGATAGAATAATTCGGCAAGCGATTTTTCCGTTTCCATTCCGGGCGATGGGTTTTCCAAGAGTTCATTCAGCGTTTTGCTTTCAAAGTCAGCAAGGTTATTGGGGTTGATTTTGAACCAGGTATCCAGGGTCATGTCAATCTCTTCGATTGCTTCACTATACATTTTTCTTTTGCGGTAGTCGAACAGGGCTGCTATCACACTTCCCAACTGCCTGAAATAGCGTATCAGATAATCTTCGGAACTCATTTTTTATCGATCGATTATTTTGGTTGCGAGCAGGCAATGTAAGCATTTTTTTCGATCGCAATATTCATTTTTTAGTTGAATCAACGCTTGGGTGTCGGATGAATTTCGTGTGACAATTCCCAACTCATTCCATCGTTTAATAATGTTGTTTGATTCAGGAGGGAGTGATTCCAGCAGGTCGAGCGCTCGCTGTTTCAGCTCTTTTTTGTTGTTCCGTTCCCCATACACGAATAAAAACGGCACAACGGTGTTGATAATAATCGTGTTGCGTGATGCTTTTCCCATCCATTTTACCATCTTTGTTGCTGTTTGGTTGAATCGGTAGTGTGTATCCCAATATTCAGAAGCTTTTACATCGAAGAAATCAAGAATTGTTTTCACCTCTTTTTCTTCGGTCAGTTTCGAGAGCAATGATTCTGACCGATGAATCAAAGCCGCAAACTGGGCGATCCGGATCGTTGGGAAGTTGGCCGGACGGAGCCGCATGAATTTCCATAAATAGCTGTCAATTCCCTTTAATCCATGTTTTTTTGCAAGGAAGCTGTATTCATCCCTGAGTTTTAGGAAATAATCGTCGCCCAATAGTTGTTCGTTCAGCAATCCCGATTGGCCAAAAAGGATGGCTTCGAGCTGGAAAAGGTTGTTTTTGTGTTTCGCTAGCACCGACAAAGGTGTCATCCGGGCCAGCATTTCAAAGGGTAGAGCGTTGGTTTTAAACCCGAAGTTCCGGGCCAGAAATTGATGAAATGTCTCGCTCCAGTCGTTTTTGTTCTCCGCAAGCAAACGTACAATTCCTTCGGTCTTTTGTTCTATTCGTTCAATGAGCAGGGAGTCGAACGCAATGAAACGGAAGATTTCGTCGACTTGCCCAACGTTTCGGTGGCAGGCAGGCCAATCTTTTTCGTTCATCAGTTCCTGATAATTTTTCCGGATTTCTGGTTTGACGGGAAGAATCAGGGTTTGGATTGGAGATCCGTTGAACAGGAAAACCTCTTTGTCGTTCTCGAGGACTACATGCAGAATGACATTATTATACGACAGGTCGTTCTGGTGGCCATGGAGCAGCCAGTCGGAGGAACGCAGGTGTATTTCCACATTCCCGGCCCACAGGGTATCCCCGATCCGGATGGAGGCATTGAAAAAATCAGGGCCAGCATCGGTATTCAGCTTTCCCGGGTTGATGATCTCAACCGGTTCTCCACGGGTGGTAAACAGACCCATTCTCGGGAAGAGGCTGTTTTTCCAGATAAATTGTAAAAACTCTTCCGACATTTCTTAATGTATTGGGATTAACGGAATTAAAGTTAAGAAATGTAGGGAAATATACCAAATTTAGAATTTTTTTGTTTTTAGGATATTCCAATGATGATTTCTTCAATTTCAATGAGCTAAGCTGCTTTTTTCGACAATCTGGCAGGTGATCGATTGGACAATATTTCTGGCTGTCGTTAGTTTTTCGAGATCGGTGTAGATGTTCCCATCTGAACCATCGGCGCTACTGCGTCCGATAAGTTTGAGTTCAATCGTCGTTTGGTTCGGGTAGATGGTGCCGGCATAAATAATAGCTGGTTGCCCACTGCCTTCCGATCCGCCGGAATAATTCCCGTCACCTTTTTTTGCATTTTTTGGAAAAGATTTGTTGAAATCGACCGAGTGATTGAATTCTGCCTTTATTACAAAAGGAGCCTTCAAACGATCTGTTTGGGTCGCGAAGGTTCTGCTGCTTTTGGGGGTAGCCCCTGTTACTGCATCGGGCATGGGATTCTCTTTTGTGGGGAGCATTAGTCCATCACGGTAGACTACACCCCGCTGGTGGCACCAGTAAGGTAACGCTTCTTTGCGGCGGTTCCCTTTATTTGAAACCCAGCCTTCGGTGGCAATTTTTTTCGTCACATACACCGTTGTTACGTAATTTTCCAACGTGTCTTCGATCCATATCGCAAACTGTGGAGGGTTTTCTTTCGACAAACCAAGAAACAAAGGGTAATCGTGCAACCAGTTCTCCCCGGCAACGACTTCAATCTGAAGGTTGCCACTTGTGATCGGGAATTCTTCTTTTTCGCATGATGTGCAGGTAATGGATCCTGCAAATAACAGAAATAAAATGGGTATCATCTTCATAGCTATTTTTTGATGGACAAAGCTATGAGAATGAGTACGGCTTATTTTTGACAAATGTCAAAAAAATTATTTCACCGTTTTTCTCATCCGGCTGAGGGTTTCCTGGGTAATTCCGAGGTAGGAAGCAATGTATTGCAACGGAATAGTCTTGATGAATTCCGGATAGTTATCGATCAGGTTTTTGTAACGGATTTCGGCGGGTTGGTTCAAAAGAAGGAAAAGATGTTCTTCGGAATTTTTTGCAACCGATTCAGCGATCAGCCGCCCCAACCGTTCAACGTTTTTGTCCCGGTCGTAAAAGGAATAGAGGTCGGCTTTTCTGAATTCCAGCACTTTCGTGTCATCCATTGACTGGACATTTACAAAAGAGGGTTTTCCGGTAAGGAAGCTGGTATAAGAGGTTACAAAGCCGGGGGCAAAAATGAAATCGCTGGTGATTTCGTTCCCGTTGTAATCGAAATGAAAAAAGCGGAAATAGCCCTTGTCGAAAAACAGCACTTTGTTGCAAATTTCTCCGTTTTGGACAAACAGTTCTTTTTTCTTTAATTCCCGGTGAATGGCGATTCCTGAAATCAAAGAAAACTCCGCTTCTTCCAACGGAATGAGCCTAGACAGATAACCTTTGAAAGATTCAATCATCCTGATTCTTTAGGTTTAGTCACTAAATAAGATGCCGTGAAACACCGCATCGTTCAAAAGATTAAAGTAACTCCGCTTCGAGCAGGAGCTCTTCCATCTCTACTTGTACATTTTCGGCTTCGGCACGGGCTTTTTCAGCAAAATCTTCCCCGTCGGAAGCATATATGATGGCTCTCGATGAATTGACCAGCAACCCGCATTGTTCGTTCATCCCAAAGCTGGCAACTTCCTGCAGGCTTCCTCCCTGAGCACCTACTCCGGGTACCAGAAGAAAATGGTTGGGTACAATTTTCCGGATCTCTTCCAGTTTTTCGGCTTTTGTGGCACCCACTACATACATGATGTTGTCGGTTGTGCCCCAGTTTTGTGAGGTTTTCAGAACAGATTCGAAAAGCAAATCGCCCGATTTTTCATCTTTCAAAAATTGAAAATCAAAAGCACCTTTATTGGATGTTAAAGCCAGAATAATGACCCATTTGTCGAGATAAGTCATGAACGGTTTAACCGAATCTTCGCCCATGTAGGGAGCAACCGTTACCGCATCAAAATCGAAATGATCGAAGAATGCCCGGGCATACAGATTGGAAGTGTTGCCAATATCGCCTCGTTTGGCATCGGCGATGATAAAGATTTCGGGATATTTTTCACGAATATACTTTACTGTTTTGTCGAGGCTTACCCATCCTTCGGCGCCCAGTGATTCGTAAAAGGCCAGATTGGGTTTATACGCCACAGCCAAGTCGTGGGTATAATCGATGATCTCTTTGTTGAACGTAAAAACAGGATCGGTTGTATCGAGCAGATGCCTTGGTATTTTCTGAATATCAGTGTCTAATCCAATGCAAAGGAAACTTCTTTTCTTTTTGATCTCTTCGAATAATTGAGCTGCATTCATGTTGCTTTGATTTAATTTGGGTGTAAAATTAGCAAAAATGGCAGGACAATCGCACCTGTTTCAGCGAGGAAGTTAAAAATCGGAGTATGTCCAAGCCAAAATAAGCACTATTTTTACATTCTTGCTAAAAGGATTGCCATGAAGAATTTTCGGTCTGTTTGGATTCTATCTTTTTTGTTACTGGTTTCGTTGTTTGGTTCTTCCCAGCCGGTGAATCCTGTAATCGATAGTTTAATTAAGGGAATCACTGCGGGGAGTTACCGCAGCTATTTCGATTCGTTGCGAACCGGTAATCACTGCTCCCGGAAAGTAATGGAGACCGACCGTCAATCGTCCGATCATGATGCTTGTCGTGATTATGTTTTCCGTAAGTTTCAGGAGTATCTGGGTCAAGGCAATGTGTTCCTCGATGAGTTTTGTGTCGATAATTCCAGCGGGTTGGCCAATATTATTGCTTTCAAAAAGGGAAGATCTTTGTCGACGATCGTCATTAGTGCCCATTACGATACGAACAACAGCAACGAGGAAAATGTGTTTGTGCCTCTTTGCGCCCCCGGGGCCAATGATAACGGAACCGGATTGGCTGCTGTTCTTGAAATTGCACGTGTTTTGGCGGGTATCGAAACCGAATATTCGGTTTTGTTTGCGGTGTGGGATTATGAAGAACGGTTTACCGATGGCTTTGGTAGTGGTTCAAATTATTGGTTTTCGAACCATGTTGTAAGAAAGAAGAATCAAAAGGCCTTGGATTATGTGTCCGGGGAGAAGCTCCATCTGAATCAGATCGCAGCCAATCTTAATTTTGATATGTTTGGCCATCCAAACGATACCTTGCAGGGAAAACTGGTGCTTTGGGCCTGCACCGGAGATGTTCGCCATTCCGGGTTTGTCGATGAATATATATCAGCCATTAATCGTTATGTTCCGGAGATTGCGGTAGCGAATTTTGGGAAGATGGCTTATTCCGATCATTTTACTTTTGCGGCACGGAAAATCCCTGCCATTGAAAACCTGGAGTCGAATTATGATATCGATCCCTTTTACCATACTTGTTTCGACAATTTTGAAAATCCGGAGAATGTAGATTTTGGTTTTGCTGCCAGCGTAACGAAGGGGGGATTGGCTTTTTTGCTTGAAAAAACCGGGGTTGTTTCCGGGAAAGGAAGTGATATCGTATTCCCAACGGTAAATGTTTCGGTGGAAAATAAATTTTATTCCATTCAGGTGCCCCGAAATGGTTCTGTTTCGGTGTATGCACCTATGGGGAATTCAATTCGTACCCGCAGAAAAGGAGGTCTCTGTTATTTTCGGGCTCCGTCGAGCGGCTTATACCGGGTAACCGTTCATTCCGATACGGGAAGTGTTACGAAGGATGTTTATTTACAAAAGAAGGGAGACCTTTTCGCCTCCCTTCGTTCGTTATTTTTTTGAAGTTAATTTCCTAATTCAGAAAGAAATTTGATGCGAACCATCCGGATGTCTTCAAGGCTGTAATTGTCTTCGCCTAATTCCTTCACCGCTTCTTCCACCGAACCGTCTTTCGATTCTTCCCGGAAGTAATCATAAATGTCGTTCCGGTAATCTTCATCCATCACTTCATCGATGTAATAGTCGATGTTGATTCGGGTTCCGGAGTTGACAATGGCTTCAATTTCAGACAGGAGGTCATCCATTCCCAGCCCCAATGATTCGGCAATAATGTCGAGTGAAACTTTCCGGTCGATATTCTGAATAATGGTTACTTTGCTTTTCGATTTTTGTGCCACCGATTTTACCACCATGTCCTGGGGCCGTTCAATTTCGTTTTCCTCGACATATTTGCTGATGAGTTCGACAAAATCTTTCCCGTAACGGGTGGCTTTTCCCTGGCCAACGCCCTGTATATTCTGCAATTCCTGAATGGTGATTGGGTATTGGATTGACATGTCGGCCAGCGATGGGTCCTGAAAGATGACGAACGGTGGCAAATCCAGTCGTTTGGCAACTTTTTTCCGTAAATCTTTCAGCATGGCAAAAAGTTCGGCATCGCCGGTTCCTCCACCTGCCGGTGCCGATGCTTCTTCGGCTGCGGCTTCGTAATCGTGGTTAAGCACCATAATGAATGAACCGGGGTTGTCGAGAAATTCCTGTCCTTTTGGGGTCAATTTCAGCAACCCGTAATTTTCAATTTCTTTCAATATGTAACCCGAGATCATGGCCTGACGGTAAATAGAGTGCCAGAATCGGTTGTCGTGGTCTTTGCCCAGACCAAAAATATCGAGTTCATCGTGCCGGAAAGATTTTACAGCGGCATTGGCCGTTCCAACCAATATGTTGGCAATGTGTTCCATTTTGTATTTTTGGTTCACGGCCAGAATTGCATCCAGAGCAAGGGCCAGTTCTTCCCCCGCTTCAAGTTTTTCTCTTGGGTGCAGGCAGTTATCGCAGGCTCCGCAATTTTCGGGCTCGTAAATTTCGCCAAAGTAGTGCAGTAAGATTTTGCGCCTGCAAACCGACGATTCGGCATACGAAACGGTGTCGAGCAACAGTTGCCTCCCGATTTCCTGTTCGGCAACGGGTTTCCCCTGCATGAATTTTTCGAGTTTTTGGATGTCCTTATAACTATAATAGGTAATACAGACACCTTCTCCTCCGTCACGTCCAGCCCGTCCGGTTTCCTGATAATAACCTTCGAGGCTTTTGGGAATATCGTAATGGATCACGTAGCGCACGTCGGGCTTATCGATACCCATTCCAAAGGCAATGGTTGCTACAATCACTTCAATTTCTTCCATCAGGAACATGTCTTGATGTTTTGAACGGGTTGCGGCATCCATACCGGCATGATAAGGCAACGCTTTAATGCCATTGACCTGTAAATTTTCGGCCAGTTGTTCTACTTTTTTTCGGCTCAGGCAATAAATAATCCCCGATTTTCCCCGGTTGTTTGAAATGAACCGGATAATATCGGCGGTGGTTTTATGCTTCGGCCTTATTTCATAATAAAGATTGGGACGGTTGAATGATGAACGGAATACCTGGGCATCCAGCATCCCAAGGTTTTTCTGGATGTCGTGTTGTACCTTTGCGGTAGCGGTAGCGGTAAGAGCCATGACTGGGGCTGGGCCAATTTCCTGGATGATGGGTCGGATACGCCGATATTCAGGCCTGAAATCGTGGCCCCACTCCGAAATGCAGTGGGCTTCATCAACCGCATAGAAGGAAATCTTTACCTGCTTTAAGAAATCAATGTTATCTTCTTTGGTGAGCGATTCGGGAGCAACATAAAGCAATTTTGTCTTCCCGCTTAACACATCATCTTTTACTTCCTGTATGGCATTTTTGGATAACGAGGAATTCAAAAAATGGGCAATCCCATCGTCTGTTCCAAAGCTGCGGATTGAATCGACCTGGTTTTTCATCAACGCGATGAGTGGAGATATGACAATAGCTGTACCTTCCAAAATAAGGGCTGGTAACTGATAGCACAAGGATTTCCCTCCTCCAGTGGGCATTAAAACAAATGTGTCGTTCCCCTCTAATAGACTTTGAATAACCTTCTCCTGATCACCCTTAAAACGGTCGAAACCAAAATATTTTAGTAATTGTTCCGATAAAAAATGTGAATCTATCATTCATTAAAAATTTAGATCATCTACCTTCAAAAAATGGTAAAGGATCACTAAGATAGTAATTAATATTTCTTCAAAAAATTGATTTGAATAATAAATTAACTCTGTTTGCATTTTTTAATAAACGGTTTAAATCCAGATTTCTTGAGCAATTCATATTCTCTACGCTGCTTAGTGTATATGCCGAAGGACTTTAAATAGTTGTGTGGGTAATTCCGTTGAACAGATTTTGAATAAGTGTGTATATTTGTCGGGTTACAAAAAGAAAATGGCAGTTAAGAAAGAAGATAAGCAGGAAGAAATGTCGTTTCTGGGCCATCTGGAGGTATTGAGGTGGCATATTATCAGGGCGTCATTGGGGGCTTTGGTTTTTATGGTTATTGCCTTTTTGTGCAGGAATTTCATTTTTAACGAAATCATTCTCAAACCAAGAAACCCTGATTTTCTGACCAACCGTTTTTTCCATCAGATGGGTGTGTGGCTCCATGCCCGTTTTAATATGGACCCTTCGCCTCTCGAAATCAATACGACCCCGCTCAATATTGTGAATATTGATATGGCTGGTCAGTTTAATTCTCACATAAAAATTTCGGTTGTCATTGGGTTGATTATGGCCAGTCCTTACATTATCTGGGAATTATGGCGGTTTGTGGAACCTGCATTGCACCGCAATGAACGGAAATATGCTTCCGGGGCTGTTTTTACGATTTCGTCGCTTTTTATTTTGGGCGTGCTTTTTGGATATTACCTGATTGCCCCGCTTTCGATCCATTTTTTAAATACTTATATTGTAAGCGATCAGGTTGTCAATACCATCAAGCTGAGTTCGTATATCAGTACGGTTACCTCGGTGGTTTTTGCTTCAGGGGTTATTTTTGAGCTCCCTGTGATTGTGCTTTTTTTGAGTAAGATCGGGCTGTTATCGCCTGCGTTTATGAAGAAATACCGGAAACATGCCTATGTGGTGTTGTTAACCATTGCCGGAATTATTACCCCACCTGATGTGTTTAGTCAGGTTTTGGTTTGCATTCCGTTAATTATATTATATGAAATAAGTGTTTTTATTTCACGTTCTGCTGAAAGGAAACGTCGGTTGAAAATGGAAGGCCAGTGAGATGCCGATTCATTTAAAGGTTAAATAAAGTGAATAATAATCTGTTAACAGATAGGGATTATGAAACTGAGTACCGAAAATATTGAAAAAAGATACCGGAGCCGGGTTGTTGTCAAACAAGTTTCGGTTGAGGTAAATCAGGGTGAAATTGTTGGCTTGCTGGGCCCTAACGGAGCCGGAAAGACGACCTCGTTTTATATGATTGTGGGATTAATACGCCCCAACAGCGGGAAGATTTTTCTCGATCAGGAAGATATCACCAAGCTTCCGGTGTACAAACGGGCTCAGAAAGGGATTGGCTACCTGGCTCAGGAAGCTTCGGTGTTTCGCCAAATGAGTGTGGAGGATAACATTCGTTCGGTACTCGAAATGACCAATTTTTCCCGTCAGGAACAAAAAGAGAAACTTGAGATGCTCCTGTCGGAATTTGGTTTGCAAAAAATCAGGAAAAGCAAAGGAATCCAGCTTTCCGGCGGGGAACGCCGGCGAACGGAAATTGCCCGTGCTCTGGCCATCAATCCCAAGTTTATCCTTCTCGACGAACCATTTGCCGGGGTTGATCCCATTGCCGTCGAAGATATTCAAAGCATCGTTTATCACCTGAAAGATAAAAACATCGGAATCCTTATTACCGATCATAACGTTCACGAGACACTGGCTATTACTGATCGTTCGTATTTGCTTTTTGAAGGCTCCATCCTGAAAGCGGGCTCAGCAGAGGAACTGGCTGCCGATGAGATGGTTCGGAAAGTATATTTGGGACAGAATTTTGAGCTTCGGAAGAAAAGGGAGAAATTTGTTCATACTTCTGATTGATTGGCAACCAAATTACCCCGATTGAGAAGTTAAAAAAAAGATATATATTTGCGCCGCAAAATGCGGGCGTGGCGGAATTGGTAGACGTGCTAGACTTAGGATCTAGTGCCTTAAGGCGTGGGGGTTCGAGTCCCTTCGCCCGTACAAAAAACCAGACCGTTTGGAAACTTTTTAGTGTCCAAACGGTTTTAGGTTTTGTCAGAAAGATGATTTCAATTTAAAATTAGTATAAAATTAACTTTTCAGTGAGATGAATATTACCAGGGAAAACATCGATGAATTGAATGGCATTATCCGTGTTTCGATCGAAAAAGCCGATTACGAAGCAACCGTAGAACAAGTACTGACCGATTACCGCAAAAAGGTTAATATGCCAGGATTCCGCCCGGGGAAAGTACCTCAGGGGTTGGTGAAAAAGATGTATGGAAAAGCAGCCTTGGTGGACGAAGTAAACAAACTACTTTCCGATAGCCTTTCAAAATATCTGGTTGACGAAAAACTCGATATTCTTGGCGAACCGCTTCCCAACGAAGAATTGCAAAAATCGATCGATTGGGACAAAGATACCGATTTTGAGTTCGTATTCGAAGTTGGTTTTGCTCCCGAAGTAAAAGTATCGCTCGACAAGAGAAGTAAACTTCCTTATTATAAAATAAAAGTTTCCGACGAATTGATCGATTCGCAAATTAGCTCGTATACTGCCCGCTTTGGTTCACACCAACCGGCAGATGCGGTGGATGCCGAAACCTCTGTTCGCGGAGATATCGCTCAGCTCGATGAAGAAGGAAATGTGAAAGCCGATGGTTTTGGCTCCGAAATGGCACTGATTTCTGTTGCAGTTATCAAGGACGAAGAAATTAAGAACAGCTTTATCGGGAAAAAAGTAGGAGACGAAGTGGTTTTCGATATCAAAAAAGCATATCCAAACGATACCGAAGTGGCTTATCTTTTGAATATTGAAAAGAAAGTGGCAGAAGACGTACAAGGAAACTTCAAAATTACCATCAAAGAGATCAACCAGTTTGTACCCGCTCCGGTCAACGAAGAATTGTATCAGAAGTTATATGGTGACGAAACCGAAATTAAAGACGAAGCCGCATTCCGTCAGCATGTAGCCGAAGAGATTGGCGGTATTTATGTCTCTTCAAGCGACTACAAATTTGCCCTCGATGCACAGGATTCGCTGGTGAACAAAATTAAAATGAGTTTCCCGGAAGCTTTCCTGAAACGGTGGCTGATTGCTGCCAATAAAGAATTAACCCAGGAACAGATTGATGCCGACTTCGATAATTTCCTCGAAGATCTGAAATGGCAGGTAATTAAGGAAAACATCATTAAAGATAACGAACTTACCGTAGGCGAAGAAGAAGTGATGGATTTGGCCAAAGAGATTGCTATTTCCCAATTCCGTCAATACGGGATGTTTGAGGTTCCGGTTGAACACCTCGAAAGCTTTGCAAAACAGATGATGGAAAAACGCGAAGACCGAAGCCGTCTGTATAACAAAGCGATGGAGAATAGAATCATCGATGTGATCAAGTCGAAAGTTACCATTGAGGAAAAAGAGGTGACCAAAGATGAATTCGAAAAGTTTTTCGAGAAGAAGTAAAATAAAATAATTTCAGGAGAGCCGGGTTCACTTGATCCCGGCTTTTTTTATCATTATTTTAATTGCTACTTTTGTATATCAATTTCAATTGAAAACAAGTTATTAGTACGTTTAAACTTCAATTTTCAGTTTGTATGGACAATAGAAATGAATTTCAAAAATATGCCCGTGGAAAAATGGGGATCAGCAGCTTGTCGATCGATAAGTACGTCAATTCAACTTACGGGAGTTATATTTCACCGACGATTATCGAGGAACGTCAGTTGAACATTGCCACCATGGATGTATTTTCACGGTTGATGATGGATCGCATCATTTTCCTTGGGGTACCAATCGATGATTATGTGGCCAATATCATTCAGGCCCAGTTGCTTTTCCTCGACTCAACCGATCCGGGCAAAGACATCCAGATTTATTTCAATTCTCCGGGAGGAGTTGTTTATTCCGGGTTGGGAATTTACGATACCATGCAATTTATTTCCTCGCCGGTGGCAACCATTTGTACCGGTATGGCTGCTTCGATGGCTGCCGTGTTGCTTACTGCCGGGGCGAAAGGAAAACGCTCGGCGTTGACCCACTCCAGAATCATGATCCATCAACCTTCGGGTGGTGCCCAGGGACAAGCGTCGGATATTGAGATAACAGCCCGTGAGATTTTGAAACTTCGCCGGGAACTGTACGAAATTATTGCGAACCACTCGGGGAAGGAGATCGAACAGGTTGAAAAGGATTCGGACCGTGATTATTGGATGACGGCCAAAGAAGCTGTTGAATACGGCCTCATCGACAACGTGCTGGTGAGAGAAAAGAAATAAATTAAAGACGAATAGGATATTGGATGGATAAGTGCTCATTTTGCGGAAGAAATAAAGACGAAGTAGATCTCCTGATTGCCGGGATGGATGGACATATTTGCGACCGCTGTATCGAACAGGCTCACGCAATTATTGAAGAGGAATTCAGGAGTAAAGGCACATTTGATCTGGGCTCTGTCGAGCTGATGAAACCAAAGCAAATCAAGGAATTTTTGGATCAATATGTGATTGGGCAGGACCATGCCAAGAAAATACTTTCCGTTGCGGTTTATAACCATTACAAAAGGTTGGCACAAAAGGTAACGGAAGATGAAACCGAAATAGAAAAATCGAACATCATTCTGATTGGCCCTACCGGAACCGGTAAAACGTTGCTGGCCCGGACCATTGCCAAGATGCTGCATGTCCCTTTTACCATTGTTGATGCAACGGTTTTGACCGAAGCCGGTTATGTGGGCGAAGATATCGAAAGCCTGCTGACCCGTCTGCTCCAGGCTGCCGATTATAATGTCGAGGCGGCTGAAAAGGGAATTGTTTTCATCGATGAGATCGACAAGATTGCCCGAAAAGGCGATAATCCTTCGATTACCCGCGATGTTTCGGGCGAAGGGGTTCAGCAGGGCCTTTTGAAATTGCTTGAAGGATCGATCGTGAATGTACCCCCACAGGGCGGACGGAAACATCCCGAGCAGAAAATGATCCCGGTCAACACCAAGAATATCCTTTTCATCTGTGGAGGGGCATTCGACGGTATTGAGCGTAAAATTGCCCAGCGGCTGAATGCAAAGGTGGTTGGTTATAATGCCATCAAAGGAACCGATCATGTCGATCGTGAAAACCTGATGCAATACGTGGCTCCCATGGATTTGAAGGCTTTTGGGATGATTCCTGAAATTATTGGCCGTTTACCGGTGATCACCTACCTCGATCCGCTCGATCCGGCAGCTCTTCGTCAGATTCTGACTGAGCCTAAAAATGCCATTGTGAAGCAGTACATCAAACTTTTTGAACTCGATAAAATCAATCTGAAATTTAGCGACGAAGCACTCGACTATATTGTGGGGATTGCTGTTGAATTTAAACTTGGTGCACGAGGTTTGCGTTCAATTTGTGAAACCATCATGGTTGACGCCATGTTCGAAATGCCTTCGAATGGCCACAAAGAATTTGCAATTACCGAAGAATATGCCCGCGAAAAGGTTGAAAATGCAGGATTGAAACTTTTAAAAGCCAGTTAAAAAAGGACTTTTGGATAAAATTAAAACGGGTAAGATCAAAAGATCTTACCCGTTTTAATTTTATAGAATCAATAGAATTAATTCCAGTTATAAAGCCCCTCAACCAGCCGGTCCTGTTTCTCTTCCTCCGACAAATCAAGATATTTTTGGCGCTCTGCTTCAAATGCACGTTGTTTTTCCAATTCTGCTTCATGGATTTTTTCACCATAAATGCGGTTTACCCGGTCCTGCAGAAATTTGGTTGCAACATTCGGGAACAATTCAAGAAGCAACTCTTCTTTCTCATTCATCGCCAGCTTAATATTCTCACCATACTGAGGGAAAGACGGATTGGGCTGTTTCTGGTAATTCGCCGTATTGTAAGGAATCTCTTCGCGGGTCCCTGCAATTTTTAAACGGAATTCAGGATCAACTGGGATTGGTGTTTTTCCATAAGAACCTTTTACCAGATTGACAAACTGAATGGAATTGTTGGTATAAAATGGTTTGCCATTCTTTTCATCAATCACACAGTTTACAGCTTCGGCACCTACAATCTGACTGGTAGGGGTAACCAACGGAGGACAGCCTGCAGCTAAACGAACGGTTGGGATTACCTGCAATACGCGGGGTAACAACTCTTCCTGTTTTAACTGTTTCAGCTGAGATAACATATTGGTGTACATACCTCCGGGAACTTCGGCAAATTTGACCTTTTCGTCTGGATCAGGGAAATTGAAGTATTTTTCAATCTTTCCACAGGCATCCAAAAGGTTTGCTTCATCATCCGCTTTGGCAAAACGGATGGCATCGTCGAACAATTGGTCGATATGGGCAGGCAATTTGTCCTTGGTGATATCGAATTCAATCGGAAAGATTTTATAGCTGTCGATATCGGCCATTTCGATACGGATCTCTTTCAGAATTTTGTTGATCCGTACAACGGCGTCGAGATTGAT
>Ga0116170_10000435_pt1 | contig 44254 bp, 29 predicted proteins | sample AD_JPNHW1_MetaG_FD_89797 | JGI IMG/M metagenome (GOLD analysis project Ga0116170, IMG submission 89797) | Active sludge microbial communities of municipal wastewater-treating anaerobic digesters from Japan - AD_JPNHW1_MetaG | ecosystem: Engineered > Bioreactor > Anaerobic > Digestate | place... | reverse complement strand
TCTACCAGAGCCCAGCTTGCGCTGATCTCGACGACGGAGACTCCTGGGAGCCGGATGCCTTAATTGGGCACGTCCGGTTCTGCGAGGGGGCCCCGCCCGAAAGGGCGGGGTCCTACCTCACCGTCCCGGCGGACCCGTGAAAAGCCGGACACGCAGTGTCGAAAGCACCGCGCAGCGGAATAAGCCCAACCGGCAGGTCTACTGACGCGATCCCATCGCGTCGTTCGTCTGAACGACATGTGTGCTCGACGTGAAGACCAGAGCGGACGGCGAAAACGAGATGCCCCTGGCGCCGATTCCCTTGCCGGACACGCTGACCTCGATTTGCCCTCCCCCCCGCACCGCCCAGCCATCGGGCTGCTTCAGTTCCACATAATCGGAGATGGATTTGATCCTGAGCCCATCGATGGACAACGATTTGGCGATGAGCCGTCCCTTGTCGACCGCATCCTTCACGGACACGATTTCCGCCGCCGTCTTCAGGCTGTCTTCCTTGGTGTGCCCAAACCGCAGGTTGGCGACCTTCGTATCCGGGAGCTTGAGGATTTCGTCGACGAACGGCGTCACCTTCTCCAGGTCCATGAGCTTGGCCGTGAAGATCTGGGTGGCCGAATACCCCACGAATTCCTCCCGGCTCATCGATGGCCCCGTCCAACGCGTTTCCTTGTCGGTGACGGTCCGGAACCCGTATGTGCTCGAATCCTGGGTCTTGTTGTAGGTTCTGGCGATCCCGAGCGCCAGTTCCTCGATCCTGCGCGATTCGTCCAGAGCGTCGCGCAGTCGGGGGCGCACGACGCGCGTCTCGACCCGGATCTCGACTTGGTTGGGCCACGCGGAAACCTCTCCGTAACCGATCGTATTGATCTCGGTGGCCTGGGAAACGACCGCCAACGCGACCACTGCCAAGGACTGTCTCATGATGCATCCCCTTTCCATGAATCCCCCACCCTAGAAATCTTCCGGTTCTCCAGAGCCCCGGATCCCACCGGTGCTTGAACACTCAGAGCAACAGCGTTCCCACCAGCTTGAAGTGCACCCACGGGAGCACCTGCGGCTTTTCGGTCAGGGGGAACAATCCCCCCGCCTCCGTCTGGAAGGCCACCCCCACACGCAGGATATGGACGCCGACCTGCGCCGCCACCGGAACCACCAGCCCCAATTGGTTCCGCCAGATGTCGGGAGGTTCGGGACCCAGGTCGCAGTCGTCCGCATCCGATCCGCCGAAATTGAATCCCCAGGGCGATCTGTCGCACGTGGTCAGGTTGGTGTTCTCGCGCAGGAGGTAGAGCCCCATTCCCGTGGTGATCCCGATGTGTCCGAATTGCGCCATCAGGATGCGCGAGTAGGTGGGGGTGAGCGAGAAGAACTCGTGCGGCGAATTCCGGGCGGTCCCCCCGGACAGGAATCCATGGAACGCGGCGCTCGCGCCCAACCACTCCGTCCCCTGCATGTGTCGTTTTCCGTCCAAGGACAAGGACATGTCCGTGCCGCCCGGATCGGTGTCCATCCACCCGATCCCGAGGCTCGGCGACAGCAGCCAGTTGGGCGACTGGGCCGCCGCCGATCCAGCCAGCGCGAGCACCAGGGCCAACGCGCCCGGGCACCGCCGCGCGATGCGCGAGGGGGCGCGGTCTTCCGCGGAGGGAGCCGCGGGAGGTGTCGTCACCATGTCCGGGATTTTGGGATCATTGGGGCCTTCTCCAGGGAACCAGGGAGTTCTCCCAAATCTAACCCTTCGGGGACCTCGCACGGATCCGCCCTCTTGGCGTTCGCGGACACGCCCGACCGAAGCGTCAGGGCTCCCTCATTGGAGGAACGCCGGACGCGTATCCAGCACGGAACCGGTTTTCCCGGACCTCCCCAACGCATCGATCCCCGCCCTGTGCGAGCCCTTCGTGGAGGTCTTCCGCGCCACGTCGCTGGTGCTGGTCAGGAACACAGCGCTTTCCAGGACCACCTCGGATCCGGCGTTGGAGAGGGTCATGTCGCGGATTCCGGTGGCCCCCTGCAACGTGGTGGACAATTCCTGCAGATTGCACCCCACGGACACGTCCAGGTCCTGTTCCAACCCCGCTCCCAAACCCAGGCGGACCACTCCCGTTCCGGCGCTGGCGCAAAGCACCACGGCCTTCCACGGACCGCCGGAAAACCCCAGGTTCTCCCAGACGGCCCGTCCACCCGACTCCAGGGCCAAGGCGTCGTTCCCCGAAACCCATCGCGCCTTGGCGGAACGATCGAAATCGCCCAGGCGCAGCAGGTCATCGGCCTTGCGCACGATGTCGATGCGGTCCAGTTCGGCGAAGCCCGTGCCCTTGGAAAATTTCAGGCTGTTGCGCCCCTTCTTCAGATCCAGTTCCAGGACCACCACCTGTTCGGGCGGGAAGGTGCCCCAGGCGGCGGTCTTGGGGTAGGCGACATCGCTCCGTGCCAGGTCGTTGACCACCAATCGATGGCTGGCGTCGCCATCGCCGGCGGCGTAGCGGACCCCCACCAGGTAGCGGCCTTCCTGGAAGGTGTTCGCGAGAAATTCCACCGAACTGTTGGCGCCGTTGATGAAGCCCACGTATTCCCTGTTGGAGGCGGCCGTTCCCGTGGCGGTCAGGATGCTGTCGCCCACCAGTACGGCGTGTTCCGCCTCCAGCGCCCAGTGGCGTCCCAGGAAGGGCTGGCCCAGCTCCAGCCAGCCGTCGTCGCCGTAGAGGATTTCGCGCAGCTGCAGGAAGCTCGCGCCGTTTCGGTTCTTGTCGTAGTAATGCAGGGCGAAGTAGTCGCGGCGTCCGTCGTGGAAGGGCGAGCCTCCTCCCGGCCCCGCGTAGCGCCCGTAGCCCGCCACCAACTGGGTGCCGCCGCCGTTGGCCATGTCCTTGCCGGATTCGTCCAGGTACGGACCCGTGGGCTTGGCGGACCTGCCGTACATGGTGCGGTAGGTGGACTTGGCCCCGTCGCAGCATTTGTCGAAGGGAGCGAACAGGTAGGTCCAGGCTCCGTGCTGGATGGTGGAGGGCCCTTCGATGGCGCCCCCGTTGCGGCTGGCGATCGTGTAGACGGTCTTGTCGGAGGCCGATTGCTTGCCGGTGGCGGGATCGATGGCGATCATCCGCAACCCCTGCCAGAACGACCCGAAGCTCATCCAGGCCCTCCCCGTAGGGTCCACGAGGATTTCGGGATCGATGGCGTTGTAGTCGTTGGCGGTGGTGGAGCGCCACACCTCGCCGATATCCGTCCACTTGTAGTCGGGACTGGAAACGTCCAGGGTGGGCGACCACATCGCCCCGATCAGGGAGGTGTTCTTCCCGAACACCGACCCGCAGTAGTACACCCACCAGCGGCCGCCCATCCAGGAGAGCTGGGGAGCCCAAATGTTCTCAATTCCGGGATAGGCGGAAAGCATCCAGGCGGGCACCGCGTTCAGGAGCTTCCCCTTGGGGCTCCAGTTGGCCAGATCGGTGGATTGGGAAATGGCCAGCAGATTGTTGGTGGACATCAGGGTGTACACGCCGCGATCGTCGCGGATCACGGTGGGATCGTGGACGCCAGGCTGGCTCTCGGTCTGGAGCCAGGGAATGCCCGGAGCGAAGGTGAACTCCTGGGCTGCCACCCCGGAGGCCAAGGCCAGCAGGCCAACCGCGAAGCTTCCCAAGCCCATCCTGCAGGAGCTCCCTGGATCCTTGAGGTTCGTGCGAATGGACACCTGCGACCTCGCCTTGGTTTGATGATCGGCTCGCCCAATGGGAACTTAGGCTCCATCCGCCACCTGCGACAGGAGATCGGTGCGGGGAATCCCCCGAAGTCGTTGAATTCCTTCAACGGCTGCAGAGGGGGGGGACCCGTGACGGACCCCTCCGCCAGGCAATCCGGCGAGGCGAGGAAATGTCAATACCAAGGCGACATCGGACCTAACTTTCCCAGCAGAAAGCGACCTCCTCGATACCGGAGCCCCTTCGATGCCGCCGTCCGCCCGATTTCCCGCCGCCATCGCCACGATGGCCTCCCTCGCGCTGGCCGAACCGTTCTTCCAGCGGCGTCCATCCCTCACCTTTCCGATCCCGGGAGGGCGGATCCCCACCGAACAAGCCAAGGCCTACCCCATCCAAGCCGAAGGCCTCGATTCCTTCGATCTGGAGATCCTGGCGGCCCTGCCCGAGGCCCTCATCCCGGCCAACCCCAAATTCACCCCCGTGGAAACCAGACGCATCCGCAAACCCGCTCAGGCGGGATTGCGCTGGACTCATCTGCTGGACCTGGATTCCCTGAGCCGTTCGCTGGATGGGGTCTACCTGGAACTGCATGGGATCGTGCCCCAAGGATGGCTGCCTTCCAACGACCCTCCCGACGCGGACGCCTCCACCCACGTGCTCATGGAGGCAACCGAAGATCCAATGAAGACGCATTTCATCGAGGCCCGGAAGGCGATCCAGGTGCAGGGCCCCATGGCGATCATAACCCGCCTCGAGCCGTCGTCGCGTCGCGTCACCGTCTTCGATCCTTCCACCGGAAAGCCCCTGGAGGGCGCCGGGGTCTCCCTGATTCCCGGCCGGTTCGGCGATCCGGATGGCTGGACCGACGCCACGGGAAGCGTCGACCTTCCCCTTTCCGGCGGGAACACGGTGCTGATCCGGCACGAGCGGACCTTCGAACGTTTCCAGATCGCCCCCATCCACACCCCGGACGGTTCCTTCTACAAGCGCCTCCAGGGAGAGGCCTGGGACGATGTTCCCGCCGACCGGATCGTTCCCGCCCCGCCGCCGGTGGAATTCCGTCCCGACCGGATCGTGCGCCCCTTCCTGCACAAGACCGCCTACCGGCCCGGCGACTCCCTTCTGGTCGAATGCTTCGTGCGCACCGAGGCGTCCAACACCTTGCCCCTGGAACTGGAGATCGAAGCCCCCCGAGGAGCGACGTTCCCCGCCGTCAAACGGGAGTTCGGGGTGAAGCCCCTCGAACATGTCCAGTGGCGGTGGAGGATCCCGGATTCGGCTCCCGCCGGCGAATGGAGGATCGGCGCCAGCCTGGGCACCACCTGGGGGGGATTCCCGTTCGTGGTGCGAAGCCAACCCTCCAGGCTCCGGCCCCTGACGGTTTCCATCCACGATCGGGGGCCCTCCCGCTTTCCCGCGCTCTCCGTGCGCACCACCGCCCCGGTTCCCGGCTCTGGATCGGATTCCGTCAAATGGAGGCTGCGCTTCCAGGAGGAGCCCCCCTCCGACCAAAAACTGGTGGACGACCCCCGCTTCTGCCGCAACCAGCGGATTTCCCAACCGAACCGTCCCCTCCTGGGGATCGACACGTCCTTGCGCACCCCCTTGGATCGCGACGGCACGGCCTCGGAGGGGATCGACGCGCAGGACACCACGTTCTTCTGGCGACGAGGATCGTTCCGGGCCGATGTCGCCCTGGAACCCGTACACGGACGCGCCATCGTCGAGGTCGTCCAGAATCTCCCGCTGGCGTGGGGGCGCGAACCCCGCATCCATTTCCAGGCCACCCCCACCCACCTGCGCGTCACCGGGGTGGTGGTGGGCATCGACGGCACGATCCACGACGGCATCCCGCTGCGGCTGCGTGCTCGTTCCTCCCTGCTCCAGGCACGACAGGTGGACACCTGCATCCCCTCCGGAACCACCGTCGACCTGCCTGTGCGCCAGAGGCCCGCGGGATCCGGTACCCCCTCCCTCGATCCGGACATGCAGGTGGATCTCTCGGTGCGCAATCGTCCCGGCGCCCAGGTCCAGGCGCGCCTGCCCATGCGGGACGACAGGAAAACCGGAGACTGGAAACCGCTGGACGATCTTTCCCAGCCCTGGCGACCAGAACCCCGGATCCGTCGCCAAGAAGCGCCAAGCGGATCCCCGGCCCGCTCCCCCTCGGGCGCGGAGACTCCATCGACAGGAATCGTCAGCGAGATCGCCCCGGGCGACACCGTGGTCGCCTCCTGGGAGGCCCTGAGCCCTTCGCCCGCACTGGTGCAGGTGATCGGCGCGGATCGGATCCTCGAGCAGCGGTCGGTGGTTTCGCAGGTGGGCGTCAACCGCCTTCCCGTCCGGGTGCTCCCTTCCTGGACGGGATTCGTCGATCTGGTGGTCCACCGGTTCGATCCTTCGATCCGATCTCCCGGCACCGACGCATTGTCCATCTGGCGCAGGCGGTTCCATGTGGGACGTCCCCGGCCGGAACCTCCGCGGCTGGGTGTTTCCAAGATCCCCGGCTCATCGGATTCGCTGCGATTGGTCCTCCACAACCCCGCGCGCACACCCTGGACCGCGTCGTTGTTCTGGTCCACCTCCGCCACCGATCCCGCCGATTTCGCGGACCTTCCCCGCCCGGAGGAATTCGAACCCTACGAACCCGCCGCCAAGGTCTCGTGGTGGAGCCCCGGCAGCCGCCCCATCGAATTCCGCCACTGCCTCCTTGGAAGCGGTGGGTTTCCCGGGTCGGAGATCCAAGGCGATCAGGAAGCGGGATGGTGGGAGTACCCCAACGACATCCCCTACGTGCGGACACAACCGGACCCCGATCCCCCCGACCCTCGCCGGGCGGGTGTCGGAGCACCGCACGACCGCGTCTGGCTGGGCGTCCCCCAGCGACCCACGGCAGACAGTCTGTCCGTGGACATCGCCATTCCCGAGGGGGTGGATCGCCTGCGCGTGGGGGCCACCGGAATCACCGGAACGGCGGTCTTGTCCTTGGACACGATCGTGGATATTCGCTACCGGGAACCCATGGCGATGGAACTTCCCCAGATCCTGTCCGTGGACGACACGGCATGGGCGTTCGTGCGGTTTCCCCGAGAACTTGGCGGTCGGTCGGCCAGATTGTCCTTCCAGGGACCCGTGGAGATCCGGGGATCCCGAGGCCGGACTCTGGAATGGACCGTTCCCACCGACGGCAGAAGCGTCGTGGAAATCCACGCGCTGCAATCGGGCTTGGCCACCCTGGAGCTTCGCGTGGAGGGCTCGTCCACGCCCGCGGTGCGGTCGCGGATCCTGGTTCCAGGAAGGAAGCCGCGTCTCTCCAGCCGCGCCGAGACCGCCGAGTCCCGCCAATTCCAGTCGCTGTCCCTTCCTTCGCGTCCGCGTCGATTGGACTCCACGGTGCTTGCCGTGTCCCCCCTCGACGACTGGCGCGCGCCGGACGCATTGAGATCCGAGCTGTTCCGCTCCAGGTGGGACGGCACGGAAAACACCTTGGCCGAATCCTGGAAGGGACTCTACACCGATCTTCTGTTTCCCGGACAACCGCGCGATTCCGTCCGTGCGCGCAACGACAAGCTGGTGCCGCTGGTGAAGAGGGCCATCCAGGATGCCTACGTCTTCCAGGAATACGACGTCCACGGCACGGGTCGGGCGGATATCTGGTGGGCGTTGGCCTTGCGGACCTTCCTTGCCGACGCCGGCGATCGAGGGTTCGGGATCTCCCAGCGCAGCCTGCCGGATCTGGATACCGGGATCCGTACGCTGCCGGAAAACGACCTGGACCCCATCGCCCACGCCCTGTTCCTTTCCATGGCGGCCGTCCCCGCCGACTCCGGCCGCCTCGCGCGCCTGGAAGCGAAATCGCCGGGAGCCACCGCCTGCCACCTGGCGTCCAAGGGATGGGCACGGGCTGGCTTTCCCGGCAGGAGCCTGGCGTTGGCCGGAAAGTGTCCGTCGTTTTCCGACGAGATCCTTCCCTGGTCCATGCACTCCGGCGACCGGATGCGGATCCTGTCCATCCAGGCCTGGGCGGCGCTGGGCGCCGGGAAGGTCGCGCAGGCCCAGCCGATCCTGGAAGCCCTCTGCGAAGGCATCGCCGACGGCGACGATCTTTGGAACGGATGGGTACCTCGCACCCTCCATCTGGCCAAGGAGACCTGCGGACTCCGCTCGGCCAAGCCCAAGGTCCATTGGCGGACGGATTCCGGTCCCTGGCGCCCGCTGATGCTGGTCGACGGGAAAGGACGATCTCGCCTTCCCCGCAACGCCACAGGGGTGCAACTGCGATGGACGGGCGGGGAGAATCGACGGCTCCACGCGCAACTGGTGGGGTACGGCGACTTCGAGTTCCCAGCGATCGCCAGCCGCACGGACCTGGAACTGGAGTGGTCGGTGGAGGGAAAACGCTGCGACAGGCTCCCGGACACCCTCCACCTGGACGACGAGATCGTCCTGCGCGCGACGATCCGCAACCGCGCCAACCAGGCCATCGGTGGACGGTTGGAGGTCCGGCTTCCCGGGGGGTGGATGTTCCCGCTGGACCGCGACCTGAACCTGGGTGGAACGAACCCGGCCTTTGGCCAGGCCGGCGAGGCGGAAGCGATGACGAATACCGTCCAGGAAGGATTCCAGGTGGAGGCATTCCACAGCCAGCAACGCGACTTCGCGCTGCGCGCGAGCATTCCCGGCATCTTCCACGGAGGCCAGGTGCGCTTCTGGTCGGCCCTGGAATCCGACCTTTTGGCCGAGATTTCCCTGCCGCGAACGGTGGTGCTTCCGACACGCCGTCCCCTGACCCAAGGGAGGACACCATGATCCCCTTTCTGATCGCTTCGATCCTCCCGCTGGCCACAGGCGCGCAGGTGGAGTGGCGCCCCGGCGACCTCCCCACCCAGGCGCGCTTTTCCCAGCCCGCCGGCCACCTCCAGCCGGCCACCGCCAGGATGTTTTCCGTCTTCGCCTCCAACGCGGATTCGCTCTCCCTGGACATCCTCGCCGCCGCCCCGGAATCGCTGGTGGCCCGTGGGGACCACGGGGTCTTCCGTTCCATCGGACACCGCGGCTTCCGGAGGCGTTCCGCCGAGGCGGGGAACTGGGAGCGTCCCCTGAACTTGGACTCCATCCGTTCCGTCCACGGCGGGGCGGTTCTGCGGATCGCCGCCACCGCGCACGGCCCCCGGGGAAACGCCTCCATCCAGGGCACGTGGTCCATCGGATCGCTGGAGGTGATCGGCTTGCGCACCGAAGACGCCTTCGAGGATTTGGCCATTTCCGATCCCTCCACGGTCCGCCCCGTGGCGCGGGCGGTGGTCCACTTGTGCGACAGCGCATCCTCCGCCGGATGCATCCAATCCGCCACCGACGACCGCGGTTTCGCGCACCTGGCCGCACCTTCCGGCCATTGGCGGGCGATGGTCCGCAACGGCCTGGACGTCCTGGTATTGGGCCACGACCTGGCCCATTCGATCACTCCGGCCGCCGTTTCCATTCCCTCCCCCACAACCGGATGGTCCTCGTGGAAGCGAGAATTCCACGATCCACCCTCCCCACGTGCCCATGGTCGCGGACAGAGCCCCCAACCCGGATCCGGCAAGGGCTACCGGATCCATCCCTATCTGGCGCGAGGGGTGCATCGGCCTGGCGACTCCATCGTGGTGGGCTGCCTGGTGCGCGCGCCCGGAGGAAGCCTCCCGACACCCCACTCGCTGGAGGTGACGTTGAGGCACGACACCACCCTCCTGGTGGATTCCGCCCGCGCATCCAGCGGCCTGGAAGGCCACTACCAGGTCCGGATGGCCCTTCCCCGGAACATCCCCGGCGGAACCTGGACCCTCTGGACCCGGTTCGACGGCGACACGTCCGATTCCATCGTGTTCCGGGTGGAGACGGACCCTCCACGGAAAGTGTCCGTGGACCTCCAGGATTCCGTGCTCATGGACTCCCCCACCATCGTCGCCCGGCTTTCGGCGAAGTGGCTCTCCGGCCGTTCCGCCGTGGGCCTGACCGGCCGGATCCGCATCGTCCGCACGGAGAAGAAGACCCGCGGATACACCCCGGGCAACTACAACAGTGGCGATTGGATCCTGAGCCAATACCGGCGGGGCGGTCCCTCGGAACTGCGATTGGACACCACCTTCGAGTCCTTCCTGGACGACGCCGGCCGGATGGAGGTCCGGCTCCCCCTGCACTGGAATCCGTACGGTTGGCGGGAAGCCGCGTACACCCTCTCCGCGGAGGTCTTCGCGCCCGGGGGAGAGGCGATCGACCCCGTGGAGCGCAAGGGAAGCATCGAGTGGGGCCGGGAGCCCTTCCTGCACGTCTTCTGCGATTCCGTGGAAACCATCCTCACCCCGTTGATGCTGACCTGGGCCGGTCATGTCGCCCTGGCGGGAGTTCCCCTCCACCTTCGCATCCACGATCCCTTGACGGGAAGTGTCCTGTTGGACACCACCATGGAGAGTTCCACTTCCATCCGCGTTCCCACCTCCCTGTGGGTGGGCTCCACCCCCGATTCCCCCCTGCGCCTGGGGAGGTTCTTCCAGGCGAACCTGCGCGTGGTTTCCGATTCCTCGGCGTGGTCGTCCTTCGAGATCGAGACCGGGCGCACCCGAAGCGGATGGTGGGGGCTCCCCCGGCATCTGGACCAACGTGCGCAATCGCGCTGGGTGCTCCATCCCAAGCCCGCGGCCCCCTCCGCACCTAGCTCCCCCAGGACCGCCACCGCCACCGCACCAAGATTCTCGGCACCGCAGGAAACCCCATCGCCCAACGATGCCATGAGCCCCGGACGTCCACCGCTGGAGGTCTGCTGGGAGTCCCTCCCCGGCACCCTTTCCCTGGTGCAGGTGACGCAGGGACGGCGCCTGTTGCACCAGGAATGGGTCCGTGGCGGCAAGGACTCCACCTGCTGGAAACGCGAGCCACCCGCCCATTGGTGGCCCTCGGTGGTCGTCTCGGTCCACGCGCTCCACGGATCGGTGGATTCGGGCATGGCCGTCCAGCATCGGGGAGAACGCTTCCAAGTGTCCGCGCCACGCGGGAGGATCTCGATCGCCGTGCGCCCCCTGTCGCATTTCCAGCCGAATTCCGTCCAGCGCGTCCGCGTCGTCAACCACTCCCGGATCGCGGGATCCGTGGTGGTGTCCGCCATCGACCGGGGCACCCTGGATCTGGACGGCCATCGGACCCGAAACCCCGCGCCCACCCTGGAAGCGGACGACCCCCCGACCGATTCGTGGTGGACTTCCATCGCCAAGGCGACCGACCCCACCGACGCTCCGGTGTTCCACAGCTATCGCACCCTGGGATCGCACGGCGGCGTGAACTTCCCGGATATCGTGGAAAGGCTTCTCGGAAAGGCGGCGGCGACCACGCTGGTGGAACGTTCCGAACCCGAAGTGTGGATCTCGCCGGTGCTCGCTCTCCCCGACACCGGACTCGTGGTGGAGGTCCCGGTGGGCGCCTACGCGGGCGCGCTCCGCATTTGCGCGGTGGCCATGGCGGGCCACTCGGCGACCGTGACGGATACCGACGTCGTGGTCCGATCCCCGCTGGAAGCCATGTGGGGTCTTCCCGCGTTCCTGCGACCGGAGGACCGGACCACGGCCACGCTGATGTTGGCCGGTCCTCCCTCCAGGGATCTATCCCTGCGTTGGCGATTGGACGGATCCCTGGAAGCGTTGGGCGAACGCTCCACCCGATTGGCCCTGGATTCCCACGGAATGGCGACGGTCCACCTTCCCCTGGTGGCCGGGAATCGTCCGGGGTCGGCGCGGATCGAGGGAAACGTCGATCTGGGCGACTCCCGTTCCCGGCTGGCGACCAAGGTGGACATCCACCCCTCCACTGCGCCCGCGCAACCGAGTCGGAATCCGGCCATCCGCCTGGAGTGGACGGATTCCGTCGCGCCCGTCCTGCGGGATTCTTCGATCCTGGTGGATGCATCGTGGCAGTCCATCCAAGGCGCGAATCTGGTTCCATGGAACCTCGCGGCCGGTTCCGACCTGTCCCTGGTGGTGCACATCCGGAATCGTTCATCCGCCGCGGCGCTGGATGCCGACGTGTCGCTGGGTCTTCCCGCCGGATGGTCGTTCCGCTCAGGCCGTCTGGAGTCGGCTCGCGCGGGCCTCGCCGACGCGGATCCCGCCCTCGAATCCCGCGACGACCGCGTGCGGACCCGTTTCGATCTGCCTTCCGGCGCCACCAAGGAGATCCGCCTGCGGCTCCATGCGTCGCATCCAGGCGAGTACCGTGGCGGCGAGCTGGTCGTCGAAATCCCGGGAACCCCTCCCGCACGACTGGTCCAACGGTTCCCTCCTTGCGTGGTCGCGCCCAAGGCCCCTGGCAACAGCGGATTTGTAGACTCCCCGAGGTGACACCACCCACGGAGATGCGTTTGAACCAGACTCATTTTGGCCACACCCGGTCGCGTTCCCTCCCTTCCCGGGTTGCCGCGCTGGCCCTGATGGCCTCCATCGCCCACGCGCAGTACCCGGGTCCACGCGATCTGGGGGTGCTTCAGACCGACCAGGCCAAGGAAGCCTCCGGGATCGCCGCCAGCCGGGTTTCCGACACCGTGCTGTGGACCCACAACGATTCCGGCGACGAACCACGGATCTTCGCCATCTCCACCACCGGAGCCCTGCTGGGAACCTTCCACCTTCCCGCCACGGCGCGCGACTGGGAGGACATCGCCGCGGGACCGGGCCCGGAGGCCGGCAAGAACTACCTGTATGTCGCCGACATCGGCGACAACCTGGGGCTCTTTTCGGTGAAGGAAGTGTACCGGTTGGAGGAGCCCTCTTTGAGCCGACTGGGAGCCGACCGCACGGCCACCGTGACAAGAATCGACACATTGCGGTTCCGCTATCCGGACGGCGAGCGCGACGCCGAGGCGCTGATGGTGGATCCCCGCACACGCGACCTCTACGTGATCACCAAGCGGGAAGACCGCGTGCACGTGTACCTGGGCAAGTACCCCCAGAGCACCCAGCAGGTGCAGACCCTGGTGGCGGTGGACACCCTGGACCTGCACAAGGTGGTGGCCGCCGACATCTCCCCTTCCGGCGACCGCATCCTGGCCAAGACCTACGACTCCGTGTACCTGTGGGAACGCGGCCCCGACCAGAGCATCGCCCAGGCCCTGCGCATGCCGCCCACCACGCTCCCCTACGTCCGCGAACCGCAGGGCGAGGGCTTGTGCTGGAACCGCGCGGGCACGGGGTACTTCACACTCAGCGAGCGGAAGAAAAAGAAGAAGCCCCAACACCTCTACTTCTACGGGAAGTGAGGGGAGGCATTCGATACGTTTGCCGCCTCAGGGAGGCATTCGATACGTTTGCCGCCTCAGGGAGGCATTCGATACGTTTGCCGCCTCAGGGAGGCATTCGATACGTTTGCCGCCTCAGGGAGGCGGCATGGCCGAATTGCGGATTTCGGCGAGGAATTCCATGGAGTCCTGGAACTGGCGGTAGACGCTGGCAAACCGCACGTAGGCGACCTCGTCGATGGTCTGCAGCTCCTTGACCACCAGTTCGCCAATCAGGTTGGATTGGATCTCGTGGCTGCCCAGCTGTTGCAGGAGCGATTCCACCTTGTCGGCCACCGCCTCGATCTGCTTGACCCCGATAGGTCGCTTCTTGCAGGCGAGGGTCACGCCCTTGATGATCTTCTCGCGGTCGAACGGCTCGCGGCGTCCGTCGCGCTTGACCACCTGCAGTTCCAGGCTCTCGATGTATTCGTAGGTGGTGAACCGCTTGGCGCACGACAGGCATTCCCGGCGGCGGCGGATCGCACGCCCCTCGCGAGCGGCGCGGGAATCGACCACCTTGTCTTCCGGAAAATTGCAGTACGGACACAGCATGGGGCCAAAGATAGCCCCATAAATGGGCTCCCGAATCCTCAGCGAACGATCGGAGAGCCTTTCCTGAGCCTGGCCGAAGTGGTTTCTTCGTGGCCCGAAATCGCTGACCAAGAAAAAACCCCGCAGCAAAGCTGCGGGGTGGCTCGTAGATGCTCAGCGAACGATCGGTGCCACCTGGACGGAGCCGTTGCCCAGGGAGCGCACGCTCTTGGGCAGAAGCCGTCCGCGCGCATCCACCACGCGCCCCGCCAATGCGCTTGGCACTCCAAGGCGCCGCACCAACGACGATCCCGTGGGCTTGACCAGGGAGCGGGCGGCGGTCTTCAGGTCGCTGGAACCTGGCTGGACATTGGCGGACTTGGGCAGGGTGGCGCAGGCCCAACGGACGTTCCAGACCAGGGAATCCTTGGGTTCGATCTTGGTCCACGGCCCCAGGACTTCGTTTTCGATGAATGTCCCGCTGGTGTAGATCTCCACTTCCGATTCGCCGGGGGCGAACTTGTCCTGGGCGATGTCCGGGTACTGCTTGACGAACAGGAGGCTTCCCTTGAGCTGGGCCAGCCAGCCTTCGGCGCCGTCGCGGAAGAACTTGTTGTGGGTGTACTTGCCCGCCACATCCAGGTACCAGCCCAGCGAATCTTCCTTGTCCAGGGGGAGATCGGCGGCCAGGCCCGATCCCGATGGATTCACGTACTTGAAGCTGGATCCCTTGGGGAAGAACAGGAGGCTACCGGACGATCCACGGGAGATTTCCCAGGGCGCGAAATGGCGGCCGGAATCGGAAGCGGTGTTGATGGTGGTGTAGACGATGGAAAATTGTCCGGCGTCGGCATCGAAGGAGAAACGCTTGCGCACCTGGAGCTTGGTGGTGGCGTCGGCCGGACCGGTCAGGATCAGTTCCGCGCTGTCGGCGGCAAACGATGGGGTGTAGGGGTTGTCGTTGAACGCCGCCGGAGGGGGCCAGTTCCACTTGGCCTGCGGTGCGGGCCAGAAGAAGGCGCCCTGGTCGGTTCCGGGGTTGATGACATCCGTTCCCCCGAACTGGAAGCCCACCACCTTGCCGGCCTTTTCCGGACTCACGGTGGCCTTGTAGGTGGCCACGGAGAGCTCCCAGTTGTTGCCGTTCTTGGTCCATTTGGCCGCCGAGGCGCCAACGGCCAGGGTGGCGATCGCGGCGAAACCCATCGAGATCTTCATCAGGTGCACTCCCCACTGGTTTGGATACTCCAACCAATGCCCCCAAACCTAATACCGCCCCGACTCCCCCCGCAGTCGGTTCGTTGCCTGCCCCGCCATTGCAGGCTTCTTCCTGCAGCGGGGCCCCTCCGATCCCGCCCCCGGAGTCCATTCCCGCTTGGCACACAATTCCCTGTTGGCCTTGGGCCATGTCGATCTCCAGCGAACCCCTCCAGACTCGATGGCAAGCGTTCGCCACCTACCAATCCGAGCGTTTCCCTTTCGTGGCCCACGCCCCCCTGGTGTTCGCCTTCGCGTTTTCGGCCGCCAGCTACAGCCGTCTGTGCCGTGGCCAGCCGGGCCTCCCTCCGGTCCTGGACATCGCCCTGGGGGGGACCGTGGCCCTGGGATTGTTTTTCCTGCTGCGGCTGGTGGACGAATGGAAGGATCGCCACGAAGACGCCCGGCATCGCCCTTACCGTCCCGTCCCCCGGGGGCTGGTGGGATTCGGCGAACTCGCGCGCTGGGGCCTGATCACCCTGGGCATCCAGACCCTTGCCGTCCTGTGGCTGGGGAACGGTCTTTGGCTCTGGACCCTCCCGGCCGCCGTGTGGCTGGGGGCCATGAGCTTGGAGTTTGGGATCGGAAGCTGGCTGCGCAAACACCCTCTGACCTACGCGGCCAGCCACATGGCGATCATGCCGCTGTTCGATCTCTTCTCCACCGCCATCGATTGGCACGTGCAGGGATGGCCACCTCGCGGCGTGGAGGTCTTCCTGGTGCTGTCGTATGGCAATGGATTCGTGCTGGAGATCGGTCGCAAGCTGCGCGCGACCGGCCAGGAAGAACCCGGCGTGGACACCTACTCCTCCCTGTACGGCACCCGCAAAGCAGCCCTGATGTGGCTGGGGGCCCTGGCCCTCACCGCCGCGACCGCCGCCTGGGCCGCGTGGCCTCTGCCGAGGGGGAACTGGGCGCTGGGGGCCTTGGGGCTGCTGTTCCCCGCCGCCGCGCTGGTGGGAATCCGCTATGCCCTTTGCCCTCTTCCCGCACGTGCCAAGGCCGTGGAAGTCGCTTCCGGGGTGTGGACCCTGGGGATGTATCTGGTGGTGGGGGCCACGCCCGCGATCGTGTCGGGTCTGGGAGGCGCACCGTGAACCACCCGCATCTGTTGGACCTCCGCTCCCCTACACCCGACATGGATCGCGTGGGCGGCAAGGCGGGACGGATTCTGCTCCTGGCCCGCGAAGGCTGGCGGGTACCTCAGCCGCTTGCGATCGCCAAGGAGGCGTTCGTCCAGCACGTCCAAGGCTGGGACCCCCTGACGCCGTCGGGAATCCTGGAATCCGGACTGGATCCCAACCTGCGCGAGGCGATCCTCGCAACGCTTCCCCGGGATCTGGGCCACGGCTACGCGGTGCGCTCCTCCGCCGTGGGCGAGGATTCCGCCACGCTCTCCTTTGCCGGCCAGTTCTCCACCGTGCTCGGGGTGGCTGCCGCAGAGGTCCCCCAGGCCATGCTCCAGGTTTGGGCCAGCGCCGTTTCTCCGCATGCCCTGGACTACCTGCACCGCAACGGCCTGCGCCACCCGCTTCCCATGGCGGTGCTCATCCAACCGCTGGTGATGCCCTCCTGGTCAGGGGTGGCCTTCGGTTGCGATCCGGTCACGGGATCGCGCCGCACGGTGGCCATCTCGTGCGTGCGCGGACTGGGCGAAGGATTGGTGTCCGGAAACCTGGATGCCGACGAATTCCGTCTGGAAGGGGACCGCGTGGAACGCGTGCGGTCCATCGCCCCAAGCGAAGGGGACGACACGATCGGATCCGCGCGCCTGCTGGAGATCGGGCATCTGGTGCGCAGCCTGGAGGAGCGATTCGGGGTCCACCAGGACGTCGAATGGTGCGTTGCCCAGGACCGGTTGATCCTTCTCCAGACCCGCCCAGCCACCACCCTCCACCGTCTTCCCGACCCCACCGACCGCGCGCGCGTGTGGGAGAGCGCCAACATCGTGGAAAGCTATCCCGGCGTGAGCGCGCCGCTCACCTTGTCGTTCGTGGAGGACGTGTACGGGACCGTCTACCGCGAGTTCTGCCGGATCATGGGCGTGGAGGAATGGGTGATCCAGGCCAACGCGCCGAGCTTCCGGATGCTGGGATCCCTCCGCGGGCGCATCCACTACGACCTGGCCAACTGGTACCGCCTGCTGTCGCTCCTGCCCGGCTACGAGATCAACGCCCGGTTCATGGAACAGATGATGGGCGTGCGCGAACCGATGGATCCGCCGTTGGACCTGGTGCGCAACCGGCGCCACCCCTGGATCCGCCTGGCCGCATCCGCCTGGGGGATGGTCCGCAACTGGTGGACCCTGGAATCCGAGGTGGACCGGTTCCACCGGAGGGTGGACTCCGTGTTGGGCGGGTTTTCCCAACGGAATCTGTCGGAGATGTCCGCGCACGAACTGGTGGACGCCTACCGCCACCTGGAACGCGACCTCCTGGCCCACTGGCGGGCCCCGCTGGTCAACGACTTCTTCGCCATGATCTTCCACGGCCTGCTGCGCAAGCGCCTGTCCAGCTGGAGCCAAGACGGAGAACGGCTCGCCAACCAGCTCCTGGGCGGCGAAGGGGGGATCGTGTCCACCATGCCCCTGGAAAGCCTCCGCGCCATCGCGCGCACCTGCCGGGACGTTCCCGACCTTTCCCAGGCCTCCCACGGATCGGCTTCCGAGTTCCTGCGGCGACTGCGCGCCCATGGATCGGTCTGGGCGCTGTGCCAGGAACACCTGGACCGCTGGGGCGACCGCTGCCCCGGCGAGCTCAAGCTGGAATCCATCCCGCCATCGCTGGATCCGGAACTCTTCGCCGAACAGCTTCGCGCCTACGTGGCGATGGACCCCTCCAGCGACAGGCAGACCGCTCCCGGGGCAAGCTCCAGGGCGGAGGCCCAACAGGAACTGTCCGCACTGCTTTCCGGCCATCCCTTGCGGGCCTTGGGCGCGCGCATGCTGCTTGCACGCACCCGCATGCTGGTCAAGAACCGCGAGAACCTGCGCTTCGAGCGCACCCGCGCCTACGGTGCGGTGCGGCGGATCTTCCTGGAATTGGGGTCGCGCCTGGCCCGCGAGGGAAGGATCGCCCACCACCGCGACGTGTTCTTCCTGACTCTCCAGGAGGTCTTCGACTTCGTGGAGGGCCGGGGATTCACCACGGACCTCGCTTCCCTGGTGGAGCTGCGCCGCGCGGAAAGCGAACGGTTCCAGGCCGCCGCTCTTCCCGGCGAGCGTCTGACGACCCGAGGCATGGGAGGGCTGTGCCTGTTCGAGTCCCCGAGGACGGTGGTTGTTCCCTCTGACCACGCTCCCCTCCTGCAGGGACTGGGATGCTCGCCGGGCGTGGTGCGCGGCCCCGTGCGGGTGGTCGCCGATCCCACCCGGGCCGGGAACCTGCAGGGCCGGATCCTGGTGGCCGTGCGCACCGATCCGGGCTGGGCGCCCTTGTTCCCCTTGGCCTTGGGAATCCTGGTGGAACGCGGGAGCCTCCTTTCCCATTCGGCCATCGTGGCCCGCGAGATGGGCATCCCCGCCGTGGTGTCCGTTCCCGGCCTGGTGGCGAGCCTGTCCGACGGGCAATGGGTGGAGTTCGACGGCGGCACGGGAACCATCCGCCTCCTGGAAGGAGAGGCCGCATGACTCCCCTGAAGGCCCGGATGGACATCATCCGTTACGCCAACTGCTGGGAAGACCCGCGGCTTCTGGTGGAAGGCCTGGGCCCGCTCGAATCCAGACGGATCTTGTCCATCTGTTCGGCGGGCGACAACGCCTTGTCCCTGCTCGCCCGAGGGGCCCGCGAGGTGGTGGCCTTCGATGTGAATCCCGCCCAACTGGCCTGCCTGGGTCTGCGGATCGCGGCCCTGCGCACCCTCCCCTATCCCGAACTCCTGGAATTCCTGGGAGTGCGCGAATCGGTCGATTCCTGTCTTGCACAAACCCGAGCCCGCCGCGCGGAGACATGGAAGACCGTCCGGCTGGCCGCCGATCCCCGCACGCGCGCGTTCTGGGACGGCCACCAAGGTGAACTGGTCCTGGGGGCGGTGCACGCCGGACGGTTCGAGGACTTCTTCCGGACCTTCCGCCGCCGGATCCTGCCGCTGGTGCACGGTCCGCGCGACACCGCCTTGCTTCTGGAGGCGAAGGACCGGGCCGCACGGGAGCGGTTCTTCCAGGACACCTGGAACAACCTCCGCTGGAGGCTTTTGTTCGCGGTGGCCTTCTCGCGGTGGTCGCTGGGGCGTCTGGGACGCGACCCCAGCTTCTTCCGGCACGTGCGCGGCCCGGTGGCATCGAAGATCGCCCAGCGGACCCGCCACGCGCTGGTGGAACTTCCCACCCACGACAACCCCTGGCTGGCCTACATCCTGGAAGGGTCGTTCGCCCGGGCGCTGCCTCCGTGGCTGGAACCGGAAAGCGTGGAACGGCTGCGCGATCGGCTGGACCACATCCACCCCCTGCTGGGCGATCTGGAGTCGGCTTGCGACCGGGGCCGCTTCGAAGGGGCGAACCTTTCGGACATCTTCGAGTACATGGCCCCCATGGAGACCATGGAATCGGCGCAGATCCTGTCCAACGCCCTGGCGACGGGATCGCCCGTGGCCTACTGGAACCTCCTGGCCCCCCGTTCCCTGGCTCGGGCGGTTCCGCACCTGTTTTCCGCCCGTCCCGAAAAGGCACGGGAACTCCACGCCGGGGACCGGGCCTGGTTCTACGGCGCCTTCCACCTCGATTCCCGATTGGCTCCCCGATGACTCTCCCCATTCCCACCTCCGACCTTCCCGGCCTGGGACTGGTCGTCCTCGCGAACCTGGTCCTGATGGCCATCGCCTACTTGTGGCGCCGGTGGGGAACGCCCGACGGCGAGACCACCCGGAAGTTCGTGCATCTGGGCACAGGCCTGATCTGCCTGCCCTTTCCCTGGCTCTTTTCCAGCCACTGGTCGGTGTTCCTCCTGGCGGCGGGATTCGTCGCGCTCATGTTCGCCACCCTCAAGTGGGGCGGGCTCCAGGCCATCCACGATGTGGACCGCCCCTCCAACGGCGGCACCTACTACCCCCTGGCGATCTGGATCGTGTTCTGGATCTCCAAGAACAATGGGTGGCCGGAGTTCTACGTGGCCGCGATCCTGGTGCTGGCCATCTGCGACGCGGTGGCCGCCCTGGTGGGCAAGCGCTACGGCGAGCACCGCTTCCAGGTGGAGGGTTCGCGCCGGAGCCTGGAGGGCTCGGCGATGTTCTTCGTCAGCTCCTTCACGGTGCTGCATCTGGTCCTGTCGCTGGCCGCGGGGTTCGGGCCGAAGGAATCTGCGTTGGCCGCCCTCTACGTGGCCATCATCGCCACCGTCCTGGAGTCCATCAGCCTTTCGGGGACCGACAACCTCTGGATTCCCCTGGGCACCATGGCCGTCCTCCTGAACCTTCCCGACAAATCCGTTCCCTATCTGGTGGAACAGAACGCACTCCTGGCCGGATCTCTGGTGGTTTCCGTGGCGGTGCTTTCCCGCCACCGCCAGTTGGGTCTGGCGCCGCGCGCCGCGCTGGGACTGTTGGCCTATTCCTGCCACGCCTTCGAAGGACCCGTCTGGTCGGGAGCCGCCTTCGCGGCCCTGGCCCTGGCCGCCTGGGGACGCGGGGCTTCGCTGCGGATCCCCCAAGCCACCCGCATGCGCCCGGTCTTCTGGTGCGCGCTCCCCGTCCTGGCATGGAACCTGGGCACCCGTTACCTGCACCTGGACCGGGCGCTGGCCTTTCCCGCCTTCGCCACCTGCCTGGCCGGCACCCTGGCCTACCTGTGGACCCTGTTGTGCCCGGATGGCCGCATCCCCCGCCCCCTGCGCGCGGGCCTGCTGGCCTTGGCCGTCACCGCGATTGCCATTGTCACAAATCCGTCGCCATCCTCCGTGGTGGTCTGGGCATTGGTGGCCTTGGGAGCCTGGGGAGTGGACGTGATCGCCCACGGATTGCGTCCGCGTTTCGAACCGGCCACGTACGGATTGCGGGTCCTGGCGGCGGTCACCTTCGCGACGAGCCTGGTGGTCCGCGTTGCCATGGAGGCGTTTTCCAAATGATCCACATTCTGTCCACACTCCGTGGATCCACGGAATTTGTCCAGGCGCGCGAGGCATCAAAGCATCTGCCGGAATCCGACCCGGAACCGATCTGCCCCGTGCGCCCCGGGGAAGCGGCCTTCCTGGGCCAAAGGCACGGCCTCCCCGTGGCCCGCGCCGTGGCCCAGCCCCTGGCTGGCCATCCGGGAACGGGAAACATCGCCCTCTTCGAATGCCTGGACGATCCCGCCATGGCCTTGGAGCTCCTTGGCGCCTGCGAGACCCACCTCGCGAAACTGGGCTGTCGGACCATTCTTGGCCCCCTGGACGGCGACACCTGGCACGCCTACCGCACCGTCGATCCCGGATCCGATCCTCCATTTTTGCTGGACCGGTCCACCCCGGACTGGACGGGCGAGCTGTTCCGGAGGTCGGGTTACCGGGTCTGCGACCGATATCTGTCCACCTGGATCCCGCGCGAGCACCTGGCCTGGCCCCGCCTGGAAGCCCACTGGCAGCGCCTGGCCCGAAGAGGCGTGGCCATCCGCCCGTTGGATGCCGCCGACTGGGACCGCGAATTGGAGCGCCTGCACGCGCTGAGCCTGGAGGCCTTCGCGGACAATTCCTGGGCATCCCCGTTGGATTTCCAGGGGTTCCGGCGCCTGTACGACCCCTGGAAGGGGCGCCTGCCCACCGACGGCATCCTGCTGGCGGTTCTGGGAGACCGACTCCTCGCCTATCTGGTTTCCTGCCCCGAACCCCTCGGGGACGGAACCACCAGGACCATCCTCAAGACCGTCGCGGCCTCGTCGCACCCCCTGGCACGGGGCCTGGGCGCCTTGCTGGGCGAGTTCGCGCACCGCAAGGCTTTCCAAGCCGGGCATGCCGGGGTGGTCCACGCCCTGATGCACGAGCACAACCCCTCCACGCGGATCCTGGCCGGACACGGCCGGGTGGTACGCACCTACAGCCTGTGGCGAAAGGACCTCCCGTGAGTCCGTCCCCTCTGGTGGAACGCTTTTTGGAGCAGGTGGAGGCCCGCGGCATCCAGGAGGCGGTGGTGCAGGCGGATCGATCCACCACCTACCGGGATCTGCATCGGCGGATGCTGGAGTGCGCCGGACTTCTGCGTTCACGCGGCGTCCGCCCGGGCGACCGGGTGCTCCTCTACGTGCCGCCCAGCGCGGATCTCTACGCCCTGTTGCTTGCGGTGTGGAGGTTGGGGGCCGTGGCGGTGTTCGTGGACGCCTGGACCTCCCGCGCCAGTCTGGGACGGGTCGTGGATCTGGCCCGGCCTCGATTGTTCGTGGGAATCCCCAAGGCGCACCTGGTGCGCCTGCTCAATCCCTCCTCCCTGCGGGTCCCCTCCCTCCTGTGGTGGGCCCACCGGGGTGGGAAACCGGACACCCGGCCTCCCGCCGATGTCGATTCCCGTCAAACCGCCCTGGTCACCTTCACCACCGGATCCACCGGAGCGCCCAAGGGCGCCAACCGCTCGCACGATTTCCTTCTGGCCCAGCACCAGGCGCTTTCGCGCGCACTGGGGACAATGCCGGGTTCCCGCAGCCTGGCCACCCTGCCCATCTTCGCGCTCCACGACCTCGCTTCCGGTGCCACCTGCCAGCTGGCCTCGTTGGATCCGGCCAGGCCGGATGCGATCGACCCGTCCCGATTCTTCTCCGAACTGCGCGAATGCGACACCGCCGTGGGATCCCCCGCGGTGTTCCTGTCGGCGGCCAGGCAGCTTGGGGCACCCGATCCGTCCGTCCGTGCGCACATCCACATCGGGGGCGCGGCCATCTTCCCCGAAACCCTCCGCGAACTCTCCGAGGCGTTCCCCGCCGCGCGCTGGACGGCCACCTACGGATCCACCGAGGCGGAACCGATCTCCACGCTGGACGGCCGGATCCTTGCCGTGTCCCATCCCTCCCCGGAAGAAGGCATCAGCGCGGGGACCATCGACCCGTCGCTCCAATTGAAGATCCTGTCGGCTTCCGACGCGCCCCTTGCCGCCGCATCCGACAGCGACCTTTCCGCACTGGAGGTCCCTCCCGGCGAGGTCGGGGAGATCGTGGTGGCGGGAAGGCATGTCCTGGAAGGGTACTGGAACGACCCGGCGGCCACGGAACGCCACAAGATCCGCACCGCCGAGCGCACCTGGCACCGCACCGGGGACGCGGGCCGGATCGCGCCCGACGGCACCCTCCACCTGCTGGGACGCCTGGCCGAGCGGTTCCAGTGGGAAGGGCGGACCTACCACCCCTTCGCCATCCAGCAGGCCCTTCTGCGGATCGATGGAGTCCTGGCCGGTTGCGCCCTGGAACACGGAGGCCGCATCCTGGTGGTGGTGGAGCCCGCCAAGGGCGCGGACACAGGGGCGATCCGCCGCAAAATACCGGCGACGAAATTCGGGTTTCCATTCGAGGTCCATTTCCTGCGGATCCCTCGCGATCCCCGTCACCGTTCCAAGCTGGACACGAGGGCTCTGCGACGGAAACTGGACAGGAAGTTTCCGTGTCGCCAGGAGGCGGTTCAGGTTTCTTGAAGCGCCGGAGAACCGGCCCATCCTCTCCGGCAGTTGGTCACCGGAATTTGTCAAATTCGCGTCCAACCACCTTACCAGGCGCGAATCCTCTTTCCTATATGGGGAACGTCATGGCTCGATCCCATCTGGACATCCGTTCGTTCCGTTCGTCCCTGCCCGCACTTCCGGAACCGGTGCGCGCCGACCCCCAGGCCAAGATCAGCTCCACTCCTCCCCGGATCGCCGCCCTGGAACCCGAACGCGATCCCGGCCTCTGCGAGGGGAACGTCGAGAACTACGCGGGATGGCTGCGGGTTCCGGTGGGCATCGCGGGCCCCCTGAGGGTCCAGGGAGTCCACGCCCGCGGCGATTACTACGTGCCGCTGGCCACCACCGAAGGGGCCCTGGTGGCCTCCTACCACCGCGGATGCCACGCGATCACCCTTTCCGGCGGGTGCCTGGCCTCGGTCCTCGCCGAGGGCATCCAACGCTCGCCGGGATTCGTGTTTTCCAATCTCCTGGAAGCGGGATCGTTCTCGATGTGGGCCAGCCACCGCTTCGAGGCTTTCCAGCAGGAAGCCGCGACCACCACGCACCACGGGAAGCTGGTGGACCTGCGGGCCGTGGTGGAGGGAAACCACGTCTGGCTGATCCTCGAATTCACCACCGGCGACGCCGCCGGACAGAACATGGTCACGCTGGCCGCCGAGGCGGTGTGCAAATACATCCTGCGGGAGTGCCCCATCCCCGTGCTGCGATGGTACCTGGAAGCCAACATGTCCGGCGACAAGAAGGCCTGCGGCCAGACCTTCGGGAACGTGCGCGGGCGGAAGGTCAGCGCCGAGGTGGTGGTGCCCCGGGCCGTGACCCGGCGCACGCTGGGCTGCACCCCGGAAGAACTCGCCGATTACTGGCAGATGTCGGCGGTGGGCGGCGTCCTTTCCGGGTCCATGGGGTTCCAGGGCCACTTCGCCAACGGCCTGGCGGCCCTGTACCTGGCCACCGGCCAGGACGCCGCCTGCGTCGCGGAATCCGCCGTGGGGGTCACCCGCGCCGAATGCACTTCGCAGGGCGATCTCTACGCGACGGTCACGCTCCCGGACATCCTGGTGGGAACCGTGGGCGGCGGAACGCGCCTGCCCGGCCAGGCGGCCTGCCTGGCCTCGCTGAACCTGCCCTCCGAACACCCCGCCCGCGCCTTGGCCGAGATCGCAGGCTCGCTTTGCCTGGCCGGCGAGCTGTCCATCTGCGCGGCCATGGCCTCGGGGAACTTCGCCCGCGCCCACCGGGTCCTTTCGCGCAAGCGGCCCGCCAAGAAATGACGTGGACGGGCCGGAGGTCCGACCCGTCCAGCCAGACCCTGCGTCCCCGAACGGTCCCCAAGGAGGTCGCCCGGGGACGTTTCCTCACAGCGCCCGTTCCCAGCGGGGAAGATTCGCCAGCACGGGGCCCAGGTCCTCGCGCACCAACCGGACCCCCACGCGTTCCAGGTAGATGTCGCGGTATTCCGCCCACTTGGGAAGGACCCGCAGCGTCCTGGGACACTTGGTCGGCGTGCGCACGCAACGCGAAGCGTCGGCGCGGTCGGCCTGGTCGTCGGAAACCGTCACGGAAAGTTCCATGGGAACCTCCTTGCCGGAAAACGGCGCCGACAGGCGCAGCTGGCCACCGTTGTGGACATACTCGAACTCCACCCCCTGGATGGCGATCCTGCCCGTCCCCTCCAGGGGTCGCCCATCCACGTTCCACCGGTGCGTGCGCGCGCCCAGGAATCCGTCGGAGACCGCGACGAAGTCGCCCTCGATGCGCCGCGCCAACGCGGGCGCCTCCCAGCGTCCCACCCGCCCGAAGTCGCGGATCGCCGATGCCGCTCCCATCAGGATCTTCGCGGGATCGGCCACCTCGAAGGGACGTCCCGGCAGGAACTGGGCGGCCTGCGACACCGCCAATGGGTCGGTGCACTTGAATCCCCCATCGATCCGGGTGGACACCGCTCGCGTCTCCCAGGTCTTCCAGCGCAACGCGAGGCGGTCTTCCTTCACGTCCACCACCTGGACCAGCGCCCTGCGTCCCTGACCGGTCCGCACCGCGAAGACGGCACCGGACGGCACGAACAGGTCGGCGATCAACGGCAGGTGGATGCTGTGCCACATCTCCCCGGCGGCCACCCTGGCCGACTGCGCGAAGGGAAGTCCGTAGCACGACCACCTCGCGATGGTGTCGAAATCCGTCCGTCCCGTGCGGGCCAGGAAGGCGGCGCACACGGTGGCCAGCGACCGCCCGTCGCCGGATCCGTCCAATCGCAAGTCTCCCCCTTCCATCTGGGCGCTGCCCACGCGACCGGAATCCAGATCCAGGACCTGTCCGGTGCGCAGCACCACCGATCCGGCACCGCGCACGGGCGCGAGGTCGGGAACCGAGGTCCGGCACCGGATGGTGATGTCGTCGATCTCCACGCTCTGGAACACGATGTCGATTCCCGTCGCGGGGATGTCCACCGAGGGCGCCAGGCGGTCGAGGGTGTCGCGGATGTTGTCGGCGATGCCGTCCAACGTCCCCTCCAACCCCTCCTCCAAGGCGAAGAGCAGAAGCGGCACAAGGACGGCGCCCACGGTTCCCCCGATGATCCCTCCCACCAGCAGGCCGCCCAGGGCGCCCACCACGGCGGCGGCCAGGTAGCAGTACCAGGGGATGTCCAGCTCGACGTCGGGGTCGTCCACCTCGGTGTTCACCTGCAGGCGTCCCTCCACGATGCGGATCCGCATCCGGGCGCCCACGGTCCCGCGCGCGCTCCAGCAGAAGCCGGACTTCTCCACCGCGGCGGAGACCGCCAGGAATCCATTCTGGAGACTGATGGAAAAGGCCGTGAGCGTGGTTCCGTCGCCCACACCGAAGGATCGGGTGAGCTGGCCGTTGCGGAAGGTGCCGGCGGGCTGGTCGAAGGCCTCGTCCAGTGCCGGATCCAGCATGCGCAGGATCCATCCCATGAACACCGCGATGGCACCGGGAGCCTCGCCAGTCCCCCAGTCCACCAGTCCCGAGGTGAAGGCCGCGGAGTCGCCGGGAACGCCGCCGCCGAAGGTGAGGGCAACCCCGATGGCGTCCCGCGCGTCGGTGGAAGCGTCGGCGAGGATGGCGTCCGCCTGGCGGATGTGCTTGGGATCCGCCGTGGTGCGGTCCACCGGAACCGGCAGGAGCGGGATCAGGGGAAGGTGGTCGCGCAGCCAGTTCCTGACAGGAGCCAGAAGCGCGTTGGCCACCGGGCCGCTTCCGATCTCCAGCCCCAGGAAGAACAGCGAGTCCTTCAGGTCCAGCTTCAGGACGTCGGCGTCGGGCGATGTGCGGTCCACCACCAAGCCCGCCACGATCCGAAGCTGGGCTTCCACCGTTCCGGACGGATTGAGCCAGTCCAGGCGGATGTCCACGGGCTTGCCGCCCGTGGGGATGGAGATGCCGCCGGGCCAGTCGAAGTTGATGGACGAACGGAATCCGTCCGCCGAGATGTTCACGCCCGGGATCGCGTCCAGAACGGAACCCAAGGCGGAAAACAGCGAGGATCCGTCCAGGACCCCCGAGACCACCCTCTGGATGGCCTGCTCGGCGAACTCGATGACCATGTCGTAGCCGTGCGTGGCGGTACCGGGCATCAGACACCCCCCGTGATGCGGAGCTTCACCTTGGGGGTGATCACCTGTCCGTTGGGAAGCCGGATGGAAGCAGGCTTCAGAAGCTCCTCCAGTCCCGCCACCGGCTTGAGGGAGGCGCGCAGGTCGGAGGGGACCTTGACCCCGGCGCGCTTGAGTTCGCGGGCGGGATCGGCCAGGAAGGCCGCGGCTCTGCGGGGATCGGCATTGAGCGATTCCAGGATCCGGTTTTCCTGGGAGCGCAGCGATTGCAGGTCGGCCCGGAGCCTGGGGGGAAGACGCTCGTCCAGGGACGGCTCGCCCATCGGGCCCGGCTTGGCGCACGGATCCTGTCTCTTGGAATCGTGGATCATCGAGGACTCCTTTCCCGGCCGCGCGTTGGTGGAAGGAAATTGTCGGCCGAGCTTGGTCAAGGAATCAACGCTCCGCGCAAATCGAGAACAAGTCTTATCCCGATTTTTGCGAAATTCCGTGCGTTTCTTGCGGCGAACGGACTAGAACGGGAGGTAGTTCCCCGCATCCAGGTCGTGCGCGACGGACCGGGGCCACACCGAGCGATCGACGGTGAAGCACCGGTCGCGCAGGGGCCGCAGGTAGGGATCGTTCCTGGGATCCGGGGTCCTGGCCTCGGCCAGGGTGATCTCCCGGCAATCCCGCATGTCGATCTCGAACTGGTCCGCCACCTGTTCGGCGAAGGTGCGGTCGCGCACGAACACGTTGCTTTCCGTGTGGTGGAAGGTGGATCCGTTGGCGATGTTGTAGGATCCCACCGAAGCGAAGGCGTTGTCGGCCACCAGGTTCTTGGAATGGAACGCGCCGGGCTTCTGCCACTCGAAGATCCGGATCCCGCCCTCCAGGAGATGCTTGTAGTGGTTGGAGCTTTCCCAGTACATCCAGCCGAACAGGCCCCGCAGCATCAGCGTGCGCGCCGACACCTTGGAGTTGGTGAACAGGCGCACGTCCACGCCCCGCGCGGCCGCGTCCAACAGGGCCTCGGCGAGCATGCGCGGCGGACGGATGCCATGGCATCCCCACCAGAGGGTCTCCTTGGCGTTGGCGATCACGTGGAGCATCGCGTTGGTCAGCGCGCCCCGGTTCTCATCCCAGGGTTTGTGGGCCACGTAGCGGATGGGCAGATCGCCCGTGGGTTCCAGCCGGGGAAACCACCGCTCGCGGAAGGCTTCGCGGTCGGCCGATTCCCGTCTCTTCCAGCGCTCTTCGCATTCCTCGGGGGAGAACCCCGCCCTGCGGAGGTTGTCGGCCTGCTCGTTCTGGCAGCGGTAGCGGTACCAGTCGGTGACGAATCGATCCTGGATGTCGGCCACCACCGGCCCTCCCAGGAGAACGTCGGTGTCGCGCCAGGCCTTGGGCTCCTGGCCGCCCAGGGCGTACTTGTCGCCCCAGTTCAATCCTCCCAGCACCGCGTGGGTGCCGTCCACCACCATGTACTTCTCGTGGAAGTGGCGCTTGAGCTTGAGCTTCACGTTGCGGGCGATCTGGCGGAAGGGACTTCCCTGCGCGAGGTCGGGCATCAATCCCCGGAACACCTTGTGGTAGTGGAGCACCTCGCCGCCACCCGCTTCGATGGTCCGCAGGATCTTGCCGCAGAAGGTGCTCCAGTACACGCCGTCGTCCAGGATCAGGCGGGTCTGGGCACCCGAGCGCGACAGCCGCACCATCTCGGAGGCCATCCGACGCGACGTGTCGTCGTTCATCACGCTGAAGGCCACCGCGTGCACCTGGCTCCTGGCTTCCGACAACAGCCTCCAGCGTTCGCGGTAGGACTGCACCCCGCTGGGGAGGAACAGGCAGGAGTTGCCCCGCCTTTCCTTCGAACCCGTCAGCCGGTCCATCTCCTCGGAGAACGCGGCGGAATCGAACACGTCGTTCATGGACACCCTCCCGTCCGGGCCATCGACCCGGAACCAACCTGTGCTGAAATAGAAACCGGATCGCCCGCCGCCATCGCGCGTCGGATCAGCCCGCCACCGGAATCCGTCCAAGCAACGCGCGCAAGGCGCCGCGGCGGCTGCGGCTGACGGGGATCTCGCCGTCCTGTCCGAGCAGCCGGACCACCATCGCCCCTCCGGCCAGAACCCTCCAGCCCTCCAAACGGTCCACGCGCACCAGATGCCGCCGGTGGATCCGGATCCAGCACCCCGGATCCAGGAGGGCTTCCAGTCGGGTGAGACTCGCGCGCACCAGATGATGCGCATCGGAGGTGAACACCAGGCAGTGGTCGTCCTCGCTCTGCACGCGCACGATCTCGCAGGGATCCAGGATCCGCACGCGCCTGCCCACCCGCACAGCGATCCCCTTGGCGGGACCGGGCCCGGCGCTGCGGGATACACGGACCACCGCCTGCGCGCAGATTCCCATGACCGCCTGTCGGATCCGGTGTTCCAGATCCCGGCCGAGGGGGGAGTCTTCGGCTTGGATCACGACACGGATCGTTTCCACCACGAAGACCTCCCGCAAGATTCGCCTACCGGTGGCGGTTCCACCACCCGCACGGACAGGCACCCCTGCCAAGATATCCTTTGCAGGGACGGATCGCGTCCGCGGGTGTCAGATCAGGATGCCCACCGCCGCCGCCTTCTTCCGCAGCGCCCCCAGGGCCTTGCGGTCGGCCAGGAACACCTCCGAGGGCCCGATCCTCTCCACGGCGCCCTTGCCGATGCGCTCGATCGAAAGGGCGGTCTCCTCGTCCGGGCACTGCATGAGCACGCCATCCCGCACCCGCACCGGCTGGGCGGCCCGCGCCCAGTCCTCCAGGGAGGTGAGGACATTTTTCGGCAACACGTGGGCGGCCATCGTCCCCAGGGACGCGACGACTTCGGAGAGGGAGATGCCCAGCGCAAAGGCCCGCTGGCACCCGGCGCGGGTGAGCCGGCCCACCAGGCCGTGGTCGGTTCCCGTCAATTCGGCGTACAAGCCCAGTTCGGCGAGAGCCGAGGGATCCACCCTGCCGAAGACCACGTCGTAGGCCGCCGTGACCTTGGCGTGCGGCGTGGTGGGGGCGCCCAATCCCGCTCCCAGCCCCAGGCGCCTCCGTCCCGCCTCGGTGAGCCCCACGGTCACCGATCCGTCGGAGGCCACCCCGCGGAACATCAGTCCGTGCAGGTAGGCCTCGGTGATGGCATAGGCGAGGATGCGCTCCGATTGGACGGGGTGGATCCGGTCCAGGAACTGCTCCTGTGCCACCGCGATGCGCCGTTCGGCCCAACGCGCGTTCGGCTCGGGGATCCACGGATCGCGGGGTCCGAAGGCTTCCACCACGTCGCGCAGGTAGGCCGCGCCGGATTCCGGGAGGCTCTCCAGCACCCGACGCTTCACCAGCCTGCCGACTCCCGGATCGTCCGCCTTGTGGTTTTCCAGAAGCCAGAAGGAATCCTCGATCGCCCTGGCCAGGCCTTGGCTCATCGCATCGCTGGAGAGGTCGAAGACCTTGATCCGGCCGGACTCCACCACGTCGCGGAAGAAGTCCACCCGTCCGCCCCGCTGCAGGAGGCTTCCCCGCGTGCTGATGGCGATGCGATTCCACGAGGTCAGGTCGCCGCGTTGCCGAGCCAGGGCTCCCAAGGCATCCAAGTTGGCGATCGCCGCCAGGACACGCTGCTCCGGGTGGCTCCCCAACCCCCACCAGTTGGGCACCGGGACCAGCCGGTCGGCCAGGGGTTTCAACCATTTCTGGGGAAGCGAACCGTCGCGGTTTCGCGCCAACGGTTCGCCCGCAAGGGCACCCAGCACCATCCAGGCGTCCCAAGTCTGCACCGGAAACCCAAACCGCAGATCGCCCGTCACCCAAGGCGATTCCAACCGGGAACCCACCTTCGCGAACACCCGTTCGCTACCGGGGCCCACCACCGCTTCTCCCAGCGGCGCGACCGATGGCGCCAGCCTCCGGGCGAGCTCGGCTTCCAACTCCTCGCTGGAGGCGACGGATGCCGCGGAGGTCTGCGGACGTTTGGGTGGTTGGATCGGCATTGGAAAGAAAAATGGAAATCTTCACCGTCGGCATTCCCCGGAAACTTCCCGGAAACATCCGATCCCCCAAAAATGCGCGCCCGGGGTGTTTCGGAGCGCGGAATCCGTTGTCTACCTTTGGCCGCTCCGTGGATGCATGCTTGCCGGTACGCACGGCGACGTGTTGGCAGGTTCCGATCGGATACGGCGACCTCAACGAGCCCAACCATCACAACGAAGCGAGCTCCCCCAATGAACACCCGCACCGCGCCGCAACCCGCGGACGACCTCCAGGACAGGATCGAAGAGCGCCTCCGGACGATGGAATCCCCCTCCCACCGGTTCCCCACGCGACTCTCGCGGAGGGATTGGATCCTGACGGCGATCGCGGCGTTCCTCTGCCTGGCGGCGGTGATCGCCGGGGCCTTCCTTTGAGCCACGCAGGAGGCCCCATGGACAGCGAAGTCAATTCCCAAGTGGAGAAGGAAGTCGTCTTCGGGATCCTTCCTGTGCTGCCCAAGGAACGCAAGTACGGATTCCTGGATGCCTTCCTGGTGCTCTCCGGCTACTGCATCGCCACCTGGAGCTACACCCAGGGATCGTACCTGGCGGGCCTGGTGGGCTTCCAACAACTTGTGGTGGGCGCCTTCTTCGCGGCCCTCCTGATGCTGATCCTCTACCAGCTGCCGGTGATCCTGTCGGTCCGCTACGGAATCGACATCTGGATCTGGCTGAGGTCCGTCTTCGGTCCGCGCGGCATCCAGATCATGACGGTGACCATCATCGCGATCAATTTCCCCTAGTACGCCGTGTGCGCGGAGCTGTTCGCCTCGTCCATGACCAATCTGGCCGGGGTGTTCGGGATCCAACTCTCTTCCGGATGGCACACGCCCCTGGCCTTGGCCTCGGTGGGATTGGGCACCATCATCGCCTGGCGCGGGATCGGAGCCATCACCTGGACCACCCGCCTGTTGGTCCCGCTCCTGCTGCTGCTGGGAGTCGTGGTGATCTACGTGGGATTCCGGGCCGTACCGGTGGGAGTGGTCTGGAACTACAAGCCCCCGGTGGCCCCCGGGACGGACCCGCTGGTTCCCTACATCGTCTCCATCGAGGCGAACTTCGCCTTCGTGATCACCCTGGTGGGCGGCATGGCCGCGGTCCCCCGCCTGGTCCGCAGCGAAAGGGCCGGATACTGGTCCGGGGTGCTCGGACAGGGATTGTCCGGATCGCTGTTCGTGGTGGCGGGCGCCGTGATGGCCATCGCCACCAAGCACGCCACCGGCAGGATGGTGGACGATCCCACCACCATGCTCGCCACCCTGGCCTTCCCGGCCATGGCGCTGTGCTCGCTCCTCCTGGTGGCCTTCGCCAACATCGGGACCCAGGCGGTGGGCTCGTACATCTACGGGGTCATGCTCAAATCCGCCTTCCGCAAGGCCGACTACCGGCTCCTGATCCTGGTGCTGGCCGCCTACGTGGGTCTTCTGTGCGCCTGGGGACGGATCGTGAAGTACTTCGGATCGTTCCTCACCCTGAGCGCCTGCATCTACGCCCCCCTGGCCGCGCTCCTGGTGGTGGACTTCTTCTTCGTGCGTGGCCGGAAGATCGCCTTGAGGTCGGCCTTCGGTCTTTCCGGACACCACGCCTACGACTACACCCGCGGCATCAACTGGGTGGGATTCGCCTGCGTGGCCGCCGGGGTCGCCATGTCGCTTGCCATCTACAACCCCCTGACCGGCCAGGTCCACTGCAAGACGCTGTTCCTGCTCACCCCCACCGGATTCTCCTTCCTGGGAACCGGGCTCCTGTACCTTTGCCTGAGCCGGATTCCGGCCGTCGCCGGATACCTCCTGCGCGACCGGCAGGAAACCACGGTCTGACTCCGTCTCCCATGAAACCCGGAAAGAAGATCGACACCACGCCCTTCGACCGCCACCGGGAGCCTCCACGACAGAATCTGTTGGCCATGTGCTTCTTCTGGGTCTATTGCTGGATCCTGACCCGCGCAAACCGCCTGAAGATCCGCAAGGTGGGCATGGAGGGCGTGAAGCCTCCCTATCTGGTGCTGGGAAACCACCTGTCGTTCACGGACTTCCTGGTGACGCCGCTGGTGTTGTTTCCCCACCGGGCCAACTACGTCTCCGAACTGGAGGGGTTCGAGGCCTACGGCGAGTGGGCCTACCGCCACATCGGGTGCCTGGGCACCCGCAAATTCGTCAACGACCTGGCCCTGGTGAAGAACATCCGGAGGGTGCTGGAGCGCGGCGACATCCTGGTTCTGTACCCGGAGGCGCGCTACTGCAACGTGGGCACCACCTCCCGCATCCCGGATTCGGTGGGCAAGCTCGCCAAGCATCTGGGCGTGCCCGTGGTGGTCCTTTCCATGAAGGGCAACTACCTGCAGTCGCCCATCTGGAACCTGCAGCCGCGCAAGGAGGCCCGGCTGGAAGCCACGCTGTCGCTTCTGATGGACGCGCGGGAAGTCTCCGCGATGGACGCCTCGCGCATCCAGGAGCGGATCCAGGAATCGCTTCGCCACGACGAATACGCCTGGCAACAAGAGCGGAAGATGGCCATCACGCACCCTCTGCGCGCCGAGGGCCTGGAGAAGGTGCTCTACCAGTGCCGCGCGTGCCGGGAGCTGTTTTCCATGGCATCGGCAGGCGCCCATCTCCACTGCACCTGTTGCGGGGCGCGGTGGCACATGACGGAATACGGCAAACTGGAGCCGGTGGCGAGGCAGGGAGCGGCCGCGGGGAACGGTGCGCCGATCCACATCCCCGACTGGTACGAATGGCAGCGCCGCGAGGTGGAATCCGAGATCGCCGCGGGGACCTACGGGCTGTCCATGCGGGTGAGGATCGAATCGCTGCCCAACGCGGTGAACTTCATCGATCTGGGGGAAGGCCGACTGGCGCACACCCCGGAAGGATTCGCGCTGACCTTCGTGGAGCACGGCGACACCGAAGCCAAGACCCTGCTCTTCCCATCCGCCGGGATGTTCTCCATCCACACGGAAACCGACTACCGCCAGAAGGGCCAGTGCGTGACCCTCTCCACCCTGGACAACACCTACTTCCTGTTTCCCCTGGAGCCGGGCTTCAACGCCACGCGCATCCAGTTCGCCACCGAACGCTTCCACCAGTCGGCGCGATCGCGAAGGCGGGACACGCCCGCCTAGCGTTTCGACGCGATGGGATCCCGACGAACGGAGTCCCCTCCGGGACTCAGACTCTCTCCACGTCGATGGCCACGTCCACGCCCTCGATCTTCGCTTCTTCGCCCGCCGATCGCGAGGATTGGATCGCGTCGGCCTGGACCTCCTCGGAGAGGAGTGCGCCGAATTCGGACACGACCTGGGCGATCTCGTCGGATTCCGAACGCACCACCACGCGGATGCGGTCGGCCACGGCCAGGTCCATCTCCTTGCGGCGAGCCTGGATGCGTGCCTGCAGCTCGCGGGCGATGCACTCGCGGCGAAGCGCGGGCGTGATCTTGGGGTCCAGCGCCACCGTGGCGTCGGCGGCCGCCAGCACCACCAGGTCGCCCTTGGTCGCGCGATCGATCAGCAGGTCGTCCGGAGTCAGATCGTGTCCGGCGACGGAAATCGTCTCGCCTTGCGCGGCCTTGCGGAGATCGTCCTGCGAAAGCGACTTGAGCGCCTCGCCCACGGCCTTCAGGGCCGGACCGAGCTTTTTGCCCAGGGTCTTGAAGTTGGGACGGGCCGACAGGCTCACCAGGTGCGATTCGTCGCGCTCGATGGCGAGCTCCTTGACGTTGAGCTCCTCCAGGACCACGTCCCGCATGGCCAGGATGTCTTCTTCCGCCTGGGCCGAACGGGGCACCACGGTGAGGGTGGCCAGGCTCTGGCGCACCTTGAGGTCGTTGGCCGAACGCAGCGAGCGTCCCAGCTCCACGATGGTGCGGGCCAGGTGGGTGCGGCGGATGCCGACCTCGTCCTTGAGGGAATCGTCCGGCCTGGGCATGTCGGCGTGGTGCACGCTGCGAGGCGCCGATGGATCGATCTCGGCGACCAGGATCTGCCACATCTCCTCGGCCACGAAGGGCATGTACGGGGCGAGCACGATCGCGAAGTCCTTCAGGACGCGGTGGAGGGTGGCGTAGGCGGCCACCTTGTCGCCGTCGTCGGTGCTCTTCCAGAAGCGGCGGCGACTGCGGCGGATGTACCAGTTGGTGAGGCTGTCGATGAACTTCACGACTTCCGGCACGACGTTGTAGAGCCGGAACCCTTCCATCTCGCGCTCGATCACCGACAGCAGGTCCTGGAGTTCGGCCAGGATCCAGCGATCGAGTTCGGAGAGCTGGAGGCTGGACAGCGGCGCGGAGGGATCCCACGAGAGCTGTCCCTTGGCGCGGTCGGCGTTGTGGTAGGTGCAGAAGAGCGAAAGCGAGTTCCACAGCGGAAGAAGCACCGAGCGCACGACCTCGCGCACGCCGGTCTCGGAGAAGCGCAATTCCTCCGCCTTCACCGCCGCGGAATTGATGAGGTACATGCGCAACGCATCGGCCCCGATCTGCTCCAGGATCAGGTTGGGGTCGGGGTAGTTGCGCAGGCTCTTGGACATCTTCTGTCCGTCTTCAGCCAGCAGGATCCCGTTGACGATCACGTTCTTGAAGGCCGGCTTCTGGAACAGGGCCGCGCCAAGCACCGTGAGCGTGTAGAACCACCCGCGGGTCTGGTCCAGGCCTTCGGCGATGAAGTCGGCCGGGAACAGGGAATCGAAGCCATCGGCCTTCTCGAACGGGTAGTGCAGCTGGGCGTAGGGCATGGAGCCGGATTCGAACCAGCAGTCCAGGACCTCGCTGGTGCGCCGGTAGACCTTGCCCGCGGCGTCGTAGGTCTTGCCGTCGTTGGTCTTCAGTTCGATGGAATCGATGAAGTGGGTGTGGAGATCGGTGATCGTCGAGGCGTCGCGACCCGACAGACGCGCCAGCTCCTGAATGGACCCCACGCAGATCATGTCGCCGTCTTCGGCCTTCCAGACGGGAATGGCCGTGCCCCAGAACCGGTTGCGGGACAGGTTCCAGTCGCGGGCGCCGTCCAGCCACTTCCCGAAGCGTCCGTCCTTGATGTGGGCGGGCACCCAGGTGATCTCCTGGTTGGAATCGATCATCCACTGCTTGAGCGACTTCGTGACGCCGTCGGCGCTCGTCACGGGCTTGTCGAGACCCATGAACCAGGTGCGCATGGCCCGGTACAGAAGCGGCGCGCCGGTGCGGTAGCAATGGGGGTAGCTGTGCACGAAGGTCTCGTGCTTGAACACCAGGCCGTTTTCCTTCAAGGCATGGATGATCGCCTTGTCGGCTTCCTTGGCCTCCTGTCCTTTCCAGTCGGGCACCAGATCGGTGAAGCGGCCGTCGGCGTCCAGCGGATCCCACAGGCCCAGGCCTTCGGATTGGCCCAGCTGGAAGTCCTCCTCGCCGAAGGAGGGCGCGATGTGCACCGCGCCGGCACCGTCCTCGGTGCTCACGAAGTCGGCCAGAAGCAGGGTGTACTGCTTTTCGGAAAGCTTGGGGGTGTAGGAGAACAGCGGCTTGTAGCGCAGACCCGCGAGTTCCGATCCCTTCTTCGTTTCCAGGATCTCGATCTTCTGGGGATCGAAGTAGGCGGCCAGGCGCGGTTGGGCGATCCAGTAGACATGGCCTTCCGAACGCAGCTTCACGTAGGGGATGTCGGCGCCCAGCGCGACGGCCAGGTTGGAGGGCAACGTCCACGGCGTGGTGGTCCACACCAGCAGGGCGGCGTTGTCGGGGTCGTTCTCCAGGAAGAACTTGAGAGTGAGCGACGGATCCTGTCTGTCCTTGTAACCCTGGTTGACCTCGAAGTTGGACAGCGGCGTGGAGAGCTTGGGCGAGTAGGGCTGGACGCGGTAGCCTTCGTAGATCAGGCCCTTGTCGAAGCAGGTCTTGAACACCCACCACACCGATTCCATGAAGGACGGATCCATGGTGCGGTAGCCGCCCTGGAAATGCACCCAGCGCCCCATGCGCAGCACGGTCTTTTCCCACTCGCCGGTGTAGCGCATCACGATGGAGCGGCAGGCTTCGTTGAACTTGTCGACGCCATGGGCCTTGATCTCGGCCTGTCCGGCCAGGTTCAGGCTCTTCTGGATCTCGTTTTCGACGGGCAGGCCGTGGCAGTCCCAACCGAAGCGGCGGTCCACGGAGCGGCCGCGCAGGCTCCAGTAGCGCGGCACGATGTCCTTGAGAGTACCGGCCAGGAGGTGCCCGTAGTGGGGAAGTCCGGTGGCGAACGGGGGGCCATCGTAGAAGTGGAACGGCGGAGCGCCCTTGCGAATCTCCTCCTGGCGCTCGAAAGCGCGGGAGGCCTCCCAGAACTTCAGGATGCGGCCTTCCAGGCCGGGAAACGACGGATTCTTCTCAGGTTCGCGAAACTGGAGCATAGGGACGGAAAGGTAGAACCTGGGGCGATCCTCCTTTCCCCGCTCCGCTCAGGAGGGATCGTTCCCGGTGGCGAGCCAGGCCATCGCCTTCTCCCGGACCGTTTCCAGCTCCCTTTCCAGCCGATCGATGGTTTCCGACTGGCTCTTCCTCTCGCTCTCCTGGAGGCCGCGTTCGATCTGGGCGGCGGTGGCGGAGAAGACCATGGCCCCCAAGGTCGCCGAGCTGGACTTCAGGTTGTGGAAGGCCCGGACGGCCTCCTCGAGGTCGCCGCGCTGGGAGCTTTCCCGCCCCTGCTTGATCGTCTGTTCGGCCATCGAGAGGAATTGGCGGACCAGGGTGCGGACCACCCGGAGGGAATCGGTGCTTCCTCCCAGACTCCGCAGCAGGGGCTGGGCATCGAACAGCCTCTCTTCCTGCGCCGGTACCGCCGCCGCCGACGGCTCCTTCACCTCGGCGAGCTTCAGATGCTTGCGGAAGATGGCCACCAGCTGGTCGACCTCGAAGGGCTTGGTGAGGAAGTCGTCCATCCCCGACTCCATGCACCGTTCCCGGTCGGAAGCCAACACACCGGCGGTCATGGCCACCACCGGAAGATCCATGTGCAGTTCCGAGCGGATGGCCCGTGTGGCGGCGAATCCATCCATCACCGGCATCTGGACATCCATCAGGACCAGATCGTAACCGTTGGGATTCTTGCGCAGCTTGTCCAACGCGAGCTTCCCGTGTTCGGCCAGGTCCACCGTGGCCCCCAGGGTCTGCAACGTCTCCGTCGCCACCACCTGGTTGAACGCGTTGTCCTCCACCAGGAGGACATGGACCCCTCCCAGCGGTCGCAGGTCCTTGCCGATCCGTTCGAACCCCGATCGCGCCTCCTCGGGAAGCGCGCTGGGATGCGCGACCGCGTTCTTGAAGACCTTCAGCAGAGCCAGCGGCGTCACCGGCTTCACCAGGATCCCGTCCAGGAGCCGGATCCCTTCCTCGGCCGGCCCTTCCGACAGGCTCCGCACCATCTTGACCACGGGGATCTCGCGGCCGCAGATCTCCCGGAGTCGCGCGATGGACTTGCGATCGTCCCACTGGGGGATTCCCGCATCCACCAGGATCCCGTCGAAGGGATCCACCGCCTCGCGACGCTCCAGGAGGGCGAACAGATCCGGCAGGTTCTCCACGATTTCCAGGCGCCAGCCCCACCGTGCGGCCGAGGCATCCAGGCTCGCCTGGCTCGAGGAATGGTCGTCCAGACAGGCGATGTGGAGGGGATGCCCTTGCGATGCGGGAACGGCGACCTCGTTTGCCGCATCCACGGGAAACGGCAAGGTCACGAAGAATTCGGTGCCGATCCGGCTCATGCTCCGCACGCCCACGTGGCCACCCATCAGTTCCACCAGGTTCTTGCTGATGACCAGTCCCAGACCGGTCCCGCCGTACTTCCTGGTGTTGGACGAATCCGCCTGCGAGAACGGCTTGAAGATCCGCTGCTGCTGCTCATCGCTCATGCCGACGCCGGTATCCCTCACCCGGAAACCGATCCGCAGCTGGTCGGCTTCGCGGGCCAAAAGTTCGATGGACAGGCTGACCTCCCCCTGGGAGGTGAATTTCAAGGCGTTGCCCACCAGGTTGAGCAGGATCTGCTGCAGGCGCAGCGGATCGCCGTGGAGCTGCGCCGGAACCAGCGGATCCACGGTGATGGACACTTCCAGGTCCTTCCCGGCGGCGTTCATCGTTCCCAGGCTCGCGACGCTTTCCAGGATGTCGTCGAGTTGGAAATCGACGGGCTCGATGCGCAATCGCCCCGCCTCGATCTTCGAGAAGTCCAGGATGTCCTCCAGGATGCCCAGAAGCGATTTCCCGGACTTGCGGATCATGTCCAGGTACTTGTGCTGGACGGGCGTGAGGGTGGTCTTCCCCAGAAGCTGGACCATGCCCAGGACCGCGTTCAACGGGGTGCGGATCTCGTGGCTCATGTTGGCCACGAACTCGCTTTTCATGGAACTGGCCCTCTCGGCCTGCGCACGCGCCTCCTCCATGGTGCGGATCAGTTCCTTGTCGGTGGAAAGGTCGCGGGCCACCCCAAGGAATCCGTTGACCTCCCCCTTGTGGTCGTGGAGGGCCACCACGGTCAGCTGGACGGGAAACGTCGACCCGTCCTTGCGCACGAAGGTCCACTCGCTGGTTTCTACTTCGCCGTGCAGGGCCGCGTCGGCGAACACAGCGACCCCGGAGACCTCCCGCCCTCGTTTTGCCAGGATCTGTCTGGCACGCTCCCGCACCTCCTCCTCCAGATGGATCAGCCGCGGTGTTTCCTTGCCCACCACTTCCTTGGCCGTCCACCCCAGCATCCGCTCGGCACCCTTGTTGAACAGCTGGATGGTTCCTTCCAGCGAGGTGACGATGAAGCAGTAGCCTTCGGCGCCATCGATCACGTCCTGCAACCGCGCGAGGGAATCCAGGCGGGAGAGTTGCTCGGCCTTCACCTGGGAAATGTCGGTGACCAGGGAATAGAACCCGACGACCCGATTCCCGTCGAGGTCGGGAACGAACTGGACCAGGACCTGGCGGGGACCGGATTCGGTTCCGATCTCGCCTTCGATGGTGGTGGTCCGGCCCCGGAGCACCTCGTCGATCTTCCCCTGGAGTTTCGCGAACGCCTCGGCTCCCACCAACTCGGGAAGCTCCACCCCGGAAAGTTCCTCCCTGCCCGTCCCGAACCAGTCCTCGAAGGCCTTGTTGGCCAGCCGGATCCGCAGGTTTCCGTCCCAGGCCCCCACCAGGCCGGGGATGTGGTCGATCACGGTCTGGAGGACCTGGCGGCTGCGCTTGAGCTCCTGCATCTGGAACTCCACCTGCTCGACGATCACCCCGATCAGGATGGGCAGGAACGCGGCAGTGGCCACCCCCACCCACAAAACGAACGGAGCGGAGTTGCGGTAGGCCAGCGGAGGCTCGATCCATCCCCAATTCAGGAGGACCGCGCAGATTCCCAGAACGGCCCAGACGGAGATCGCGGCGGACACCATGCCCCTGCGGATGGCCAGGAGACTGAAGGGAATGGTCAGGAAGATGAAGGGGGTGACCACGAAGCGCAGACAAAGGAGCGCGATCCCCAGAAGCACCAGGATCCAACCCGCCAGCCCCAAGGCATCGCGCACCTGGACCGGACCACGATGGTTGCCTCTTGCCATCGCCATTCCAGGCAGGAGCACAAGCAGCATTCCCGAAGCGTCGGCCGCCCAGGTGGCGGCCATCCGATCCAGGAAGGAGTCGCCGGATCGCAGATGGAGGGCCCCCGCCAGGAGCGCGGCGGCGATGGGCACGACCCCGAACAACACGACCGCGAGCATCTTCAGGGAGGCCTGGATGCCCAGTGCCCGGCAACGCCGATCCAGGAGGCGATCCAGCGCGCAGGTCCCCAGGCTGATCTCCAGGAGGACCACCGACGACCAGGCCAGGATCGTGACGGGATCCTCGCCGTGGGTCGCTCCCGCGACCAGGGACGCGACGAAGAACGCCCCGCTGGTCGCCGCGCGCGCACGCATGGACAGAGGGGACACCGCCACCATCCCGAAGGCGGAGGGAAGCCAGAGGATGGGAATCCCCTCGGAGGACGCCCCGAAGTGGAAGCACACGATCCACAGTGCGAAGAACACCAGGATGTGGATCGCGAGGCTCTTCCGATCCAGGCTTCCATCGGACGGGCAGGGAGTTTCACTCCTCATGGGGCGGTGTTCCTTTGCACGAGCATTGGCCCATTCTACCCATTCCCGCGAAACCGCCACAAGCGGAAGTCCCCACGCGCAGCGATGGTTTGCGGAAGCCTTCCGCCGAAGGTGATATGATCTGGTCCATGGCCAAGAAAACGATCTTCGCGATCGACGACGACCCCATGATCCTCCTGCTTCTGGAGCACATCCTGTCGCGCGAGGGGTTCGACGTCGCCAAGGCGGCCGACGGCAGGGAGGCGGTGGATGTGGGCCAGTCCTTGGCCACCCCGCCCGATCTCGTCGTCACCGACCACATGCTTCCGTTCCTGAGCGGCGTGGAGCTGGTTCCCATCCTCCGCTCGCTGGAAGGATGGGCGCGCGTTCCCATCGTGATGCTCACGGCCAAGGGACAGGAATCCGACATCCGGCGCGCCTTCGAAGCCGGTGCCGACGACTACCTGGTGAAACCCTTCCAGCCTGGCGAACTCCTCGCCAGGATCCGGCGCTTCGTCCGGTGACCAGCCCGCTCTGGGCCGTTCTCCTGTGCCTGGCCCCCGGAACGGATGGGGTGCGGCTGGAACTGTCCACAGCGGTGGCTCGCCTGGATTTTCCCCAAGACGCTCCGTTGTGGTCGGAGATCGGAGCCGGGATCGGCTGGCGAATGCGGGATCGCTGGGCGACCCTTTCCGCCAACGGCGTGCGCAGGTGGGACCTGGACGACCGCCAAGCCGAGGTGCGGCTCGGCTTCTCCCCGGTGGAATCCCTCGCCTGGGAAGGCCAGGCCAGCCTGGGCCAGCAGGAGCGCTTCCTTCCCACCTGGTCGGCGGGAACCGCCCTTTCCAAGACCTTCGCCGGCGGTTGGGTGGGGACCCTCGGAGGCAAGGTCTCGGATTATCGCGGCTGGCAAGTGGTTCTCGCCCGCGGCCTGGTGGAGCGCTACATCCGCTCCTTCCGTCTGGGAGCGGGGATGGCTGGCTCCGGCGCGTCCGGCGCGGACCCCGGAATGGACTGGCGGATCCTGGCCGGGTGGGACTGGAGCGACGTGGGCGGGATCGCGTTGGACCTTTCGCATGCACGCGAACTGGAGCGCCTGGACGAAGGGATCGTCGAGCGGATCTCGAACTCGGCGACACTTTCCGCCAGACAGGGAATCGGTTCCCGCCTGACGGTCCGACCCGCGCTTTCCTGGACGCGGCTGGAAGGGATCCACGATCGATGGGAGGCTCGCCTTGGCGTCGAATGCGGCCTTGGCTCCTGATCCGCACCTGAAGGCCACACTGGGTCTTCTTTGGGACGGCCTGGGCCTCTCGGGACGGATCGCCGCATGGAGCGTCCTCGCCACCGCCATCGCGGGATTGTCGCTTCTGGCCGCGATCCTGGCCATGCACATGGTCAACACCCGCGCCGCGTTCCGGCGGGAGCGCCTGTCGCGCGAATGGCTCGCCTGGCTGTTGGCGCAGGATTCCTCGCCCGAAGATCTCCGTGTGGAGGATCGCGATCTCCAGGACTTCATGAAGACCTGGCTCCACCTCCTGGAGTCCCTGCGCGGCGAATTCCGGGACCGGCTGGTCTCGCTCCTGGCCCTCACCGGCCTTCCCGGTCGGCTCACCGCGCGGCTTCCGAAGGCGGGGACCGCGGAAAGGATCCTGTCCATGGAGACCCTGGGATCGCTGGGCGACCGGTCGTGCATCGAACTTCTGCGTCCGATGGTCCGGGATCCCGATCCCATCCTGTCCCTCCACGCCGCCACGGCGCTCGTGTCGATCGATCCCCATGGCCTCCTCGATGAACTCCTTCCCCACTTCCTGTGGAGGGAGGATTGGCCGATCTCGCGGGTCCACGCATTCCTGAAGGATGCTCCGCAGGACATCGTGCAGCACCAGGTTTCCGCCGCCATCCTGGGGGCGGGGACGGCCTGCCCGCTGCGGGCCCTCCGGCTTCTTGACCTCCTTTCCCACGAGATCCGCGCACAGGTCCTGCGCACGCTCCTGCGATCCCCGGACCCGGCACCGGACGCATCGGAAACCCTGCTCCTCGCGGCGATCCGCGATCCCGCCCAGGCCGACCTCGCGCGCGACAGGATCCGTCACCCACGCTGGACGGTCCTGGCCGCCGCGGTGGACGCCCTGGGCAGGGTGGGAAACCCCGACGACATCCCTGCGCTGAGCGATCTCCTGGAACATCCGCAATGGTGGGTCCGCTACCGCGCGGCCGGTGCGATCGCCGCCCTCCCCCAGCTCAAGCCCATCCAGGTGGAACTGCTCGCCGCCAGCCAACGCGACCCCCTGGCCGGCGAGATGCTCCGCTTCGCCTTGTCGGAACGGAGCCTCGCATGAACCTCCCCGGCCTCCTTTCGGACATCGTGGAGATGGGATTCCTGGCCTACTTCCTGGCCCTTTCCACCTGCACCCTGGCCCTGAACGCGCTGGCCGCCTGGACCATCCTCCGCTACCTGGGCCACCATCCTCTGCTGGGGGTGCAGCGTCGGGAAGCCTTCGGCGGATTCCTCCCCCCCGTCTCCGTGATCGTCCCGGCCTACAACGAAGAGGGCACCATCGCCGCCACCATCCACTCCCTCCTGCAGCTCAACTACCCCCAATTCGAGATCATCGTGGTCAACGACGGATCCAAGGATGGCACGTTGAAGGCCGCCGTCGAGGCCTTCGGATTGCAGGAATTCCGGGAAGTCCACCGCCACGACCTGGCCACCCGGAAGGTACGGGCCGTCTACCGGTCCTTGAGATTCCCGAACCTCCGCTTCATCGACAAGGAAAACGGCGGCAAGGCCGACGCGCTCAACGCCGGGATCAACGCGAGCATCCATCCGCTGTTCTGCGGCATCGACGCCGATTCCATCCTGCAGCAGGACAGCCTCGTGCGCTGCGTGCAACCCTTCCTGGAGGATCCCGCCACCATCTGCGCGGGAGGAACCATCCGCATCGCCAACGGATGCCGGGTGGAAGGAGGATTCCTGGTGTCCACGGGACTTCCCACCAACCCCCTGGCCCTGGCGCAGGTGGTGGAATACCTGCGGGCCTTCCTGTTCGGTCGCCTGGCCTGGTCCCCGCTCAACGCCCTCCTGGTGGTCTCGGGGGCCTTCGGGATCTTCCACCGCGAGACGGTGGTGGAAGCGGGCGGCTACAGCACGGGAACGATCGGCGAGGACAT
>Ga0116170_10000434_pt1 | contig 44324 bp, 39 predicted proteins | sample AD_JPNHW1_MetaG_FD_89797 | JGI IMG/M metagenome (GOLD analysis project Ga0116170, IMG submission 89797) | Active sludge microbial communities of municipal wastewater-treating anaerobic digesters from Japan - AD_JPNHW1_MetaG | ecosystem: Engineered > Bioreactor > Anaerobic > Digestate | place... | reverse complement strand
GTATAATCATTTTTATTGTCATTGGATTTAATATTGACAAATCGCTGTTCATTATCACCGAAATATTCAGATGAAGGGAGATACTGCGTACGGATAAACGCTCTTCCTTTTCTGTCCGTGCCTTCAATTTTAATTTTATATTCTTGATCGGAAAGAACCGGAAAATCAAAATATTGAATGTCTTTCCCTTTTACGGTAATGTTTTGCGCAAATTCAAACAATTCGCTCCGTTCATATCTGTATGATTCGCTATATGTCTTGGTGTACGGGTCGTATTGTTTTTGCCCGGCAGGGATTTTATTCCATTCTATTTTTGTAAAGTTGATTTTAAGCGATACGTTGCTATCGAAATCTTTTAAATAACCATCCCTGCTATTCCATATGTCATCAAGTCCGCTGAAATCTACAGCGAACGCTTGAATCCCTAAGTTGCAAATCTTTCCGTTTCTTTTGGCTGTGGTATTGATTTCAATATCACTGTTAACAACCGAAATATCAATATTTTCATATACATCACCTATTTCAGGCAACACAGCTTCCGAACTGATGTACTTGCTTGATATAAGATAATTGCTGTTTAACATGCCGTTGACCTTAACACTCACGCTGCCATTGATGTCAGTTTTGAATTGCGAGCCGTCAAGTCTTATATCCAGCCCACTAAACGGCGTGCCGTCAAAATATTCCGCTGTCGCTGTGACATTCGCTTCTTCACCGGCCCAAATGATTGGTTTATCTGAAGAAAGTTTTATATTATAAGCGGGTTTTTTATACAAATCAACTTCAAAGTACGTACTGCTTAAATATTTATCATCATAATAAAATGACAAGTAATAATCATCCGGCGCTAATTCCGGCAACTGTATCTGCCCTTCAAAAACGCCGTTTGTGACATTAACTTCAATTTTTATTTCGCTTTGGTTCTCGTTATCCCAATAAGACTTTTCAACAACCGCAGTAACTTTATCAATATCTTTAGATCCGGATAGTTTTGGCGAAATTACCCCAAAAAAATTAAGTGTATCATTGGGTTTGTAGAGTTGTTTATCCACATAAATATATTTCCAATAATCTAATCTGTTAAATACGCTTGCGTCTTCATTTTTTCCCACAGAAACCAAGAGTTGATCGCTGCCTTTTTGCACACAATAGTATGAATTATCCGGGTCTTTCGTTTTCAAAATGCCTTGTGCGTCTGTCGTGCCGATATTTGCGCCGTTAATTTTTGACACTTGTGCTTCGGAAACAGGTAAAGATGTCGCTAAATCGTTTACCCAAAACAGTCGATCATCCTTATCGCTCACCGCATATGCGCTCAGATCGGTAATCTGGAATAAAGAAATTTCTGTATAACCGCCAAGAGTAAACTCTGCCGCATAAAATCCCTTTTGCAATATTTCCGGTATAACTACCACTCCGCCATAATCGCCGCCGTAAATTTCGATTTGGTTTTCGTAAACTTTGTTTAATGCCGAAGTATCAATTTTCGGACGCGTTTGCCCATCCCAAAAATCATAATTTAACCTGTCGCTTACCGCTTTTGCATAATTATTGATATCATTAAATTGATATATTTTTACGGAAAATCCGTTGCTTTTATCTGCCATGCTGTTAAAAGACACATCAAAGGCAGGTGTTTCCGTAGTCATAAAGGCATTATTTTCATTTTCGATAAAAAATTGGAACTTATACTTTAAATCTCCTTCGTCGGTCGAAAATTTAAAGACAAAATCTTCCCCTAATGTATGCGTTCCCAAAGCATCTGCCAGTGTTCCATTTACGCAGACTTTATAAACTGTACCGCTAGTCATTGTTTCATCAGGAGCAAAACTATATGTATTTATATTTATTTTGTACCAGTTTCCGTTAAGTGTCGGTTGAAAAGTAACTTTATCTTTTAAGTCATCAATATTTATATCATTTTTAAAAGTGAGTTCGATTGCGGAATTTATGGGTACGTTTGTGCTTTGATCCCGGGGAAGTGTTTTTTCGATGCCGAATTCTTTTTGTGTTTGAAACGCAAAACTGTTTCCTGATCGCACAGGAAGATTTTGTTCCGTTTGAATCGGGTCATAGCTAAACGTGTATACCGTATTGGGAGCGAGATGTGTCTGCGGTAATAATTTAAATTCCAAGTCATTTTTTGTTTTTTCAAGGGTATATTCAATCTGCGGCGAAGTTTTAAGCCACTTAATAATCTTATCTTTATCTGTTGGTTCGGAAAAAGATAAAAGAAAAGCAGCTTCCGAGGGAATACAGTTATTCTTGTCTGTTGCAAGGGCTTTTATGTTAAAATCGCCGAACGGTAAAACCGCAGGCTGCTGTGAATAAGTAAATGCCCACGTTCCAACACCTGCAAATAAAATGAAAAAGAAACCCGCAGTAAACCAAAAATACTTTCTTTTATAAAGATCCAACGATTTTGTTTTAATCTTTGCAACAAACATTATTAATTTTGCTTTTAACTGATTCGAAAGTTTCTGACACTTTACTTTTAAACACATACTTAATACCTCCGATATTCGTATTGAAAATTGATGAAATAATTTGACTTTATAATACGACCAATGTGTATTCCGATGAACAGCTTGAAATAATCGGAGGCGTTCTCTATCGGTGCGATGAACACGCAGACCGACAATGATAAAGACGAGCGGGAGTGAAGATAAAAAATCCCTTAATACGAGTAATAACTTTATAGATCCTTCCAAGTCCCATAATCATTGTGAATTGTTTTTTGTTGATCATATTCAAGATAAAACAAAAATCGAGTCCGATACAAGCATAACATAAAACGGCTTTATATGTCAACATTTTCCGTTAATGAATTCGCTACGAAAGGAAAATAATTGCATTTGTGCCCTTGATGCTTTCATATAGGGTCGAACCACTCTCAAGTTGAGAAGATATTTTCCGACTTGTTTTATTTGTGATAATATGGTAAACTTTTACTCACAGATTTTTGCAAAGGGGTGAGACGGATGATCAACTATGTCGGAACAAAAACTCTTGAAACAAAAAGATTGATATTGCGCAGATACGAGTTATCTGATGCAGATGATATGTTCAATAATTTTGCAAATAATGAAAATGTCAGCAGGTTTTTGTCTTGGTATCCTCACGAAAATGTAGAAGCCACTAAAAAACTTTTAATATCCTGGATTGAAGAATATAAAAACGATAACAGATATATGTGGGCGATTGTTTTAAAAGAAATGAATCAGGTTATCGGTTCAATATCGGTCGTCGGAATGTCGGAAAAACATCAAACAGCTGAACTCGGATATTCCATCGGTGAAGCGTATTGGGGCAAGGGTATAACCACTGAAGCAGTCGAAGTTGTTATAGCATTTTTATTTAACGAAGTGGGATTTCATAGAATTCAAGCAAAGCATGACACCCATAATCCGGCATCCGGCAGAGTGATGGAAAAGGTCGGCATGAAGTTTGAAGGAACTATGCGTCACGAAAGGATTCACAAGGACGGCTCACGCGGCGACACAATTATTTGGGCCATTATTCATGACGAATGAATACCATTGTATAAAAATTACCTGCGAAAGAAGCCATATCTTTCATACGCATACTTTCCAAGATAGTGCAGTGATTACACCCGCCACATCAATCAAGCTGCGGCGGGTATTTCAATACTTCTTTATTTGAAGGCACTTTTATTGCTGCCCTTAATCGAGGCTGATAATTTTCCGATATTGATTCGGGTATCTTTTTATTCGGTTTTTGCAAAAAATCTTTTTGCTATTCCTGTCTTAAAAATTCGATCTTATGCCAACTTGTCCTTTTTGTCCCATCCCTCTGCCCACGAGTCGAAAGTCAAGTCGGATATTTCAAATTCCGCGATGAGCTGATTGACGTCGTTTTCCTGCCAACGGTTGTTTTGTTTATCGTAAGTCAGATGCATCATATGCTGATATACATTCAGCTGCGCATGGCGACAGCCCTGTTTTTTGCAGATACACAAATCAACCGCCGTGAAAGCGTGCTTGCTGATTTCGGGAGTATTCAGGTCGGACAACACGCTTTTGGGCTCGTTTTCGCCGATTCGTCTGAGCAATTCGGCGGTGTTGCAGCTGTGTATTTTTAAAACATCCTTGCGCTCGTATAAATTAGAATCACAGTACGGACAGAATTTGCCGCTTCCGACCTTTGCATTATAGATCGCAATACCGACAAAACCGAGGATGGGGAGGGCGAGCCCCATGAGCAGAGACATAATTCCCGTGACGCCCCCCGCGGACCAAAACAGAATGGTACTGCGTAGCGCGGAGGGGACAAAGATGACAATCGACGTGACAACGGTAAGCCAAGCGCTGTTTCCTTTTCCCCAAATGTTGATGAGCCGTTTGAATATCGCAGATATTCCGACGGACAGACCCACACTTACGCCGATGTATACCGCCAGAACGATAATAACATAACGAAGAAGCGTGGAAAGCGCCAACAGAATCGGAAACAGAAAATACAGCGCCGCGCCGACAACAACGGAAAGGAGCAGGATCGGAATGGCTTTTCCTATCACAACAGCGCGTTTTTGATTCCATTTTGATTCCTTGGGTTCAATCTTGGGAAAGCGGAATTTGAACGGTAAAATCTGTGTTCCGGTCTTGTCTGCGCCGCACCACGGGCAGAGTTCGCTTCCGATTTCCCGCTGCGCACCGCATTTTTTGCACACGGCAAGTTCCTCTGTCGGCAACGCCTCATTCGGCGCGGCTGTGGAAATGTCATTGTTTTGCATACCGAAATTCCTTTCTGAATCAACATTTTTATGTATCCGGAGTTTGGGGTTTCACGTTATTTTTTATTATAACGCAGGCATATTGATATTTCAAGATATTTCCTATCTGTGAGTTATAAGAAATAAAAGCGGTCTAAATTAGGCCGCTTTTATCAATGTTGATATGATTTATTCAAACTTCATGGAATAGAGATCGGCGTCGCATAAGGAAAAACGAAGACGAATTGGTTTACCTGAAAGAGATAAGAGCGGCTTTTCGAAATCCACGGGGCGGCAGACGCTGTCGCCGAACAGGCGGGAGCTTTCATAGTCGGGCAGAGGGGTGCCGTCTTCGCCGCAGATTGTGATTTTGACATAGCCGGCAGCCGAAGTGGCGAAGTTGACGGTCAGATGGCCGCCCGTAAACGTCAGCGGTTTGGTGATCATCTGCCCGCCGGGATACCCCGCCGAAAGCGAGAAAAAGCCGTCCAAGCGAACGGAATAGCGCATCAGTTCAACAGTTTCAACACGGTAGTGGTCGCCCGCATAGATCGAGAGCTCGTCGGGTTCGCCCGGGCGATCTCCTGCGGTTTGCAACAGACCGTTTGCAAAATAGCAATCGCCGTAATACCAGTTGTGATTGCGCTCGGGGCCCGGTGTGACATAGGCCTCGGACGGGCGGCGGAAGTGCAGGCCGTCGCGCGAGGTCATGATCATCGTGTCGGTCATCGCATAGCCGCTGCGTCCCCACTGTTTGATGATGGCTTCGCGGTGTTCGCGGTCGGGCAGATATTTGAAATTTTCGGGATCGTTGTTGCGCTCGATGTAGCGCGTCGGCAGGCCGATATACATGTGCGAAGCGCGCGCATAAGGGCGGACATTGTTGGTGTACATTTGAAAATCGGGCGCGTTTTTGCCGTAGCGGAGTTGCCCGAAGTGCTTCCAATGGATAAAATCTTTGGAGCGGGAGTTGCGGATATCGCGGATGCCCGTCCATTTTTGGTCGCCGATATAATTATGCAGATCGCGGTAATAAGCCATATATTCGCCGCGAGCCGGATCGTAAAAGGCCAGATTGAGCGAGTCGAATGCGCCCTCGATATTAAGCTTTTCTCTTCTTGTGAAATGAATCCCGTCCGGCGAGGTCAGCAGCACCAATTCTTTGCAGTGCTCTCCGGTCAACGCCTTGTATTTTTCATCCGGTTTGCAGTTCGGGTTTTCGTCGATGAAAAACGAGATGTTGTCGAGATCGCCCTCTTGAATGATGATGTTGTTTTTTCGGCTCCCGTTAAATTCGCAGATGCCGAGTTCGGGGCGGGTAAAAGTTTTGCCGTCGCGGCTTTCGGCATAACAATACCGGCCGATGCCGATGTCTTCTTTGCGGGTCAGCTGCAAATCGGCCGCGCGGTAATACATGCGGAAAAGGTCGCCGTCTTTTAAAACGGTAAAATACCCGCAGACGTTGCCCTCCCAGGGCGCGTCGCAGTTAAAAGCCGTCCCGCGGTACTCGGGGCGGTGCATTTTAATTTCAACGCCCTCGTGTTTTGCCCACAAAAATTGGTCCCAAAAAACTTCGCGGCGGCTTTTCAATTCGATCGGCATGATATCACCTCGGCTTGATTATATCGGCGAAACGGTTCGGTGTCAAACGGTATTTCAAATCAAAAAAATGCCGGAATAGATTTCTTTCTTTTACGGAAAATGGTATACTGACTTTATAATATTTTTTCGAAAGCGGGAGTTTTAATGGGAAAAAGCGTTGTTTTCTGTGATCTGAAGTCGCAGATAAAATCAGGTGTGCTCTCGTCTTCGGGTTGGCAGGCAGCGGAGTATGAAACAAAAGAGCACAAGGGTAACATGCTTCTTGCGCGAAAGGGGAGTCCTGCCGGAGCCGTCACGCTTTCGCTCGGCCTTAAGGGGTGGCATCGGATCTACCTTTGCCTTTTACATATCGAAAGCAAAACGGTCACCTATTTCAAACTGGATTCCGACCGATGCCATTATCCGGTCTATTCGAGGAATTCTGAAAAGAGCTGGGGTTCTTATGAATATGCGGAAGAGGTCCTTTGGAAATGCGCCGATCTGACGGGGCAGGATCTGACCGTTGAACACCATAACGAGTTCAGCTCCGCATTGGTTTGGGTTCGCTGTGAAGCAATGAACGAACAGGAAGCCAACGAGTATAAAAACGAATTCGGAAGCAAAGAAAACAAGCGGCTGCATATTGTGATCGATCCCGGCATTTATGACGATCATGTTTTCAACAGCATCAGCGATTACAGTCTGATGATCAACGCCATGGCCGACAGCGACGCCCTTTTTGCTTCTCAGGACGTCTCGCTGCAGCATACGGGATATAAGACCGAACAGGAAGAAAAGAAGCAAGAAGAAATTTACCGTGAGATGATCGGGTGTGCGCATGACCTCGGAATTGCGCTGTTTGCCGCGAACCGAATGAATCTGGCAAATTTCAGCACGCCGCTCAATCATATAAAACCCATCCGGTTTGTCGGAGAGCATCCCGAATTCAACCAAGTGAACCGCCGGTGAAAGGTGATTAATGGCGCGATGTCCTATGCCTTTGACGGAGTGCGGGATTTTCAGGTGAACTGGCTGACGGAAAGGGTGAGAGCCGGTTTCGACGGCGTTTCGCTCATCTTTACCCGGGGCATACACATTGCCTTTGAAGAGCCCGTGATACAGGCATTTGAAAAGAAGTATCCCAGTGTGAATCCGTGTGAACTTCCTGCTGCGGACAAACGGCTGTACGGCGTCTGGTGCAAATTCATGACCGCCTTTATGCGCAAGCTCCGGGCGTCGCTCGATGACCTTGCGAAAAAGGAAAACAGAGAGAAACCGAAGATCAACGTGCATGTCTATTACGATATTGAAAACTGCAAAAATTCCGGTTTTGATATCGGGGCCTGGGCCAAAGAGGGACTGATCGACAGCGTCATATTGTCCAACATGACGCATTTTGAAGACCTCGAAAATTGCATGAAAGCGGATAAGCCGTCCGAGATTGATCTTGAAAAACTGTCCGAAAAACTCAGTGATGCACCGGTACTCCGCCGCAGGCACGGGAATGAAGTCGAAAGCATGTGCGCGAATCTTGCGAAATTTCGGGAAGTTACGGATCGTCACAACGTCCGGCTGTACTGCGAACTGCCCTGGGAGGGCGGAAGGCCGTCGCTATATCTCAACGCGGCGAAGCGTATATATGAGGCTGGCGCCGACGGGATTTCGGCTTGGGACAGCAATTTCCGGATTCCGGTGCTTCCGGTGTGGAATGTCACCAAAAAAATGGGCCATAAAGAATTGATTGATCAAATGATCGCCGAAAACGACGATTACGGGAAACTGTACCGGGTGCTTTCGCTGGACGGGCACGATATCAGCGAATATCAACAAAATTGGCGGGGATAATTTTATAGAAACAATTGAGGAACGCTCGGATTCTCGGGCGTTCTTTTTTATTAAAATATTTTATAAAACCTATTGACAACGTAACAATGTTACGATATACTATGTCTCGTAACATTGTTACATCACATTGTTACGCTATATTGCATTTGGACAAAGACGGAGGGGAGGTCTTCAATTTTAATGGATAAAGAACTGATTTCGAAAAAGGAACTGCTCGATAAATACGGCGTTTCGTATGGCGCGCTTTACCGCTGGAAGCGCATGGGGTTGATCCCCGAGGAGTGGTTTATCAAAAAGGCCGCGCCGACCGGGCAGGAGACGTTTTTTGACAAAGAGTTGATCTGCGCGCGAATGGATGAGATCATCGGCTCGAAAGACGAGGCCTCGTTAAAGGACCTTGCGGAAAAATTCAACGAGGGCGAGCTGAAAAAACGGCTGCTGATCGTCGGCACAAAATTCGGGGAGACCGGTTATGATTTCGAGCAGATCACGGTGATTAAAATCAAGTTCGGCGACCGTGAGATCGACATCACGCAGGAATTGAGGAGGAAATAAGAATGACATTAAAAACATTCATTCAAGAGATTTGCGAAGCCGCTGCGAAAAACACAGGGCTCTCGCTGAAAGCACCGAATACAACACAGCTTACAACGAAAGGATGGTTATTATGAGCAAAAACGATATGCATATCTCCGGCAGTGGTACCATTGCCGCAGGTGAATACGGCGGCGTCCATGTGAGCGGTTCGGGCAGAATCAACGGAAACATTTCCTGCACCGATCTGCACTGCTCGGGTTCGGCCAAGGCGGTCGGCGACGTCATCAGCTCAGGCGACGTCAAATGCTCGGGTTCATTCCACTGCTGCGGAAAAGTGGAAGCAGCATTTGTCTCGTGCTCGGGCTCGGCAAGAGTTGACGGCAGCATCAAAGCGGGCACCATCAAGGCATCCGGATCAATCCGGGCTTCCGATATGGAAGCGGAGCGCATCGTCGTCAGCGGCGGCTGCGGCGTCCCGGGACTGATGAACGCCGAGACGGTGGAGATCAATCTTGGCGGCAGATGCAATGTCGGAAGCATCGGCTGCGGAAAACTGACTGTGAAACTGGGCGCCGGATGCGGGTGGCTCTGGTTCGGGCGCAGAAGAGACGATCTGCTCGAAATCGGCACCATTGAGGGTGACGAGATCGAGCTTGAAAACACTTCGGCGGATGTCGTGCGCGGAAAAAACGTCATCATCGGCAAAAACTGCAGCATCAAAACCGTAGAATACAGCCAAAATCTCTCGGTCGATCTTTCGAGCACGGTGAGAGAACAGGTGAAGAAATAAAATCTTTGTCGGTATTGTGAAGCCGCTACCGCTTATTCACACGTTTTATTTACAAGTGGCTTCACTATATACTGCCGCAGCTCCTATTAATATTTAAACGAGGGGGTCAATTAACTCCCTTGTTTTCTTTATAAACAGTAGGGTTGGTTATACGGATCTGCCCGTTTTGTAGGGGTCGGCATCTATGTCCGTATCTTCGCACTATTCTCTACAGGAACGGCATCGCTGAGGAACAGCATCTATTCATTATCAAGGGAGTCGGTTGACTCCCTGTGTTTTTGCAGAATTTTTCTGTGCCGATGATGCTAAATGCGGATAAAGTCATTGACAAGGCAGGGTTATTTCGATATAATGTACCCTATGGGTTTATGCCCGTTTGTTTATCAAAAGGAGGGAAGAGTTATGAGTATGTTTCGCACATACCAGCCGAAGAAAAGGCAGCGGCAGATGGAGCATGGGTTCCGCAAACGCATGAGCACCGCCAACGGAAGAAAAGTCCTTGCCCGCCGCAGAGCCAAGGGCAGACACGTCCTGTCCTATTAAAAATGCAAGTCGGTAACGCAGCTGCACTGCGCAGAAACTGGGAATTTCACCGCGCGTACAGACGCGGAAAATGCGTTGCCGGACCGGCTTTGATCTGCTATTGTTTCAAAGGAAAAGGCAGGCGTACCCGCATCGGCGTCACAGCCGCCAAAAAGATCGGGTCCGCGGTAGAGCGAAACCGTGCGCGGCGCGTGATCAAAGAGGCATACCGCAGTATTTGCCCGCTGATCGAAGGCGGTTGGGACTTGGTATTCGTGGCCCGGGAGGGCACGGGTAAAAAAAAGAGCCCCGAGATTGCGGCCGTCATGCAGGCACAATTGAAAAAGGCCGGCGTACTCGTGGGCGTTGTGCCCACAAATCAATGAGAAAGCTCTTTGTCGCATTGATCCGCGTTTATCAGAAGATGCGGCCGCCCTGGTCAAAGGGGAACTGCAGATATTACCCCACCTGCTCAAACTACGCCATTGAAGCCTATGAGACATTCGGAGCCATCGGCGGCGGATTGCTCGCGGTCTGGCGAATCCTGCGATGCAATCCGTTTTCAAAAGGCGGAGTTGATCCGGTTCCGGAGCGGTTTTGGTTTTTCCGCAACAGAAAAACCATATGATGCAAGAATTTGAAAGGCAAGAAGTGAGATGGATTTGATAACGGCATTCGGCACCGCTGTATTCGGTATAGCGGGAATTGCGGCGACAACTGCGACTAGCGCTATGGGGTTTTGGGATTATATCGTCCTCCCGCTTGGCGCAATCTTCAAGTTTTGCTATACCATATTGCCCAACTTCAGTTTGGCGGTGCTGCTGTTCGCGATCATCTTCAAAGCGGTCCTGTTCCCGCTCGACATCAACCGTCAGCGCTCTCAGGCAAAAATGGTACGGTTTCAGCCGAAAATTAACGCCATCCAGAAAAAATACGCCGCCGACAAGCAGCGCCAGAACGAAGAGATTCAAAAGCTCTATACCGAAGAAGGTTATAACCCGATGGGCGGCTGTCTGCCGTCGCTGCTTCCGTTGCCGATCTTTCTCGGCCTTTACCGGGTCATCGTCAGACCGTTGTCTTTTTTGGGCGGATCTCTGCTCAATATCGGCGCGCGCGCCGCTCAGGTGGTACAGGATGTCACAATCCTGAAAAGCCATGTGACGATCCCGGGAATATCGGTCTATAATCAAGAGCTCTATCTGTTCCGTTATTTGAAGAGCAACCCTGAATGGTTCACGGGTTCCGGTTTGGTCGAACCGGCGAGTCATTTGGACATGTCCCTGCTCGGACTTTTCAAAAACCTCGATTTGAGCTTAGGCGTCGGACAGGAAGGCGCGGGTTGGGTTTACTGGATTTTTCCGGTTCTGACCGTGCTCGCAAGCGTTGTAAGCGCCTATTACATGGGCCAGATCAACAAGAAAAACAACGAGGGAATGGCAGGAGCAAATGCTGCTTCGAATCCGCTGATGACTATCGGTATGCCGCTGCTGACCGGTGTCATCACATACAAGTTTCCGGCCTGCGTTTTGCTTTACTGGATTTACAACAGCTTACTGATGCTCGGTACAACTCTGGTATTAAATAAGTTTTGGCCGATGAGCAAAATGGTTGCCGAATATGAGGCAAAACTGGAAAAAATGCGCTTGGCCGGAAAACCGGTCACGAAGGCCTCAAAGTTCAGAGAAAAGCTGGCCAGGGCGCAGAAACAAACCGAAGAAAAACAAGTCCGTTATGACGAATATCTTGAAAAATCCAAATCCCAGAAAAAAGAACTGGAGCGCCGTTTGATCGCCAAGGCACGCGAAGAGGAACTCGCCAAGCAGGGCGAGGTGTACGAGGAAAAGATCGACCCGAAGGCGCGGGGATTAATGGAAAAACAAATGGAAAAAGACCTTCGAAAAGCGGAAAAAGAGAAGGCGAAAGACACCTATGTGCCGAATGCCGAGGCACGCGCCGCCTATATCCGGATGATGGAAAGCAAAAAGAGGGGCAAGAAGTAACGAAATCGGAGGCGTTTTTAAATGAAAGAGGTTACCTCAGCGGGTAAAACTGTTGAAGATGCGGTTGCGAATGCGCTGAACCAGCTGAACGCGACTGAAGATCAAGTTCAAATCGAGATTATTTCCCGGGGCAGCAAGGGCGTTTTGGGTATCGGTTCCACCGATGCTCAAGTAAAGGTCACGCTGCTGAAGGGCGAAGAAGACGCAGTAGCCGTCGGTGAACAGTATCTGTGCGAGATTCTGAATGCGATGGGCGTCGAAGAGTATGACGTTGAAATTAAGAAAGACGCAGAGAGCGTCACCTATAATATTACTTCCGAAAGCGATGTCGGTTTTGTAATCGGCTATCACGGCGACGTTTTGGACGCTCTGTCGGCGATTGTATCATTGGCGGTCAACCGCGATGCGGATTTCCGCTATCACGTTAACGTCGACCTGAACAGCTACCGCGAGAAACGGGTCGAGTCGCTGAAGGACTATGCCGCAAGAGCAGTCGATAAGGCCAACGGAAGCGGCTATGTCACGGTCGCGAATCCGATGAAGCCGTTTGAGCGAATGATTTTACACACAGTTGTTCAGGAGAGCCCGGATGTGGTATCCTGGTCGGAAGGCGAAGAACCCCGCCGGCGAGTCATCATCGCACCGCTTTCCAAAGTGAAAAAAATCGGCGATAAATATGAACGCATCGATAAACGGGACGATTTCCGCAGGCACGATGACAGGCGCCAAACCGGTTTTGTCAGAAACGACCGGAATGACCGAAATGACCGGAATGACCGGAACGACCGAAATGACCGAAATGATAAAAATGACCGGAATGACCGTGGGCCCCGGGTTGTCAGAACAGACGCGCAGCGCCCGATCAAACCCATCAGTACCGGCGATAAAATCACAGTCGGAAGACCTGTCAGAAGCGATTTTGCGGGTGGGCTTTATTCCAAAATCGAAGTCGAGCATCCGACGGAGGATAAATCCGGGGAGTAACGTCTGTGAGTGACGAGATACCGCGACCTAAAATAACCATAACGGGGGCAAGTTTTGATCGCCCCCGTTTTCCCATACCTATTATCAGAACGGCTTCAATTCAATGAACGCGCCGCTTCCGGAGGGCAGCGTAAGATTTATCACACCATTTGGTAAGGCAACGGTCTCGGCATGGTCCGTATAGACAACCGCGGCTTCGGCATTTAAATGCAGGGTAACGGTATTGCTTCCGCCTTCATCCGGCAGCCGGAAATTTGTGACGAGCAGAGCGGTTTTTTCCGGTTCCGTCTCGTGTTCAAAACAACCGATCAATGTTGAATTGGTGCTGTGCACGTTTTTAATCGGCGGAAAATTTTCAAGCACACCCGAAAAGGTGTGACGGAAGTTTTGATCCTCCCCGACCACGCGCATGACCCCTGTATTCCGATACCGGCAAAAAGCGCCGTCAAACAGCCGGATGCGCCGTATCAAGTTTTGTACTGAACCGTAGATCGGCGTTTTATTTCCGTAGGGGTCAAGCATGGCGTAATAAAAATATTCGTTGTGCACATTCGGAGGGGTCACATAGCAAAACAACTGGAGCACACGCATGCCGAAGGCAAGCGCGGTATACATTTGAAAATTGATTTCGGTTTCCGTCGGGATTTTATAATAGTGATTGAAGCCCGTGCACTGGATGAAGAACCAAAAGGGCAGCCCGGTTTCACGGCATTTCGCTGCGATATGGTCCAGATTATTCAGATAAGAAGCCGCAAGCCGATCTCCGCCGGAGGGCATCTCCAAAAAGGGATAATAATCGATCGACAAAAAATCCGGTGAGACGGTTTTGATATAGCGGTCAAGATATTCTCCGTAATCCCGAACCTTTTCGTTTTCTCCTTCGGCTGCATTGCCGTTCAGGAGCGATATTGGCGCATAATCCGGGAAAAGATTCATAAAAGCGCATTTTCCCGGAGCAAGCCGCCGATAGATCTCCCGTACATTTTTCAGATGCTTAAAGTTTGCGGCAGAGGGCTCGTCCATCAACGTCGTTCCGGCGTAACATTGAAAACGGGCATAGCGCTCCAGATGCTTTTCGAGTTTTTCCTCAATGGTTCCGCTGTCCACGGGAAAAGTCGCCGGAAGATATGGCGTACCGCCGCACAATTGGGCGTCCATCGGCAGATAATAGAGGTCCGCACGGTCGCATAGTTCGCAGATCCGGCGGATATTCTCCTCTCTTTGGACGTAATAGGTGTGGATAAAGTCGACGCCGCAATCCTTCAGTTCCTGTATTTTTGCTTCTGTGATCAAGCGCGGATCGAAGGAATGCCAACTGCCGATTAACAGCCGATCCGATTTGCCGTTGACGGGAAAGCCCATATGCCGCCTCCTGTTTTCGCTGTTTTAAATCATTATAGCCGGACAATAACCGGGAGTCAATCAGTTCGGATATGATATCGTTCTATTTGAAAGGATGCATCAAGATGTACAAAATGGACCGGGAAAAGATCTCAAAAGCTTATGATTTGGCTAAATCGGTTTATTCGGCCTACGGTATCGACACCGATGCCGCCATACAGAAGTTCGTTGCGATTCCGATTTCGCTGCACTGCTGGCAGGGGGACGACGTAAACGGGTTTGAAGACCTCGGGAATATCCGCAGCGAAAACGTCGTGACCGGCAATTACCCCGGTGCGGCGCGAAACGGCAATGAACTGCGGCTCGACATCGACACGGCGTTTTGTATGTCGCCGTGCAAACATCGTGTGAACCTGCACAGCATCTACGCAGAGCCGAACAACAAGAAGCAGCGCGACGAATACACCGCCGAGGATTTTGAAAAGTGGATTTCGTGGGCGGTCGGCAACGGATACGGACTCGATTTCAACCCGACCTTTTTCAAGCATCCGATGATGGCGGGCGGTTTTTCACTCTCGTCCCGGGATAAGGAAGTGCGTGATTTTTGGGTCAAAGTCGGCAAAAACTCCAGAGCAATCGCCGAAGCGATGGGAAAAGCGACCGGAACGCCTTGTTGGAATAACATCTGGATTCCGGACGGATTGAAAGACCAGCCCGCCAACCGGAAATTATACCGAAAACTGCTCTCCGATTCGCTCGACCGTATTTTTGAAGATAAATATGACGATCAATACGTAGTTGACGTGCTGGAGGGGAAACTCTTCGGCATCGGTACCGAGTGCTTTACGGTCGGTTCGCACGAGTTTTATCTGGGATATGCTGCCGCACACGGCGTCGGCGTCACAATGGACACCGGACATTATCACCCGACTGAGTCTGTCGCAGACAAACTCACCTCGGTAATCCCTTCTGTCAGGAGCGTGATGCTGCACATCAGCCGCGGCGTGCGTTGGGACAGCGATCACGTCTTGATTCAAAGCGATGAGCTGAGCGGTCTGATGACTGAGTTAAAGCGCGGAAATTATTTCGGCAATGTCGCCCTCGGACTCGATTATTTTGATGCTCAGATCAACCGGGTCGCGGCTTGGATCATCGGACTGAGAGCAGCCGGCAAAGCGATGCTTGCGGCACTCTGTGAACCCAGCCATCTGCTTGAGGAAGCTGAAGAAAATGACGACTTCACGACCCGGCTTGCGCTCTTGGAAGAATTCAAAAATCTTCCGATCAACCCGGTTTGGGATATGCTATGCGTGCGCAGGGGAGTTCCGGTCGGTGCCGAGTGGATTGAGCTGCTCAAGGATTACGAACAGAAAATTCAGTCCAACAGAAATTAATGAAGTTAAGAAAAGCGGCCTTCAGGCCGCTTTTTTAATCCAAGCGAAGATTTGGACGTGTTGAAACAATTCCGATTCCGAAACATTTGAATGTGGACAGGCAAACTTGACAAAGGAGAGCAAAATGGGTATAATATAAGCGAAATTGAAGCGGAGAGTGGTTATTGTGAACAGTGTGATTGAAGAAATTTCAATGCCCGTCGGCAATCTGGGGATCATTCCTCTTCAGGGCTGCGGCGATATCGCCGCTCGTGCCGACGGATATATCAGGGAATGGCGCGGCAGTGAGCAGAGCTTTCTCGTCAGCGCGTGTTGTCCGCGTTTCGGCACCGGCGAGAGCAAGGGGATGATCAACCAGTCGGTACGCGGGGACGATCTTTTTATTTTGTGCGATATTTGCGATTACGGCACCACCTATAATATGTATGGCACCGTGACTCGTATGAGCCCGGATGATCACTACGGCGACCTGAAACGCATCATCGCGGCGGTCGGTGGCAAAGCACGCCGCATCAGCGTGATCATGCCGGTGCTTTACGGAGGCCGTCAGCACCGAAGAGTCGCGAGAGAGTCGCTGGACTGTGCGATTATGCTTCAGGAACTGCAGAATATCGGCGTCTCCAACATCATCACTTTCGATGCCCACGACCCCAGAGTGCAGAATGCCGTGCCGTTCTGCGGGTTTGAAAATATTAAGCCTTATTATCAGATGATCAAAGCGATCTACCGCGCGGTCCCCGACATCAAGCTCGACCGGGACCACACGCTTATTGTCTCTCCCGATGCCGGCGGCATGGACCGCTGTATGTATTATTCCTCGATTTTATCGCTCGATTTGGGTATGTATTATAAGCGGCGGGATTATTCCAGGATCGAAAACGGGCGCAATCCGATCATCGCCCATGAATTTTTAGGCAACAATGTGAGCGGTAAAGATATCATCATTGTCGATGACATCATCTCCTCCGGCGATTCGATTCTCGATATCGCCGAACATCTCAAAGAGATGGGCGCTCAGCGGATTTTCGTCTTTGCCACCTTCGGATTGTTCTGCGAAGGGATTACACGGTTTGACGAAGCTTTTGCCGCCGGACAGATTTCAAAAGTTTTTACGACAAACCTCACTTATCGCACAGGCGAATTGAAATCTCGTATTTGGTATGAGGAAGTTGATATGTCGAAATACATCGCCCTGCTCATCGATGCGTTGAATTATGACCGATCGCTGAGCGACTTGATTGATCCCGCCGCCCGCATCAAAAAACTGTTGGCTGAAAAACGCAGGTAGTTAGTAAATGACTTGCGTTAAAATCGTTTATTTCAAAATTTCATCACCTAAACCAATTCAGATATACATAATGATTTGATTTAATGAGACCATGTTTAAGTGGTATCTTGCCAGAAAGGACAGATCATAAACCATGGCAAAAAGAATTTTCGCTGTCTTTCTCGTTGCCGCAGTCTTGATTGCCGGCTGTTCGAAAAGCGGTTCAAAAACCTCTGTTCCGAAATTTAATCATGAAAATCTCTCGCTTCCTACCGACCTCGAAATCATGTCTCCCGCTTTCTTTTATAACAACGGAGATGAGATCTTGACCACCGACGAGCGGGATGAGTGGACCAATGCGATCACAGAGCGTTATGGAGTCTATGTTACCGTGACCGTCCCGACCGATGAGACATACGCTTCGATGTTGAAGCAGGTGAACAGTCAGGAAATTCACGGGATGGTTTATGTCAGCGGACGCGCATTTGACACGGTGCAGTATTTTAAGAATAACGACGCGATTGTGCCGCTGGACGAATATCTCTCGGATAACCCCGCTTGGCTCTCGCTGCCTGAAGCAATGCGAAACATGTATATGATCGACGGGCATATCTGGGCAATCCCGAGTAGCTTGACTTATACGATGAAAACCCGTTCATTCCGCACTGATTGGCTGAAGCAGCTGGGGCTGCAAACCCCGACTGACCTTGACAGTTTAAAAAATTACGCGCAGGCGTTTGTAAATTCGGGCATCGAAGGCACCGCAATATGCGGTGATGCGGATTTGTCGTGGGCATTGGATATCTTCAACGCCTTCGGCGTAAGAATCGATTCCTCCGGCCAGTTCGGTTATGCGTACGACCCGGAATCAGGAACCTATATTGATGGATTTTTACAGCCGCGGGCTGCTGAGGCGCTTCAATATCTGCGTGATTTGTATCAAATCAAAGCGATTGATCAGAATCTCTTCAATCAGGCAGCTGACGAAGTTTCGCAAGCTCTTGATAACGGGCAGTACGGCAGTTACTATTCGACCATCGGAGATGGAAAATACGGCTTCGGTTTGTATGCTGCCGCAAACGTCATTTATGAATCGACCTCCGTATGGCCTACAACGGATGAAAAATGGAGCGAGCTCACCTCGCTGTATACTGAAATCGCATCATTGAAAAACAGCGGCGCCGAAGTGCCGCAGGTCCTTTTCCCTGACGGAAGCGCTTATGTAATGGTCAACGGAACCGCTCAGCCTGCGGAGACCGCCAATTTCTTCGTCGATTTGCTCTACGGCTCCGAAGCCAATTACCTCGAGGCTCACGTTGGTTTGGCGGCTAACACCGTCAGAAACTCCGACGGTTCGGTCACCCTGAAAATGAAGTTGGATGAAGACGCTTCCGAAGAGGCGGGCGAGGGTGTTTACGTCTCGCGGCATACGCCTGATCTTGTCGGAATCGTAGAGGGATTATATAATTCTCAAAACCTTGAAATTCTGACCAATGATGATGAAAATACACGCATTCATAAAAAAGAGGCTGCCGATTATGAAAAACAGACGATGGCAACGGCTTTGAATGCCAAGAGCGTTCAAAAGCTGGAATTGAAATATTCGTTCCCGGTTTCCAAGGCATTCAATGAAAACGTTTCCGCCATCGCCACTGCATTCCACACCTGCTTCGTCAATGCCATCAGCAATAAGGACTACACGGTACAGAAAGCACTCAGCGAATACGCTGCCGCAATGGAACAAATCGGCGCCCAGCAGGTTCTCATAGAAGCCAATGCAGCGATCGGAAAGACCGCAACGCAGAGATACTGATCCATTTTACAGCGACCTCCCCGAATCGGGGAGGTCGCTGTTATTTGAATCTTAGGAAAGCGCAAAACGATGGATACCGTTAAAATCATTGATAAAAAAGGAACAAAGATGATCGCGCATCGCGGCGTCAGCGGGCTTGAGCGCGAAAACACCAATTCGGCTTTCGTCGCCGCGGGAAGCAGGAGCTATTTCGGCATTGAAACGGATATCCACAGGACGGCCGACGGCAAATTTGTTTTAATACACGATGACACGACCGGAAGAGTTGCGGTTGACGATCTGGCGGTTGAAAAATCGACCTTCGATACCTTGCGCTCATTGATTTTGACGGATCGCGACGGTTTAAAAGGGCGAAGCGATTTACGTATCCCGACGCTTTCCGAATATATCAATATCAATAAGAAATATGGCAAAGTCGGCGTTCTGGAACTGAAAAACGCCATGGACGAAGCGGACATCAGCCGCATCTGCGGTGAAATCGAAGAACTTGGCTACATGAACGGGGTTATTTTTATCTCATTTAGCTATGAAAATCTCGTCTGCTTGAGAAAGAGATATCCAAAACAAACCGCGCAGTTTCTGACCGGCGAATACGACAACCAACTGATTGCGCGCCTCCGGGAATACGATCTAGGTCTTGATATCTGTTTCAATGCGCTCAACGCGCAAAATACCGCCGCGCTTAAAGAGGCGGGGATTACAATCAACTGTTGGACGGTCGACGATCCCGACCGAGCGGCCGAATTAATTGGTTGGGGCGTGGACATGATTACGTCCAATATCCTCGAATAGGTAAAATCGAATGACTTACGGCCGGCGGAGCAATTACCGCCGGCCGCTTTTTACACGGGTGAAACCGGGAAATGCTTCGCATGGAAGCGGCGCATTCCGCATATGAATGGTCAAGACGCAACGGGAGGGAATAAGATGAAAGTCGCTGTTTTAACGATGTTCACCGGACTTGACAAAATGAATCCGCTTGTCAGTGTAGTGTCTGAGCATTTGAAAATGATGCTTCACGCCGGTATCAAGACAAAAATATTGGTCAGTCAGGACTGTCCGGATGCAGAAAGATGGGGCATATTTGCTGATGATCGGCTTGGATGGGTAAAAATTACAAATCAACTTGACGGAAAAAGAATGCAGTGGCATGATTATGCCCTGCCGAAAGGCGAGTTACACGGAACCTTTTTTGCCGAGACGGAAATTGTCGCGAAAGACTTTAGGGCAGCTCTTTCGGATGTAGACATCTGTATGATGTACGATATTCATTTTCAGGGTAGGTACTTGGTACATAATGTCGCTTTGCGCAGAGCCCAGGAAAATCTTGCGAAAGTCAAATTTATCGCCTTCACGCAGTCTTTGCCGATGAACAGGCCGCCGTTATTAAAATATCCGTTCTCTTGCCGGTACACTCCGATGCCGAATACGGTTTATGTCTATCCCTGGGACTCCGGAATCCCCGCATTAGCAAAACAATACGGTGTATCGGAAAACCGTTGCCGTGCTGTTCATAACAACATTGGCTTACCGGATTATATGAGTGAGGATGTCCGGCAACTTTGCGAAACGACAGATTTACTCAATCCTGAAATTTTGATTGTATATCCGGGCTGTATCACTCCGGTAAAAAAGATTGAAGAAGTGGCTGCACTTGCTGGTGCGCTGCGGCAAAAGGCCGGACTGACGGCAAAAGTTGTTTTCTGCGACTCTCCCGATATTGACGCTAACCCTGAGAAATATAAACCCGACATCCGTACAGCGGGGCGTTTATTTGGGCTTGAAGATGAAAATATGGTCTTTACGAGCGACTTCGGCTGGCCGCAGGGCTTTCCGAAAGTCGGTTTCCTTGAACTGCTTACGATTTCGAATCTCTTTATTTGCCCGTTTTTTACAGAGACCCTCGGATTAACAGTGCTTGAGGCGGCGAGCAGAGGCAATCTTTTGATTTTAAATGAAGATGTCTCGGCGCTTAAAGAGCTCGGAAAGCGTCTCGGGGCATATATGTTGCGATGTGACGCCCCGAATAACGAATTCGAAACGAAAGAAAATAATTTGCCTTCGCGATTCGCGTACCTGGAGGAACATGCGACCGGGATTATCGGTCGAATGAGAGACGATGCTGTTCTCCGGGCTAAAACGACAGCGAGATGCGAATTCAATCCGGATTGGATTTGGCGCCATCAATTATGCCCTTTACTGGAAGAATAAAAGGTTTCATCCGGTTCCCGTTTATCGGAACCGGATTTATTTTTCAAAACTTTCGTACAACAATGAAGAGATTGACATTTCGGTAAAATTTTATATAATAATTTTTATTGGGAGGGGTAGAAATCAATGGATTTATCAGAATATTTTCCGATTTGGGAGAAATTGAACACAACTGAACAAAATCGACTCTCGGAAGCTGCGCAAAAGCGTTTTGTCAGGAAAGGAACGCTTGTCTATGGAGGTTCCGCCGACTGCATCGGATTGTTCCTGATTCGTTCGGGGCAGCTTCGGGCTTACATATTGTCAGACGAAGGCAGGGAGATCACGATTTACCGTTTATTCGAGCGGGATATCTGCCTGTTTTCCGCCTCCTGCATGATGTCGAGCATTCAATTCGAGATTTCAATCGAAGCCGAGAAGGACACCGAATTGTGGGTGATTCCGACAAATGTTTATAAAAATCTGATGGTGAATTCGGTTGCAATCGCGAATTATACCAACGAAATAATGGCTGCCAGATTTTCAGAAGTCATGTGGCTGATTGAGCAAATTATGTGGAAGAGTTTTGATAAGCGGCTAGCCGCATTTATAATCGGGGAGAGTAACTTGGAAGAGTCGGATGTTCTCAAACTCACGCACGAAAAGATCGCAAACCACCTCGGAACAGCCCGTGAAGTCGTGACGAGAATGTTGAATTATTTTCAGTCGGAAGACATGATAACACTGACCCGCGGAGAAATCATTATAAAAGACCGAAAACGGCTGGAGGTTCTTTCGTTATAAATGGTGCCTTCTTTTTAAAAACGCCTATTAATATTTAAATTCGCCGCTCCGAACCGGCGGCATATGCAATCGCCGTTATTCGTAAAACGAATAACGGCGATTGCACTTTGAAGAAGGATTACACGAACATCGAGAGGATCTGCTGTTTCGGGCGGACGCCGATCGCCTGATTGGTGACTTTGCCGCTTTTAAGAACGACAAGCGTCGGAATGCTCATAATGTTAAATGCTGCGGCAAGTTCGCGCTGTTCGTCGACGTTGATCTTGCCAACTTTGATGTTTTGGGTCTCATCGGCAATTTCGTCGACAACCGGCGAGACCATGCGGCACGGGCCGCACCAGGATGCCCAGAAGTCGAGCAGAACCGGGACTCTGCTCTCCATGACCTCGGTCTGGAAATTATCTTTGGTGATTGTGATGACTGACATAATGTTGCCTCCTGTCATGTAACGGATAATAATTGGTTTTTATGAGAGAGTCAGCGCGCCCATCGGGCAAAAACTGACGCATTTTCCGCAGCTGATACACTTTTGGTCATCGACGGCGGGTGCTGCGTAACCCGTCTGCGACATCGCCTTGGTCGGGCAGATCCGAACCGCGGGGCAGGGATGGTTCTGCGGGCAGCGGTACTTGCTGACCTGAAGTTTCTTATTTTGGGAAGCGGAAGCTTCCGGCTTGTCTTTGAATAAAGGCATCTGGAATCACGTCTCCTTCGTGGGTTATGAATGAATTATAAACTGCCGAAGAGCGGCGTTCCGTGATAAACTCACAAATATTAATCAATAGATACCGGTCTGCTTGAATGTTTTTACACGGTGGCAACAATTACATACCGGCGATTGCACGACTTTACAGCACTTTAATGATAATTAAGTTGACAGATGAATATGATTAATGCTATAATTAAGCCAAACTTAGTTTTTGTGAGGGGATTAATGATGAAAAAACTGATTGCGGCAGCACTGCTGCTTGTTCTTGTCGTTTCGATGTTCGGCTGCACAAACTCCAATCCGCCGACGAGAGGCATCATAACCGATGGGGTTTATTCCAACGCATATTTTGGCATATCATTTAAAATTCCGGATGGATGGAGAGCACTTACGGACGAAGAATATAAAGCCAGGTTCACTTACGGCCTTCCGACCAACGAAGAATTGGCGGAATTTGAAAGTGAATTCAGAGACGCCTATATCCTGAATACCGCTGATGAGACGGATTATATGATCATCTCTTACAGCATGCTGTTCGACAAGGGATCAAACAATGACCAAGTCAAAAATAAACTCGCGATGGTTGCTCAAAAGTGGGTCTTCGGGTTAATCACCAAAGTTAAAATCGGCGATGTCGATTATGCAATGATGTCCGGCACTCAGGAAGGCAGCACCAAAACGATGTATTATCTTTGGAGCCAGGAAATGAAGGGCGATTTCAGACCTCTGATCTGGGCAGAACTGGAAAGCTCCGAGTCCTTCGATGCGATTTTAGCCAACTTCTCAACGTTCTCAACAGATAAATAATCATTTCTAAAAAAAGCCCCCGCAGATTTTCTGCGGGGGCTTGTTATTTTTGTATTTCAATTGCGGTTCATCGATCTTTGAGTATATATGGTGATCTGTCCGAAAATAGCCGCTCAGCGGAAGCAGGTGCTGCGGCTCTGACAGAATTAAAGTTTAAAACGGCTTATTTTTAAAATCTCATTGGCGGGACGCCGATTAAGTCCGAAAACGTGATATCAGGTTGTTTATGTAAATAATTTTCAACAATCGCTTTGCCGAAAGAATAACCGATACACCACGGCAACCCTTCGCTTTCATCACCAAACATATACTTTGAATGTATTTGCGGGTCTTTGCTGAAAAGGATCGGTTTTATCTTTTCCCAAAATTGCATTTCTGTATTTTTATCAAGTGATTGGTTCCACTGAGGGGTCAGATGCGGGAATAAATGCTTGGCAAACACGTCGGCTTGACCTTCATTCAGCATATATTCCAGAAATGAGCCCTCAAGACCTTGCCCGCCCTTTAAAACGAACCAGGTATGCCCCCAAACGCAATGGTGATATTCATGCGCAAAAACATAAGAAATCCAATCCTGCCAGTCCCTTGCAAGGGGATTGATATTGATAATGATGTTGCCGAATACGCATGCGCCCACAACCCCGTTTTGCCGTTCTTTTACGATGGTGTTGCTGTCGCATAGCGGGTATAAGGCCACAATCATCGGGTCATCGTCATCTTTCGGGAGCGCCTTTGTGATCTTGGTAAACTTGCCGGATAATTCCTCAACAGAAACAGCGGATAAGAGCGAAAGCTGTTCTTTTAACTTTGCGATATTCGTTATATTTTTCGGCTTCATGTAACTCATATCAAACGGAGCCCACTGCGAAATTTCCGGCCAAAACGGGTCTATCATATATTTCTGCCACAGCTCTTGTTGGTCGGAGTCTTTCCGCTCAGCCGCTTCTAAATACTCTTTTACATTATCAAAGGTAGAAAGGATTTTTATATCCATATTTTTTACACTCCAGTTATAAATCGTACGGCGGTTGTAAATTGTAATATATCCTGTTTTAGCCGCCGTAATAATTAGTTGTGCCTGTAATGCCCTCCAACGCGTCGGGGACTAATTTGCAGACCAAGAACCCCTCGTCCCCCCATTGCTTTCGGTTTTTGTGAAAAATGCCGTAATGATACGACGGTTCAAACCCGAATCGGCCGTAAAGAGCGGGGTTTCCGCCTAAGAATACGGCTTTATAGCCCATTTCTTTTGCCTTGCTGAATGCGGTTGTGACCAGCTCTCTCATAATGCCGCGCATTTTGTATTCGGGCAAAACGGCGCTCTGGGAGAGCACAAGCTGTGTGTTTTTGCCCGTGGGGGTGATGATGTCGGTCTCATACAGCGTCACCTGCCCGACGATTTTGCCGTCTTCGAGCAAAGCGACGAGCGAAAGCTCGGGGATAAAGGTGGCTTTTTCCCGCTCCGCTTTAAAATAATCAAGCATGAATGTGCCGGTCTTGACATCGTAACTCTCGGTAAATACCGTGTAAATCAATTGGTTAACCTGCTCATGCTCGTCCGGCGTTTCGGGTCTTATGTAAATCACAAGCCCTGAGGTTGTCGTCTTTTTTATCATCTTTTCTGTTATCTGTCGGGCAACCTAATCAATTTTCTTGATCGGCACCCAAAACTCATATCGGCTGCCGTCGGGAGTATCCATGTTTTCTTTTTCGATGATGGTGATCGGACTGCCGGGCCCGTCATACCGCGCATATCCGTCCGGCATCTGCACGGTTTTTTCATATTTCCAGCCGGCTGCGATGCCGTAACGGATAGCTTCGTCATGCGTGGGGAGCCATTCATGGGTGACGACAAGAAAATCGCCCGCGGGGAAATTTACAAGGGAATAACCCTCGGGCACGTTGTCAACGCTGCCGACCTTTAAACCCTGAAAATAGATTTTTTCGCCCGCATGGTTCGTATACCACACGTTAATCGGTTTGGGGTCTGTTGCATACGGAATGATTTTTTCATATCCGCCTATTTTGAAAAAGTGATCCCAGAAATAACCGAAATCCGAAGATTCGGTCACGACATTCTCGACGCCGAGAAAAGAAAATGCGTCTTGGTGTGTTTGAAAGGTTACGAATGCAGGATTACTCATCAATTTTTCTCCGTTCATGTTTTTTATCTTTCCAATTTTATACCAAATAAGTTCAATTGTAAATTCATATAAAGGCGATAATTAGAATTTTTTCTTGAATAATGAGAGAATTATTGTTATGATAACTATAAACAAATAGACACACCGAAAGGCGAGGCATTTTTGACATGTGGGATTATCAGGACTGTAAAGTGACCAAAACGGATGACGGGTTTATCATTGAAAACGACATGATTGCGCGCAAGGTCGTTTTTTACGGCAATGTGCCCGTGACCGATTTTATAGAAGACAAGCAAAGCGGATATCGGTGGAGTTCGCCTGCCGTTCCGACGGCGGCGTTTTGCCTGCCCGTGCTGGATTTTGGCAAGTGCAAGGTGTCTTTTCACTGCTTCACCGATGACTGTTTGGGGCTTTCGCATACCGGACTCGTCATGGAGACGGTTTTTGAAGCGGAAAACGTCACGGTCAACTGGCAGAATGTGATTTTCCCCGGCATCGCTTTTGTTACGACGAGGTTGTCGATTGCGGTCAGCGGAAATGTCGCGTTGGGCAAAACCGAGGACAAGATCACGGTCAGCGAGGGGATTGAGAACGTCACGTTGGGCAAAAAAGAGTCGGCGAATCAGGGTATTTTGATTCCGCCGCCCGACACGATTGAGGCCGTCCGGCTGAACAGCCGCCACACCCGCCTGACCCGCGCGCGCTTAATCGACGTCTCCGACCACCACAACAATTTTGTCGAGGAGAGCACCGAAATCCCTTATCTGATGTGGGAACAGCCCTTTCAAGGCCATTTCTTTTTGTTCGACGATTATATTCACGGGCGCGGGATACTGCTCGTGAAAGAAGCGCCTTGTCCGGCGGGGCATTTGGCGAAAACTAAAGAAGACCTGCACACCTACAACGGCCACTACGCCTTTTTAATGGGCAGCGGCGTCGATTACGCCAATCTTCCGGAAGGCGACGAGATCCCGTTATATCAGGCCTCCGTGGGCGTCGGTGAGGCAAAGACGCTGAACGACGAATATAAAAAGCTTTATCGCGCGCAGTATCGCGGCCTCGAGACCCGCGGGCTTTATATGATGAGCAACACCTGGGGCGACCGCAGTCAGGATGCGGCGGTCTGCGAATCGTTTATGCTCGGCGAAATCGAGCGCGCCGCGCAGATCGGCATAGACGTGGTGCAGATTGACGACGGCTGGCAGAAGGGCAAGACGGCGAACTCGATTTTGGTGAAAAACAAGCTCTGGAGCGGCGGTTATTACGACAATGACCCGGATTTCTGGAAGCCGAATGTCGAAAAATTTCCGGGTGGGTTGGAAGTCATCGCAAAAGCGATCAAAGATAAAAATTTGCAGCTGGGTTTATGGTTTTCACCCGATCTTGTCAGCGATTATGAACTGTGGGAAAAAGATGCCGAAGTATTATTAGATTTGCACCGCAAATACGACGCGCGGTTTTTCAAGCTGGATGGCATCGTTTTAAGAAGCAAGCAAAGCGAAATCAACCTGCTCAAGATGATGCGCAAAGTCACCAAAGAGAGCGGCGGCAAGGTCTGGTTCAATATGGACATCACCGCGCAAGTTCGCCTCGGCCACTTGTATCAAAAGGAATACGGCAGCTTGTTCATCGAGAACCGCTATACCGATTCGACGAACTATTATCCGCATTACACGCTCAAAAACGTCTGGGAGCTGGCAAAATACATCCCGGTCGGCAAGTGCCAGTTCGAATTGTTGAACATGCGCCGCAATGAAAAGTTATATAACGAGCGGTACGGCGAACCCGACCCGCTGCGCCCGGCATTATGGCCGATGGACACGGTATTTGCCTGCTCGATGGCCGCCTGCCCGTTGTTTTGGATGGAGATGAGCCATCTGACTGACAGTGACGCGGTGCTGCTTTCCGACATCGTACGGGTTTACAAGCAGCACCGTGAGCGGATGGCAGTCGGAAACGTCCGCCCGATTGGCGAATTGCCCGATGGTATGAGCAATACCGGCTTTGACGTCGACTGCGCAGACGGCGGCTATTTGCTCTTGTTCCGTGAGTTTTCTCCGGAAACGACGCATTTTTACCCAATGGAGAGTGCGGGAACGGAATTGAAAGTGCTCTATACCAACGGAAACGGCACGATTGAAAAAGTTGACGGGGGTATCAAAGTGAAACTGGAAAAGCCCGCTTCGTTTATTTTTGCAAGGTACAGTAAAAGGCAATAAAGACCGGGCGGTTTCGCAAAATCCGTTTTATGCGGGTATAATATGGACGTATTCATTCTGTTGTCTGATGTCATTAAAAATATTTCGGAGGACTATATGGCGGAGATTTATCTGGCGGGCGGTTGTTTTTGGGGCATGGAGAAGTATATCGCATCGGTGCGCGGGGTACAGGCAACCGAGGTCGGTTACGCAAACGGCAAGACAACGAATCCCACTTATCAGGAGGTTTGCTATAATGACACCGGGCACGCCGAGACAGTGAAAGTGGTTTACGACCCGAAAATTGTCTCGCTGGGCTTTTTACTCGAGCTCTACTATTCGGCAATTGATCCGACCTCAGTAAACCGGCAGGGAAATGACGTCGGAACACAGTACCGCACGGGGATTTATTATATCGACGAAGCCGATTTTCAGGTGATCAAACAGTCGATTTTAAAACTGCAAAAACGGCTGGAAAAGCCGGTTGCGATTGAGGTGAAACCGCTTGAGAACTTCTATTTTGCTGAGGACAATCATCAAAAATATCTTGACAAGAACCCCGGCGGGTACTGCCACATCAAACCGGAGAAGTTCGAAAAAGCCGCAAAAGCTGTGGTGAATCCGGCGGGTTATTCAACACCGGATGCAGAAGTATTGCATAAGAATCTGACTGAGATGCAGTTTATGGTCACGCAGAAAAGCGCGACCGAACCGCCGTTTCACAATGAGTTTCATGACCAATACCGCGCAGGGATCTATGTCGATATCACGAGCGGAGAGCCGTTGTTTTCATCAAGCGACAAATTTGAATCGGGCTGCGGCTGGCCTGCGTTTTCAAAGCCTATAGACCCGAACGTCGTGCGGGAAAGATCCGACACGACCCATGGAATGGTGCGCACCGAGGTGCGCAGCCGGATCGGAGACGCACATCTCGGGCATGTGTTCAGCGACGGCCCGAAAGAAAGAGGAGGTTTACGTTACTGTATCAACAGTGCTTCTCTGCGGTTTGTCCCCAAAGAAGACATGGAAAATGAGGGCTACGGATATTTGACAGATTACGTAAATGAATGATTCGACGTTTCGAAATATAATTCCCGGTTTGGATTCAATCTCATTCAACCGGGAATTTTTATAGCAAAGAAGTGGTTCTATGATATATGTGGACATTCCGCGAAAACTGTCGTATAATATAGAAAATCAGCTTGTCAAAGGTTTCCGGTGTGTCGGATTCTTTCCAATTAAGTAGAGAAAAATATAATCTCTGTTTTGTAAGGGGCGCAGTCATGGATTTTGCAGATGCTCAAAAACCAAAAATGCTGATGACGGCTTCCGTTGCTTCCATGATCGATTTATTCAACATGAATAACATCGAAATTTTGCAATCCATGGGATATGAAGTCCATGTAGCGGCAAATTTTCAAGCGGGCAATATCACCAGCCGGGAACGTGTCAGCGAATTTAAAGAGAAATTAATTTCTCTGGGCATCAAAGTCTTCGACATTCCGATTCCGAGGAATTTATCCGCTGTCGGAAGCATTATTAAATCCTGCAGGATGTTTCGAAAAATTTACGTCGAAAATCACTATAAACTCATCCATTGCCATTCCCCGATCGGCGGCGTTTTGGCACGGCTCTGCGCGCGTAAAATCAGGGAAAAGGATGGCGCAGAACTGATTTATACGGCGCACGGTTTTCATTTTTATAAGGGCGCTCCATTGAGCTGCTGGCTGCTTTATTACCCGATCGAGCGGCTTTGTTCCTTATTTACCGACCTCTTGATCACCATCAATCAGGAAGATTTTCTCTTTGCGAAGAAGCATCTCCGCTCCAAAGATACTGTCTATGTGCAGGGCGTTGGCGTTGATCTTCTGAAGTTTTCCGAAATTAAAGGTTCTCCCGACAAACTTCGAGCCGAACTCGGTATTCCGAATGATGCTTTATCGGCAATAACGGTTGGCGAGCTCAATAAAAATAAAAACCAAAAGACCATCATAAAAGCTATTCATAAAAATAATAGTGATATTCATTACATATTGGCGGGTTTCGGCAGAGAGGAACAACGACTGTATAAATTATCTAAAAAATTCGGTATCGCGGAACGTGTGCATTTCCTTGGATACAGAAATGATATTTCCGCGCTGTTTTGTTGTGTTGATTTGTTTTGCTTTCCGTCGTTTCGGGAAGGGCTTTCACTGTCTTTGATGGAGGCAATGACTTCCGGGCTGCCGATTCTTTGTTCCGATATCCGGGGAAACAGAGACTTGATCGTCGATGGGAAAGGTGGGTTTTTGTGTCCTCCGAGGGATGTCTCAGCGTTCGCGGAGAGGCTGAAAATATTAAATAATGATCCGGCACTGAGAGAAAGTTTCGGGGCATTCAACGCGGAAAGAGCCAAATTCTTCTCCAGCGATGCGGTCAGGACAAAGATGCGGGAGATTTATAAAAAGATATGAAGAAAGTCTTTTTTATTCTCGGGAGCATGCGCCGGGGCGGTGCGGAGCGTGTGGTTTCGATTCTTGCCGATCATTACGCGGCTAAGGGTTGGGACGTCAGCATTATAACGCTGTTAAACGGCGAATGCGGATATCCGCTGAATCCCTCTGTTAAACTTATTGATCTCTCCGGAAGCGGGTCCAGAATCGGAAGGGTACCGGTTTGGATTTGGGGACTCCGGAAGCATATGCGTATTGAAAAACCGAATGTAGTTTTATCATTCGTTGCTCGTATCAACATTCTCGTTCTGCTCGCCGCAAAAGGGCTCAGGCAGAGAGTGATCGTCTCGGAGCGAAATGACCCGGTCAAAGACGGTAGAAGCGGTTTGGTCAGACTTGCGGTCAATTTGTTGTATCCGGAAGCAAGCGGCATTGTCTTTCAAACGGAACGGGCAAAACGTTATTTTAAAAAGCAAATTGCCGATAAAGGCATCATCATCGGCAACCCGATTCGGGTAAGCGAGTATGCGGCAGAAAAGAAAGAAAATAAAATTGTCTCCGCCGGACGATTGATGACTCAAAAAAATTACCGGATGCTGATCAACGCGTTTGCGAAAGTACATACGGATTTTCCGGATTGCAAGCTCTTTATATACGGCGAAGGAAATCTGCGCGGTGAATTAGAACAGCAGATTGAGAACTGCGGCTTAACGGAATATGTTGTTCTGCCCGGAAATGTGCCGGATGTTCACGCGCATATAGCTGACGCGAAGCTGTTCGTATTATCGTCCCATTATGAGGGGCTTTCAAACGCTTTGTTGGAAGCCATGACAATAGGTCTTCCGGTAATCTCGACCGACTGCGCCGGTTCGGATGAGGTGATCCGAAGCGGAGAAAACGGGCTTTTGGTTCCGGTCGGAGACGAAGATGCAATGACTGCGGCAATCAAAAAACTGCTCGGTGACGGCGAATTGCGCCGGAGATTCAGCTCAAATGCCGCGGAAAGCGCAAAGACATTTAATGCGGAAAAGATCCTCCAAAAATGGAGCAAAGCTTTGGAAGGCCAAAATGACCTGGAGTGTGAAGCAGATGAAATTCGAGACCTTCGTCAAACAGACCGTAATGCGGCTCCTGCCGACCAAATGGTGGGTAAAAATCGATTACCGGTTTCACATGGGTAAAAGCTGCGATCTGAAAAATCCGCAGTCGTTCAACGAGAAACTCTGTTGGATGAAAGTGTATTACGGGAGCGCGGAGCGGGGCGGGCTGGTCGACAAATATCTCGCCAAGCAGTACATCGCCGATAAAATCGGCCCTGAATATGTCGTAAAGACGCTCGGGGTATGGGACCGATTCGGGGATATCCCGTTTGACCATTTGCCCGAGCGGTTTGTGCTGAAGCCGAGCCATACCTCCGGCAACGTTTTGATTTGCAAAGATAAATCGAAACTGGATTTAACCGCTTTAAAAAAGGAAGTCGACCGCTGGATGCGGCGCGATTTTTACCACCAGGGACGCGAACCCGAATACCGCAGAATAAAGCCGCGCATCTTGGCGGAGGAATTTTTGGCCGACAAAGACGGAAAAGAAGTACCGGATTATAAATTCTTCTGCTTCGACGGAATACCGCGCGCGGTTTGTTTATGTGAGGACAGATTCGGCGAAGGAGGCGTAAAGCTGCGTTATTACGATATGCAATGGAATCCGCTTCCGTTTCGAAAAGTCCATACCGTGCTAGGCGAACCGATTGAGCGCCCGGCGGTTTTTGACGAAATGGTGTGCATCTGCAAAATACTCTCCGAGGGCTTCCCGTTTGTCCGATTGGACATGTATGACGTTCAAGGCAAGGTCTATATGGGAGAAATGACATTTTACCCGGACTCGGGGGTAAAAGCATTCGAAAACGAAGATTGGGACCTTTTGATCGGAAGTTGGATAAAACTGCCCGAAAGACAAATCAAGGGTCATATCGGCTAAGTATAAAAAAAGTGGCCGGAATTGCGGTCCGAAGAGCAGCTTGCACTGCAATTTGTCCTCAAAAAGGACATGGGAAAAGAGGACGTGTTTTTGATCAATTTGACAAATAACCGAAATTCAAATAAATAACAAAAGCGCTGTTTTAGTAACCGGCGCTTTATTTTTATATTATAGTAAACCACTTTCAATTCAAGGCAAGATGAAAGTGGTTTTACCCAATGTGCGGCCATTTACCGGTTATTTTATTTAATCTGTGTTTGATTTTTTAAGTGGCTTCACGATATCAGCGGGTTTTTTGAGGAAGCCACAGCCAGTGCGATAGGACGTTAGGCCAGTCATGGTCGATAAACGACTGCAATTCGGGATAATTGCTTCTTTTGAGTACCGAAAATGCGGCACGCAGTGCCCAGAAATAAAACGACTGGTCGAGAACATTGGCGTCACCGGCGCGCGAGAGGGTCTCATACGAAGCGGAGTGGTGCAGGTATTCCCGGTTTTGCCGGGAGACCAGCACGCCGTCTTGGTTGATTTTATCGTTTAAAATCGCAATCGCGGCTTTTTCAAGCGCGGTTTCGATCTCTTTTCGGCGGTAATCCTGTCTGCAATGGTTGATGGCGAGCAGGGTCATGCAGTCGACGTCGGTGCAGTTGTCGGAACCGGAATCGGGCCGATCGGACGAGTAAAGTCCGAAATGGAAATCGTTCACGTTTTGCAGAGAAAGCAAAGTGTCGGTCTGGGCTTTTCTGACGCTTTCGGCAATCGGGTGCCCGTCGAAATCGTAAAACCAGAGCTGGTGCGCACCGCCCATGACCGGAACCGAAATCCACTCATATTTTGAATCGCTGCGGTCGTCGGAAAAAAGCGGCCCCGAAAAACCGTTATTCCAGATCTTTGTCGGGTCGCCGTTCAGTTCGCCGTACCAGAAGCCAGTGATTCCAAAATTTTCGTCATGCCATCGATACCAGACCTCGTCGAGCATCCTGCGCGCTTGTTTGGCGGCAGGTGTTCCGGCTTCCCACTGTGTGATCTGCCACAGGATACAGGCCGGAAACCAGAACTCATTGCCCATCCACCACGGGTTATGACGTCGGTAGTTGCCGTCTTTTTGATAGGCGTTCCAGTCGCGCCCGTAAAGGTATTCTTCGAGGTAAGACTTTTCCAAAAAGCGCCCCGTCATACTGCCGGAGGATAGCGGATATTTTGATTTTCCGCCGAGAAGCATCATAGTGGAGCAAAGAGAAGAGACAAAGTGATCGTGCATATGATACCACGGATGAGTGCAAAGCGAATAATCCTGCCAGGCCCGATGGTCTTTCGGCCGCACATAGGGGCCGAGGAAATATCCGGTCTCACGGTCCTGATATTGATTGAAATACGAAATCCAGGCGTCTTTATTCTCCCGAGAGAGTTGGTCGGTCAAACCGTAAAAATAATAGGTCTCGAGTGCGGAATGGCCGCCTTCCAAAGATTCGCATCCGCCCGGCGTCGACGAAAACCGCCAGTCATTGTCTGACATGCGCTGTGAGAATGTTTTATTAACGATTTGAATTTGACAATCTTTTTTTATAAATGTTTTTGCGGCAGGGGTCAAAACACTGCTTTCGCCGCTTGCTTCCCAGCCCTCGGCGTCAAAGACACCTTCCGAGGGATAACAATTCTCAAGGAATTTTAAAGTATTTTGTTTTAATGTACTGTAATCGGTCATGATCATCCGGTTTATTGCTTATATCTATATTCGGCTTTTCACGGCGCGAATACGGCGGGTGACTTTTTTGAGGCCGCCGTGTTTGAAGGCGTCGGAAACTGCGGACAGATATCCCGCTGTGAAGGTCAGGGCTTTCCAAACAGTCAATCGGCGGGCGTTTTTCGGCATAATCGGGCCCGCACGCAGTATACGTCTGACTGCAGAATCCGCGAAATGAGAGTGCAGATATCCGCGCGGGAGTCCTGCCAGTTCCTCCCTCACCAAAGCGCCGTTTTTCAGGGCACAGTAATATTCGCGAAATGCCTTCGCGGTTTTGCAGGAAATCAAAAATCCGATATGAGTTTGCGCATTCATTCTTGCAACGCTTTTTTTAATCTCGGGGTAAAATGGGAGAGCGGAAGCATATTCGTGCAGCATTTCGGTGGCTTTGATTCGGCAGCATGGATCATTTTCACGCAGATCCTCCATACTGCTGCCGGTACAAATTCGATAATTCGTTAAATATAAATCGGAATATATAATTTTCTCTGAGAGAAGCAGATGTGAGAAAACAAAGTCATAATCTTCGCAACTATTACGGCCCGAAATCGTATGCCCGAATTTTGCAGTAACGACCGGCGGCAGAGTTTCGATTCAACGCCGGCATAAAAATAAAGGAAAAAATCATCCGGGAAATTACGCCATGAAAAAACACGGCCGAATACAGGCGGTTTCAAATATGATGCATAATGCAGCGGTTGAGAGATTCCCGTCGCGTCATTAAATTCTTCGATTAAGAAAACAGCAATATCGGCATCGTGTGAGACGGCAAATTCATAAGCCGGGCGAAGTTTATTTTGATGTAAAAAGTCATCGCTGTCCAGAAACAGAATATATTCGCCTTTTGCCAAATCAAGCCCGGTATTGCGTGCAAATCCGCAGGACGCATTTTTTTGGTGAATCACTTTGAGGCGGGGATCGGCAGCTGCATATTCATCGAGAATCTTCCCGCATGAATCGGTGGAACCGTCATCGACGGCAATAATCTCAAAAGCCTCAAGATCCTGAGAAAGGACGCTTTTGAGGCACTGACGGAGATATTTTTCTTTATTATAGACCGGGATGATGACTGATACGCTGACTTTTTGCATAGCTGTCGCACCCCTTTCAACCGCCGGATCATCACATCTAAACTGTTTTTGAGAAGTAGGCTCAAAAACCATAAAATCCCGGGCAAAAGTTTGTTACTGCATGGAGCCGGTATTTATTGAATTGCAAACCGGGGCTATGACCGATAACATCAGGTCAATATATCTTCTTTCAGATGAGCATGAATGAGTTTTTCGTAAGCTACAAAATCTACGCGTTTAATGATCTGTTCCAGTTCGTCGTCGCCCATGACGGTGTTGCGGCCTTCGGCGTATTCGAGGTCGACCTGCTCCTTGACTTTTGCGACCAGTTCGCTCTTTTTGTCGACGCTCTTACCGTCTTCGAGGCGGAAGAAGCGGTTCATCCAAAGTGCGATGCCGGCGAGACCGCTGTGGGAATCGACTGAGACCGTGGGCGGGCGGTGCAGTAGCTTTTGGGTGTTGAAGATGTTGTAAATCTCCTCGTCCTTTAAAAGGCCGTCTGCGTGGATGCCCGCGCGGGTGACGTTGAAGTTGCGGCCGACAAACGGGGTGCGCGGCGGAATTTCATAGCCGATTTCGTCTTCGAAATAGCGGGCGATCTCGGTGATGACCGGCAGGTTCATGCCGTCGGTGGTGCCGTGCAGGGAGCAATATTCAATGACCATCGCCTCGAGCGGGCAGTTGCCGGTGCGCTCGCCGATACCGAGCAGTGCGCAGTTGACGGAGCTGCTGCCGTAGAGCCAGGCGGTGGTGGAGTTGGTGACCACTTTATAAAAATCGTTATGTCCGTGCCATTCGAGCATGTCGCTCGGGATTTGGGCATAATGCATCAAGCCGTAGACGATGCCGGAAACGCTTCTCGGAAGCGCCACGCCGGGGAAAGAGACGCCGTAGCCCATGGTGTCGCAGGCGCGGATCTTGATCGGAATTCCGCTTTCGACCGATAGGTCGTGCAGCGCTCTTGCAAGCGGAACCACAAAGCCGTAAAAATCGGCGCGGGTGATGTCTTCGAAATGGCAGCGCGGACGGATGCCGTATTCGAGCACCGATTTGACGATGCCGAGATATTTATCGAGGGCCTGCTGACGGGTCAAGCCCATCTTATTGTAGATGTGGTAATCGGAACAGCTGACTAAAATACCGGTCTCTTTTAGGCCGATTTCCTTGACCAGTTTGAAATCGTTCTCACTGGCGCGGATCCAGCTGGTGACCTCGGGGAACTGATACCCGAGCGACAGACACTTATCGACCGCTTCGCGGTCTTTTTGAGTATAAACAAAAAATTCGCTCTGGCGGATCAAGCCCTTTTTGCCGCCGAGACGGTGCATCATCTGATATAAGTCGACGATCTGCTTGACCGTGAACGGCGAGGTGGACTGCTGCCCGTCGCGGAATGTGGTGTCGGTGATCCACAGCTCTTTGGGCGTATTCATCGGCACGACGCGGTGGTTGAAAGCGATTTTCGGCACGCTTTCATAATCGAACAGATTGCGGTAGAGATTCGGGGTCTCGCGTTCCTGAAGTTGATATTCATAAACCGATTGTTCCAACACATTGGTGTTTTCGGAAAAGTATACGGTTTTTTTATCTTCCTCGGTGCGTTCGGGTCTCGGTATGTATGCCATAATTATGTACGCCTCCTTTGAGCGATTTGAGGGGAAAAGATGAAATTAAATATTAATTTTAAAGGATTATTCGCGTTTTGTCAAACCTTATTTACTTCATTCCGCAGCAAGTTCAAAAGTTTGGAACAACAGACAAAACTATAAATAAATATATGAGTGATTTGGTATATAATTGATAACATAAAAGGCCAAAGGCGGTTCGGCCTTTTGTATTTGTTTGACAAATTATTAAAAACAGCGTTCTTTGCGGGTTTTGCGGCAATCTTTGGGGCTTGCTTGGCGGTCGCAGTAATAGCAGATTTCGTTTTTGAGTTCGCCGCCGGCGAAGTAAACATCGAGATTTTGCAAGGTGACTTCTGCGATGTTGTGCAGTGCTTCGGCGGTAAAATAGGCCTGATGAGAAGTGATGATGACGTTGGGCGCTGCCGAGAGCAATGCCAGCGTATCGTCGTTGACGCCTGATTCCGAGTGGTCTTCGTAAAAGAAATCGGCTTCCTCCTCGTAAACGTCCAAACAGGCGCCGCCGATTTTTTTGGCGTGCAGGCCGTTTAAGAGCGCATGGCTGTCAATCAAACCGCCGCGCGAGGTATTGACGATAAAGACGCCATCTTTCATCTTGGTGATGGAATCCGAATTGATGATGTGATGTGTTTGATCGGTCAGCGGGCAGTGCAGCGAGATGAAATCCGCGTTTGCAAGCAAGGAATCCAAATCGGTATAGGTAAAATCGACGTCCTTGGCGGGAAAGGGGTCATAAGCCAAAATATTCATACCGAAGCCCTTGCAGATATCGATAAAAACCCGTCCGATGCGCCCTGTACCGATGACACCGACGGTTTTGCCGTGCAGATCGATGCCGCAGAGTCCGTTTAAGCTGTAGTTGAAATCGCGGGTGCGAATATATGCTTTGTGGATTTTGCGGTTCAAGGTTAAAAGCAGCGCCATGGCGTGCTCGGCGACCGCATAAGGCGAATAGGCCGGGACGTGCATCACGTTGATCTTGCCGTAGCAAGCCTTGAAATCGACATTGTTGTAACCTGCGCTGCGCATCGCAAGGGCTCTGACGCCCAAATCATACAGTTTGTCGAGAGTCGCTGAACCGATATCGTCGTTGACAAAGCCGATGACGGCTTCACAGCCGGCGGCGAGCGCGGCGGTGTCCGGGTTCAGTTTGGATTCGAAATAACGGAGTTCGTAATTTTTATTCTGCTCGTCGAATACCTTAATATCATAAGGTTTTGCGTCAAAAAGGGCAATTTTTTTCATGGCCGGAACCGTCCTTTCGGGTGTAGTGTGTTCGGTTTATAAATTGATATACCGTTCGTTTTGTGAATAAGGATTGTCGGAATTTTACCCCGAAATCATAGATTCAGTATATCATACTGTGCCGGGTCTTTGCAAAAAAATCCGTTCCACGGGGGCGGAACGGAAAAAAACAAAAGTATTTGATGCCGCACAGGTACAAAAGAAACCGGGCTTGCAAAAATTTGCAGGCATCTTGCGGCTATTGTCGGTGAATGAATTACTGATGTATCAGCCGGTCGCCGGGGCGAATGCCCGATTGTTCGGCGGCTCCGGAGCGCAGTTCGAGGATGCTGTGCGAATTTTTTACGGTCTTTAAAACTTTTGACGGCTGGATTTGAGCGTCGATTTGAATGACGGTTCCGTCCTTGGTTAAGTAGACAATGTCAATCGGGTAGGACATATTGAATGTGTGCACCTGATTGCAGGGGACGAGCAAAAGGCCGCCGATATCGTCATTGAGGGTGCGTCCCATCAGTCCGCGCAGGCGGGTAAAAAATCCGTTTGCATAAAATGCGCGGCAGATGATGTTCTCTTCTTTGCGGATTTCAACAATCTTCATGAAAAAGCCTCAATCAAATTCAAAGCCGCCGGTCCGAGCAGAATAATGAAAATGACCGGGAAAATAAAACCGATTGTCGGAAGCATTATCTTGACGGGAGCTTTCATGGCTTTTGCCTGGATGCGCTGACGGCGCTCGATTCTCAGGCGATCGGCCTGTGAGGTCAGGACACCTTTGATCGGTACTCCCAGTTGCTCGGCCTGGATGATTGCGGTCGTAAAAGTTGTGAGTTCCTTTACGTCGCAGCGGTCCGCCATCTCCTTAAAGGAAACTCTGCGGGGAACACCCTTCTGAATATTTTTAACCGATGCGGCGAGTTCGGTTACGACAACGCCCTTATATTTTTGAGCCAGTCGGGCAATGGAGGCGTCAAGTCCGAGCCCTGCTTCGGCGCTGACTACCAGCAAATCCATCACATCAGGCAATTCACGTATAATAGACTCTTTCCGTTTTTTAATCTTGGAGTTCAGGAAGAACTTCGGACCCAGGATGCAGAGCATAAGACCAACCAGTATGATGAGCAATTTGTTCAGCATTTGAAACGAGGCAAATCGGAAAACGATCAGGCATCCGATCAATACGATTCCTGTAAAAATAGACTTGACCGTAGTAAATTCGGTTGCAGTTATATTTAACCCGCCTGTTTTGAGCATTTTCTCCAACTTCTCCGCGCTTTTGCTTTGTCTGACTGGTGTACCTTCTTTTCGTTTGAAGGCGGAAGAAACCTTATGTAAAAAAGGGCGGACAAGGCGATCCGCAAAGCTCTTTTTTAACTCTTCATCTCCGTAATCGCGCTGCACATTATGGATTGCATTGAGTCGGCGGCCGGTCGCATCCCATTTTTTTCCGAGCTGCATAAGCAGCGCAACAGCAATTGCGAAAACAGATGCGGATACGGATAAAACGATATACCTCATATTAAGATAATCCTTTCCTGCGAACAAAGACGAATTTTAATGAAATCTTTGTCATTATTGCATCCACCTGGTTTTGATATGGAATCACATTTTAATATTGACAATTTTACGGACAATGAGGAAGCCGACGGTCTCCATCACTGCTGAGACGGCGAGCATTATTCTGCCGATTGAGGTAGAAAAAAACATATTAACATACCCGGGGTTCAGAAACATTAACAGCACCAACATAAAAATAGGAAGAGATCCGATAATATATCCGCTCAGGGTACCTGACGCAGTCATAGCTTTTATCTCCCCGCGCAGTCGGATTCGTTCTGAAATCGTCTCCGAGATATTTTCCAGCACTTCAGAAAGATTGCCGCCGATCTGACGCTGAATAATAACCGCGTTGCAAACGAGTTCGAGATCTTTGTTTCCGGTGCGGGCAATCATTCGGTCAAAACTGGTCTCAAGCGACATTCCGAGTTTTATCTCACGGCAGACCCTTCCGAACTCCTTGGAAATCGGAGGTTCCATCTCATCCGCAATGTTTTGTATTGCAGATTGGAAAGACATACCGGATCGCATGGAATTGCTGATGATCAGGATGGCGTCAATAAGTTGTTTATCGATTTTGCCCAATTGTTTCTGACGTTTCAGGCGTACATAAGCGATCGGCGCCGCGGCGCCGACAATGACGATACCGAGGCAGATAATCGGGTTTGCGCCGAAAAATAAAAAGAGCAGCGGGAGGGCTAAGGCGACCAATATCCAGATCAGAATGAACTCCTCCGCCCGAAGCGCGATTCCGGCAACATAAAGTTCATCAGCCAACTTTTCAAGCTGCTTGCGTTGTGCGCGGGGCTCTTTTTCGCTCTTTTCGCGGCGGACTTCGGTTTCCTTTGAAGTCAGTGCTTTGATTCGCTCTTGTTCGCGGATTCGATTTTTTGCAATTGCGTAAACAGCAATGACCGCGAAGCAAAATATGACGCTGGCAGAAGTGATAATCAACCCGTATTTAATCAGATCTTGCAAAATAACGGCCTTCCTTTCCTTAGGAGTTCCCTGATTTTTCAGATAATTTATGAAAACCACTCATCGCGAACACCGACACCGTTATCGGCCATCTTTTCAACACATCTCGGCTTGATGCCGGTGGCGATAAAACGTCCCGCGTTCTCCCCGATTTTCGGGTGTTCATAAGTGAAAATTTCCTGCGTGGTGATGACGTCACCTTCCATTCCGACAATCTCGCTGATGCTGATGATTTTTCTGGAACCGTCGCGCATACGGGATTGCTGAACGATAAGATCGATCGCTCCTGCGATCTGAGAGCGGATAGCGTTGAGCGGAAGATTCATTCCTGCCATCAATACCATAGTCTCCATGCGGGCGAGCATATCGCGGGAGGTATTGGCGTGACCGGTAGTCATAGAGCCGTCATGTCCTGTATTCATGGCCTGCAGCATATCAAGCGCTTCTCCGCCGCGCACCTCACCGACGACAATGCGGTCCGGACGCATTCGGAGCGCATTGCGAACAAGATCGCGGATGGAGATCTGCCCTTTTCCTTCGAGGTTTGCCGGTCGGCTTTCAAGTGTCAGAACATGATCCTGACGAAGCTGAAGCTCGGCGGCGTCTTCAATGGTGATGATGCGTTCATCGTGCGGAATATAACTTGAAAGAATGTTCAAAAGCGTTGTTTTACCGCTTCCTGTTCCGCCGGAAATGACAATATTTAATCGGCCTTTGACACAGGCTTCGAGGAAGGAAGCCATTTTATAGGTCAGCGAGCCGAAACCGATCAAGTCGTTGACGGTCAGCGGAACTTTTGAAAATCTACGGATGGTCAGCAGCGGCCCTTTGAGCGAGAGCGGCGGGATGACCGCGTTTACGCGGGAACCGTCTGACAAGCGGGCATCAACCATTGGATTTGCCTCGTCTACATGACGCCCGAGAGGGGAGACGATACGGTCAATGACGTTGAGCAATTGTTCCTCGTCGTCGAAAACGACGTTCGTGCGTATAATTTTGCCTTTGCGCTCGATAAAGATATTCTTTGGCCCGTTTACCATGATCTCGGTGACAGTGGGGTCGAACATCAATTTTTCAAGCGGTCCGAGACCGCGAATCTGATCATATATTTCTTGCGCGATTCGGCTTCGCTCGGTTCGGGGTAACGATTCATTCTGGCAAAGGATTGAATCAATCAAAGCTCGGGTGTCTGCTTCGGACATGTCTTTCCCCTGGCGGTCTTCGTGCTTGTTCAAGGCTTCGACTACTTCCATATGGATTTTCGCACGAAGCGCGGAAAAATCTTCCGGATTTTGAGCGGGCATTCCGGATTTTGAATCAGCAGTTTTATTTATATCGATTTTATCCAGTAATCCCATGTTTACGACCATCCTTCCGCGGAAATTGTAAACGGCTCAGTCCTTTTATTTATTCTTTCCGAGCCGCCTTGCAAAGTTGTCCATTTCAATTGCAAAACGACTGCGCCTGTCGCCTGTCACTACCGGTATTCCGCGGTTGAGCGCCTGAGTCACGGTTTTGGGTTCATCGGGCAAAGACAGTACAACTTTTTGTTCGAGGATGCGTTCCACATCTTTGACACTGATGCCGGAAAGCCCGTCTTTATTGACAACCAATTTGACTTTGCTTAACAGATTGAGTTGTTCAAAGACCTTGTAGCAGGTCTTGGCGTGGTGTAAAGTGGAAATATCCTCGGTTACAACAAAGAAAATCGCGTCAGACTGTTCCATTGCCGCAATGGTGCAATCGTTGAAAGCGGGAGCCATATCCAAAACCAAAAAGTCATATTCGTACCGTAAAGCCGAGAGCAGGGTTTCAATGTGTTCGGACCTGATCAATTCGGCATATTCAGGTGCCTGGCTGGCTAATAGCACATCGACACCGCTCGAATGGCGCGTCAGGTAACCCAGCAGTGTGGCGGAATCGAACTTGCCGACCTGAACGAGATCAGCAAGGGTGTCAGCGCTGTTAATATCCAAAAAGATTCCGACATCTCCGAATTGCAGATCAAGGTCTATGAGCGCCACTTTCTTTCCCAGCTGCGATAAAGCAACGGCGAGATTTACGGCAAGCGTCGTTTTTCCGGTGCCGCCTTTCGGGCAGAAAAACTGGACAATGTGCGAATGATAGGCGGTCGATTGTCCGCCGAACGAAGCGGCGCGATTCTTTTCACGGTTTGTCGCGGCGAGAATCGCCGAGCGTATGACATCGGTTTCGGCGTTGACGTCGATTACGCGGGCGGCACCCGCATCCATAGCGCGGGTGATTATTTCGGTTGAAAGCGTTTTCGCGAGCATCACGATCACAATATCGCCGCGGGTCATGTACAGCCGTTCGGCAAAACTGAACTCCGCTTCCGAATTCTCATCGACCGTGATTAATGCCAAATCGGCAGGTTGATTGCCGATTTTACTCAGGCTTGTGGCTTCGGGCGTGACCCAGAGAAAGAAATCAAAATCTTCACCGCTGAGAGCAGATTTTATATTTTGCGCGTCTTCTTTTTGGTCACAGATTAGAATCGTTTTAATTTGATCCATGGCGTTACCTCAGCAAATCGTTATTGTCGACCGGCAGCATATTGGCTGCGGCATGGTCGCTGAAACGGCGCAGGGCGACTGAAAGTACGCCGGCGCGGTAGCTGTGTATTATATCCAATGATTGCTGTGGCGTGACAAAAAGCGTGAGAAAAGTGTAAGATGTCGCAACCGTTGAACCGTCGGAAGCGGTAGTGGTGACCAACTGTTTGTCCAGCGCGGCGACCTTTATATTCTGAGCGACGACGAAAGTAGTGTTATAGGATGCGCTGTATTCGGTTTTGGTATTACAAATGACGTCTACGTAATCACCGATCTTAATGAACCCGGCAATGCCCGAAACCTCGTCAACAGCGATAGTGACCGCGCGCATGCCGTCGGGAAGCATATAGGAGAGGCCGCTGTTTTCCGATTTCAACTTTTCTGTAATGATTTGTTCTCCGGTTAAAATTGCGCTTTCTGTGGTTTTTCCGACAACGTCCGAAACATTGCGGGCAGCTTTCGGATGTGCGGAACCCACCGGATAATTCGTCATTGTCAGCATGGAGGCATCGATTGTGGTATACGCCGGAATGTCTCTGACTGCCGTGACGACGGCTTCGGTCTGGACGGCTGCGCCTTTGGACGTCTCCAGGCTGCCGAGGTACAAGAACAAGAGGGCGCCGGATAAAACAGCCAAAATTGCCGCTATGATGTACACTTTTTTCATAATTTCGAATTCCCCCGTTTTAAAATGAATGATTTTTTAATTTCTATTTTGAAAGGGTCAGGCTATAGACGCCGTAATTTTCTGCCGATCCGGTGATGTCTCCGGTTGCGGCGCCGATATTGATCATGTCGACATAGGTACCGATGACATACCCCTGAGTGGAATAGGTCGTATAGTCCTCAATGACGAATGCCGCGAATCCGACGACTTTGACATAATGGGAGTTGATATATTGAATGACCGGTACCTTCATGACTCGGGGACAGGTGGAGTCGTAATGCGCCGCGGTACATCCGCCGTCACTTTGGAAGTGAGTGCAGGCGTTGAATCTTGCGCTCAGTCCGGTCAGCGTCGGCCCGGCCATGTTCCCGCCTTCGATCGGTAATACCGTTCCTACGGTGAGATTGCCCTGATAGCCGTTTGTGAGCCAACTGACATAATCGTTTGCGCCTCCTCCCTTGACTCCGTCCAAATCAATTGCGCCGAATGCTCCCTGAACCACTTCGCCGGTGTTTTTGCCGTATTTTAAAACGACGTGTTCCGTATTTCCGCTGGCAATTAAAGCATTTAATACGTCTTCTCTGGCGGAGAGGGGGACGAGATCATTGAGTGAAGTCGTGGCAAGGGTTCTTGCCTCAGCGCTCCTCGTAAAAGTGACTTCGTTGACGCCGATGATTTTGGAAAATTCCGTTTTCGATATAGCCGGAACATCCACTCCGATTCTCATATAGAGATTTTCTTGCGTTTGAGAAAAATAGACGTTTACATCAGCGGTATCGG